>Ga0299907_10002435_pt1 | contig 11455 bp, 11 predicted proteins | sample RVTome_16_FD_198680 | JGI IMG/M metagenome (GOLD analysis project Ga0299907, IMG submission 198680) | Soil microbial communities from uranium-contaminated site in the Upper Colorado River Basin, Wyoming, United States - RVT152D67 (version 2) ...
GGGTCGCCCGGGGCGAACAACCAGCGGTCGAACCGGCCGATCACGCGACTGCCTCCGCGGAGCAGGTCGCCTCCACGGTGCGGTGCGGATCGGTGAGCGGCCCGTTCCGGTCGCGCGGCTCCAACTGCTGCTCGACCCTCACCAGCATCAGTCCGGCGGCGTCGATCCCGATCGACAGCGTTGCCCGGCGCCAGACTCCGCACAGGGCTGCTCGCTCCGAGGCCGTCAGGTCGTCGAACGAGCGCGCCACGAAGCCGAATCCTCGATACGCGGCGCCGAATCGGGACACGTTGACCGACACCTGCTCGCCGTCCGTCGTGATCGCGACCAAGCGCCATCCGGTCGAGAGAGAGCTCCTCGGGGCACTGAACAGACGGAAGCCGGAAAGAGGCCACGCCTCGATCCCGAGGAGGCCGCAGGTGACGATGGCAGCCAGCAGGATCGCCACGAACGGCCGTGCCCACGGCTGAGGCCGCTCGGTTCCGTCGTCCGAGGTCGATGCCATCGTCGATGCGACCCTAGCGCGGGGTGGGCACGTGGGGTCGCCCGGTACGATGCCGCGGGATGTACCTGGACGTCTTCGATCGCAACCCGTTCGGCACGAACTGTTGGCTGCTCTCCGCCGACGCGAGCGAGGATGCCGTGGTCGTCGATCCCGGCTTCGAGCCACACGACATCCGCTCGCTCCTGGAGCGCGCGGGGAAGCGGCCGGCAGCCGTCCTGCTGACCCATGCGCACCTCGATCACGCCTACGCCGCAGGTACCTTCGCGGGAGACGACGTGCCGGTCTTCCTCCACGAGGCCGACGCCGTGGCGTTCGACGACATCGAGGCCTGGAGCCCGGGCTTCGACAATCCTCTGGAGCCGGTGAAGGATCTGCGCGGCATCGTCGGCGGCGACGAGCTGTCGTTCGCCGGGTTCTCGATCGAGGTGCGACACACGCCGGGGCACACCCCCGGCCACTGCTGCTTCGTGACAGACGCGACACTGATCGCCGGCGACCTCGTCTTCGCGGGTTCGATCGGCCGGTCCGACTTCCCGAACTCCTCTCCCGAGGACATGCGGACGAGCCTCCGATGGTTCCTCACGCTGGACGACTCCGTCGATGTGCTCCCGGGTCACGGCCCGCGTACGACCGTCGGGCGGGAGCGCGCATCGAACCCGTTCCTGGCGGAGCTCTCCTGATGGATCTGCAGCCGGCCCGGGGAACCCTGGATCTGCTGCCGCCGCAGGGGAGCCGTATGCGCGCCCTCTACGACCGGGCCTCCGCACTGGCGCGCCTCTACGGCTACCGGTACGTCGAGACGCCCGGCTTCGAGGCGACCGAGCTCTTCGCGCGGACGTCGGGCGAGACGAGCGACGTCGTGACCAAGGAGATGTACACGTTCGAGGATCGCAAGGGCCGTTCGCTGACGCTCCGCCCGGAGGGGACGGCGCCGGTGATGCGCGCGTACCTCGCGGAACGGCAGGAGCAGCCCTCGCCGTTCAAGGCCTACTACCTGACGCGGATGTACCGGTACGCACGGCCACAGGAGGGCCGCTACCGCGAGCATCGGCAGTTCGGCATCGAGGTGTTCGGCGCGGGGGATCCCGGTGCCGACGCCGAGGTGATCGCGGTGGGTGACGCGTTCCTGCGCGGCCTCGGCCTGGTTCGGATCGAGCTGCAGCTGAACTCGATCGGAGACGAGGTCTGCCGTCCCGCGTTCCGAGAGGAGCTCGTCGCGTTCCTCCGGGAGCATCGGGATCGGCTGACGGACGAGCATCGCGACCGCTTCGAGGACAACCCGCTCCGCGTGCTGGACTGCAAGGACGAGGCGTGCCGGGCGGTGGCGAGCGAGGCGCCGAAGATGATCGATCGGCTGTGCGATCCGTGCCGGGCGCACTTCGAGGGCGTGCAGGCCGGGTTGAAGGATGCGGGCCTCACGTGGGTGATCGAACCGACCCTGGTGCGGGGCCTCGACTACTACACGCGGACGGCTTTCGAGTTCGTGAGTCCCGGCCTCTCGCCGCAGCAGGCAACGCTCTTCGGCGGCGGTCGATACGACGGCCTGGCGGAGGTGCTCGGCGGACCTCACGTCCCCGGGGTGGGGTTCGGCATGGGGCTCGAGCGGGTCCTGTTGGCCCTGGAGCAAGAAGGACTCGTCCCACCGGCAGAGCCGGGGCTCGCGGTGTTCGTCGTGGGGGTCGGCGCCGCCGGCCGCGCTCGGGCCGGTGAGCTCGTACGGCAACTCCGGTCGGCCGGCGTCGCCTCGGACACGTCGTTCGAGGACCGGCCGCTCAAGGCGCAGCTCAAGATGGCGGACCGGGCCGACGCCAGCTACGCCGCGATCGTGGGGGAGCGCGAGCTGGAGGCCGGGGTCGTGACGCTCCGACGCCTGTCCGACGGGGAGCAGGAGGAAGTCGCGGCTGAGGCCCTTGCCGGGGCCGTCCTCTCGAGACCGGGTGGAGCGTCGGCCGGAGCAAGCGCCGGAGGAAGCGCCGGAGGAAGCGCCGGAGGAAAGGAAGGATGAGCGCCAGCATCTACCGGACCTCGATGCGAACCCACGCCTGCGGCGAGCTGAGCACCGAGCACGCGAACGCCGCCGTGGTCCTCTGCGGATGGGTCGCGAGCCGCCGGGACCACGGCGGCGTCACGTTCGTCGACCTCCGCGACCGCGAAGGCGTCGTCCAGGTGGTCTTCCATCCGGAGGACGCGGCGGACGCGCACGCAGCCGCTCAGCGCCTGAGCGCCGAGGACGTCGTCCGGGTGACGGGCGCCGTCCGAGCCCGTCCCGAGGGCATGGCGAACCCGCAGCTCCCGACCGGGGAGGTCGAGGTCGCCGCGGCGACCCTGGAGATCCTGTCGGAGGCGGAGACGCCTCCCTTCCCGATCGAGGACCGCATCGAGGCCGGCGAGGAGCTTCGTCTCCGCTACCGCTACCTCGACCTCCGCCGGCCCGAGATGACGGCAGCCCTCCGGATCCGTCATCGGATCAACGCGATCACGCGCGACCACATGGACGCCCTCGGATTCCTCGAGGTGGAGACACCCCTGTTGACGCGCTCCACGCCGGAGGGGGCGCGCGACTTCCTCGTGCCGTCCCGGCTGTGGCCCGGTTCGTTCTATGCGCTTCCCCAGTCGCCGCAGCAGCTGAAGCAGCTCCTGATGGTGGCGGGACAGGATCGCTACTACCAGATCGTGCGGTGTCTCCGGGACGAGGCGCCGCGGGCCGACCGTAGCTTCGAGTTCACGCAGCTGGACGTCGAGATGTCCTTCGCCGACCAGGAGGATGTCTTCGCCGTGATCGAGCCCCTGTACGCGCGCTACGTTCGCGAGATCCACGGGGTCGAGGTCCCGACGCCGTTCCCCCGGATCCCCTATGACGAGATGCTCGCCCGCTTCGGAACCGACAAGCCCGACCTCCGCTACGGGATGGAGCTCGCCGACCTCGGCTCCGTCTTCGCGGGCACCGGCTTCAACGCGTTCGCGTCCGTGCTCGGCACGGAGGACGGGGCCATCGAAGGACTCGCCGCCCCGGGAGGTGGACAGCTCTCCCGAAAGGAGCTCGACCAGCTCGTCCAGGACGCGAAGGGCCGGGGCGCGGCCGGACTCGTCTGGATGGTCGTCGAGCCCGAAGGGGTCAGGTCGCCTGTCGAGAAGCACCTGTCGAAAGAGGAGCTCGACGGCGCGCTCCGAGCGACCGGTGCTTCCGAGGGCGACCTCGTGTGCGTCGTGGCGGATCGGATCGACCGCGTGCGCGTGGCGCTCGACGGTGCTCGACGGAATCTCGCGGATCGACTGGGTCTGATCCCCGAGGGTGAGTGGCGCTACGCCTGGTACACGGATCCCCCGCTGTTCGATTGGAGCGACGAAGAAGGGAAGTGGGTCTCCAATCACCATCCGTTCACGGCGCCGGCAACGGACGACCTCGATCCGAAGACGGCGAAGGCCAAGGGATACGACCTCGTCCTCAACGGCTACGAGGTCGGCGGAGGGAGCATCCGGATCCATCGGCCGGAGGTGCAGGAGGAGGTCTTCGCGGTGCTCGGTCTCTCGGAGGCCGAGATCGAGGAGAAGTTCGGTCACCTGATCCGGGCCTTCCGCTACGGTGCGCCCCCGCACGGCGGCATCGCGATGGGCCTCGACCGGATCGTCATGCTCATGGCCGCGCAGGAGACGCTCCGCGAGGTCACGGCGTTCCCCAAGGCACAATCCGGAGCCGATCCGTTGACGGGTGCGCCGGCCCCCGTCGACGCGGCCCAGCTCCGCGAGGTCGGCCTCCAGGTGATCGCGCCGGCGGCGCGAGAGCAGCCGCGAGAGAGAACGAAGGAGTGAGGATGGCGACCTTGAGCGACGACGACGTGGACCTCCTGACGCGGAAGAACTTCGCCCATGTCGCGGTGATCCGACCCGACGGCACGCCGCACGTCACGGTCACCTGGATCGATGCGGCTGATGGGGCCGTGCTGGTGAACACGGCCGTGGGCAGGGTCAAGGACCGATACGTCCGCCGCGACCCCCGGGTATCCGTGACCCTGCACGACGAGCAGGATCCCTACCGATGGCTCCGGATCGACGGGGTCGTGGATGAGTTCGTGACCGGGGAGGAGGCCGACACGCACATCGACACGTTGAATCAGCGGTATCACGACGGTGAGCGATGGACGTACACGCCCGGTCAGGAACGCGTGATCTACCGCATCAAGCCGGAGCGGATCCTCAGGAGATACGACGACTGAGCTTGCGGCGTAGCAACTCCTGAGAAGCGCCGAGATGTCCACGCGAGAACGGACTTCGGCCTAGGGCCGATGACGGTTCCTCCGGACGCCTCGAGCGCCTATCATGCTGGTTTCGGCTTGACGGGGCCGAACTCGGTTGGCATGAAAGGAACTCCTCTCAGATGGATCGACCGCTCGCGACGCGGATGCGCCCGCGCGACTTCAAGGAGTTCGTGGGGCACCATCACCTTTTGGGAGAGGGCAAACCGCTCACGAAGTTGATCGACGGCGGCCATCTCCCCTCCACGATCCTCTGGGGTCCTCCCGGGACCGGGAAGACGACGCTCGCCCACCTGCTCGCGATCGCGGTCGGCGCCGACTTCCAACAGTTGTCGGCGGTCAGCTCGGGGGTCTCGGATGCCCGCCGCGTGATGGACCATTCCAAGACGACGCTGTTCCGAACGGTCCTGTTCGTCGACGAGGTCCACCGATGGAACAAGGCCCAGCAGGAGATCCTCCTGCCGGCCATCGAGGATGGCTCGGTCACGCTGATCGGGGCCACGACCGAGAACCCGTACCACAGCCTCGTCGGTCCGCTCCTGTCGCGGTGCCTCCTCCTCCGTCTCGAGCCGCTCGAGCCGAAGGAGATCCGTGGACTGTTGGAGATCGCCGTCGTCGACTCCGAGCGGGGGATGGGCGCCCTCGGCGTGACCCTCACGGACGATGCCCTCGACCATCTCGTGGAGCTCTCGGCGGGAGATGCCCGAGCGGCACTCACGGCGCTGGAGGCCGCGGTCCTCCTGGCCGATGCAGGCGAGACGCTGATCGACGGGGCACGGGTGGCGGACGCCGTGCAGAAACGGATCGTTGCTTACGACCGCGGCGACAGTCACTTCGACGTGGTCTCCGCGTTCATCAAGAGCATGCGTGGCTCGGATCCGGACGCGGCGTTGTTCTGGCTCGGCCGCATGATCCACGCCGGCGAAGACCCCCGGTTCATCGTGCGGCGGATGGTGATCTTCGCCTCCGAGGACGTCGGGCTGGCCGACCCGCAGGCGCTGCCCGTCGCCGTCGCCGCGGCCCATGCGCTCGAGCACGTCGGCATGCCAGAAGCTCGCTTGAACCTCGCCAACGCGGCCCTTTACCTCGCCCGGGCGCCCAAGTCGAACTCCGTCACGGACGCGCTGGAGAAGGCGCTGGCTGATGCGGACTCGAACGACCCGGTGCCGGCGCATCTCCGAGATGCGCACTACGCGGGCGCTGCCAAGCTCGGGCACGGCGAGGGGTACGAGTACCCCCACGACTTCGAGGGTCATCACGTGGAGCAGCAGTATCGGCCTGAGCGCTTCGACGACATCGTGTACTACGAACCCACGGGCCAGGGCCGAGACACCGAGGTCGAGCCCGGGACCGGCGCCCCCTTCGAGGCGGACGAGGCGGCCCTCGAGGAGGACTGAAGCGTCTCCGGAGCCATGGGTATGCTGGGCGAACTGCCCACCCACGGAACCTCGGAGGTAACGGATGACGCTCCTGGCACTCACCGGCGGCGAGACCGCGCTGATCGTCCTGGCCGCGTTCTGGGGACTGCTGGTCCTGTTCCTCTGTCTCGTCCTGCTGAACACGTTCCGGGTGCTCGAAGCGACACGCCTCACCGTGGACGCGATGCGCGAGGAGACGGTCCCGCTCCTCCGTGAGATCAAGGGGTCCGTCGAGAGGACGAACGGCCACCTCGACCGTGTGGGCACGGTCCTCGACTCCGTCGGAGGCATCGTCGGAAGGGTCGAACGATTCACCGGCCTGATCGAGCACGCCGCCTCAAGTCCGATCGTGAAGTTCCTGAGCGTCGGGGCAGGTGTGAAGAAGGCGGCCGAGTCCTTCGGCCAGAAGAGTGGCCGCCAGAAGAGTGGCCGAAAGAGCGACAAGAAGCGGTCGAAGGGGTCCTCCGCGGCGCCGGGCGCGCCGGCGCCCTGACATGCGCCGGGGCTTCTGGGTCGCGCTCGGGCTGGGCGCCGGCGCGACCGGCGCGGTGGTCGCCTCGCGGTGGGCCAAGCGTCAAGCCAACAAGGTCAAGCCGTCGACCCTGGCCCGCGAGGCGAAGGGCAGCCTGATGGATCTCTCCAAGCTCGTGGCGGAGTCGATCGAGGAGGGCAAGCGGGCGATGGAGGAACGGGAACGCGAGCTCCGGGCGGAGCTGGACGCGTCCCGTGAGCCCGGCCCCGACGACCCGACCGCCCCATAGACTCGGCCCGTGGAGGGAGAGCGGATCCGCGAGCTGTTCCTGTCGTTCTTCGAGGAGCGAGGCCACAAGCTCGTGCCGAGCTCGTCGCTGATCCCGCCACCGGAGTCCGGCCTGCTCCTCGCGAACGCGGGGATGAACCAGTTCATCCCGATCTTCCTCGGACAAGCCGAGCCGGAGTATCCGCGGGCCGTCACCGTGCAGAAGGTGATGCGCACGAACGACATCGAGAACGTCGGTCGTGATGCCCGGCACCTGACCTTCTTCGAGATGCTGGGCAACTTCTCGTTCGGTGACTACTTCAAGGCCGACGCGATCGGCTGGGCGCACGAGCTCGTCACCGAGCGCTTCGGGATCGAGCACGACCGGCTCTGGGTGACGGTGTACGAGGAGGACGACGAGGCCGTGCAGGGCTGGGTCGACGGCGTCGGCCTGTCCCCCGAACGCATCGTCCGCCGGGGCATGACCGATGCGCAGGGTGAGCTCGCGAACTACTGGCACACCCACGCGGCCGGCCCGGGCGGCCCCTGCAGCGAGATCTTCGTCGACCGCGGCGCGAAGTACGGGCCCGAGGGTGGCCCGGACGTCGACGAGGAGCGGTTCATGGAGATCTGGAACCTCGTCTTCATCCAGGATCGGATCGACGAGGAGCTCCGGTTCGTCGAGTCACTCCCCGCGAAGAACGTCGACACCGGCTCGTCGCTGGAGCGCGTCGCGGTGGTGCTGCAGAACGTGGACAGCGTCTTCGATTCGGATCTGCTCCGGCCGTTGCTGGAGGTCGCTGAGTCCCTGTCGGGGCGCACGCACGGCAAGGACCCACGCGACGACGTGTCGCTGAAGATCATCGCCGAGCACGGTCGGGCGACCACGTTCCTGATCGCGGACGGGGTCCAGCCGTCGAACGAAGGACGCGGCTACGTCCTGCGGCGGATGCTACGCCGGATGGTGTCGCACGCCCGGCGCCTCGGGATCGAGCGCGCCGTGCTGGATCCGATCATCGACGTCGTCGTGGCGCGGTTCGGCGACGCGTACCCATCCCTCCGGGACAACGAGGCGTTCGTGCGGCAGGTGGCGGGGTCCGAGGAGGAGCGGTTCGCGGGCACGCTCCGGCAAGGGCTCGTCCTCTTCGAAGACGCGAAGGGGCGGGCGCTCGAGGGGCGGATCACGGGGGACGACGCGTTCAAGCTCTCCGACACGTTCGGGTTCCCCCTCCAGCTCACGGAGGAACTCGCGGCGGAGGCAGGCCTGTCCATCGACGTGGATCGGTTCGCCGCGCTGCTCGAGGAACAGCGCGATCGCGCGCGCCGAGCGGCGAAGAAGGTACCGATCGGCCTCGACGCCGGAGCGGCTCCGCCCACGAGCTTCGTGGGCTACGAGACCCTGGGATCGGACGTCACGGTCATGACGCTCCTCGATCCGGAGTTCCGTGAGCTGCCGGTGGCCGAGGAGGGAGAGGACGTCCGGATCTTCCTCGACCGCACCCCGTTCTACGCGGAGGGGGGTGGGCAGGTGGGCGATCGCGGCCTGATCCGGACGCCCTCCGGCGTGATCAGGGTCCTCGACACCGTTCCCGCGGGCGACCGCTCGATCCTGCACACGGGCGTGGTCGAGTCCGGCGAGGTCCGTCAGGGCGAGGAGGCCTACGCGGAGGTCGACGCCGATCGCCGCGAGGCGACCGCCCGGGCGCACACCGCGACCCACGTCGTCCACGCGACGCTCCGAGAGCTCCTCGGTGACCACGCCCGGCAGGCGGGTTCGCTGGTCGAGCCCGGTCGCCTCCGATTCGATTTCCCGCATCCCTCGGCCGTCGCCTCCGACCAGCTCGAGGAAGCCGAGATGATCGCGAACCGTCGGCTGACGAAGGACGACGCGCCGAGCATCTTCGAGACCTCCCTGGAGGAGGCGAAGCGCATCGGCGCCGTGATGCTCTTCGGGGAGAAGTACGGGGACAGGGTCCGCGTCGTGGAGATCGGCGACTACTCGCGCGAGCTCTGTGGCGGCACGCACGTGGAGCGCACGGGGAACATCGGCGTGATCCGGCTCCTCCACGAAGGATCGATCGGGGCGGGCATGCGGCGCCTCGAGGCGTTGGTCGGTCCCGACGCGCTCGCCGAGATCAACGCCGAGCGGGCGCTCCTGCAGGACCTCGTGGAGGCGATCGGGAGCAACGACCCACGAGCCGCGGTCGATCACGCGCGCAAGGTGATCGAGGAGAACAAGCGCCTGCGGAGCGAGTTGGGCAAGCTCCAGAAGGGTGATCGGGACGCCGTCGTCGCCTCGTTGGTCGAGGGGGCCGTCGAGATCGACGGCCTCTCGCTCGTCGTCTCCGAGGTGGCCGGCGAGGACGCGAGCGGCCTCCGCGAGCTCGCGCAGAAGGTCCGCGACCGACTCCAGGGAAAACCCGCTGCCGTCGTCCTCGGTGGGGGATCCGACGGCAAGGCACAACTCGTGGCCGCCTCGACGTCGGAGGCGGTCGACAGAGGCGTGACGGCCCCCGAGCTCCTCCGGGTGGCGGCGACCGTGATCGGCGGTGGCGCCGGCGGCAAGGACATCCTCGCGATGGCCGGTGGGAGGGACCCGTCGGCCATCGGTCAGGCGCTCGGCGCGATCCCGGCGCGCGCCCGGGAGCTCCTCTCGGCGTCCTGACGTGGTCCTCTCCGAGAGCGCTGGGCAAGAGACCCGGGGGCCCGTCCTCGGGATCGACCTCGGCGACGCCCGCATCGGGGTGGCGATCTCGGACCCGGAGCGCCGCCTGGCGGTGCCCGTCGGCACCGTGCATGTCGGGCAGCCACCGGGCGAGCTGCTCGCGATCGCTCGGCTGGCGGGGGAGCGGGGCGCGACGCTGATCGTGGTGGGCCTCCCCCTCTCGCTCCGCGGCGAGCACGGTGTCCGCGCGGGGCACGCGGAGTTCTTCGCGGAAGCCCTCCGTGGGATGGTGGACGTCCCGGTCGAACTGCACGACGAGCGGTTGTCAACGGTGGAGGCGGAGCGAGCGCTGGCGGCTGCCGGGACCCGGGGTCGGGGGCGCCGTCGCGCGGTCGACGCCGCCGCGGCGACCGTGATCCTCCAGGCCTGGCTCGACGCTCGGAGGCGCAACGGCTGAGGGCGGGGCGCCCGGTATCCTCGCGGTCATGTCGGCGGACCCGAGCCTCCGGCGGGGCGGACGCGGCGGCCGTCCTCGCCGGCTGTCCCTGGTCATCGCCCTCTTCCTGTTCCTCGCCGTCGTCGGCGCGGGGGTGTGGGCCGTCAACCACTACCGAACCTGCCAGGAGGCGGCACCCGGCCCCAGACGTTCGCTCACCTTCACGGTCGAGGCGGACACGCCCGCCCAGGAGGTGATGGAGGATCTCCACGACCAGGGAGTGATCCCGTGCGGCGGGTTCGTGGGCACCATCCTGCTCCGGGGCACGGGGAACGCCGACCAGATCCGGAGCGGATCCTTCGAGCTCACGACCGGGATGACGCTCGAGGCTGCGCTCGAGGTCCTCACCACCCCACCGCCGGAGGTCCCGACCGTCGAGCTCGTGATCCCCGAGGGGCTCCGGCTCACCCAGATCGCCGAGCGGGTCCAGGAGGATCTCGACATCCCCGCGAAGCGGTTCCTGAAGGAGGTGGAGAGCGGGCGCTACGTGCTGCCGCCGTACCTCCCGGCCGGGTCCGCGACCCCGGAGGGCTTCCTCTTCCCGAAGAGCTACGAGTTCGTCGAGGAAGGACTCTCGGCCCGTCTCGTGGCGGAGCGACTCCTCGAGCAATTCCGGAAGGAGGCCGAGGCCCTGCCGTTCGACCGCACGGAGGAGCTGGGCGTCACGCCGTACGAGCTGGTGATCCTCGCCTCCATGATCGAGGAGGAGGCGGGGGTCGACCGGGACCGGAAGCTGATCGCGGGCGTGATCTACAACCGGCTGAAGATCGGCATGGCGCTCGGGATCGACGCGACGCTGCTCTACGACGATCCGACCCCCGACGGGGAGCTCTCGTCGAGCGACCTGGCCTTCGACAGCCCGTACAACACGCGCATCAACGCGGGACTGCCGCCGACGCCGATCGCGAGTCCCGGAGTGGAGTCGCTCCGGGCAGCCCTGGACCCCGCGGACACGGAGTTCCTCTTCTACGTGCTCTGCGGCGCGGACGGGCACCACAAGTTCGCCCTCACGCTCGCCGAACACAACCGGAACGTCGATGCGTGTCTCGGCTGAGGCGCGGATCGGCGGCGCCACGCACGTCGTCGGGATCGTGGGGTGGCCGGTGGAGCACAGCCTGTCCCCGGCGATCCACAACGCCGCGTTCGCCGCGGCGGGGCTCGACTGGGTGTACGTGCCGTTGCCCGTGCCACCGGAGAGGCTGCATGCGGCGCTGCACGGACTCGCCCCCCTCGGGTTCTCCGGCGCCAACGTCACGATGCCCCACAAGACCGAAGCCGCAGGACTGATGGACCATCTCTCCGACGACGCGAAGCTCCTCTCGGCGGTGAACACCATCACCGTCCGAGGCGACGAGCTCGAGGGACACAACACCGACGTC
>Ga0299907_10002436_pt1 | contig 11454 bp, 13 predicted proteins | sample RVTome_16_FD_198680 | JGI IMG/M metagenome (GOLD analysis project Ga0299907, IMG submission 198680) | Soil microbial communities from uranium-contaminated site in the Upper Colorado River Basin, Wyoming, United States - RVT152D67 (version 2) ...
GAGGCGCGACTCGAGCACGGCCAGGCCGATCGTCTTTCCGAGGCTCGGGCTCTCGCAGGGGCTGGTAAGCGTTCCCGCCGGCTCGCCGCCCTTCGTGACCGCGGCGCCGTACTCGGGCACCTCGCCTCCCTCGACCTCGAGCGTGGCCATCCGCCGGGGAGGGCTCTTCGCCGTCTCGACCAACGCGTCCTTGCCGTGGAAGTCCCCGCCGTCGAGGCGGATGACCTTGTCGAGCGACATGTCGAAGGGGTCGGTCTCGTGCTGGAAGTAGTCGTAGCCGATGAAGATCAGCCCGGACTCGATCCGGAGGGTCTCGACCGCGGCGAGGCCGTAGGGCTTCGCGCCCTCGTCGGTCAGGGCGCCCCAGAGCTCCTCCGCGTAGTCCGGGTCACAGAAGATCTCGTAGCCGAGCTCGCCGGAGTAGCCGGTGCGCGAGACCCAGCAGGGCACCCGGGCGACGTGCGTCTGGTGCGGCCAGAAGCGGAAGTAGGGGAGGCCTTCGACGTCCTCGTCGACCAGGCCGGCGAGGAGCTCGCGCGAGCCGGGACCCTGGAGCTGGACGTGGGGAAGTCGCTCCGTGATCGGCTCGATCTGGACGTCCATTCCCGAGACGACGTCCTGGAAGTGGTCGAGGTCGGAATCGAGCGCGGTGATCACCCAGGCGCTCGCGTCCGTGAACTTGAAGACGGTGCCGTCGCCGACCATCTTCCCGTTCTCGTCGCAGAAGGGCGCGTAGCGCACCTGGCCGATCTCGAGCCCGAGCATGTCGTTCGTGAAGATGCGGTCGGCGGCCGCGAGCGCATCCGGACCCGAGAAGTCCCACTTGCGGAGCGGAGACTCGTCCCAGACGCCGACGGCCTCGCGCACTGCCCGGTGCTCGGCCACGGGATCGCCGAAGTGGTTGGGCCAGTACCAGCCCTCCCACTCCATGAAGTCGGCGCCGAGGTCGCGCTGCACGCGGTCGAACGCCGTACGGATGGTCCCTGCCTGGGTGCTCATGCGCCCTCCTCGTCCTTGGGCCTCCAGCCTAAAGCGTGCGAGACCGACTCTGCGCTCCTGAGGAGAGCCCCCAGCGCGGACAGCATCGCGTCGCGGTCGAAGCGGGACCCCGGCCCCTGCACGCCGAGGACGGCGGCGAGCTCGCCGCGGGCCCCGAGGACGGGAGCGGCGAGCGCGCTCAGGTCTTCCTCCCGCTCGCCGACCGCGCGCGCCCATCCCTGTCCGCGCACGCGCTCGACCTCGCGGGCGAGCGCCCCCGGGTCGGTGATCGTCCGCCGCGTGAAGGCGACGAGCGGACCGGCCGGGAGGCCGCCGGCGCCGAAGGCGAGGGCTACCTTGCCGGCGGCGGTCGCGTGGGGAACGCTCGGGCGCCCGATCTGCGCCACGCTCTGAACGGACGCAGAGCTCTGCACGAAGTCGACCGTGACCGCGTCAGGCTGGCCCGGGACGGAGATGGTCGCCGTCTCCCCGGTCGCCTCCACGAGAGCCTCGAGCTGTGGACGCGCGAGCGTCCGGAGGTCGAGATCGGCGAGGGCGGCGTTCCCGAGCTGGACGAGCCGGATCCCCAATCGGTAGCGGCCGCTCTCGGGAAGGTGCTCCACGAGTCCGCCGGCCGCGAGCGTGGCCAGGGTTCGGGAGACCGTGCTCGCGCTCAGCCCCGTCCTGCGAGCCAGCTCGTTCGTCCCGAGCTCGCCCGCGCTCTCGGCAAGGAGGTCGAGGAGGCCCAGGGCGCGCTCCACCGCCGCGATGCGTCGGGTCGCTGGCTTTCCGGTCCGGGCCATGCTACCGTCATCATGGCAGAATTGAAACGCTATTGCCGAGGAGACAATTGATGCCAACACTGCCCGTGTCTTCGCCCTATGTCGTCGTCGGCGCCGGCATCCACGGCCTCTCCACCGCCTACCACCTGGCGAAGGAGCTGCGAGCCCGCGGGCTCGGCTCGGGTCGCGACGTGGTCGTCCTCGACAAGTCCGAGCCGGGTGCGGGTGCCTCGGGCATCGCGTGCGGCGTCGTGCGCAACAACTACTTTCAGCCGGCCATGAGCGAGCTCATGCAGGCCTGCGTCGACGTGTGGGAGTCCGACCCGCAGGCCTACGCCTATCAGCCGGTCGGGTACATCGCGCTGGGACCGGCGGTTCAGGATGCTGACCTCGCGGAGACGTTCGAGCGCCAGGAGCGGATCGGCTACCGCTCGACCTTCGTCAGCGGCGCGGCGGATGTCGACCGGCACATGAAGGCGCTCTTCCCTGACTGGCGCGCTCAGGGTGTGACGGTCTGCCTCCACGAGCACCAGGGGGGCTTCGCCTTCAACCGCGACTCCGTCCGGGGCCTCGCGGACAAGGCCCGCGAGGAGGGCGTCGAGATCCTCACCGGCGTCGAGGTGAGCGGGCTCGAGTCGGGGCCCGACGACGCGGTGCGTGCGCTCGAGACGAGCGCGGGGCGAATCGAGGTCGGCGAGCAACTCGTCATCGCACCGGGGCCCTGGGCGAGGAGCTTCTGGTCCATGCTGGGGCTGCCGGAGACGATCGACGTGCGCACGCCGTTGGGGGAGGTCGTCCGCGATCAGCCCATGTGGACGTACTGGAACCTCCAGGAGGGCGAGATCACGGTCGATCCGCAGATGTTCGCCACCGCCGACGGCGGCGCGCCGCCCGTCATCCACCTCGACACGGATGCTCCGCTTTACACCGACGAGGGCGAGCTCCTGACCGACGAGCTCTGGGGGATCTACTACAAGCGCGACCGCCACGGCGTGCAGGGCGGCGCGTCGCCGCTCGTGGTCCAGGGCGACGTCGAGCTCGACCCGTACCCGTCCACGACCGACGTCGATCCCGCCTTCCCGGACATGTGGTGCGCCGCGCTCTCGCATGCCATGAGCCGCTTCGAGGGCTGCCGCCCCCTCTACAAGCAGGCCCGCTCGGGAGGCGTGGGCGCTTTCACGGTCGACAACTTCCCCGTCTTCGACCACCTGCGCCCGAACGTCTACGCGATCCTCGACTCGAACCACGGCTACAAGATGATCGGCGTCGGCCGCGAGGTGGCGAAGGTGCTCGTCGGCGAGCACTCGAGCCTCCTCTACCCGTTCCGCTTCGAGCGCTTCGCCACGGGCGACCTCCACCCGGTCTCCAACTCGCCCTACCCTTGGAGCTAGCTCTCGAGCGCGAGCCGCACGTCGTGCACGAGGTTCTGCGGAGTCAGGTCGGCTCCGGCGTGGAGGGTCGTCACCCAGACGCCGTCGCGGTCGAAGATCCGCACAGGCGCGGAGTGGAGGTCGTCGATGCCCGTGTCCGCCGAGGCGGAGATCTGGAAGTCCTCCCACACGGAGCGAAGCTCGCGCTTGGGGGCGACGAGGTAGCGGAGCGCGTCCTCCGCCCCGTGACGGGCCAGGAAAGCACGTACCGCCGCCGGGGTGTCCTCGTCCGGGTCGACGCTGATGCCGAGTGCGACGACCTCCGCCCGCTCCTCGTCCGTCAGACGGCCCAGGCCGTCGGCGAGGTGCGAAGCGATGAGCGGGCAGGCGTCCTGGCACTGGGCGTCGAGGAACGTGACGAGGACGACCCGGCCGCGGAGATCGTCCATCCGAACGAGCTCGCCTTCGACGTCGCGTAGGGCGAAGTCGGGCGCGCTGATTCCTGCCGGCGGCACGCTGCCGCGGTAGCTCTCGCCGTCACCTTCGCCGAAGGCGAAGAGCGCGACGGGAATCGCCGCGGCGGTGGCCGCGAGCCCCGCGAGGACGACGATGCGCGCTTTCGTGTGCATGCGAGGGACCCCGTGACCTTAGCCTCGCCCGGCGAGGCCCCGCGCCGATGCGGCTCCTCGTCCTCACGCACGCCTCGAGCGAGGGCCTCAGGACCTCGACGCGGACGAGGTGCTCGCCGGAGGACGGCGCCTACCCCCCGCCGGCGTGCGGCTCTTCCGCAACTGGCTCGGGCTTTCGTAGGAGCCCCAGGCGGCGGGCGAGCCAGGGCTTCGTCGTTGCCTGCACCAGGAGCGTGACTACCACGGCGAGCGCGACGACGGTCACGAGCTCCGCCTCCTGACGCACGCCCTGGGCGACGAGCAGGCCCACGAGCGCTGCGGGAACGACGCCGGTCTCGCGCGTCCACGCGAGGAAGACGAGCTCCTCCCGGCGCCAACCGCCCCGGCGGTCGGGCAGGAGGCAGACGAGAACTGTGAGCGGGCGGGCGAGGAAGATGAGCGCAGCGAGCGTGGCCAGGGCCGGCAGAGCCTCGTCCGGAATCGTGTCGAAGGGCAGGTTCGCACCCAGCGTGATGAAGAGGAAGATCACGGTCACGTCGGCCGCCGCCCGTGCGAACGAGCGGAGTTCCTGCTCACGCGGCGAGCGCATCCCCAGGCCGAGCTCGTCCATGTTGCTGACGATGAAGCCCGCCAGGAAGGCGCCCAGGTAGCCGCTCCCGCCCGCGTAGTCGATCGTGAAATAGGAGGCGGCGACGACGAGCAGGACGGCGATGACGGGCGACTCGCGCCAGATGCCGAGGCGGCGGGTCGAGAGCGCGAAGGCGAGGGCGAGGCCGAACGCGGTCCCGATCCCGGTCGAGAGCAGGAGGTCGACGAGGAACTCGCCGAGCGGCGACGCGAGCGAGCCCCCGCCCTCGACCACGAAGCCGGCGAGGGAGAGGGCCAGGACCGCGCCGGTGACGTCGTTGAGCGCGGACTCGGCTACGATCGTCTGCGTCACCTTGGCCCGCACGCGCAGGCGCTCGAAGAGAGGGATGAGGATGGCCGGGTCGGTCGGGGCGAGCACGGCCCCGATCAGCAGGCCGACCTCGATCGGCACGTCGAAGGCGAGCGCCGCGACCGAGCCGGTGACGAGCGCCGTGACGACGACGCCCGGAACGGCCAGCAGCCCGAGGCCGAGGGCGACGGGGCGGAGGACGCTCACGGAGAGGCCGAGTCCGCCGTGGAAGAGGATGAAGGAGACGCCGAGCGTGAGCAGCAGCTGCACGCCGACCGAGTCGAGCGGGAGGTCGAGCGCGTCCACCACCTCGGGCCCGAGGAGCACACCCGCGCCGAGGAGGATGACCATCCGCGGGAGCCGCAGGACGCCGGCGAGCAGCTCGGAGACGACTCCCGCGGCGAGGACCAGCGCCAGCGTCTCGATGACGTCCTGCGCAGACACCCGCGCGATTCTGCTCCTCGCAGAGGACGCTTGCGCCGCGGCCCGCGGTAGCGCACGATGCCCGCGTGCTCCTCGTGATCCTCTCGTCGGGCGGCGAGATCATCTTCCTGCTCACGCTCGCCATCGCGCTCTACCTGACCGTCATCGAGCTCAGGGACATGAGCCCGCGGCCCCACTGGAAGTGGTGGGGCTGGTGGCTCTCGCTGGTCTTCCTCACCCATTTCGTCGGCTACCTCGCCCTCCGTGGATACACCGCCTACCGACGCTGGCAGCGGGCGCGGGCTTAGAGACCGGCCGCTCGGCAAGGTCCTCCTCCTCCTTGCCGTCCTCCTGCTCGCGTTCCTCGCCTCGCGCAGCTGCGCCTCCCGGGAGACCGAGATCTCCCAGGACGAGGCTGTCGAGATCGCCCGCGGGGAGGTCGACTTCGAGCCGGACCGGGTGAGCGTCCGCTTCCTTCCGCGGGGTGTGGAGTCCCGCCCGACGTGGGCCGTATCCCTCTCGACGGAGAACGCCGAGGGCGCCCTCGATCGTGTGACGGTCGTCGTCGTGGACGGGCGAACGGGCGCCGTGGCGGAAGTACGCGAGGGAGGATAGGCTCGTCTTGGGTGTGTGGACTCTCTACACCCCTGAGGGGCGAAAGGTGGGTGCTTGAAACCTGGGAGCCGTCCGGCGGGTCTCGTAGGTTTGTCCCCGCTCAGGTGTTAAGCGGAGCTTTCGTGGCGTGCGTCCCTAGGAGGGCCTGCTGATGGCGTCCCTGCTCGCTCAGGCGGTCGAAGACCAGCTCAGCCTCGACAGCGCGATCCTCGCCGAGCAGTTCTACTTCTACACCGTCGTCGTCATGTGGCTGATCCACGTCGGCTTCATGGCCTACGAGGGCGGCGCCTCCCGGCGCAAGAACGTCATGTCGACGGCGATGAAGAACATCCTCACGATCGCCGTCGTGACACCGAGCTTCTATTACTTCGGCTGGTACATCTACGGCTGCTTCCAGCACGGAGGCCCTGCGGAGGGGCATGCGGGCCCCGCGGAGTTCCCCGGCTTCTGCGGCGCGACCGCGCCTTGGTCGGACGCAATGGGCCCGAACCTCCAGGATCACATCAGCGCGGTCTTCTTCCTCGCCTTCCTCCTCTTCTCGTGGACGACGGGCTCGATCATGTCCGGGGCGGTGATCGAGCGGATCCGGCTGTCCGCCTACCTCATCCTCACGACTCTCCTCGGCTCGGCCGTCTGGATCATGGACGCCGCCTGGGGCTGGAGCTCCGGCGGCTGGCTCGTCACGAACTACGGCTTCCACGACTCGATCGCCTCGCTGGTCGTGCACGGCGTTGCGGGGGCGTTCGCGCTCGGGGTGCTCCTCAACCTGGGCCCACGTATAGGCAAGTACGACCGGGAGGGGAGAACGCGCACGTTCCGGGGCCACAACACCCATCTGACCCTGATGGGGCTCCTGCTCATCTTCACGGGCTTCTACGGGTTCTACGCGGCCTGCCTCGTTATCCAGTCGACGATCCAGCCCGGCTGGCTGAACATCTACCTCTCGCCGACGACGCTCGGGTCGATCGCCTTCGTGATCACCGTCGGCTTCGCCGGCGGCTTCACGGGCGGGTGGTTCGCGAGCAAGGGAGATCCGTTCTGGACGCTCTCCGGCGGACTTGCCGGTGTCATCTCGGTGTCGGCGGGCGCGGACGTCTACCACCCGTCGCTCGCATACATCCTCGCCGCGTCGGGCGGGATGGTCGCCGTCTGGAGCGGCCTCTGGATCGAGCGCAAGCTGCGCGTCGACGACGCCGTCGGGGCGGTGGCCGTCCACGGCGTCTGCGGCTTCTACGGCGTCTTCCTGGTCGGCATCTTCGCCGGCGGCTACCCCACGGGGGTGAACAACGTCGAATCCTCGTTCGGCGGGCAGCTCATGGGCATGCTCGCCTTCTTCCCGCTCGCCTTCCTGCCCGGCTTCATCGTCAGCTGGCTCCTGAAGAAGGCGAATCTCCTGCGCGTGCCGCCCGAGGTGGAGCTCGAGGGCCTCGACATGGCCGAGTTCCAGGCCGACTTCTTCCCCGAGTTCGAGCGCGTGCCCGAGACGATCGTGCTGCCGACCGGCGAGGAGGTCGAGTCGGCGCCCGTGCTCCTCGAGGCCTTCGCGGACGTCAACGGCCACCGTCCGGGTGTCGCGGTCGGTGACGAAAGGAGGCTCCGGTGATCGACAGCTTCCCCTTCGACGAGTGGAACCTCGAGGAGATCACCGCCTTCTGGACCTTCGGGCCGGGAAACTCGACCGGGACCTACGTCCTCACGGTGCTCGGGATCGCGGTCATGGTGGGGGCCCTCATCGGCTGGGTCTGGCTCGAGAACAAGAAGCTCTCCGCTCAGGCGGCGCTCCTGCGGGCGGCCGGCGGAATGCCTGCACCCGGGGGCGTCCCGCCCGGCCCCGGCCCTAGCCAGCCGCCGCTTGCAGGCCCGTCGACCCGGCCGGGCGACTAGGAGGAAGGAGGAGCCATGTTCAAGGATTCGCCACGCGAACGACAGATCGAGTTCCCGCCCCTGCAGACGCACCTCCCGATCCTCACGCCTGTGCTGCTCGGCGTCTCGATCGCGTGCATCGTCATCGTCGTCATCGTCCTGCTCGTCCATCCGAGCGGCTCGTTCATCGGGCCGTGGTAGAAGCACTGCTTCGCGACCTGGTATAAGGAGATCAATGTCCCGACTCTTTCTTCGCTGCGGCCTCTGCGGGCGCCAGCAGGCGGACGGGCTCCTCTCGCGCGGCTACTGGGGCCATCTGGAGATGGGCAACGGCTCCGCGCTGCGTGCCTGCCCGACCTGCAAGGAGCAGCACTCGGACTGGGAGACCCGGCTGCGGAGCCTCGGTGACCCCGGCGCGTACGACCAGTCGTCGTTCGGCACCGCCTACGGCCTCGGCGCGTAGGGCCTCGGCGTTCTAGGCCGGCGCGCCGCTCGGAAGGCGCGCAAGCTGCCGCGCGGCCTCGACCGTGTTCTTGAGGAGCCAGACGTCGGTGACGGGCCCGACGCCGCCGGGCACCGGCGAGATCGCCTCCGCCCTGGCCGCGACGCTCTCGAAGTCGAGGTCTCCGATGAGCCGCACCTTGCCCGACTCCTCGTCCTCGATCGGATTGATGCCGACGTCGACGGCGATGACGCCCTCCTTCACCATCTCGCCTGTGACGAGCCGCGGGACGCCGGCGGCGACGACGAGGATGTCCGCGGTCGACGTGTGCGCCTCCAGGCGACCGGCCTGGGACGTGAAGTGGTGGCAGGAGACGACCGTGGCGCCCCGGGCGAGGCCGAGCCACAGAGCCGGCTTGCCGACGTTGTTCGAGCGGCCGACGAGGACGAGGTCGAGCCCGTTGTAGAACGTCGCGGGGTCGCGGCCGCTCTCCTCGACGTAGCGGTCGAGCATGTAGAAGACGGACGCGGGCGTGGAAGGCGTGAAGCGCGGCTGTCCGAGGGCGAGCAAGCCCGCGTTCTCGGGGTGCACGGCCTCGACGTCCTTCAGCGGGTCGAGCGTTCGGTAGACGTCCGCCTCGGAGACCTGCTCGGGGAGCGGGCGCAGGATGAGGATCCCGGAGACGCGCGGGTCGGCGTTCAGCTTGCCGACGACGGCGAGCGCCTCCGCCTGCTCGACGTAGGGGCCGAGCGACTCGGACGTGTAGCGGCAGCCGATCTCCTCCGCGAGGCGGCGGACCCGGCGCTCGTACGCCGCCGCCGCGTAGTCGTCGCCCGCGAGCACGGTCGCGAGCCCCGGCCGCACACCGTGCGCGTCGAGCTCCCGCACGGCCACCGCGACCTCCTCGCGGAGCTCCTCGGCCAAACGGTTCCCGTCGATGACGTGCGCCCTCATCCGCAGCTGCTCACGCTTGGGGTCAGGTCTTGCGAATGAGCACGCACCGCCGCTCCGCCCTGTTGCGTGTGCGCGTTTGCAAGACCTGACCCCGCCTAGGGGCCTGCGGCGAGGGCGCGGTCGGCGGCCGTGCGCGCGCCGTGGGCGAGCTCGCGGGCGCGGCCGATGCGCTCGTCGGTTTCTGTCGTGGCGAGGTTGATCTCGACCAGGTTCGCCGCGACGCGGGCGGCGGCTTCGGCGAGGAGAGCGGCAGCGGCCGCGTCACCGCGGAGGTTGGGGTTGCCGTCCATCGCCAGGGTCGCCCCGAGCTCCGCCACGTCGGCCGCCGTTTCCGCGATCCGGAGCGGCGCGTCGGCCGCGCGCGAGAGCGTGTCGCCGATGAGCGTGTTTCGCACCTCCGGCTCGAGATCCTGCGGCATGCGCATGGCCGTGAGCACGGCCTCGTAGGCCTCGGCGTCGTCCCGCGCCAGCGGGGCGGCACGAGCGCGCAGCACCTCCGCCTGGGCGACCGCGCCGGCGGCACCGTCCCAGTGCTCCCGCGAGAACCGGGCCACCATGGCCGCGAGCGAGGCGGCCATCTCGACCACGACGGCGGCGACCGAGCCGCCACCCGGCGCCGGCGTCTCCGCCGCGATCGAGTCGAGGAAGTCCTCGACGCTCTGGCTAGAAAAGGCCACCGTGCGGCCATTCTCCTCGATCAGCGTGGGGGAGGCCATGTTTCCCCCAGGAGCCCCTTCCTAGAAGAGCCCGACCGTCCGGCCGTTCTCATCTACGTCGACGTCGAAAGCCGCGGGCTTCACTCCCAGTCCGGGCATGGTCTGCATGTCGCCCAGGAGCGGAACGAGCCAGCCCGCGCCCGTGTACGCGCGGATGTCGCGCACGGTGACGGTGAAGCCGGTCGGCGCGTTCAGGAGCGTCGGGTCGTGTGAGAGGGACAGGTGGGTCTTCGCCATGCAGATGGGCAGCTTGTCGAAACCCTTGGCCGTGAAGGTCTTGATCTTCTCCTGCGCCGCCGGGAGGAAGACGACGCCGTCGGCACCGTAGACGCGCGTGCAGATCGCCTCCACCTTCTCGTCGATCGGAGCCTCGAGCGAGTAGATCGGCGAGAAGGAGCTCGGCTGGTCGGCCGCATCCGCGACCGCCTCCGCGAGGTCGGCTGCGCCTTCGCCGCCGCGCTCGAACGCCTCGTTGAGCTCCGCCGCATGCGCCCCGTACTCGAGCGCCCGCGTGCGCACGACCTCGAGCTCCTCGTCCGAGTCGCCCGGGAAGCGGTTGACCGCGACAACTGCCCGGAGGCCGAACTCGCGCACGATTCCCAGGTGGCGCTGGAGGTTCGCGGCGCCGCGCGCGACCGCCTCGGTCCCGCCCTCGGGGTCGCCGCCGTGGTGCTTGAGCGCCCGCACCGTGGCGACGAGGACGACCGCGCTCGGCGAGAGCCCGCCGATCCGGCAGACGATGTCGAGGAACTTCTCCATGCCCATGTCGGAGCCGAAGCCGCTCTCGGTGACGACGTAGTCGCCGAGCTTGAGGGCGACGAGGTCGGCGACGAGGGAGTTGTTCCCGTGCGCGATGTTGGCGAAGGGCCCGCAATGGACGAACGCGGGCTGGCCCTCGAGCGTCTGCACGAGGTTGGGCTTCAGCGCGTCCTTCAGGAGGACGGTCATGGAGCCGGCCGCCTTCAGCTGCTCGGCCGTGATGGGCTCTCCCTCCCACGTGTAGCCGACAGTGATCGAGCCCAGGCGCTCGCGAAGGTCGTGCAGGTCGCGCGCGACGGCGAGGATGGCCATCACCTCGGAGGCGGCCGTGATGTCGAAGCCCGTCTCGCGGACGTAGCCGTTCGTGCGCCCGCCCAGGCCGACGACGATGGAGCGCAGCGAGCGGTCGTTGATGTCCATACAGCGGCGCCAGCTGACGGTGAGCGGGTCGATCCCGAGCTCGTTGCCGTGCAGGAGATGCGCCTCGAGCATGGCCGCGAGGAGGTTGTTCGCCGCCCCGATCGCGTGGATGTCGCCGGTGAAGTGGAGGTTCAGGTCCTCCATGGGGACGACCTGCGCGTACCCGCCGCCCGCCGCGCCCCCCTTGATCCCGAAGACCGGCCCGAGCGAGGCCTCGCGCAGGCAGAGCGCCACGTTCTTGCCGACGTGGCCGAGCCCCTGCGTGAGCGAGACGGACGTGGTCGTCTTGCCCTCGCCCGCCTTCGTGGGCGTGATCGCGGTGACGCAGACGAGCTTCCCGTTGGAGGTGTCGCGGAGTCGCTCGACGACGGAGAGGTCGACCTTCGCCTTGTGCTTCCCGTAGAGGTCGACCTCGTCCCGCTCGAGCCCGGCCTCGTCGGCGATCTCGCCGATCGGTCGCAGCTCCGCGGCCTGCGCGATCTCGAGGCTGGAGGGCATGTGCGTGGCCATCAGTGCGACACGGCCGCAGCGGCCAGCTCGGAGACGAGGGTGTCGGTGTAGAAGCG
>Ga0299907_10002437_pt1 | contig 11453 bp, 7 predicted proteins | sample RVTome_16_FD_198680 | JGI IMG/M metagenome (GOLD analysis project Ga0299907, IMG submission 198680) | Soil microbial communities from uranium-contaminated site in the Upper Colorado River Basin, Wyoming, United States - RVT152D67 (version 2) ...
GCCCTCCTCCGGCGGAGCCATGCGGAACCGCCGAGCGGTCTCGGCAGCGCCCTCGAACGCCGACGCCGGCGCGTCCGGCCGGCGTTGCAGGAACTCCACGACGTAGGCCAGCGCAGCCTCACCCATCGCGCGCATGTCGTCGGGCGATGGATCGAGCGGATACGGCATCAGCCGGGCAAGCGCGCCGTGACCGACTCGAGGAGCCTGGCAGAGGCGGCCGAAACCTCGTCGACCGCCGTCTGGAACGCCTCCTCGTGTCGCTTGGACGGTGCCCGGAATCCACTCACCTTCCGCACGAACTGCAGCGCGGCCTCGCGGATCTCCTGTTCGGTCGCGGGGACGTCGCCCTCCCGGAGCCGTTTGATGCTTCGGCACATGCCGCGATGCTACCGGCGTCGGCGCGAAGGCCGTCGACGGTGCTTGAGTCCGTCGGACCCCGGCCCTATCGTGCCCGAACGCATGTTCGACGCCCGGGAACGCCTGAACCAGGAGCAACGCGCCGCGGTCGAGCACGACGGTGGCCCGCTGTTGGTCGTCGCCGGCGCCGGTTCCGGCAAGACGTGGACGCTCGCGTGCCGCGTCGCGCGCCTGGTCGATCGGGGCGTTCCGCCCGAGCGGATCTTGCTGCTCACCTTCACCCGTCGAGCCTCGCGCGAGATGCTCTCGCGAGCGGAACGCCTGACCGGCGACCGCGGGCTCGGCCGGGTCTGGGGCGGAACCTTCCACGCTACGGCGAACCGGTTGCTTCGCCTTCACGGCCGAGCGCTCGGCCTCGCGCCCGACTTCACCGTGCTCGATCGCACCGACACGGCGGACCTCATGGACCTGATCCGCGGCGAGCTCGGGCTCGGCGAGGGGGAACGTCGGTTCCCGCGCAAGGAGACCCTCGCGGACGTGTACTCCCGCACGGTCAACGCGCAGGAACGTCTGAGCGACGTCCTCCAGCGCGACTACCCGTGGTGCCTCGATGAGGCCGGTGGCATCCGCGCGATCTTCGAGCGGTACACGGAGCGCAAGCGTGGGCAGCACGCGCTCGACTACGACGACCTCCTGGTGTTCTGGCTGACGCTCGGGAAGCACCCGGCGGCCGGACCGGCGATCGCGTCCATGTTCGACCACGTCCTGGTCGACGAGTACCAGGACACGAACGCGCTCCAGGCCGACATCCTCGACGCGCTGAAGCCCGACGGCGCGGGGTTGATGGTGGTCGGCGACGAAGCGCAGGCGATCTACGCGTTCCGCTCGGCGACGGTTCGGAACATCCTGGAGTTCCCGTCGCGGTTCCCCGGCACGACGATCGTGATGCTCGAACGGAACTATCGCTCGACGCGCCCGATCCTCGACGCGACGAACGCCGTCATCGCGCTCAGCGAGCAACGGCACGAGAAGACGCTGTGGACAGAACGCGACGGCGGTGCGCTTCCCGAGCTGGTCACGTGCGTCGACGAACGCGATCAGGCTGATGAGGTTGCCGACGCGATCCTCCGGCATCGCGAACAGGGAACGGTCCTTCGCGAACAAGCGGTGCTGTTTCGCGCCGGGCATCACAGCGACCTTCTCGAGGTGGAGCTGACGCGACGGAACGTGCCGTTCGTGAAGTACGGCGGGTTGAAGTTCCTCGAGTCGGCACACGTCAAGGACGCGCTCGCGGTGCTCCGGATCGCCGACAACCCGCGCGACGAGGTGTCCTGGTTCCGGCTGCTCCAGCTGCTCGATGGTGTCGGCCCGGCCGGAGCGCGGCGAGTGATGGCGGCGATCGGTGTCACCGGGCCCGGCGATCCGATGACGCGGTTCCTCGAGAGCGCGATCGCGGTCCCCGCGCCGGCCCGAGCGGAGCTCGATGCGCTCCGAACGACGTTCCGGGACCTCGCCCATGCGGAGCCGCCCGCCGCGCAGGTCGAACGGGTCCGGCGGTTCCTCGAGCCCCTCCTCCGCCGACGGTACGACCAGCCCGAATCGCGACTGCGCGACCTCGAACAGCTCGAAGGGCTCGCCACCGGCTTCGATACCCGCGAGCGGTTCGTCACCGACCTCACGCTCGACCCGCCGATCTCGACGTCCGACCTCGCGGGTCCGCCGCTCATCGACGAGGACTACGTGATCCTGTCGACGATCCACTCAGCAAAGGGCGGCGAGTGGGACGTCGTCCACGTCATCCACGCCGCCGACGGGATGATCCCGTCGGACATGGCGACGCGCGATCCCGAGCAGATCGAGGAGGAGCGCCGCCTTTTCTACGTCGCGTTGACGAGAGCGCGCGACACGCTGCACGTCTACTTCCCGCTCCGATACCACCGCTTGAACCGAGGGTTCGAGGACCGGCACTGGTACGCGCAGCTCACTCGGTTCATGCCCGATGAGGTGCGCGCACGCTTCTCGATGCGCGCCACGTACGTCGACGCGACGCAGGACCGCGCGCCCACACTTGCTCCAACGGGCACGACGACCGAGGTCGACGCGCTCCTCGCCGGCCTGTGGTCGGATTGAGACGACGAGCGAACCAACGGCTATCGACGCCGCTTCTTCAAATCCGCGTGGATCTCGCGAGCCGCGTTCGCTCCCGGGGCGCCGGTGATCCCGCCCCCCGGGTGCGCCCCCGAGCCGCACAGGTACAAGCCGGGAAGGCCCAGCCGGTACCGGGCGTGCCCGAACAGCGGACGCCACGCGAAGTATTGATCGAGGCCCGGTTCGGCGTGGTAGACGTGCCCGCCGGTCAGCGCGTACCGCTCCTCGAGATCGATCGGCGTGGTCACCTCCCGCGCCGTCACGAGCTCGGTCAACCCCGGCGCGTACCGCTCCATCGTCTTCATCACCACGTCGCCGAGGCGATCGCGCTCGACCGACCAGTCCCCCTCGCGAAGCGCGTACGGCGTCCACTGGGCGACGATGCTCATCACGTGCGAGCCGTTTGACGAGAGCGATCGGTCGTCGATCGTGGGGATGGTCGCCTCCAGGAACGGCTCCTCGCTCACGGCGCCGTACTTCGAGGCGTCGAAGCCTTGCTCCAGGTAGTCGATCGACGGCGCGATCACGATCCGACCGTTCAGGCGGTCGGGTTCCGCACCCTCGAAATCCGGGAGCCGCGAGAGAACGAGGTTCACCTTCGAGACGGCGCCCGGCGTTCGGATGTTGGACGCCCGCCACCGCAGGTGCGGTCCGATGACGACGGGGTCGACGAGCGTCGTCAGCGTTCGCTTCGGGTCGGCTGCGCTCGCCACCGCCCGCGCCGGGATCTCCTCGCCGCTCGGTAGCGCCACGCCGAGCGCGCGATCGTTCCGGGTGAGGATCTGTGTGACCTCGGCGTTCGTTCGGATCGTCGCGCCAACGGCTTGGGCCGCCGACGCGAGCGAATCCGCGAGCGCGCCGGGTCCGCCCCGCACGGTCGTCGACTGGCCGGCGGCGCCGGCGCTTCCCACCGAGTCCGAGAGGTACACGGCCGTCGTGCCGGCCGACCACGGACCCATCGCCGTGTACAGCACGGCTCGGGATGCGAGCGCCCCGCGAAGCGCCTGGTTCTCGAACGCCTCGGCGACGTAGTCCGCGATCGCCATCGGCAGTGCGCGGGTGAGCTCGCGCGCCGGTTGTGGCCCGAGCTTGCGGAACGCGCTCCCGAGCTTCAAGCCGTTCAGCGCGTCGGCGATCGATGGGCTCTTGACGTCGGGCGGCGTGATCGCGTGCAGGTACGACAGGAACCGCCCCAGCGTCCGGATCCGCCGATCGAACTCCGGGTAGGCGCGCGCGTCACGACCGGAACGCTCGACGAGGTCCGCCGCCGTCCGGCCGGCGCTCCCCCACAGCGTCAGCGGAGGGCCGTCGGGCTGGGGGGCGAACACGCGAACCTCGGGTTCGACCGTCACGAGTCCGTGGCGGACAAGGCCGAGGTCGTCGACGATCGACGGACGAAGGCGCCCGACGGTGTGCACGATCCCCGGCGCATGAACGCCCGGCGCGACCTCCGTCGTATCGAGGATGCCGCCGATGCGCTCTCGGCGCTCGAGCACGAGGACCTTCCGGCCGGCCTTCGCGAGGTAGGCCGCGGCGACGAGCCCGTTGTGACCGGCCCCGACGACGACGACGTCCCAGCGCTCGGTCATCGGACCGAACCCCGATCGGTCACGCCGCCTCGGACCGACGGCGGCGCGACGCGAGGAGCTCCAGCGCGGCGATCCGGCCCGGCGCGCCCATGATGCCTCCACCGGGGTGGGTCGCCGACCCGCACATCCACAGGTCCTTGATCGGCGTTCGGTAGCGTCCCCAGCCCGGAACGGGACGGTTGAAGAACAGCTGCTCGAGCGACAGCTCGCCCTGGAAGATGTTGCCCTCGCTGAGCCCCGTGATGTCCTCGATGTCCTTCGGGCTCAGGACCTGCGCGTGCAAGACGAGGTCACGGATCTTGGGGAAGCGTTCCTCGAGCGTGTCGATCACCGTTTCCCCGAATCGGGTGCGCTCGGTCTCGTCCCACGCGCGACCGTCCGAGAGGTGATACGGCGCGTACTGGACGAAACAGCTCATCACGTGCTTGCCCGGGGGCGCCATCGAGGGGTCGACGAGGGTCGGGATGATGCAATCGATGTAGGGCCGCGCGCTGAATCGCCCGTACTTCGCGTCGTCGTACGCCCGCTCCATGTAGTCGACCGACGGCGAGAAGCTGATCGCACCGCGGAGCCACTCCCCCTTGCCGGGCTTGCACACGAGCTCCGGCAGACCATCGAGCGCCAGGTTCACCTTCCCGCTCGACCCGCGGAACTTGTACCGGCCGACCTGCTCGCGGAACTCGGGGTCGAGGCGATCGGGATCGAGCAGGCGGAGGAACGTGACGCGCGCGTCGACACTCGACAGCACGGTCCTCGCCCGAATCTCCTCGCCGGACTCGAGGATGACGCCCGTCGCTCGCGTCCCGTTGACGTCGATCCGGGCGACCGGCGCCTCCGTTCGGATCTCGGCGCCGTAGTTCCGCGCGGCCGAGGCGATCGAGTTGGAGATCGCACCGGTCCCGCCGCGCGGAATGCCCCAGGCGCGGAACGCACCGTCGATCTCGCCCATGTAGTGGTGCAGCAGGACGTACGCGGTTCCCGGCGAGCGAACTCCCTGGAACGTCCCGATGATGCCCGAGGCCGACATCGTCGCGATGAGCGGATCGGTCTCGAACCACTGCGCGAGGAACTCGGTCGCGCTCATCGTCATCAGCTGAACGAACGTCGACTGCAGCCGTTCCGGAAGGTTCTGGAACGTCTTGGCGAGCCCAACGATCGGCATCCAGTCGAACGGATTGACTCGGCCGGGATCGGGCGGGACGACCGAGAGGATCGGCTTGATGAACCGGGCCATGTCGCCCATCAGCTGGCCGTACTCCTCGTAGGCCTCCGCGTCGTTCTTCGACCACCGGCGGAGCTCGCGAACGGTCGACCCGTGGTCGTTCACGCGCCACAGGTAGTCATCGTCGAGCGGCGTGATGGTGCCGTCGAGCGGCAGGATCTCCAGGCCGTGCCTGGCGAGCTCGAGCTCGCGGATGATCTCCGGACGGAGCAGCGAGACGACGTAGCTGAACTCGCTGAACCGGAACCCGGGGAAGATCTCTTCGGTAACCGCGGCGCCGCCGAGCACGTGGCGACGCTCCAGGACGAGCACCTTCTGCCCGGCCCGGGCGAGGTACGCCGCGGCGGTCAGGCCGTTGTGCCCCCCGCCGACGATCACGGCGTCGTACCGCTTTGCCATCTCGCTCCTCCGACGACGTTCGGAGCATGCTAGGGCCGCCCCACCCGCATCGGCCACATGCGGCCCGTGACTCGAGGTCAGCCGGGCGCCGGGCCATGCAACGGATACTCTCCGGCGATGGACCGGGAGCAACGATGAGCGTCGGAACGGCCCTGCATCCGCGGACGTCCGCGCTGAACACCAAGATGTCCTGGGGCGATTGGTCCGGGTACTTCTCCGCGCAGGTCTACGCCGACTTCCACGACATCGAGTACAACGCGATCCGCGAGCAGGCCGCCCTGATCGACGTGTCGCCCCTCTACAAGTACGAGGTGCGCGGTCCGGATGCCGCTCGGCTCGTCGACCGGGTGATGACGCGGGACGTCGCGAGGCTCGCCGTCGACCGCGTCTTCTACACGCCGTGGTGCAACGAGGACGGGAAGGTGGTCGACGACGGAACCGTCACGAGGCGCGGCGCGGACGAGTTCTTCTGGACGGCCGCCGATCCCAGCTACCGCTGGTTCGAGCTGAACGCGGGCGGTCTCGACGTCGAGATCCGTGACGTTTCGGACGAGGTCGCGGCGATCGCCGTCCAGGGTCCTCGCGCCCGGGACGTGCTCGAAGGCGCTACGCGAGGCGATTGGTCCGGCGTGCCGTACTTCGCGCATCGGCGAACGGAGGTCGGCGGCGTCGACGCGAACGTGACGCGGACCGGCTACACCGGCGACCTCGGCTACGAGGTGTGGGTGGCGGCCGACGCCGCGCTCGAGGTGTGGGACGCGCTGTGGGAGGCCGGCGAGCCGCACGGGATCCGCGCCGCGGGGATCCGCGCGCTCGACGTCGCGCGCGTCGAGGCCGGGCTGATCCTGATCGAGGCCGAATACACGAGCGCCCGTCACGCGGTCAGCCAGGAGCAGATGTACTCACCGTTCGAGATCGGGCTCGGACGCCTCGTGGACCTGTCGAAACCGAGCTTCGTGGGGCGGCGCGCCCTCGAGCTCGAGCATCGTCGCGGCGGCCCCGAACGGCGACTGGTCGGCCTGGAGCTGGACTGGCTGGGGATCGAGGCGATGTTCGCCGCGCACGACCTTCCGCCCGGGGTTTCGGCGGCCGTGATCCGTGAGCCGGTTCCGGTGTACGCGGGGGGCGGGCAGGCGGGCCGAGCGACGAGCGTCACGTGGGGACCAACGATCAAGAAGATGGTGGGGTTCGGCTCGCTCCCGCCGCAGTTCGCACGCTCCGGCGCGCGGGTCGGTGTGGAGTGGACGGTGGAGGGCGAACGCGGCACCGTCGACGCGACCGTCGTCGACCTCCCCTTCCTCGATCTCGACCGCAAGCGCGCGTAACGCCCTCTTCCGCGGCGCGCCGGCCGGGCGTTCCCGCCGGCGTGAGAGAGAATTGGCAGAACCGTGCGTCCTCGAGCCCTGTTCGCGCTGCTCATCGCCTCCGGAGGTGTGGTGACGCTCGTCGTCGCGGCGACCGGCGGTCTGTTCACGTCGATGTTGACAGGCCTGCTCGTCCTGGCCGCGGCGTTGATGATCGCGCGGGAGCGTGCGTTCGGCGGCGACGTCCCCGATCCGAGCAGGCGCCGGCTCCTCGCCGTCGCCGGCGGAGCTGCGCTGGCACTCGTCGCCGTGGGGGGCGCGCTCGGCACCGCCGTGCGGCGCCGAGCGCGCCCTGACCCTCGTCCCCGCTTGGAAGCCGACGCCGCGGATCTCGGCGCCGAGTACCTCGAGCTCGTCGTGCGCGGGTACCACCCCGAACGCTCGGCCGACCTCCAGCTCGTGGTCGCCCCGTTCTCGAGCTCGAACTACGAAGCGGAGTCGCGATCGCTCGTCCCGAACGATCCCCGTTCGAGTCACGCGGTGGTGTGGATGTACGCCGAGCGCGTACCGATCGTCGTGTGGTCGCCCAACCGGATCGAGGCGCAGGACCATACCGAGCGCGTCACGCTCGCCGACCTCGCTCCAACGACGGCGAGACTCATGGGATTCGACGGGTTCGAGGCAGCTGACGGCGTTCCGTTGCCCGGTATCGCGTCTCCGGCCGAGCGACCGCGAGTCATCGTCACGTTCGTCATCGACGGCGGCGGATGGAACGTCCTGCACAGGTGGCCCGACGCGTGGCCGAACCTGAGGCGCCTGATGGCCGAGGGCTCCACGTATCGAAACGCCATCACCGGCTCATTCCCGGCAGTGACGGCCTCAGCGCACGCGACGATCGGCACGGGCGCCTTCCCCCGCACGCACGGGATCACGGGGCACAACGTTCGCCGCGGGGGCCGACCATTGAAGGCGTGGGGCGACCCCGGTCGGGTCGATCCGACATTCTTGCTCGAGCCCACGCTGGCGGATCGCTGGGCCGAGCACACCCAGAACGAGGCGTGGGTGGGCGAGCTGGGCTACCAGGTCTGGCATCTCGGGATGCTCGGACGCGGCGGCCGCCCTCGGGGCGAGTTGCCGGTCGGCGTGTTCTGGCACGAGGTCGGTGGCGGGGGCTGGAAGGCGCACAACCCGGACCTGTACCGCCTACCACGATCGGTTCCGGGGCTCGAACGGCTCGACTCGCTCACCGCGGCGTACGGCAATCCGCCGCCCTCGCCGTTCGATCCGGTGGGCAAGAAGGCAATGTGCTGCTTCCCACCCGTCGTGCGGTACCAAGGTGAGCTGATCGAGGCGACCTTCGACTCCGAGCCGATCGGCGACGACGACGTGACCGACCTCCTGTACGTCAACTTCAAGGCGCCCGACTACTCGGGGCACGTGTACAACTTCGAGGACCCGCATCAGGCCGACGTGCTCGGGGCGGTCGACCAGGAGATCGGCGTGCTCTCCGACATGCTCGAGGCTCGCTTCGGGGACTCGTTCGTCATGATCGTCACGGCCGACCACGGCCAATGTCCGCAGATCGACCACAGCGGCGGCGTGCGCATCGACCCGATCCAGCTCGGCGACGACCTCAGACGAGAGTTCGGCACGACCGTGTTCCGGCTCCTACAGAACGTGGCACCGTCCGAGGTGTACCTGGACCGAACGGCGCTGTTCGACGCGGGCGTCACCGCCGAGGACGTGGCGGCGTTCTTGTCCGAGTACCGCTATCGCCAGAACATCGGCCCGTACATCCCCCGAGCGGCCGTCCGGCGTGATCGTCTCGATGCACGGACCTTCGCCGCCGTCATGCCGACGTCGTTCATCGCGGACCTGGCATCCGAGGACCTGTCGCGGTTCGGCGAGACCTCGTACCGGGACGCCGACCCGCTCGGGCTCCCGCCGGTCACCTGGTAGCGCCTTCGGGCGTCCGTGGTACGTTCGGCGCCCCATGACGCATGCGTTCTCCGAGACGATGCGGCGTCTGATCCGGCTGGAGGAACCGCTGATGCGGTTCTTCGCCAACTCGCCGTATGCGAGGCGCGACCCGTCCGATCTGGAGCTCTGCGATTTCGTCGCCGGGAATCCCCAAGAGGTGGCGCTCACCGCGTTCGTCGACGCGCTCCAGCGCTGGGCCGTTCCCGAGGACCGGAACTCCTACGCCTACAAGTTCAATGAGCCGTACGCGCGGGAGGCAGCGGCGGCGGGCCTTCGCGAGCGCCGAGGTGTTCCCTTCGACCCCGACGACATCATGCTCACCGACGGCGCGTTCACGGGGCTGAACCTGTCGATCCGGACGGTCGCCGATCCGGGTGACGAGGTCGTCTTCTGCTCACCGCCCTGGTTCTTCTACGAGGCGTTGATCCTGTCGGCCGGAGCCACACCGGTTCGCGTCCGAGTCGACCTCGAGACGTGGGACCTGGACGTGGACGCGATCGAACGCTCGATCACGTCGCGGACGCGCGCCGTCTTGGTGAACTCACCGAACAACCCGACCGGAAAGATCTATCCACCCGAGACCCTCGAGCGTCTCGCAGGCGTCTTGACGCGAGCGTCGGAACGGAACGGCCGACCGATCTACCTCATCTCCGACGAGGCGTACTCCAGGATCGTGTTCGACGACCGCATGTTCCGCAGCCCGACGGAGTTCTATCCCTACTCGTTCCTCGTCTACACGTACGGGAAGCAGCTGCTCACGCCGGGCGAACGCGTCGGGTACATCGCGCTCCCTCCGACGATGCCCGATCGAGGGCACATGCGCGAGGCGTTCTGGCTCGCGCAGCTGACGTTCGGAGGGCAGGGCGTCCCCGGCTCGATCTTGCAGCGGGCGCTCGGCGACCTGGACAACCTCACCGTGGACATCAAGGCACTCCAGCGTCGGCGCGATCGATTCGTCGACGCGCTCCGCTCGTTCGGATACGACCTCCACTCGCCCGAGGGGACGTTCTACCTCCTTCCGAGGAGTCCCATCGAGGACGACGTCCGGTTCATCGATCGGCTCGCGCGCGACAAGGTCTACGTGCTCCCCGGGGAGCTCGTCGAGATGCCCGGCCGGTTCCGCATCTCCGTCACGGGCAACGACGAGATGGTCGAGCGCTCGATCCCGGTCTTCGAGGCGGCCGCCAAGGACTCGTAGGGACCGTCGTGCCCGTCGAGACGTCGGCGCACGACCGAGCGCTCCTCTCCGGCTCGAACGGCGACGCCGCAGTGCTCGCGATGCGCATCGTCCTCGAGACCGCCGAGGTGATGGGCGCCGACCGCCTGATCGACATCGCGTCGGCGCACGTCGACGGGTGCCTCTATCACGGCGTTGCGGGTCTCGATTTCGCCGAGCGGATGGTCGCCGGGAGCGCACGCGTCGCCATTCCGACCACGCTGAACGTCGGCTATCTCGACCTGCTCCATCCCGAGCGTTACGGCGGCAACGCCGCGACCGCGGCGAACGCCCGCCGGCAGATGGACGCCTACGTCGCCATGGGTTGCCGTCCGACGTGGACGTGCGCGCCGTACCAGCTCCCCAATCGACCCGGGTTCGGCGAGCACGTCGCGTGGGCCGAGTCGAACGCGATCGTGTTCTGCAACTCCGTCCTCGGCGCGCGAACGAACCGATATGGCGACTTCATCGACATCTGCGCGGCTATCACCGGTCGGGCGCCGTACGCCGGACTGCATCGCGATGAGGAGCGCCGCGCGACGCTGGTGCTCCGACTCGACGGCATCCCGTCACGGCTGCTTGCGTCAGACGCGCTCTACCCCGTCCTCGGCCACGTCGCCGGCCGCGTCGCCGGCGCCGCGGTCCCGGCCATCGTCGGCCTGCCGCGCGGTGCGTCGGAGGACCGTCTGAAGTCTCTCGGCGCGGCCGCAGCTTCGTCCGGATCGGTCGCGATGTTCCACGCCGTCGGGATCACTCCCGAGGCGCCGACCCTGGAGGCGGCGACCGGCGGCGCCGACGTCGCTCAGGAAACGGTGACCCTCGAACGGCTGCGTCTCGCTCGAGACGAGCTCACCACGGCGAACGGCGACGAGTTGGGAGCGGTCTGCGTGGGAACCCCGCACGCCTCGCTCGCGGAGCTCGAGCGGCTCGCGGCGCTGCTTGCCGGACGCCAGACGCGCGTACCGGTCTGGGTCAACACCGGCCGCAACGTGTTGGCGGATGCCCAGCGCCTTCGCGTCGCGGATTCTTTGACGTCGGCCGGGGTCAACGTCGTCACGGACACCTGCACGTATATAGCTCCGCTGGTCGGCGGTGGTCCGGTGATGACCGACTCCGCGAAATGGGCATGGTACGCGCCGGCGAACATCGGCGTCGAGGTCACCTTCGGCAGTCTCGAGGAGTGCGTTCGTTCGGCGATCGAAGGACATGTCGTTCGGGACGCCGAGCTCTGGGGCGAT
>Ga0299907_10002440_pt1 | contig 11452 bp, 11 predicted proteins | sample RVTome_16_FD_198680 | JGI IMG/M metagenome (GOLD analysis project Ga0299907, IMG submission 198680) | Soil microbial communities from uranium-contaminated site in the Upper Colorado River Basin, Wyoming, United States - RVT152D67 (version 2) ...
GGCCCACTACGGCTGCGACCTGAGCACCGTGTCGGCCAACCTCTACCGCGACGGGCACGACAGCGTGGCCTGGCACGGCGACCGGGTCGGCCGGCGCCGCTCGCAGACGATCGTCGCCGTCGTGTCCCTGGGCGCGCCGCGGCGGTTCCTGCTGCGGCCGGTCGGTGGCGGGCGCTCGGTGCGGCTGACGCCCGGCCCCGGCGACCTGCTGGTGCTGGGCGGCACGTGCCAGCGCACGTGGCAGCACTCGGTGCCGAAGTGCGCGTCGGCCGGCCCGCGGGTCAGCATCATGTTCCGCGAGGAGTACTGACCTCGTCGCCGGGGCCACCGGCCGTGGCCGGGTCGCGGCCGCGTGCGCGCCCGCCGAGGCGCGAGGCTGTCGTCATGGACGCACCCGTTGCCGCGCCCGACCGCCTGGGCGCGGCGTTGGCCGCCATCGACGCCGCCAACGCCGACGACCCGCACACCATCGTGGTCGACGGGCAGGAGCGGCCGAAGGAGCAGGCGCACGCCGAGATGATGACCCGGTGGGTGCGGACGCTGGCGCCCGGGTGCACCGACGAGCAGCTCATCGCCGCCCGCGCCCACCACCTGCGGCGCTGGGCGATCGCGCGCGACAGCTACCCCCGCGACCGGGCCGGCTACCTGCGGTGGCGCTCGGCCCTGCGGCGCCAGCACGCGACCGAGGTGGCCGCCATCATGGGCGAGGCTGGCTACGGCCCCGCGGCGATCGAGCGGGTGCAGGCCATCGTGCGCAAGCAGGGGCTGGGGCGGGACCCCGAGGTCCAGGTGCACGAGGACGCCCTGTGCCTGGTGTTCCTCGATACCCAGCTCGACGCCCTGGTCGCCCAGCTCGACGACGACGACAAGATGGTCGACATCCTGCGCAAGACGGCCGCCAAGATGAGCCCGGACGCCCTGGCCGCGGCGGGGACGCTGGCGTTCTCGCCCAAGGCGGCGGCGCTGCTCGCACGGGCCCTCGCCGAGACCACACCGAGCGGCGACGATCCGGGCGACTCCGCGCCCCCGTCCGCGCAGTAGCGTGACCCGTCCGGTGATGGCGTCCCAAGCAGCGCGGGAGGGCGAGGGCACGTGAGCGACGACGGCAACAGCACAGAGGGCGACGCCCCCGGCCCCGAGCCCGACGTGACCGCTTCTGCCGCACCCGCGGCCGAGCCCCGGCCCGGCGCCTGGGGTGCGACGGGCTGGTCGGCGTCGGCGCCTGGCTCGGCGTCGCCCCCCACGTCGTCCGGCGCGCCGTCGTCTGGCTCGTCGGGTCCGCTCGCGTCCGCGTCGGACGGCTTGCCGTCGTCGACGGCGTCGGGTGCGCCGCCGCCCCCGGTTGCCGCTGGCCCGCCCCCGTCGCCTGCGGTGCCTCCGACCCCGTCGCCAGGCGGCTGGACTGCGACCGAGGCTCCGCCCGCTCCGCCGCCCCCACCTCCTGCCGCGCCGATGCCGGCAGCCGGCTCGACGACCGGGCCGCCCCCTGCCGCGGCGATGCCCGGGGAAGGCTCGCAGACGGCGTCGCCACGGGACGGGTCGGCTCCCGCTGCGACGCCGACGCCGGCACCACCACCTCCGCCGCCGGTCGGGGCGACAGCGCCCGCACCGCCTCCGACAGAGCCGGAGCCGTCGGCGACCGCCGTTCCCGAGGGGTTCGCCCTCGACGTCCCGGTCGCCGAGCGCGAGGCCCCGGTTGCGGAAGGCGAGGAGGGCGACGCCGATGAACCGGCGAAGCCCGGACCGGCCGCCGAGCCCGGCCCAGCCGAGCCACCGTGGCAGCTCACCCCTACACCGCCGTGGCCGTCCGCCGGCGGACCGCCGGCTGGCTCCGCGGGCGCGCCGACGGTCCCTTCACCGGTCCCCGGTCCCGCACCGACCGCACCGGCCGCCCCGCCGCCCGGTCCCGCCGGCGTACCAACGGTCCCGTCGCCCGGTGGCGCCGACGTACCCATGGTCCCGCCTGCCCGGTTCCGCCGGTGAGCCCACGGTCCCGTCGCCCGGTGGCGCTGGCGCACCCACGGCGCCTCCGACGGGTCCGGGGGACGACTTGACCATGACTCCGGCAGCCGCGGCGGCGCCCCCTCCGCTGGGAGCCACCTCACCCCTGCCACAGGCACCTCCGATGCCGCTCCCTGCCGGCCACCCAGCGCCTCTCGCGGCTCCCGCCGGATACCAGCCACCGATGCCGACCGGCCCGGCGCCCGCCGGCGCACCGCCTGCTCCAGGTGGGTTTCCCGTGCCCGGGCCGCCGCCGGGCTACGGCCCGGAGCCCGGACCGCCGTCGGGCTCGTTCGGCGTGCCGTCGGGGTTCGGTCCACCGCCGGGGCCGGTGGTGGTCGATCCCCACGGGCTGAGCCTGTCCGTCAGCCGGATGAGCGGCGGGGCCCGTCGCGCCGGCAAGGTGGCCCTGGCGGTGCTGTCCGCGGTGCTCGACGAGGGTGACGTGGTGGCGGTGGTCGTGCAGGGTCGCCTGCGGGGCCACGCCGCGGTGGCGGCGCTGGTCGACGGCAAGGTGGTCCTGGTGAGTGACCGGCAGTGGAAGCCCGAGGTCGTCGTGCTGCCGGTCGACGGCGAGCTCACCGTGCAGGGCTGGCAGGACGAGCGCACCGCCTCGCTGACGTTCATGGTGGGCGATCGGCACGAGGTCATCGAGCGCATCGGCGACCGGGCGCTCGCCATCGAGCTCGCCCAGCGGGTGCGTCACGCGCAGGGCGGCGCGGAGCCCAGGTCACCGTTGCCGCAGGTCCCGCCATCGCCGGGCTGACACGGTTGGCGGGGGCACCGGGCGGGCTTGCTATGGTGTTGACCCCACGCGGACGTGGCTCAGCTGGTAGAGCATCACCTTGCCAAGGTGAGGGTCGCGGGTTCGAATCCCGTCGTCCGCTCCACATAGTGCCAGGTCAGGGGCCTCTCAGGAGGCCCCTGATGCGCGTACCGATGCGCTTGCCAATCGTTTCTGCCAATCTAGTGGCGGATGAAGGGGCACAAGCGGTTTCGATCCGGGGCGTGGCGACTGGCCGTGTTCGCCGGTGTCGACCCAGACACCGGCCGAAAGCGGTACCTCTTCGAGACGGTGCGTACCCCGAACAACCGGATGGGTGCGAAGGCCGCCGACGCCCGCCTCGCCCAGCTCGTCGCGGCAGTCGAGGAGGGACGCGCGCCCGCGGCTCGTCCATCGCCAAATGCGGACGTACTGACGCTGCGCGCACTCGCTGCGCGTTGGCAGAGCGCGAACCGACCGCGCCAGAACCAGCGAACCGGGCAGTGGATCGGCTGGTCACCAAAGACAGCCAAGACACACGCGGACAACTTCCGGGCTTACATCCTTCCGACGCTCGGTAACCACGATGTCGCAGGCATCACGGGGCTCGATCTTGACGAGCTCTACAGCATGCTCGAGAACGAGTCGGGGCTGTCGCCCGCGGTCGTGGCGCGATGCCACAGTCAGGTGCGCGCGTTGTTCTCGTGGGCGCTGCGCAAGAAGCTCGTGGCTGCGAACCCCGCGCTGTCAGCGGACCCTCCCCGCCTGAAGCCGGCGAAGCTGCACATCCCGTCGATGGATGACGTGCGCGCGGTCCAGGCGGTGGCGCCCGCGGGCTTTGCCGCGTACGTGCAACTGGCCGCAACTGTCGGCGCCCGGCGGGGCACGCTCGTTGCCCTCCGGTGGGGTGACCTCGATCTCGAGGCGGGGAGCGCGACGTTCACACGGGCGATCGCCGAGTCAGGCGACGGGTTGGTGGAGAAGGGCACGAAGGCGGACCGGCCGTACGTGTCGTCGCTCGGCCCATCGACGGTGTCGGCGCTGCACGCACACCGCCAGCGCGCGATCGAGCAGGCACTGCGCATCGGTGTGCCCTTCGGGGCTGAGTCGTTCGTGTTCTCCGATGACGGTGGCCTGACACATTGGAACCTCTCGTGGCCGTCGCATGCCTGGAAGCGCTACTCCGCCAAGGCGGGTGTGAAGCCAACGCGGCTGCACGACCTCCGCCACACCGCGGCGAGCCAGATGCTCATGGCTGGTGTCGCGATCTCGATTGTCGCTGAACGGCTGGGCTGTACCGAGGGCAACGTCCTGCGCACGTATCGCCACTTCATTCCGGGTTCTGACCGCGAGGCCGCTCTCCTTATGGACCAGATGCTGAGCGGAGCGGATTGACGTTCTCTGTGCGGGCGAAGCTCGCGCCTCTTGCCGTCGACGGCACACCAGCGACCAGCTCGTCGACGGCGGCCCGCGGGATCAGCACCTTTCCTCCGACGTGGGGGACCCGATGCAGAACGCCGCGGCGCACGAGTCGAGCGACGGTGTCCTCGGAGACCTGTAGCACCACTGCAGTCTGAGCCACCGTGTACACGGCAGGCTCCGGCTCGCAAATACGGCGCAGGTAGGGTCCGAGGAACCGCTCGACGGCTCGCTCGACCGCGTCTTCGATGCACACTTCGATGGACGAGACAGGACCGCCCGTCTCCTCCGACCGAAACCGCTGCTGCGCGTCCATCACCCCAGATATGCCAAGTCCAGACCTGGAAAACGACGATGGTCGGTCAGAGTTGACGCCAGACCGCCAGCACGGATCTCCAGTGCGAGGGCGATCCAGAGCGCGACCAAGCAGGCCGACGTTGCCTCACCGTCGACCAGAGGCGACCCCGCCGGCGCCGACGTACTTGGAGGGATGCTCGCCGGCGAACGGGAGAGCGTTGTGCGGATGAGCGCGGCGATCGTCGGTCAACGTGAGCAACAGGTGGAGCGCTGAGGGGTCACGTACGGCTTCGCGTTCACTCTGACACCATGTCTGACCTGGCCCGACGGCGGATATCTCGGTGGTTGGGGTGAGTTGCAGGCGAAGATCGGTGGCTGCTGTGAGGCCGAACCCCTTGGGGAAGTTGCGGTCGGACGAGCGCGAGCCGGCTGGTGCGGCTCGGGAGGCGGGGCCACACACGGCCCGCCCGCTCCGGCCGCCGAGGCGCGTGGGTGGAAAGCTGAGGGTGATGCCTCGAGCGGTTGGCAGACCGGACGTGGCGACGCTTGTGACGGCGTACGTTGATGACAACCAGCCGATCCCGGCTCTGGCGGTTCAGTTCGGAGTTGCGCCCCAGACGGTGCACAACTGGCTGGTCGCCGCCGGTGTGCCCCGTCGCCCCAGCGCGGTCGCGCCCCGCGGCGACGTCGACGACGATGAGATCAGCCGGCTCTACTGCGATGAGCATCGCAGCGGTGCCGAGATCAGCAAACTGCTGGGCTGCAGCGCCAGTCTCGTGTACTTCCGTCTCGCCCGCCTCGGCATCGACCGGCGCTCCCCGGTTGCTGAGCGTCGCGGTCCGTCTGACGCCGAGCTCGCCCACTTGTACACAGAGCGCGGGCTCAGCCTCAGAGACATCGGCGAGCAGCACGGCGTGAGCACCCAGACAGTGCGGAGATGGTTGATCCACGCCGGCATAGACCGCCGCCGCTCCGCCCCGGGGCCAGCCCAGGGTGCCCCAGACGAGTGCGTCGAGCTGTACCAGGCCGGCTGGTCGGCGCCTGACATCGCATACCACCTGGGCTGTTCGTCTGCGACCGTGTACCGCCGCCTCGAGGCTGCCGGCACGGCTCGGCGACACGTGCCAGTGCGCGTCTCACGTGTCGAGCTTGTCGCCTGGCAGAGCTCTGGACGGGGAGCTGTCCGGCTCCGGTTGAGGCCGCCCATATCGGTTTCACCTGATGGCTTACGGCGGAGCGGGCACGTGAGTCAACGTGTCGCGATCGTGGTTCTCCTCCACTGTGCTGGTCGGGGTCGTTGGTCTAGCGTTGAGGACAGTGACCGCTGTGCCGGCGTCCCTGGTGGGGCGGCGCACTCGAGCGCCACAGGCCCCGCTCGCACGCGAGATCGTGCGTCCGCGCCTGATAACGCTGTTGGACGAGCGGTTCGGCCATCCGGTGACGACGGTCATTGCTGGAGCCGGGTTCGGCAAGACGACGGCGCTGGCCCAGGCGTTCCGAGCGAATCTCGCGGCGCCCCGAGGCTTCGAGGCGTGGGTCTCCTGCGAGACCGCCGACGAGGATCCACGCCGGCTGGCGGAGGCAATCGTGGCGGCACTCGCGCCCGCGGTGCATGTCGACGACCCCCTCGAGAGCGTGCTCGGGACGATCCGCAGGACCGCTCCGGTCGATGTTTGCGTCATCCTCGACGACGTCCACGAGATCCCCGCCGGGTCGGGCGGCCGACGTCTCGTCGCCGAGCTCGTCGGCAGCCTGCCTCCTCACGCTCACATCGTGCTCGCCAGCCGCCAGGCGGTGACGATTCCTCTCGCCCGCCGCAGGGCGGCGGGCGAGGTGGTCGACCTCGACTCCCACGATCTCGCGTTCGGGCTCGATGAGGTCACCGCATTGGCTCGGATGCACGGCAAGGAGTGCGCCGATGTGCCTGATCTCGGCGGCTGGCCGTCGCTGGTCGCGTTGGCGCTCTCGGCACGACGAGGCGCGGCGACGGAGTTCCTCTTGGAGGAGATCGTGTCTGCTCTGTCCTCGGGCGACCGGCACACGCTGTTGGCGATGGCGACGCTGGGCTGGGGAACGCTCGACGACGCGATCGCCGTCGGCGGCGATGACGTCTGCTCGTCCAGGCTGGTGCGCCTCGTTCGCACTGTGCCGCTGGTCAGCGGCGACGGAGATCGCTTCAGTGTCCACCAGCTGTGGGAGGACGCCGCAGGCAGGATTTTCGACGAGGCCGAGCTCGCCCTTGCTCGCCGGAAGTCGCTCGAGCTGTTCGCGACCTGCGGTGATCCTCTCCGGCTGGGCTCGGCGGCGATCCGATGGCGCGACAGCGACGCGCTGCTCGCCGCCGCAGTGTCGCTGGTGCGCGTCAGCCTCGGGACGTTGCCGATCGAGACCGCGCAGCGTTGGCTCGCCGCGGCTCGTGTCGACATGCGAGATCAACCGGAGCTTCGGATGCTGGCGCTCGCCGTCCGCCAAGCGCTCCGGGTGGGCGGCGTCGAGGTGGACCCGGAGTTCGACAGCCTGATCGAGGAGTTTCGTCGCCGCCCTGGTGCTGTCGGTTGCGGCGAAGCGATCGCGCTCGCGGCGGTCAGTGCCTACGATCGGCGAGACCTCGCTCGACTGGTGTCGCTCGCCGCCTGGTCGCGGACTCTCCCGGCGAGCAGCAACGTGCCGCTCCTGCGGTTCCTCAGCAGCGCCATCGACGCCTCGACGGCGTCGGTGGCGGGCGACGCCGATACCGCGCTGCAGATCATCGACTCGTTGCCGTTCGATCAGGTGGCGGCGCGCGTCACTGAGCTGGTCACGCGTATGCGTGTCGTCTTGCTGTCGCGGACGGGACGCGCCGCGGAGGCATTGGCGGCCGCGGGCAGCCTGGCCGACTCGCCGGATCCGCACGTCCGCATGATGCCGTTGTACATGCGGTGGCAGTCCGGCGATCCGTCGGAGTTCGCGGTTCATCCCGCGAGGCTCCACTCGTCCGGTTCGATCAAAGACCGCGACCGCGTCGCCGGTGCCGCAGAGGTCGCTGCGATCTCGTCCTCGCTGGGGGATCGCGATCTTGCGCATGCGGCGAGGGACCAGGTCGCCGCGTACCTCAGGGACTGCAACGACGCGCGCGACTCGGCCGCGGGATCCGGCGCGATCGCGTGCACGCACGTGCTCGACCATGACGAGCCCGCGGCCCGGAGGTCCATCGCCGCGCACCTGGCGAGCTACCCGATCGAGAACCGGCCGGGAATGCTCCACCTCCGGCGTCACCTCGCCGTCGCCTATGCGCTCAGCGAGCAGCTGCGGGAGCACTGGGACGGGATGGACCTCGGCCCGGCGCACCGGCTGGCTCGCGAGGTCGCCCGCCGCTTCCTCGAAGCGCATCACGGAGAACTCGATCCGAATTCGACCATCCCCGACGCCGGCCGCGTGGTCACGTCGCTCCCTCTCCCATGGTCGGTCGAGCTGGCGGTCGCGGCGTGTCGGTTGGGTGCGTCCGGCGGCTACGAACTGGCGAGCGCGCTGGCCGGATGGTCGCACGCTGCGACGCGGGCCGAGTTGGAACGGCTTGCGACCGGCGACCATCGCAGCCTCGCGTCGGCCGCCATCGCCTTGCTCGCTGACCTTCCGGTCGAGCCCGGGCCACCCCTGCGGATCGACATGCTCGGCCCGATGCGGTTGGCGGTGGGTGGACAGCTGGTCGATCGTCCGGAGTTGCGGCGAGCACGTGTACGAACGGTGCTCGCGCTGCTCGCGGTCCGCGGGCCGCTGAGGCGCGATCAGATCATCGACATCGTCTGGCCGGACACCGACCTCGACAGCGCCCGCCAGAGTCTCCGAACCACCCTGACCCGGCTTCGGCGCCTGCTCGATCCGAGCGGGTCCACCTCGCATCGGTGTCTTCGTACCGATGGCGAACGAATCTTGCTCGCCGGACCACCGTGGGTCGACGTCGATCTCTGGGCGTTCCGCCGCCTCATCGGCGGCGAGGGACACGCGAACGGGCATGACGTCTACTCGCTCGAACGGCTGCAGGACGCGGTGGCGCTCTGGCGTGGCGACCCGATCACCGACCTCGAGTCGGCAATCGGGCTCGAGGCCGACCTCGAGCGCGTGCGTTCGGAGTTGGTCGACAGTTGTCTCCGCCTCGGCGAGCAGTTGCTGGCGCTCGGCCGGTTCGAGCAGGCGTTGGAGTGCGTCGACCGATGCCGGCTGTCGGCGCCGTACTCGGAGCGGGCTCACCGGCTGGCGATCGCCGCGCTCGTGCAACTGCGTGACCGCGACGGCCTGGCGCAACGTCTACGGACCCTGTCGGCGATGCTCGACGATCTCGGTGTCGAACCTGAACGGGAGACGACGATGCTGCTTGCCCGAGCCCGGGAGGTGCTCGGTGAGCACGCGAATCTCGCCGCCGCACGTCCACGCCGTCACGACTCCCCCGACGCCTGGAGCTCCAGCGTTGCCCCGCCTGGCCGACAGCTCCCTCCCACCGAGCCCACAGCCGGATAGTTGCAGCAACGTTCTCGTCGTGCGGCGGCGCATCAGCCGACTGCGATAGCGCGAGCCGTGGCCGCTGCGCCCTCCGCTCATCGCATCCGCAGGAGCTTGGGACCCGACTGCTTCCGGCTCTGCGGGGTGCGAGCCCGGTCGGGTAACGCTGCGGTCACGCACCGTCGTCACGCTCGCCGGGACGGGGCCGACCGATCGGTTCCGACAACACAAAGCGAGGAACCCCCCAATGCCCACGAACCATGTCTCAATCCAGGATGGCGAGACACACTTCCCGGACGGCCTCAACAACGACATCACGAAGACCTTCGTCGTTCGGCGCCTGAACACCAACACCCGCCCGTACGTGTCGTACCGGGTGACGCCGGCCGGCGGTGACGTGACCCTGCAGATGGACCTGAACGGAACGCTGGTGGTGGACGACAGATTCCAGACCACGAACACCCGCACGCTGAACGAGATCATCGACCACGGGGTGGCCGTCGAGGGAGAAAACGACCTGGTCATCCGGCGCGAGGCCGGGCCCGGCACCCTCGACGTCTCGGACATCATCTTCGCCTACTCGCAAACGCCCGACTGACCGGGCAGCCTCCCCGCCTGGGCTCAGTGAGCGGGTGGCGCGGGATGGGCGTCCAGGAAGGCGTCGATCTCGGCCAGGACCTGAGGCCAGGCGGGGTCGCGCTCCGGGAGCAGGTGGTTGGAGGTGTCGAGCGGGACCAGCCTTCGTCCGCAACTCAGCCCTGCGACTTCAACTGAGCGGTCACTTCGCCGGAATTTCTTCAACCCAGGGCGGGATCAGTCGAAGTCCCGCCTGTAGGGGAGCACGTGCTGCCCGAGGGCCTGTGTCACCCGCCTATCCCTGGGCGACCGGAGGCCGTCGGCAGTGCCGGGTTGGGTGCCGGGCGATCCACTCCTCGGCGCGCCCGATCACCGTCAGCGCCGCCCATATGCCCGCCTCCCGGGTCACGACACTGTGGATGCGGCCCTTGATCACGGGGCCCAGCATGCTCCAGTGCGGGTCACAGAACGGCGGGCCGACCTCGGTGTTGACCGGGATCGCGCACTGCGGGACGGCGCAGGTGGTCACGACCGGTCATTCACGTAAGCGAGGCGGGCGGCCCTGGCCCGGTCCTCGGCGTCCTCTGCCAGCAGCCGGCGGGCACGCTGCTGGGCCTGGTGCAGCACCTCGCCCGGCGTTCCGGTCAGCTCCCGGGCTACCGAGAGGTCGAGCGCTCGGATGCGGCGCACGTGGTTGTTGCACAGCGGCAGGGCGTCGGCGGCCCGCTCGGCCCGGGACGTGCATCCCGCTCACCGTCATCCCCGCCGTTCACGATGCTGGTCTTGCGGCCGAGCCGTTCGAGCTCAGCCACCTCGCTGTGGGCGCAGTACTCGTAGAACGCCATGAGCTGCGGGCCTCGAGGGCGTCGCGGGCGAGGTAGGTCTCGCGCAGCAACTCCTGTCGGTTAACCGGCCCTGAGCCGACGGTCGGTGACGGATCCACCAGCGTCCGCTCGGGGAGCCGGATACTCGACAAAGGAGGCCGCGATGGCCCAGGTCCGTGTCGCAGGTTCAGCAGGGGGTAGCCGCCTCATCGGTGACGGGACGGTGGTCGTGGCGGGCAACCGGTTCCTCGATCATCTGACGGTGCGGGGGTTCTCGCCAGCGACGGTGCGGGCGTACGCGTTCGATCTGGCCAACTTCGCCGGTTTCCTCGCTGCCCGATCGCTCTGGTTGGGTGAGGTCGCTCCGACGGACCTGTTCGACTACCTGGACTGGCAGTCCCGTGAGTTGGCGAGCGGCGGCGAGGTCGTGGCGTAGCGTCGGCGAGGGCCGGCGCCAGCGACGATGAACCGCCGCGTCGCAGCCGTGCGCGGCCTGTTCGAGCATCTGGTGATGACCGGTGAACGCGCCGACAACCCGGTGCCGGCGGCCCGTCGGGCGTCAGGGCTGCGAGGCCAACGCAACGGGCTGCTGGGTCATGTCGCGGTCCGATCCCGAGCGGGCGGGCGGCCGGTGCGTGAGCCCAAACGATTGCCGGAGAGCCTGCCGGCCGAGGACGTGACTGCGTTCGTCGCCGATCTCGACACCCACCGTGACCGGGCGATGGTGTTGGCCATGGTGCTGGGAGGGCTGCGAGCTGCCGAAGTCCGGTCGCTGCGGCTGGCCGATGTCGACATGGGCTTGCGGCGGGTCCGGGTCGTGGGCAAGGGCGGCAAGGAACGGATCGTGCCGATCGACTACGTGTTCTTCACCGAGTGCGCCGCCTACCTGCGTGCGGAACGACCGGCGGGCTGTCGCACACCGGAGTGCTTCGTCGTGCTGCGCGGCCCGACACAAGGCCAGCCGATCACCGAGGCCGGGTTGCGCAAGGTGTTCCGCACGCACCGGACCCGGTCGGGAGCGACCCGGGTGCGGCCCCATCGGCTCCGCCATACCTACGGGACCGAGTTGGCCGCCGCCGGGGTCGATCTGCTCGCC
>Ga0299907_10002441_pt1 | contig 11450 bp, 11 predicted proteins | sample RVTome_16_FD_198680 | JGI IMG/M metagenome (GOLD analysis project Ga0299907, IMG submission 198680) | Soil microbial communities from uranium-contaminated site in the Upper Colorado River Basin, Wyoming, United States - RVT152D67 (version 2) ...
AGACGGCCAAGCCGTCATCGACCTACTCGACAACCGCTTGGTTTCCCTCATCGACCTGGCGCTGACTCTCAAACACATCCACTGGAACGTGGTAGGACCCGCCTTCATCGGGGTCCACGAGATGCTCGATTCCCAGCACGCCGCCGTCCAGGCGATGGTCGACGCCCTGGCCGAGCGGATCGCCACTCTGGGCGGGAGCCCGCAGGGAACTCCGGGCCATGTGGTGGAGGTTCGCGATTGGGAGGACTACTCGTTGGGGCGGGCGACGACCACCGACCATCTGAAGGAATTGGACTCCGTCTATGTTGGAGTGATCACCTCGCATCGTGACCTGGAGAAGAAGATGGCCGATCTCGATCCGGTCACCGACGACCTTCTCGTGGGTCAGATCGCCACACTCGAAAAGTACCATTGGTTCGTCCGCGCCCATCTCGAGAACGCCGCCGGCGACCTCTCCGGCTGATCGTCATCCGCTAGGCTTATCGTCACAGTGACGCTATCGCGGGAAGTCGACGGGGAAGAGGAGTCGCGGTGTCTCTGGTGCGGGCGGCGCTTCGAGGCGACTCCGGGACCGGGAAGACCTCGCCGCTACTGTCGACCGTCGCATCGTCAGCGTGCCTATGAGGCCCGCAACCTGGCAGCTACCCATGCCTTGCGACCCGATCAGGTGCTGATGAGCCGCGAGCGTCTCGAGGTCATCCGTGACCTGATGTATCGGATCGAGTCTGCCATGGACGACGTCGACACGGACCTGGGCTCGGACGCCTCTGTGGACGGCACCAGACAGGCGTTGTGGCATCTCTACCGGGCCTGCGCCGAAGTGAGGACGATTTCCCTCGAACCCCTCGCCCTGGGCGAGCACACCTGATCGCCGCCCATAACGTCACAGTGACGCATTGGGGGGCGGGTATACCCGGGAGAGCCGGGCTGTCACTCCGGCGCCGGGTCGAATCTGCCAAGCCCGCCAACCAGCGATACCCTCGGCCCTGCCCGATCTGTTCTCGGGACGCTGGACATCGCTCAGCGAGGTCAGCGGCCCTGAGTTCACACCGTGGACGAGGCGGCACCGTTCGGTGCGAGAGCCGGGACCCGCCGTCCGATCAGGTTGAGTGCACTGTTGCGGATAATCTGTATTATCCGCAAATTACCTGGCAAGCGAGACCCACACAAAGCCGACGAGGACCACCACTGCTGCCGCCACCACGATCCCGATCAGGTAGGTGCCGAAACTGGGTGTCTCTCCCGACTCCGTCTCCGTGAAGAGAGCGCTCACGTAGGAACCGATCGATGCCAGACGATTCGAGGGCCGCTTGGCGGGGCTCATCGGCTCACTTCTTGCCGAACACGTCTCCGACGTCGGTGACCCCGCCGGTCTCACCATCGGAGCGACCGGCCCCACCTCCATCGCCGAGGATGTCGAACAGGCCACCGAGGTCGGGCATCGACTCTTTGCCCTTCTCGACCTCGCCGCCCAGGAGACCGCCGAGGAGATCGCCCAGGCCGCCGCCGGCGGACGCGGAGTCACCCCCGCCCCCCAGGAGACTGCCACCCAATCCACCGGATTTCCTTTCGGCGCTCTTATCGGCCTGGGTCGCGCCGCCGCCGCCCAAGGCACCGCCCATCCGCTTGGACAGCCAGGCCATGACGAGCGGAGCCAGCATCGGCAGCAGCTTCGAGAAGATCGAAGAGCTCGCCCGAGATGCGCCCCCCAATCGCTGCTCGACGACGCCCAGTTGATCACCGAACATGTGCGCCAAGATCTTCTGCCCGTCGGCGGTGTCGACGGCCGCCAAAGGATTGGCCTGTTCGAGGGGGCTGCCATCGTGATCGGCCAGGACTGCGGCTCCCAGGGCATCGCCCCGTCCGCTCTGGGCCTCGTTGGACAGGCCGCCGAGAAGGGCGGGCAAGGCCTTGCGGGCCGCATCCATCGCCGTGTCGGGGTCGGTGCCCAGTTGGGCGGCAAGATCGTCCGCTGGGATCTGGGCAAGGATTTCGTCCACCATATTGGGCACGTCGGCCCCCTTCAGTCGGGTGTCTGCCTTCGATCGTATCGGGGCCCAAGACCGTATGGGTCGTAGGCCAAACCGCAGATCGGCTTTACCCTCTCCCCCAATGGCTGACTCCCTGGCCAATCTGGCCAATAAGTGGCTGGCGTGGAAGAACACCGCCAAGCCCTCACCCGCCACGATGCGTGCTCGTCGGGCCGATCTAGCAGTGCTGGGCGAGCTCATCGCCCAGGAGGCCGGGAGGAAGGCGCTCACAGGCGATGGCGGTGATTTCGACCGGTGGCTGGGTGCTCTCTCCCCCACCGACCTGACCACTGACTCGGTTACGGGGGCCTTCGCCGCATATGCCAGTGAGCATGCGGCTTCCTCGATCAGGCGGTGCCGCTCGACTTGGTCCGGTTTCTGTACCTGGTTGGTGGTCCATCGAGAGGTACTTGCCTTCAATCCGGTGGAGTTCGTCGAGCCCCCCAAGGCACAGCGGTGGCGGCCAAAGCCGATCTCCGAGGACGACCTGGCACGGATCGTCCATGCCGCCCAGACGCCCGCAGAGCGGGCTCGCAGCCCGTGGCCCGAGTTGGAGCAGGTCCTGTGCGCTCTCTTCGTAGGCGCCGGCCTGCGTGTTTCGGAAGTGATCAATGTCCGGGTGGGTGACGTCCGCCGCTCCCCCACCGAACACACGAAGCTGTCGGTCACGGGCAAGGGCGGTAAGACCCGCACCGTCCCGATCCCGCCCGAGGTCGTCGCCGTGATCGATCGGTATCTCGAGTCCCGGCGCCGGGAGGTGGGTCCGTTCGAGCCCACCGACCGACTCATGGTGCGCCCCCGAGGCGGGCCGCTCACACCAAAGGTCGTCGATCACCTCGTCCTCGGTTGGTTTCGTCGGGCCGCCGTGGCTCCACCGGCCGGGGCCCTGGCCCATTCGCTGCGCCACACCTACGCCACCCTGCTGGTGGAGCAGTCCGGTTCGGTCCCCGAGGTTCAGCGGCTGTTGGGGCACTCCGATCTCGCCACCACCCAGGCCTACATCGACGTCGCCGCCCGTGGCGTCGAGGAGACGGCGATGGCCAACCCGGCCCGACGCATCCTCGCCGACCAATGATCCGTAGTTTCTCGGCGGACGACACCGAGGCCTTGGTGGAATTGTGGCGGCGTTGCGAGCTGCTCCGCCCGTGGAACGACCCGCACGACGACATTGAGCGCAAGCTGGCGACCGACCCCGACCTGCTACTGGTGGCCATCGAGGACGGGGCCGTCGTGGGGTCGGCGATGGTCGGTTACGACGGCCACCGCGGCTGGGTCAACTACCTTGCGGTCGATCCAGACAGCCGCCGCCGGGGAATAGGGCGGTCACTGATGACCGAAGCCGAGCGGCTGCTCACCGATTTGGGTTGCCCCAAGTTGAACCTGCAGATCCGCACCGAGAACGCCGCCGCCGTGGAGTTCTACGCCCGTCTCGGGTACCGGGTCGAGGGCATCATCAGCATGGGTCGCCGTCTGTGAGTAAACGGCAACGAACCCTTCTCAGGGCCGCACACCTCTCTGACCATCGTCAGCAGCCCCAAGTTCCCACTGTTGGCCCGACGCCATCACTCGAGCGGCAGGTCCCAGTCCTCGGCCAACTGCTGGTAGACCACCTCGGCGAGACGGATCGCCCCGTCCGTCGTGTAATGGACGCCATCGTCGAGGCGCATATCCACCAGACGCCCATTGGCGTCGGTGAGATACTCGCTGTATCCGCCGTCCGGCCCTTCGAAAACTGAGCGAGCCTCGATGAACGTGACTCGGGGGTGCTCGGCGGCCACGCTCTCGTAGACCGAGTTCATGAGGTCGATGCGGGGCTGGAAGGTGTCCGATGCCACCACGGGGAGGCCCATCCAGTACACCCATCGACCGTCGTTCTCGAGCGTCGTCATGACCTCGTCCACCCGACGCCGATACTCCGCCTCCCATTCCGGTGTGTCGAAGTCGATCCACGTGCCGTCCGCCATGTAAATGGCCTGGGCGTCGTTGCCGCCGAAATACAGTACGAACACATCGGGGTCGAGATCTGCTCTGACCTGGTCGAGGCGGGCCGGCCAGTCGACGAAGTCGGGACGGCTGAGACCCGACTCGAACTCGTAGACGAACTCGCTCTCGACAACTCCGCTCTGGTTGGCCCGGTTCTGCAGCATGGGCCCGAATTGGCCGACCATGGAGTCGCCCCCGACATACATGACCAGTGGGTTCTCCTCCGTGACAATGCGGCGCGTGAGCGCCGGAGTGGTGGTCGTGGTCGACGAGGAGGAGGGAGCCGAGACAACCGGTGCGGGCGTGGTACTCGGCGGCGACTCCACCACTTGGCCGGACTCATCCCGGCCCAGGGCGGCGTCGAGGATTTCTCTCGGTCGGTCAAGGAAGAAGAAGTTGCTGATCGAAGCGACCGGCTCCATCAGCGCTATGCCCACGGTCCGCTGCCAGCCCTGTTCCTGGCGTTGAGCGGTGCGGAGGATGTCGGCGGCATTGAGGAACAGACCGATCACCAGCGCCCCCACGACGATGAAGAGGGCGATCCCCGCCGGGATCGGCCTTCGAAGGGGTCCGAATTCGGGTGCGGGGCGGTTCGTCGTCATCAGAACTGGAAGTAGATGAACGGGGCGACGCCTTCAGGTCCGAGACCGTCGAGGACGAAGAGGAAGCCGCCAAGCAGGGCCGTGACGGTGACGGGTCTGAGGCGGCTGAAAGCTGCCTGAAGCCGTCCGCGGATGTCACGATCCACATATTGCACGGCGATCGTCCCCACCACTAGCAGAAGCACGGCCGGGGTGACCGCAGGCGCCGGCCCCCAGTCGGTCAGACGACCGAGGATCTCCCCCACGCGGCCCATCGAGTCTGCCCTGAACAGCACCCAGCCCAAACACACCAGGTGGAAGGTCACAATGCGCCGCACCGTGCGCCCTACCGGCGAGTCCAGGGCGGCCGTCCGGTCGGGCACGACGTCAGCTCGCCACCGTTCGAACGCCAGGATCGCCCCGTGGTAGGTTCCCCAGATCACAAAAGTCCAGGCCGCACCGTGCCAGAGGCCGCCGAGGACCATAGTGATGAGCAGGTTGCGATATGTATCCGCCTGAGTTCCCCGGCTCCCGCCCAGAGGTATGTAGAGGTAATCGCGCAGCCAGCGACTCAAGGTCATATGCCAGCGACGCCAGAAGTCCTGGATCGACAACGCCTTGTAGGGCGAGTTGAAGTTTTGGGGGAATTTGAACCCCATGAGCACCGCCACCCCGATGGCAATGTCGGTGTACCCCGAGAAGTCCGCGAAGATTTGCACGGCGTAGGCGTACACACCAACGATGACCTCCAGGGCGCTGTGAGCAGAGGGAGAGGCAAACACCGGATCGACGATCGCCCCCGCCAATGTGTTCGCCACGACCACTTTCTTGAACAACCCCCCGGCGATCAGACCGAACCCGACTGTGGCGTCCACCCGCCGGGGATCCTTGGCCGTGTACATCTGCGGGATGAATTCCGACGGCCGCACGATGGGCCCCGCCACCAACTGGGGGAAGAACGCCAGGAACACGGCGAAATCCAACAGAGGGGCCTTCCCGTCCCGCGAGCGGTAGACATCGATGGTGTAGGACAACGCCTGGAAGGTGAAGAAGGAGATTCCCACCGGGAGGGTTATCTGCAGGAGCGGCACCGGCAGGTCGATCCCGATCGAACTGAACAAGTTCAGCAGCGAACTCACGAAGAATCCGTAGTACTTGAAGAAGCCGAGCGTGGCCAGATTGAGGCCCACGGCTACGGCCACAACTCGCTTTCGGAACACTTGATCGTCGCTCCCGCTCATCAAGATCGCCGCCCCCTGGTTGACGAGAGTGGATCCGATGATCAGGAGGAGAAACCGCCAGTCCCAGGCACCGTAGAAGACGTAGCTGGCCCCCAGCATGAACCACTTCCATTGCTGCCGATGGGGCAGCAGCAACCAGTTCGCGGTCAGCACCACGATGAAGAAGATGGCGAACTGGATGGTCGGGAACAGCATCTGTTACCTGTGGAGATGACGAGCGGCGGATGCTAACGACGGGTGCGGATAACCTCGGGATTGCCGATTTCAGCCGGTACTCTGACGGCTCTCCATGACACCTCCCGAGCCTTCTGCCGCCGCGCCGGTCCCCCGCCCTAGGCCGAACCGGGCCTCCGGACCCCCGCGGTACCGGCTCACCCGACGAGGGCGCCTCGTTTTCATCCTCCTACCAGCGGTGCTCGTCGGAGCGATCTGGTTGTTCTCCAACGGGGGCGGCGATCTCGCCCTCGCCGGAATCGAGCCCGGAGCGTCACTAGGGGCCGACTCCGCCGAACCCACCATCAGCGTGACGACCGACCAGCCCACCGAGGACCTCATGGTGACACTCGACGGCTCTCCGCTGCCGATGACCCCGGCCGCGGATGGAACCCTCACGGCCACCCTGACAGGCCTTACCGACGGAGAGCACACGCTCGAGGCCGTGCTGACTCGGTCCTTTCCTTTCGGTGCGCTCGAGGCGACCCGCACCTTCACCCTCGACACGACTCCTCCCACAGTCACCGTCCTCTCCCCCACCGACCCGGTTCCCGTTGGTGACCCAATAGTCGTCAAGGCCCAGATCGACGATCTCGAAGCTGATGTGACAGTCGACGGCACCGCAGTCGCCTTCGATGAAGACGGGAACTTCGAGCGGTCCTATCCGGAAGTTCCCGATGCCGCCGTCGTCGTGACGGCTACGGACTCCCTGGGCAACACCAACGAGCAGGTCGTACCGATCGAGCTGGCGCTGCCTGGTTCTCCCGGCGCTCCCCCGATTATGGGCGTCCACGCCACTGGTTGGACATGGGCGACACCCGAACTCAAGGATCCGATCATGGAGCTGGTGGACGCCGGCCTCATCAACACGGTCGAACTCGACCTCAAGGACGAGGCCGGCGACATCTGGTACGACACCGAAGTCGCACTAGCCCAGGAGATCGGGGCGGTCACGGTGCTCTTCGATCTGGCAACGGTCGTCGAGGAACTCCACGACAAGGGTGTCCGCGTGGTGGCCCGGATCGTGAACTTCCGCGACCCGCGGCTGGCCGAGTACGCCGTGGACTCTGGCAACCTCGATTGGGTGGTTCAGAAGCCCGACGGCTCCCCCTACGGTCAGTATGGAGGCTTCACGAACCCCTTCAATCCCGATGTGCGCGAGTACAACATCGCCCTCGCCGAGGAGGCAGCTCGTCTCGGGGTCGACGACGTTCTCTACGACTATGTGCGTCGCCCCGACACCTTGGCGGAGATCGTCTATCCCGGCCAGGATGGAACGCCCGACGACGCCATCGTCAGCTTTCTGGCCGAGAGCATGCCACGCGTCCACGCCGCCGGGGCCCGCCTGGGAGCGTCAGTCTTCGGGGTGGCCGCCACCCGCCCGACCGAGATAGCCCAGGACATTCCCCGGATGGCAGAACACGTCGATTATGTCGCCCCCATGACCTATCCCAGCCACTGGGGCCCGGGCGAGTACGGGGTGGACCACCCCAATGCCCAGCCCTACGACATCACATTCCGGGCGCTGGAAGACTTCATGACCCAGACCGCCGGCACCCGGGCCCATGTCGTGGCCTGGCTGCAGGACTTCTCATTGGGTATCGACTACGGCCCGGCCGAGGTTCGGGCCCAGATCCAGGCGGCGAAGGATGCCGGGGTCGAGAACATCCTGCTGTGGGATGCGGCCACTACCTATACCCGGGCGGCCCTTGACCCCCTCGAATGACACCGGGAGTCAGACTTCGAGTGTCCAACCGTGTCTGTCGGGCGACCGGGCAACCTGGACATCGACCAGTTCCTGACGCAGCGCCAGAGTCGTCTCCCCCACCCCACCGTCGCCGACCGGCACTTCGTCACCTTCGATGATGAGTGTGCCCACCGGCGCCAATATCGCGGCCGTGCCGGTAAGCGCGACCTCGCCGTCGTTGCACCACTCGACGAGATCCGCTATCGATATCTCCCGCTCCTCGATATCCAGGCCTCGATCGGAGCCCAGAGCCAGGATCGAGGCTCGCGTCACACCTTCCAGAAACGAGCCGTCTATGGCCGGGGTAACGATCCTATCGGATCGGATTAGGAGCACGTTCGAGGCGCCCGTCTCCTGGAGTACGCCGTTGGGTGCGAAGAGGACCTGGGCCACGTCGTGCTTCGCCCGCGCCTCCATGGTGACCCCCAGCGCCATTGCGTAGTTAGCCCCGGTCTTCACCGAGCCAAATTGAGGTGTGGTCCGGGGCCGGGCCGTCTCGACGGCAAGACGCAGCGGCCGGATTCCTCCGGAGAAGTACTCCCCCACCGGACTGGTGAGGATGAACAACATCGCCTCGGACGACGGCGAGCCGGCCGCTCCGATGTTGGGAGCCGTTCCCACGAGGGTCGGGCGGACGTAGAGCGACCCCGGCGTGTCGGGGACCAGATCGGCGTTGTCCCGGACGGTTGCAACCACCATCTCCGACAGCAGGTCGGCATCGGGGACGGGAAGACATAGACGTTCGGCGCTACTGCGCAACCGGGCAACGTGACGGTCGAGACGGAAAATCCGCACCTGGCCGTCGACACCCTTGTGGGCTTTGAGCCCCTCGAAGCAGGCACTCCCGTAGTGGAGGACGTGGGAGGCCGGATGCATCGGGATCGGCGCTACTGGTTCGATACTCGGAGCCGACCAGGACCCGTCGGCCCAGCGGGCCACCGCCATCGTGTCCCCGAACACAGTTCCGAAGGGAGGAAGGGAGCTCATGACGCCACAGGATGGCATGGTGCGGCGTCTTTCGGTAGGCCAGCGACGGGAGTGCCGAAAGCCACGCCCAGGGCGGGTATCGGCACACTCGAGGCCGAGGGTGGTTCAGCGGCGATCGAGGAGCTGAGCCTGGAGAATACGACCCACTCGGCCCCGGCGGTCGTAGACGATGGTGTGGGTCATCCCGACCCCGATCGGCTCCTGTTGGACCTCGGAGCGCATCCCGATCCACTCGCCTTCAGGGAGCCGATGCAGATAGAGGGTGATGTCGGGGTTCACGAACAGCCATCGCTGTGGGTCGACGGCCTGGGCGTTGCCGTTGGCCAGGTCGGCGATTGTCGCAATACGCTGGAATGAGGTGACCTCCTCATCCGCCAGCAGTGGCCGAGTGAGCCGGAACCATGACTCTCCTGGCGCCCGCTTCAGGAACGACCCACCGATAGACCGAATCTCGACGGCGTCGGTGTGGAATCGCGGCAGATCGGCCCCGCTCCCGAAGGTGTCGCGCCAGTCGAGAATGGGAAGGTCTTCCGGCCCCGGGGAGGGAACATCCCCGACGGGAGCGGTACCGGTCAACTCGCCGTCTGTGTCCACTCCGGCCACGCGGATCTTGAGCGCCAGCGCCTGGCCGACCTCGGTCGAGTCCTGGAACAAACGGGCCCGCACGAGTTGGATCCGTCGTCCTTCCCGCACCACCGCGGTCCTTATCGTCAAAGGCTGGAGCGGAACCTCCCTGAAGAGGTCGACCGTGAAGCGGACGACCTGCATGGGGACGGCGGTGGCGACCATTTCGATGGCCCGGGCGAGTATCCCCGACGGGGGACTGCCATGCTGGGCATCGTCAGACCAACCGCCTCTGGTGACGGAATCGGGAATCAGCTGATCCCCGTCGAGGTAAAACAGGGAAGCTGGCATCGGCGGCATCATACGGGTATGTCATCGAGGCGCATTCAGCTGTTCGACGAAGCGGGGTAACCTGGGCCCATGTTCGGACCACTCAACGGCGTGCGCACGGCGCTCGTCATCGCCGCAGGGCTGGCCGGTTTGCTGGCGGCCGCGTTGGGCCAATGGATCGTCACACTCGTGCTCCTCGTCGGCGTGGCCATCCACGGCCTCGGGTGGCTGTACCTCTATCGCCAGTCGCAACGCTGACTCACAAGCCGAGGAAGCGGGCGGTTTCCTTGCCGATCGAGTCCGCCTCGGCCCGTGCTGCTTCCTCGGCCGCCCGTAGGTCCGACCCGGTCTCGCCGGGCAGGTCGATGTATATCTTCAGCTTGGGCTCTGTGCCCGACGGCCGGATCAGGACCCGACCTCCACCCTCCAGATCAAGTGCCACCAGAGGCGTCGAAGACAGCCAGCGCGGGCGATCATTTGCTCCCGTCCGGTAGTCCGTCGAACCCACAACGGCGCGGCCGTCGAGTTCGTCGGGAACCCGGGTGGCCAGTCGCTCCATGACAGCGTCGATCTCAGCGAGACCCTCGCCGCCGGGACGAACCACGCTCACCTGGGTGCTCACCCACAGTCCCGCCCGCCGGTAAAGGTCCGCCAGCCGGGAACTCACGTCCGTGCCCGAATCGGCCAGTGTGGCCGCCATGTCGGCGAAGACCAGCGCCGCCGACATGCCGTCCTTGTCGCGGACAGTCCGACCTACCGAGTAGCCCAGGGCTTCCTCGTAACCACAACAGAACTCGCCTTCCCCGGCCATCTCCAGGTCCATGGCCGCGTTGGCGATCCACTTGAAGCCGGTCAGTGTCTGCTCGACACGAGCGTCGTGGGCCGCCGCAATCGTTGCCAGCATGGGCGACGAGACGATCGAGTTGATGACGATCGGGCGGGCCTTTCTAGACCAGTGCTCGAGGAGCCAGTCGGCCAGAAGAACTCCGATCTGATTCCCGGTGAGGGGCCGCCAGGACCCGTCTTCCTCGGGCAGAGCGACCGCCAGACGATCGGCATCGGGATCATTGGCCATGACGAGGTCGGCGTCGATCCGATCGCCTAGGTCCATCACCAAATCCATGGCCCCCGGTTCTTCGGGGTTGGGGAAGGCGACCGTGGGGAAACGGCCGTCCGGATCTCGCTGGGACTCGACCACACGGAGGCGCTTGTATCCGGCGTCTCGGAATAGGCGCTCCACATATCGCCATCCCACCCCATGGATCGGCGTGTAGGCGATTGCGATGTCGCTGCCCGTCCGGCGGGTCCGCACCCCGTCCACCTCGGACCAGTAGGCGGCGTACGCAGCCTCGGCGTCGATCGGGGTGGCCGACGACGAGGTTCCTCCCATCGTCCCTTCGATCCGGGGCACGTCGTTCGCCCGGCCCACCGCGGCGATGGCTGCCGCGATCTGGGTGTCGACCGGAGGCACGATCTGAGCACCATTCGAGTCGTAGACCTTGTATCCGTTGTCGGCCGGCGGGTTGTGGCTGGCCGTAACCACGACGGCGGCTGCCGCCCCTTGGCGCTTGGCGGTGAAGGCGACCAGCGGGGTGGGAACCGGTTCCGTGAAGAAACGCACCTCGTGGCCGGCCGCCGCCAGGACGCCGATGGTGTCCTCGCTGAACTGGCGTGAGGATATCCGGCCGTCGAAGCCGACGACCACCGGTCCCGACCGATTCGAGAGCAAGAAGTCGGACAGCCCCGCCGTCGTTCTGATGACCACGGCCCGATT
>Ga0299907_10002444_pt1 | contig 11448 bp, 10 predicted proteins | sample RVTome_16_FD_198680 | JGI IMG/M metagenome (GOLD analysis project Ga0299907, IMG submission 198680) | Soil microbial communities from uranium-contaminated site in the Upper Colorado River Basin, Wyoming, United States - RVT152D67 (version 2) ...
CGTTGGCAAGGCTGCCAAGATCAAAGAGAAGCGCGACTAGCTGTATGGCCTCCACCGAAACGGAGGAGAAGGCTCTGGACTCGCAGAAAGAAGAGGAGCAGGGCGATAGCTTCCTAGACTTCCTCAAGGAGCTTCCGATCCTCGTCGTGGTCGCCTTTGGGATTGCGCTTCTGATCAAGACTTTCCTGATCCAGGCCTTCTACATCCCGTCAGAGTCGATGGAGCCGACTCTTCTCGAGGACGATCGAGTTCTGGTATCGAAGCTCAGCTACAAGGTCGGGGATCCAGCGTATGGCGACGTGATCGTGTTCCGGTCGGCGACCCAGCGTGTCGTGGTACGAGAAGACCGGGGACCGGTTAGTAACTTCATCCAGTCGCTGAAGGAAGCCTTGGGCCTGTCCAGTTCCGAGTACGACCTAATCAAGAGGGTCATCGCTACTGAAGGACAGACGGTGGAGGTGAGGGAGGGGGCCGTGTTCGTCGATGGCAAAAAGCTCTCGGAACCATATCGACAGGATCCAGAGACGGCCCTTCCCGATTACGGTCCAAAGAAGGTCAGGACGGATGAGGTCTTCGTAATGGGAGACAACCGCTTCAATTCGACCGACTCCAGATCGTTCGGGCCCATCAAGGAGGACGCGATAGTCGGCCGAGCTTTTATTCTCATCTGGCCGGTAGACCGAGTCGATTGGATGGGCCGCTTCTAAGGGATTGCAGGGCGCGAATTCCTGGCCGGTCGCGCTTTTTGCCATAAGGTTCATTCGATGGCCTTCAAGGCAACGTATCGTCGTCGCACCTATGAACGGAAGGGCCGCAAGGCCAGAACACCTGCCGTTCCTGGACTCAAACACGAGCGATTGCTCGCCGCAGATGGCACCAAACTGGTAGCCGGCATCGACGAAGTTGGCGTGGGAGCGTGGGCTGGTCCAGTTGTGGTTGGGGCGGTGGTCCTCGATCCCGGCCATCGTCTCTACAAAGTGAGGGATTCGAAGCTGCTGGACTCGGCGCGGCGAGAACATCTCTCCGGCAAAGTGAGGAAGCAGTGTCTCGCGTGGGCGATAGGGATGTCGTGGCCGGATGAAATCGATTCTCATGGCCTCTCGGAGGCCATACGAAGAGCGGCGAAGCGGGCACTCGATGGTTTGCCTGTATACCCCGATGGGTTTCTCGTGGATGGGAACTGGAACTTCTTACAGAAGGAAAACGTACGGGCGATAGTGAGAGGGGACTGCGAATCTCTTTCGATCGCTTCGGCCTCGATCGTGGCCAAGGTCGCCAGGGATGAGCTTATGGCAGGGCTTTCAGCCTTGTATCCGCGGTACGGGTTCGAATCCAACAAGGGCTACCCATCCCCCGATCACAAGTGGGCTCTTCGAGCTTTCGGTCCATCTCCAGTTCACCGCAGGCTCTTCGAACCGGTGCGCAGGCTGTTCGACGAGGGAGGGACGGGCAGACTGCTGACTCGGTAGCCAGGCAGTACCATTGATCCGATGAGCGCTGAGGACCTGGAGAGATATGAGACCGACATGGAGCTCGCTCTCTACCGAGAGTACCGAGACGTTTTACCAATGTTCCGGTACGTCGTCGAAACCGACCGGCGCTTCTACCTCTGCAACGCGTATGAACTGAAAGAGCATGACAACGAAAGGGGAGCGTGGTTCGAGTTAGTTCTGACGGATGCCTGGGTTTGGGATGTTTACCGGCCGGCTCGATTCATCTCCCAAGTGAAGGTCCATACGTTTCGAGACGTGAACATCGAGGAAATCCGGGTTGACGAGAAGAGCCCCCTCGACGATCTGAAACTCGACAGTCAGTAAGTTCGCACTTCGCTGGAGTCGAGAGCTTCTTCAGCTGCCGGTAGATGGATGACGAACTTGGAACCGTGTCCAAGCCGGCTCTCCAGTGAGATCCTTCCGCCCATCGCCTCTGCCAGCCTCTTTGCAATGAATAGACCGAGGCCCGTTCCTCCCTGCTCCCTTGTTAGGTGGTGTCCCATCCGATAGAAGCGTTCGAAGATCAATTCTTGTTCATCTATTGGGATTCCTGGGCCCCTGTCGGTGACTGAGATGGTCACTTCTCGTTCTCCCTGAGTCGTGCAAATCGCAACGGGAGAGTTTTCCGGCGAATACCTCAGAGCGTTTTGAAGCAGATTCGTCAGCACTTGCTCGAGGCGGGCACTGTTGGTTTGGGCAAAGGCCGGTCCCGTATTTTCGATGACGAGCTCGCGGCTGGGGTGAGATACGCGATAGCCGGCGATGATCTGGTCCACGAGCTCTGCGGCATTCAGCGTGGTGGTCTCCACATTCAATCTGCCCGACTCCAGTCTTGATGCATCGAGGAGATCCTCGACCAGACCCTCCAGCCTCTCTGTCTGACGCAGCATCATCTGGTAATAGCGCTGGCGGTCTTCATCCTTGAATTCCAGCCCAGGTCGCAGCAGCGTGAGCAGGAAGCCCTTGATGGGAGTGATGGGGGTCCTCAGCTCGTGGGAAACGGTTGCGACGAAATCGTCCTTCATTTCCTGCGCCGCCTTTTGTTTGGTGATGTCACGAACAACGATTACGTCCGAAGTCATCTTTCCTGCGCCATCGAGGATGGGGTTGTGCGTGTAGTGGATCCACCTGGCTGCTCCGTCTTTGGTCATGATCTGAGCGTCGGTCTCCTGCAGGCAGCGGTGCTCTCCAGCACCAAGGATCGGACAGGAGCGCGAGCACATGTCTACGTTTTGGCGATCCCGCGCTCGCAGAACGTTGAAGCACATCTGGCCAACAGCCTCTGCCGCTGAGAACCCTGTGATCTTCTCCATAGCCGGATTCCAGGTCATGATCCTGCGGTCGGGCGAAACCTGGTAGATGCCGTCGGAAGTGTGCTCCACGATGTCGGAAAGCTTGGCTCGCTCCTCACTGATTGATTCGAAGAGGGCAACATTGCGGATCGCGATCGATGCCTCGTTGGCCAGAGTCTGCAGGAGCGTGGCATCCTGAGAGGGGAAGTCGGCGGGTCCTTCGGCAGCCGTGTGATCGTGAACGATCAACGCACCGGATACCCCGATTTCACTCGAAAGCGGGGTGGTAAGGCTCGAGCCCCAGCCCTGGGCGCTGATGTAAGCCTCGATGGCTCCCTGACCCTCGGCAGATGAGCGAGCCGGAAGAACCTGCAGATCCTGAGAACCATCTTCACGAACTATGCGTAGCGCGCCGGGACCCTCGAATGTCGCGATCTGCGCACCTTCGGCTCGAAAGAGTTCTGTTGTGGCTCTCAAGAACCTTGGGAGTCCGTGTTCCGATCCGAGGCTATTCGTAAGAGTGGAGCCAACACCGTAGAGCTGGTGCATTTTCCGGCTCTCCTCCTTCGACCTGATCCATCCTTTGTAAGCCGCATAGGAGAGGGCGAAGGGCACCGGAAGCAACGCGAGGGCCTCGGGTTGGGTAGTTGCGAGGTAGTGGGTAAGGATCCCCAGGCTGGTGCTTCCGATCGAGACTGTGGCGCCGATTGCAGCCCCCTGGCGCAGGATGCTCAGTATGTTCGTTTTCTCGAACAGCGAGACGACCGTAGCCAGCATGGTGTGGTTCAAAAGATAGAAAACGCTCATCCCTGCTACAGCCGCAACCCAGCTCTGGACGGTCTCGAGCCGGGAGCCGTTGAGAGCGTCATAGACAAGGCTGGCTCCCGTGGCCGCAAGAGCGTACATACTTGTGTTGAACGCGATCTTCATGGCGGGACGCCGCCGGATCAGCTGTCCGCCGGCCATCCCGGCAACTGCTGCAAGGACGAAATCCCCCGGAGGAAGCGTTAGAAGCCCAACAGCAAGAGCTACTTCGATGACCGAGAAAGCCATCGACTCCTTCGAGAAGGCGAGGCTGATGACGAACCTTTCGGCCAGGATCATCGCCCCGACTATTGCGAGGAACAGTACGGGGTTCTTGGAAAGCCACACCGCTCCCCGGACGACTGCCACGATCGTTGCTGCCGCCCCGAGCCCTATCACAGCGGCTACGTAGAGGTTGCCGCGGCTGCCGTCCATCCCCCCGCTTCTCAGTTGTCTCATCTGTCTTTGCCTATTCCGTCAGACGATAAGTGGCGATTGAATAGTCTCAGCGCCGCGACCTGCTCACCTCCGCTCCTTCACTGATCTCGCCGGGGAGGTAGACGCCGCTCGGCGGGCGCGCTCCCCAGAAAGCGGTCTGAAACTCGGTTAGGTCCTCGTCGTACTCAGCGCTGGTGAACTCGTCGTACTCGCCCGTTGTCCAAGAGACTCCATTCCAAGAACCGCCGTTCCACGAGGCGCCATTCCAGCTACCGCCGTTCCAGGAACCGCCATTCCACGAGCCTCCGTTCCAGGAGACGCCGTTCCAGGAGACTCCGTTCCACGAGACGCCGTTCCAGCTGACGCCGTTCCACGAAGCCCCGGTGAACTCGGCATCGTTCCAGCTGACTCCGTTCCAGGAGCCTCCGTTCCAGGACACACCGTTCCAGGAGCCGCCGTTCCACGAGCCACCGTTCCAGGAAGCTCCGTTCCAGCTGACGCCGTTCCAGGAAGCTCCGTTCCAGGAGCCACCGGTCCACGAAACTCCGGTCCAGGCGTCTCCGTTCCAACTGACTCCGTTCCACGAGACGCCGTCCCATGCATTGCACTGGACGTCCATTTCACCCTGGATGACTTCGGCAACGCCGTCGCCGTTGCAGTCGGTCTCAACATGCAGACCTCCGCGTGACATTTCTAGGGAGCCGAGACCGTCGCTTGGCTGGGTAGTCTGATTCGCGTAGGGAATCGGGTCGGCCAGCTCCGCGGCTTTGTCGATGTGAAGCCTGCCTGCGCCCTGGTCGTTCGCGGTGTATGAGTTGATCTTGCTGGCAACGCTCATGATGGCGTACTTGGTTTGCGCAGGAGCGAGATGAGGCTTCTTCTTGAGAAGGAGTCCTATGGCACCTGAGACGGCAGCCGCTGCTTGTGAGGTTCCGCTTCCTCGAATGTAGGAGGGCGAATACAGCGCCCTTGGGTATTGCTCTTCGATTGTTGATCCGAACGCCCGAGTCGAGATTATGTAGCGGCCGGGGGCCACAATGTCGGGTTTGGTGAGGGTATCGGCCTTGGTTGGGCCTCTGCTCGACCACGATGGGATCATGTCGTCGGCCAGATCGGTATTTTGCTTGTCGTTGTAGGCACCCACCGTTATGGCGAAAGGATCATCTCCCGGCTTCGTGATGGTGCCGGCCTGTGATCCCGAGTTTCCTGCAGCAATGACCGGGACGATGCCCAACTGCCATAGCCGCTGGACGGCATAGTTGAGGGGATCGTACTTGTAGCTCTGCGTCCCCTTGGTGCCCCAGGACAGGTTCATCACGCGGATGTTGAACTGATCGCGGTAAGCGGCGACCCAGTGCATCGCAGCTAGAACCGTCGACACGTCGGTGACGCCGTTGGCACCTGCGACCTTGATGCTGATGAGGTGCGCTTTGGGGGCAGTTCCGACGTGCGCGCCCTTTGTGTTGCTCATGGAGTCGTAGCCGTCACCGGCCATAACGCCGGCCATTACGGTTCCGTGTCCGAAGCTATCCAGGAGGTTTCCCTCGCCGGAGAGGTCGGGCCCATGAACGATCCGATAACCGTTCTTGGTGAAGTCGTTCATGGGCGAAATGCCGGTGTCGATGACCGCGATCCCAACTCCGCTGCCGTAGTCGGTCCCGGCCCAGAGCTTCGAGGCGCCTGTGGACTTGGGGGTTGAGGAGTTCACGTCGGTTTCGTCGTAGCTGATGACTTCGAACTTCCCCGTGCGGTTCTTCGTAAGCGATCGGAGGTTCGGGTCCGCTGCCAGCGTTTGGATCGCACGCGCAGGAATGGTGGCGGAGAAGCCGTTCACAATGGGGAGCTGCTCTTTGACGGTCCCTCCCGTTTTGCGGACTGCTGACTCCAGGCTGGAGCTACTCGGATCGCGTTTACCCACGATCACCGAGACCTTCGAAGCCGGACTGCGCTCTGCGTCAAGGATCAGCGCTTTATCGATCGCCTCTGTGAAAACAGCTTGAACGAAAGCCCCGGCGGCAGGCACGAACTGGGCCATTAAAAGAACGCTGATGACTGCTGCCATCAGCGCATGCCAGTACCTCGAGTTACCTCTTTCGACTGAAATGAAGTGCATCCAACCCCTCCCTGATCGGTTGTCAATTTCTGTTCTGGTAATTGTTCGTACGAAATGCTCGCCCAGGACATAGGCTCTTGCGGTCATTTCTGCTAGTCAGATCGCACATAAGGATTAGTCCTTTCGGGCTATTGACGCGGGTCGCAGACGACAACGGGCGGACGCTAAGAGTGGCCGGGAGCTGACGCTAAAACGTGCTAATCGGACAGAGCTTCGACCAGGTTCTCCTGTAGAGCTCCCAAGTAGTGGAGGATTGCCATGGGCCATTCGTCGGGGTCTTCTGGATCAACCGGACGGCTCATCAGCTCCTCAGTAACGCCGATTCGAGTACCGATCGCCAGGCGAACGTCGCCAAGAACCACCAGCCATGCCTCGGTTTCCTCAGGGCCGAGCTCCTGGGCCCACGGCCCCCGGTGCGGGAGACATTGCAGCGCGGTATTGGCCGTGGAGCGCTTGTGGTTTTGGAGCTCATTCAACGCGAGGTCCCGGTATTTCCGATCTACTTCTTCGTCGTCCAAGCTCGCCGACGGAAGGAGGCGTTCCATCACCGGATCTCCGGGAGGCTGATCATTTTCTAGGAGGTCGAGATACTGGCCTATTACCGAACGAAGAAGATTGGCTTCATCCTCCGTGACGTCCGCAGTGATCGTTCCGAACTTCTTGCGGAACATCAAGCGTCTTTGGTCATCGTTGCCCACAAGCCGTGAGCATGAAGACGATAGACGTCCATCTCGACCCTCTCTCGGGGGCCTGAAGACACCGCTGCCCTTCCCTCATGGTGAACCTGCAGCATGAGTTTCGTAGCTTTGTCGCGCGAATAACCGAAGAGCTTTTGAAAGACGTACACCACATACGACATCAGGTTTATGGGGTCGTTGTGGACGATGCATACCCAGGGCAGGTCGGGCTCGGTGGTTTCCTTGTGCCCCGGTTCGTCGAGCTCGATGGGGGCAGTTTCTGTCACACCCAAAGCCTACACTCGGACAATGAGTAGAGATGACCTTGGTAACACCGGTGAGGATGCCGCGGCCCGTTTCTTGGAGCGGCGAGGCCTCGAGGTATTGGCCCGTAACTGGCGCCTCAAGATGGGAGAGATCGACATCATCGCAAAGGATGGACCGATCCTGGTATTCGTTGAAGTCAAAACTCGCCGAACCGCTGACTTCGCCGATCCTTCAGTGGCGGTTGACTTCCGCAAGCAACGAAAGCTGAGGCGGCTGGCCGAGGCTTACATCGCCATCGAAAGGCCGGACTTCGACCGCTGCAGGTTCGACGTGATCTCAGTTGTCCACGACGGGCTGAGCAGGCTGAGATATATCCCCGACGCGTTCGCCTGAAGACCAAATAGGATGTCTGGCAGTGGAGGTGGGATGTCCTACGAAACTTTGATCTTCGATGTATCGGCCAATGTCGCCACGGTGGTCCTCAACCGTCCTGAGAAGCGAAACGCCATCAATCGCAAGATGTTCGAGGAACTGGCAGATGTGTTCGAACGCATCGCCGGGGACCGTGATATTCGGAGTTTTGTCCTTCGTGGCTCGGGGGATCACTTCTGTTCGGGAGCTGATCTCTCCGGGATAGAGGACTCACCAAGAACTCCGGTAGACATGCTTGCTCGAATGCGAGACATTCATCAGCTCATGCGCGACATCGTCTATTGCCCCAAGCCGGGCCTTGCAGCGGTGCGAGGATATGCGGCGGGGGGCGGGGCGAATCTCGCCCTTGCGTGTGACCTCGTTGTGATGACGGAGGACGCCAAGTTTGCGGAACTGTTCGTGAAGCGCGGTCTCGTCGTCGACATGAGCGGAACCTTCACGCTCCCAAGAGCGGTTGGCCTCCACCGAGCCAAGGAGCTCGCGCTGTTGGGGGATACCATCGATGCGCGGCGCGCCTATGAGATGGGAATCGCAAACAGAGTGGTCAACTCGGATGAGCTCGACACTGTGGTGAAGGAGCTCGCCGACCGGCTTGCCTCAGGGCCCCCCATAACTATGGCCTTCATCAAGAAAGCGATGAACGATTCATTCAACCTTTCCTTCGATGAGGTGCTCGACCAGGAATCTTTCAATCAATCCGTCCTGTTCTCGACCAAGGACCTACAGGAGGCCATCACGGCCTTCTTCGAAAAGCGTGAGCCAAGATTCACCGGAGAGTAGCGACTCTCTAGAGGAGAGTCCCAAGGGGCCTCGACGCTACCGATGGCTCCTGGCGGTGCTGGCCCTGGTGATGGCCGGAGCTCTGGTGGTCGCGTTCCTCTCACTTCGAAGGATCAAGGGCTCGGTGCCTACGGATGCCCCGATCCTGTCGCTTGCAGTCGTCGAGGAGAGTTTTATCGTCGCTACCGCTGAAGGGATTCTCGTCACCTCCGATTTCGATGAGTGGCTGCCGCTTTTCGGCGATATCCGAACGGTGAGCCACGTGGCTTCTTCTGAGGGCCAGGCAGTTATCCGCTACGAAAAGGGAGACCGACGGTACATCGCACGTACATTCGAATTGCCCGAATTCGAAACCGTTGCAGACCGAGGCCCCCTCGGCACGGCTGTTGCGGTCGGAAGAAGCGGAGTGACCTTCGTCGGGGTTAGTGGCGAAGGAGAGGGAAGTGTCATGGCGGTTGGGATCGATTCCGCGGTGGAAGAAGTCGATATCCAGGGCCAGGGACCCCAGGAAATAACTGCTCTTGCGGTTGTAACAGGGGAGTCTCCGAAGATCTATGCCGGCGGGCTAACGTCCGGATTGTGGCTTGCAACAGGATTCCCGGAATCCCCTGCGTGGGACCGTCTCCTCGCAACACCCATACGATCTGTTCTCACCGATCCGGAGGATCCTGACCGGATGTGGGTCGGCACCCCCGGCGGTGTGCTTATTTCCTCAACGGCCGGTAACAGCTGGAGGTTCACGCAGAACAGGAATGCCATCGAAGCGATGTCATCATTCGGCGCCAACACTTACGCCCTTACGTCCGACCGCATCCTGTTGCGCTCGTCGAACGGCGACACGAACTGGGAAGCGATGGGGGAATCCGTAGGCCGCTAGGCAAGCTCGGGGATGTCATACCCCCTCACTATGCTCGGGGTATGGACACAAAGGTACCCAAGGGTCTCACAAAAGTTTCCAAAGTCTCATCGGTCTCCGTGCTGGGTATGGAAGCACGGCCCGTCGAGGTGGAGGTTCACATCGACGGTGGGCTCGAGCAATTTCACATAGTCGGGCTGCCGAGCGCAGCGGTTCGGGAGTCAAGACAGCGGGTCCGTTCGGCGATCCTCAGCTCTTGCGAGGACTGGCCGAAAACGAAGGTGACCGTCAACCTCGCGCCGGGCGATCTAAGAAAGGAAGGTTCGCTTCTCGATCTTCCCCTGGCCATTGGGATCCTTGCGGCCGGTGGAACCCTTACAAGAGAGCGCGCCTCCGGCTATCTCTTCATGGGTGAGCTCGCGCTCGATGGCCGCTTGAGACCGGTTCGCGGTGCAATCGCCGCAGCCATTACTGCCAGAGAGCTCGGCAAGGGACTCGTACTGCCCCGTGACAATTCGCCCGAAGCCCAGCTCGTGCCTGGAGTCCATGTCGTCGGAGTAGAGACACTCATCGAAGCCATGGGTTTTGCCAACGGCGAGCTCGATCCCGACGTCGGCAGACCGAAGTCGCTCCCTGACCTTCTGGATCTCGAGAAGGTTGCGTACCCGGATATGGCGGACGTCCGAGGACAGGCAATGGCACGCAGAGCACTAGAGGTAGCCGCCGTCGGTGGTCACAACTTGCTCATGGTCGGCCCGCCTGGGTCTGGCAAGACCATGCTCGCGCAACGCTTTCCTGGGATCCTTCCGCCGATGGGGGCCGAGGAGGCCCTGGAGGTAACTCGGGTCTGGTCGGTGGCCGGCCTGTTGCCGCCGGGGGCAGCGCTGCTTACGTCGAGGCCTTTTAGGGCTCCGCACCATCACGCTTCACCGGCGTCGGTGATCGGGGGCGGTCATCCTTTGCCCGGGCCCGGAGAAATTTCTCTCGCGCATCGTGGCGTGCTCTTCATGGATGAGCTGCCTCTTTTCTCCAGGGCGGTGCTGGAAGCTTTGAGACAGCCGCTGGAAGAAGGCATGGTGATAATCGCGAGGACGGGTGCGACGGTGCGCTTCCCGGCACAGTTCGCGTTGATCGCTGCTGCCAATCCGTGTCCATGCGGAAAGGCGGGTGACGAACGAGAGGTGTGTTCGTGTCCGCTTGGTCGGCTCGACCAGTATCGATCCCGACTGTCCGGTCCCCTGTTGGATCGAATCGACATCCAAGTCGAGGTAGCTCGTCTGACCGAAGACGAATTGCTTGCTGTTTCTCCTGGTGAGTCTAGTGCTGAGATCGGGGCCAGAGTGATCGCGGGGCGCAAAAGAATCAAGGAACGGCGCGAGGCCGAACCGGAATGGACAGAAGGCCTCGAAGCCCTGGATCACCCGACTCGTGCATTGTTGAGATCGGCATTCAGGGAATTGCCGGCCTCGGCCAGGGCATTTCATCGCACCCTTGCGGTGGCTCGTTCGATCGCGGACCTGGAAAGCGTGGAGCGAGTCGAAGAGGCTCACGTTGCGGAGGCTCTTCAGCTAAGACGAGCGGTATGGAGATGACTTCCACCGAGCGCCGGATAACTCGAACTGATCCTGAGTATCCCCCTCTTCTTCGGGAGATCGCTGATCCACCGGCCGCGCTAAACATCATCGGGCTGCCGCTCGAGCCGCGCCCCATGCTGGCAATCGTCGGCGCGAGAAAGCCCACCGCGTATGGTCTCGAGGTCGCCGAATGGTTCGCAGCTGAGCTCGCACTAGCCGGGCTCATGATCGTCAGCGGGATGGCAAGAGGTATCGATGCGGCAGCGCACTTGGGTGCACTGGACGCCGGCGCGTCGAGTGTTGCGGTGTTGGGGTGCGGGCTCGACATCTGTTACCCCCGTTCCAACCACCACATCTATCGGCGTCTCCTCGAAAGCGGGACCATCGTCTCCGAGTATCCAAGCGGGACCGCGCCCCTGCCTCATCACTTTCCGACGCGCAACCGCATAATCGCCGGGATGTCGCTCGGAGCTCTTATCGTGGAAGGCAGGCCCGAGGGGGGCGCCATGATCACCGCGAGGCTCTCGATGGAGTTCTCGAGAGAGGTATTCGCGGTGCCCGGTCCGGTCCATTCTCCTGTGAGCCTTGGCCCCCATCTCTTGATAAGAGACGGAGCGAGAATCACCACCTCACCGCTAGATATCCTCGAGGAGCTCGGGCTCTCGGGCCAGGTGTCGTTTGAATCCGATGACTCGCCCGCCGCCGCCCCCGAGCTTAGCCCT
>Ga0299907_10002445_pt1 | contig 11444 bp, 12 predicted proteins | sample RVTome_16_FD_198680 | JGI IMG/M metagenome (GOLD analysis project Ga0299907, IMG submission 198680) | Soil microbial communities from uranium-contaminated site in the Upper Colorado River Basin, Wyoming, United States - RVT152D67 (version 2) ...
CGGCAACACGGTTTCTCGACGACGTCATTGACTACAACATGGACAGCCACGCCCTCCCCGAGATCAGGGAGGCGGTGACAGCCGATCGACGAGTGGGGCTCGGCATCACCGGTCTTGGCGATGCCCTCGTCCGGATGCGGGTCAAGTACGACAGCGAGCAGGCGCTCGAGATCGTCGATCAGATCATGGAAACGCTTTGTCGGGCGGCTTATCAGACGTCGATTGACCTGGCGCGGGAGAAGGGACCTTTCCCGCTCTTCGACTGGCAGGGCGCTTCGAAGTCGAAGTTCATGCAAGCGCTGCCCGAGGATCTCCGCGAGCAGGTCCGGCAGTTCGGGTTGCGGAACTCCACGGTGATCACGGTCCCCCCCGTCGGCACCGGCTCGATCGTGGCCCAGTCGTCGAGCGGGATCGAGCCCATCTTCTGCACCTCCTACAAGCGGCGCGTCAAGCAGGAGGACGGCGAGTCGTTCAGCGAGTACAAGGTCTATCACCCGCTGATCCAGGAGCTCTTCGGCGACGACGAGGAGCTGCCCGACTACGTCGTGACCTCGCATGACATCGACCCCTACTTCCGGGTCCGGATGCAGGGGACGATCCAGCGCTGGGTCGACTCGTCGATCTCGTCGACGGTCAACCTGCCGACCGATGTCTCGATCGAGACGGTGGCCGACATCTACATGACCGCCTACAAGGCGGGGCTTAAGGGGATCACCGTCTATCGCGAGGGAAGCCGCGAAGGCATCCTGGTAACGGACAAGGGGGCGCCGCCCAAGGCAGAGGCCGAGCCGACGCCGAGGATCCAGGCCACGGTCGCCCCCCGTTTGAAGCCGCGGCCCCGGCCGGCGATCACGAGTGGCGTGACCGAACGGATCCGGACCGGCGAAGGGAATCTCTACATCACGATCAACGAGGACGAGGAGGGGCTCTCGGAGGTGTTCGCCTCCCTCGGCAAGGCGGGCGGAAGCGCCGCCGCACAGTCCGAGGCCATGTGCCGGCTGATCTCGCTCTGCCTGCGCTCGGGCCTCGACCCGGCGACGATCGTCAAGCAGCTCAAGGGGATCGGCGGGCCGAACCCGGTCTGGGACAACGGCGAGCTGATCCTCTCGGCGCCGGACGCCATCGGCCGGGCGCTCGAGCGCTTCCTGGAGCGTACGGGACGCGCGGCGGCGGACGAGCGCCGGGGGACCGCGACGGCCGAAGCCGTAACCCGCGCCGCCGCGACGACCCAGACCTTCGAGGGGCCGGGCGCCATGCCGGCACGACCCATGTCGTCCTGCCCGGACTGCGGAAGTCCGGTGGCGCACGAGAACGCGTGCCTGGTCTGCAAGCACTGCGGCTGGAGCCGCTGCTGACGAGTTGAAGGGCGTCCGGCCCCACGGACGCCGGCGGAACAGCGAGGGCGATTTGGATGGGGTCGCCCTCCTCGAGCGGGGCCGAGCGGAGAAGTCGACCGGTTCGGCCTCGCTCTCTTTTTTGCGTTTTGGGAGTCGCTCAGGGAAGCTTCGAAACGGCGCTGAGCCGCGTGATGTTTGAGCCCAACGGCACGGGAATTGCGCTTTAGTGAGCAGAGAAAGGTGGTCCCCCGGATGAATCGCAGCCCGAGCGTCGGCCAGGAGGCCGGTCGTACACGAATGAACCAGGAGCTCAAGCACACACGCTGGAGCCGTTTCTCGATCCGACTCCACGTACCGTCCGGAATGGGAGTGTTCCTGCTCGCCGCGAGCGAGGGGGACGACCCCCAGCCGGTGCTCCTGGTGGGGAGCGCCAGGAACCTTCGCCAGAAGCTGCTCCAGCTCTTCGAGCTCGAGGAGCTCAGGAACTTGAGCGCGCAGGCCGTCCACTGGGTCTCCGGTCTGACGATGGAGCAGGCCCGTCTCGCCGAGCGGCAGCTGATCCGCCGCTACGATCCGCCGCTCAACCTCTCGGACCGCTCACGCTACATGGACATCCTGGCGGGCTAGTTCCGCCCGGGCGGACGCGGCCGCTCTCACGGGCGCCACGTTCAACCGACCCCGGTTCGGCCACGCACCTCGACCCCGTCGCATTCTTCCGCTAAGGTAGACGCCCGTGGACGTCAACCTCGCCGTCTGCTGCGACGCGGCCAATGTGAGCCGGGAGGGGAAGCTGAACCTCCTCGGCATTTTCAATTCGATCCACGCCGCGACCTTCCCGTGCACCCATCCTCATCTGTGCCTGGTCCTCCGGGTCGAGGCGGGGCTCGGGGAGGAAGGCGCGCATCCGATCGAGATCAAGCTGGCCGACGAAGACGGGCACGAGATCTTCAAGGTGACGGGCCAGCTCGCGCTCCAGGGGGCGCGGCCCGGCCGGCCGATGACGGCGCAGACGGTCATGGACATCAACCACTTCCAGATCCCGCGGGCGGGCACGTACTCGTTCGAGATCTTCATCGACAACCGCCACCAGCGGTCGGTCGCGCTGCACGTCGTCGAGGCCGAGCCGAAACCGTAGCGCGCTTGCCGCGGGTGTGGGCGGCTCCTAGGCTTAGGCCGCCATGGGTTTCCCCCGAAAGCTCGCCGGAGCCGCGCTGGCGGCCGGGGCCGCGGCCATCGCGCTTCCCCGCCTCCTAACGACACGGACCTCGGACCTCCCGCGTCCGGCGGCCGGCGTCCCGAAGACGTATCCGTGGCGACACGCCGACCTGTTCCTGGCGGTCCGCGGGCAAGGTCCCGCCGCGCTCCTCCTCCACGACCTGTACACGGGGGCCTCCGGGGCCGAGATGGAGGCCCTCGCCGACCGCCTCTCCGACCGTCTCGAGATCCACGTCGCGGACCTGCCCGGCTTCGGCCGCTCGGGCCGGCCGGCGATGCGGTACGCGCCGGACCTCTTCTTCGACGCCATCGTGGAGCTGGTCCGCCACGCCATCGACCGCCCGACCCTGCTGATCGGGAGCGGCGTGACGGGGGCCTTCGCCGCCGAGGCCGCGCTCCGCCTCGGGAACTCCGCCACCGGCCTGGTCCTCCTGGGCCCGCCCGAGCCCGATACCGAAGGGTTCCTCCGGCCACCGGTCTGGGGCGGGGCCGCGTACCAGATCCTGCGCTCCCCGCTCGGTCAGGCCTATCACTGGTGGCACGCGAGCCCGGTCGTGCAGCGCCGGACGCTCGAGCTCGACCTCGCCACCCCGACCCTGGACCTCGAGGAGCGCGCGCGGTCGCGCTCCCGCTCCGCCCGTCAGCCGGGGGGCGCGTGGCCGCTCTGGTCGCTGTGGACGGGCGACCTGGTGTGGGACCCGCGGCCCGCTCTGGCACGGCTGGGGGCTCCGGCGCTCGTCCTCTGGGGCGCGGAGACCAAGGGCGACCCTGCCGCTCCCGAGGCATACCGCGCGGTCCGGCCCGACCTCGACCAGGAGGTCGTCCCGGGGACCGCCCGCTGGCCCCACGTCGACGCCCCGGAAGCCGCCGCGAAGGCCCTCCTGAAGTGGTGGGACCGGCAGGCTGCTCCGGCACCGGCGTCCCGAGATCCCGAGAGCGCAGGCGAGTGAGCCGCGGCGCGGCTGGGGCGGCCTGGCTGGCCGCGGCCGTTTTGCTGACGGTCCCGGGCCTCGTCCATCTGGCCACCGGCTTCGAGGCGTCGCCCCCCGGCCTGGCGCTCGTCTACGGCGCGGGGATCCTCGGCGCCGCGTTCCTCCTCTCGTGGGCCGCCGAGGTCGCTCAGCTCGAACTCAGCCAGGCGCTGGCGCTCGCCATCCTGGCGCTGATCGCGATCCTGCCCGAGTACGCGGTCGACCTCTACTTCGCCTGGCGGGCCGCCGAGGACCCCATCTACGGTCATTACGCCGCGGCCAATATGACAGGGGCCAACCGGCTCCTGGTCGGGCTCGGCTGGCCGGTCATCGTGTGGCTCTACTGGGCCCGCTGGCGGCACAGGAAGGTACGGCTGGCTCCGGCCGACATGATCGCCGTGAGGTTTCTCGGCGTGGCGACCATCTACGCCTTCGTGGTCGCGGCGGTGGGCGAGTTCTGGTGGCTGGACACGGTGGTCCTGGTCGGGCTCTTCATCTGGTACCTGGTGAAGACGGGGACTCTGGGGGCGGCGGAGCCCGAGCTCGTCGGCCCGGCGCTCCTGGTGAGCCGGCTGTCGCGGGGCAAGCGGATCTTCTGCAACATCTTGCTGTTCGTGTTCTCGGGGCTCGTGATCTATATCGCCGCCGAGCCGTTCGCGGAGTCGCTGATCGACACCGGGGCCCACTTCGGGATCGACGAGTTCCTGCTGGTCCAGTGGATCGCGCCGCTCGCCTCGGAGGCGCCGGAGTTCATCATCGCCGCCATGTGGACCATGCGCCGGCACGCGACGATGGCGATGTCCGCCTTGATCTCCTCGAAGGTGAATCAGTGGACGCTTCTGATCGGGACGATCTCGGTGGTCTATTCGATCTCGGCCGGGGCGATCCGGCCGCTCGCGCTCGACGTCCAGCAGCGCCACGAGATCTTCCTCACCGCGGCGCAGTCCCTGTTCGCGGTCGTCATGCTCTCGGATCGGGAGCTGACCTGGTGGCAGGCGAGCCTCCTCTTCATCCCCTTCGCGATCCAGCTCATGGTCCCCGCCTGGCGGATTGAGGTGGCGGTCGTCTATCTGGCGATGACGGTGGTCTGGGGATTCCACTACCGGCGGTATCTGGCCGCGCTGCTCCCCGGCCGACCATGGCCTGGCGAGAGCTGAGAACCTCGGTCAGATCGTCAGCGCCTCCTCGGCCTCCTCGGGCTCGATCACGGTGTCGAGCTCGTATCCCTCGGAGCGCGCCACGTACGCCGCCGCCGCGACGTCGCCTGTGACGTTGACGGTCGTGCGGCACATGTCCAGCAGACGGTCGACGCCCAGGATGACGCCGATTCCCTCCCCCGGGACCCCCACCGACTGCAATACGAGCACGATGAGCGGCAGCGAGCCCCCCGGCACGCCGGCCGTTCCGATGCCCGCCAGGATCGACATCAGCACGACCTGAATCTGCTCGGGAACTCCGAGCGACACCCCGAAGAACTGCGCCAGGAAGAGCACCGTCACTCCCTCGAAGAGCGCGGTGCCGTTCTGGTTCCCGGTCGATCCCAGGGTCAGCACGAAGCCCGAGATCTCGCGCGGAACGCCGAGCCGCTCCTCGGTTACGCGGAGCGCCGTCGGCAGCGTGGCATTGCTCGAGCTCGTCGAGAAAGCCACGATCATGATCTCCCGGATCTTGCGGAAGAAGGTGATCGGGCTCATGCGGGCGAAGACCCGGACCAGGATCGAGTAGACGCCGAACTGGTGGAGCGCCAGGCCGAGGAGGACGACGCCGACGTATTTCGCCAGCACGACGATGATGTCGAACCCGAGCCGCGCCGCCACCGAGAAGAGGAGGGCGGCGACACCGTACGGCGCGAGCCGCATGGCGAAGCCGATGATCTTCATGACCACGCCGTAGAGCCCCTCGATCGCGGCGACCAGACCTTCCGTCTTCTTCCGGTCGACGGTGGCGAGAGCCACCCCGAAGAGGAGAGAGAAGAACATGACCGCGAGGAGGCCGCCTCCGCGGTAGCTGCCGTCGAAGGCGCGGGCGGCATCCTCGATCGGGTTCCGCGGAATGATGTTGAGGAGCGTGTCGACGATGTTCGTCCGGCGGGCCTCGTCGGCTTGCTCGACGCTTCTCCGGGCGTCCGGCGAGACGAGCGTCTGGATTAGCTCCTCCCGCGCCTCCGGGTCGATCCCGCGCCCGGGTTGCAGAACGTTGACCAGCGTAATCCCGATCGTGACCGAGATCACCGTCACGGCCAGGGCGAAGGCGAACGTCTTGATCCCGATCCGCCCGAGCTTCTTCAGATCCCCGAGCTCCGCGGCTCCCAGCGTCAGGGCGGCGAAGATCAAGGGGATCACGATCATGAAGATGAGGCGCAGGAAGATCTGACCGATCGGATAGGTGACGTACTGGATGAACGGGTCGAGCCAGGCAGCCTCCGAGAAAAAGAGGTTGGTGATCAACCCCAGGACGAGGCCGGTCGTCAGGCCGATCAGGATCCGGGTGGGCAGGGGCAGGCGGGCCCACGGCCCGCGATGGTCGGAGGGCGGCATGGTCAGGCTACTCCCGATAGCGGTTGGTGATCGGCATCCGGCGGTCCTTGCCGAACGCGCGCGTCGTGATCTTGATCCCGGGCGGGGCCTGACGGCGCTTGTACTCGCTCCGGTCGACCGCTTCGACGACCCAACGCACGGTCTCCTCCTCGAAGCCGAGCCCCACGATCTCCCCAACGCCCAGGTCGCGTTCCACGTACGCCTCCAGGATCCCGTCCAGGAGATCGTACGGGGGCAGCGTGTCGCTGTCCTTCTGACCCGCTCGAAGCTCGGCCGTCGGCGCACGGGCGATCGTCTCGGTCGGGATCAGATCCCGACCCGCCTGCCGGTTGATTTCCTCGGCGATCCTGTAGACGTCGGTCTTGAGGAGATCCTTCAGCACCGCGAACCCGCCCACCATGTCGCCGTACAGGGTCGCGTAGCCGACCGACATCTCGCTCTTGTTGCCCGGCGCAAGGACCAGCGAGCCGAACTTGTTGGAGATCGCCATCAGGAGGTTGCCGCGGATCCGTGCCTGCAGGTTCTCCTCGGTCTCATCCTCAGCCGCGTCGGCAAAGACGTCGGCCAGGACCTCCCGATACTCGCGGAAGATCGACCCGATCGGGATTTCGGTCAGTGCGATCCCGAGGCTCTCGGACAGGGCGTGCGCCCCGGCCTCGCTCTCCTCGGTCGAGTATGGCGAAGGGAGGTAGAAGCCGTGGACCCGCTCCCCTCCGAGCGCCTGCGCGGCGATGGCCGCGGCGACCGCCGAGTCGATGCCGCCGGAGATCCCGAGGCAGGCCTCCGTGAAACCGTTCTTCCAGAAGTAGTCGGCCAGACCGAGGGTGAGGGCCTTCAGGATCTCGGCCGCGCGGCTCTCCGGGTGGGGCGCGATCTCCGACGGGGCCGGCTTCCGGCCTCCCGCGTCTCGACGCGGCCCCAGGTCGACCCGCTCGATCACGAGCCGCCGATCGAGCCCGCGCTCCCGCACCCGCCGACGGCGCGGGTCGTGAAGCCGCTCCAGGAAGACCCGCTCGATGGGCAGGTCGGCGACGACGAGATCTTCGGTGAACGCCGCACCCCTGGCGATCAGGCCGCCGTCCTCGTCGAAGACCAGCGAGCAGCCGTCGAAGACCAGCTCGTCCTGCCCGCCCACCTGGTTACAGAAGGCGACGATGACCGCGTTGTCCTCGGCGCGGGTGGCGATCATCCGCTCCCGGTCGTGGCCCTTCCCGGCATGGTAGGGGCTCGCCGACAGGTTGACCGCGAGCTGCGCGTCCCCGAACAGGGCTTGGGCCGTCAGCGGCTCGCCCGGATACCAGATGTCCTCGCAGATCGTGACGCCGAAGGTCACCTCGCCGAGCGCATAGACCGGGATCCCGGATCCCGTCTGGAAGTAGCGGTTCTCGTCGAACACGCCGTAGTTGGGGAGGTAGCGCTTGCGGTAGACGTGCCGGACCTCGCCCTCCCTGATGACCGCCGCAGCGTTGTAGACGTCGGCGTCGCGATCGGGGAAGCCGACCACGGCGACCGCCTCTCCCACCTCCCCCGCGACGCTGTCCAGCGCCTCCCGGGCAGCGGCCAGGAAGGATGGCTTGAGGAGGAGATCCTCGGGCGGATAGCCCGACAGCGTGAGCTCGGGGAAGACGATCAGGTCCGGTCGATACTTCTCGGCCCGGGTCAAGGCAGCCTTCACCCGCTCGACGTTGCCGTCGAGGTCCCCGACCACCGTGTTGATCTGCGCGAGAGCGACCCGGAACGGCTTCATGGCGCGGGATACCTTAGGCCGCGCCCGGGTAGGGGTCAATCAGGCCATGGTCGAGGCGAGAGGCCCCGGTCAGTTCGGGCGGAGAGCCTCCCGCAGCCGCAGCTCGAGCCAATCCAGCGGAGTGAAGAGAAGACAGGCGAGATGAGTACGGCGGCCGGTCAGAAACGCCGGGATCGACATCACCTCGCAGCCGGGATCGGCACGCAGCGCGGCAAGACCCAGCGAGACCCCGAGAAAGCCGAGGACCGCAATCTGGCCCGCGGGTCCGCCCAACAGGAAAACCATCGAGGCAGGCACCATCGCGACGATCGCTCCGAGCCAGCGGTTGATCCCAGGAGCGAAGGCCGCAACGGCGAAGCCGAGGAGGAGATAGACAACCGCCAGCCCGAACGCGACCGCCAGAACCTGGGTTGCGACCAGCGAGGCGCGGGGGAGGACCGTCGCGACGACGAACAGGAACCATGCCGCCAAGAGGCCGCGCAGGAGACGGCCCAGGGGCGGCGCCGATTCCCCGGCGAGTGAGGTCGATCCTCGATCACTCACGAGCGGATGGCGTACCGACGTCCAGAGAGCCACTCGAACCCGTACGCCAGCAGGACCCCCACCAGCGCGCCGGAGCCGACTTCGCCCACCCAGTCCCTGGGCAGGGCCCCCGCTCCGATCAGTCCGAGAAGCGCTGCGGCGACGAGGAACAGGGGCCCCGTCGCGTAGCAGTGGATGCGCCCGCAGCGGGCAGCGTTGACCAGGCACGTGATCCCCATGGCGATGAAGGCCGGGATCCAGAACCAGAGGATCCACGTTTCGAAGATCGATCCCAGTACGATCACCGCGATCGGGAAGCCCCAGCCGAGGAGCGCGGCCAGACCGCGCACCTCATCGGGACAGCAGACATCTCCGGGATTGGACGAGCCAGGATTCATGGTTTCCCGGCTCGTTTTGGACGTGACGTTCATTCCCGCCTCCCTTCCGTGGCCTGGCTCAGCCTTCTAGCATCGACCGGATCCGCCCCACGAAGCGTTCGGCGTCGAACTGCTCGGCGGCGCGCTGGAACTCGAAGTCGTGGGCGTCCTCCCAGTGGGCGGGCGCGGGCGGAGTAGCGCCGTTCCACGCTGCCTCAGGGTCGTACAGCATGGCCACCCCGGCGCAGGGCCCGCTCAGCTCCAGCATGTCATCCACCGGATCCGCGACCGCGCCATGGCCGTCCCAGTACTGGTGGGCACGCGGATCGTCCACGAGTCCCGTGACCCGCTCCACGTGGCCTTCCTCGGCGCCGTTCCGGGGCGCCCAGACCACGTAGACCGCGAGATCGGAATCATCGATCTCCGACAGCGCCTTCTTCTGGACCTCGTCCGCCAGGCGGAGACATCCGCCGCAGGTCGGGCTGACATAGACGATCACGCGCACCTTGCCCCGACCTTCGTTGAACTCGGAGCGCAGGGGCTCGGCGTCGGCATCGAGCATCTCATAGTTCGCCGACGGAGGCGGGACGGCGACGAAGCCGAACAGGGTGGATCCCAAGACCAGAAGCGTTGCGAGAACCACTCTCTCTTTCATGACACTCCCTCCAGCCAGGTGAGGTTGACGAGGAATTGAATGAGGACGGCACCGACCCAGAGTGCCGCCGCGACCCAGAGGACGATGCGGGTGATGCGATGCGTCCCGGGGCGGCAGGCCTGAGCGTCGCCGGTTCGTCGATCGCCGCCGCCGGGCGACCGGTAGGTCCCCCAGAAGGCGAGCGCCAGGAGCGCGAGCGAGGCGGCGAGGAGTGGCGCTCGGTTCCGAGGTCGAAGACTCGCTTCATCCGCACCCAGCCCGGGCGCGGCGCCGACGGCGGGCCGCTTCGAGCGCGGTCGTAAGCCCGGCGACCGATGGCGATCCGTTCTCGTAGAGCCGGCAGCCGGCGTCCCTCCCGGCCTCTACCCCGAACGGGTCCCGGCCATCGATCAGGATGGTGGGCGACGGATGCCGCGAGCAGGATTCTTCGGAGCCGTCTTCCTGAACCCGCTCGCTCCACCCCTGGTGCTGGCCGGCCAGGGCGAGCGCCTGCCGCAACGCGTCCCGAGCCCTGTCGACGTTCGGACAGTCGGCGTCGTAGACGAGCTCGATCTCGGGCGAAAGGGGCTCCTCCCGCGGGACGCGATCGATAACGGTCATCGCTACTCCCCGTCCCGGGGAAGGGGATATTTTTTGAGAAAAAAAAATCATCAACTCTGCTTCATCATAGTCCCAAGTACTTTGACAAGCCGGTCGATTCTCTCCTCCATGCCAGCGGCTTCATCCTCCCGGCAGGTCGTGAAGCACGTCTTGAGCTCTTCCTCGACCAGGGTCGAGGCGAAGCGGTTCAAGGCGCCCTTGACCGCGGTCAGCTGGAGAAGGATGTCGTCCGCGCACTCGCGGGTCTCGACCATGCGGGCGATCGCGCGCACGTGTCCCTCGATTCGGGCCAGGCGGTTGAGGAGCGCCTCCTGGGCTTCGGGGCCCAGATAGGCGGCGGCCGAAGATGCGGGTCTCGCTGCTTCCGTCCCTCGGGTGACTGTTTGGGGAGATGCCATGTGGGGTATCATATATCCCCCCTGGGGGGATGTCAAGCGACTACTCGATCGGGTGCTCGATCAGGTCTTCGGGGCGGGGCGCGAGCTCCCGATCGCGGAGGAGACGGGCGCAGGCGTTCCACCGGAGAAGGGCGTCGTCGTTGCCGATCGGCCGAAGCGCCTCGGCCCGCTCGTACCACCCCATCGCCTCCTGGATCCAGTGGTGCGCGGCCGACTCCGACCCCGGCGTCCCGGTCCGGAGCTGGGACTTCCCTTGCCGCTCGCAGATGATCCCGCCGTAGTAGGCGCGCTCGTACTCCCCGTCCAGCCGCGCGAGGACCGCCCGCGCGTCGTTGACGCTCGTTCCGCGCCCGAACTGGTCGGTCAAGGTGAGGAGCAGCATGGCGAGCGCCCGCTGGTTCCCCGGCTCGGCCCGCAGGACGTCGCGGCAGATCGACTCGGCCTCGGCGGGCTCGTTCAGGAGCCGGTACCGCTCGACCTTCTCGAGCGCGTGCGGGATAGCCTCCTTGGAAATCGGCTTGAGCTCGGTCACGAGCGCCCTCCGGTCGCCTCGCGAGCGCCGCTACGGATCGCGCGCCAGGCCTGTCCCAGCGGATCGTAGTGGCGATCGACGACCCGCTCCTTGAGTGGGATGATGGCGTTGTCGGTGATCGTGATCGACTCGGGGCACACCTTCGTGCAGCACTTGGTGATGTTGCAGAAGCCAATCCCTTGGGCCTCGCGCAGCTCGTCCGAGCGATCCTCGACGTCCAGCGGATGCATCTCGAGGGCCGCCGTGTGCACGTAGTGGCGAGGCCCCGCGAAGCGCTCGTGCTCGTGGTGGTCGCGCAGCACGTGGCATACGTCCTGACAAAGGAAGCACTCGATGCATTTCCGGAACTCCTGGACGCGGTCGACGTCGCGCTGGTCCATCCGCCAGGTGCCGTCCGGAGCGTCCGGCGGCCGCGGGCGGAACGGCTTGATCCGCTTCTTGACCTCGTAGTTCCAGGACACGTCGGTCACGAGGTCCTTGAGGTGCGGGAAGGCGCGCATCGGCTCGACGGTGACGGGGTTCTCGAGCGGAAGGTCCGAGAGCCTCATCATGC
>Ga0299907_10002446_pt1 | contig 11441 bp, 9 predicted proteins | sample RVTome_16_FD_198680 | JGI IMG/M metagenome (GOLD analysis project Ga0299907, IMG submission 198680) | Soil microbial communities from uranium-contaminated site in the Upper Colorado River Basin, Wyoming, United States - RVT152D67 (version 2) ...
CAGCGCGCCGAACGCCTGCCGTGTGAGGGGTGAGGTCGCTAGCGAGCGTGCGCGATGGCGCTCGTGAACGTCTGGCCGTTGTGGGTGTACTGGAACTGGTAGTTCGAGTTGCGGGAGAGGCGGCGGCTCGTGAAGTAGCCGCGGCCGTCGGTCCGGACCGTCCGCCACGCCGTGAAGGCGCCGCGGCCGCCCAGCTGCCGCAGGATTGTGACCTGATGGCGCCCGCCGGGTCGGACCTGGCCCCACAGACGCGTCGCACGACCCCGGCGATGATCGATGAAGATCGGGTGCGGGAACGTGGACAGCGCGGGCTTGGGCACGCCGTTGAACGTGTTCAGGCCCGTCTGGAAGCCGACGGTCAGGCTCCCCCGCGGCGCGTCGTCACGCCACAGGTACTGGGTCCAGAGCTTCACCCGCGGCGTCTTCCAGGCGATGTAGGCGGACTGCTGGAGATAGGCGTTCTGCCGGTTCCAGGACACGCCGTTGCGCCTGTCGGGCGGGTTGGTCTCGTAGCCGTACTCGGTGATGTAGAGGTTGAACCGCCGGCGCGGGGCGATGATCCGCCGCGTGCGGGTCAGGCGGTCGATGACGCCGAACAGGCGCCGCAGGTCGCCCAGCTTGGCCAGGTTGCGGTTGCGCTGCGGCTGCGTCGGGCGCTCCTTGACCTGGTAGGGGTGGTAGCCGAAGGCGTCCGCGCGCGCCGGGCGGAAGCGCCGGCACCCGCCCACCGTGATCCGGCGGTAGCGGTCGTCCAGGCAGCCCATGGCGCGGATGAACGGCAGCGGCGCCAGGTTGCCGGCCCGCGGGCCGGCGGCCCCGATGGGCGCCAGCTCGCCGAGCAGCACCTGATCGGCGTTGCGGTCGGTCCGCTTGATGGCGGGGTAGGCCGCGCGCACGAGGTTGCGGTACATGTAGGCGCCCGTGCGCTCGCAGATCCGCCGGCGCCCGTAGCGCTTGCACTCGGTCTGCGGCTGGAGGAAGACCCTCTGGTTGGGCTCGTTGCCCAGCAGGTAGCGGCTGACCACCGTGCCGTAGCGGCGCGCCACCGCCGTGGCGAACTGGCCGTACCGGCGCGGGCTGGGCTTCCAGCCCTGGCGCGCGCGGCTGGGCTGGGTGCTCGCCCAGCGCGGGTTGAACTGGTGGATCGTGAGCATCACGCGCATGCCGTTGCGTCGCACGCGCGCGATCGCCGTGTCCAGGCTCGACCAGTCGTAGCGCGGGTCGGCGTGGTTGGCGGGGTTGAAGCCGCGCGGGCGCGCCCGCGAGTTCGGCGACGGCGACAGCGCGTTCCAGAAGGCCTGGACGCGGACCCACTGGACGCCCATCTGCGACCAGCGCGCCATCACGCCCTCGGCGTCGCCGGCCGGCCCGGGCGCGATCGACGGGTCCTCGAACCCGATGTCGACCGTGCGGTCGGCCTGGCTGGGCGCCGCCGTCGCCAACAGGGCGACGAGGACCAGCGGTAGGAGTCGGACGGTTCTGCGGATCATCGAGTTGCCTCCTTGGCGGTGCGGGAGATCTCCGGCGAGCCGGCCTCGGGCTCCCAGTAGAGCCGCCACACACCGCGGCGGCTGAGGACGTTTCGGGCCAGCACGAATCCCTTGGGGTTGGGTCGGACGGAGCGGTACGTGGTGAACTCGCGGCCCGGCAGGCGCACCTGCACGCGAACGGTCCCTCGCGCCCCGTCCCGCGCCTGCCGCACCTGGCCGAACACCGTAACACGAACTCCCCGGCGGACGACATGGATCGGGAAGCGGTACGCGTGCATGGCCGGCTTGGCCCGCCCGTCCGTGAACTCCAGGCCCGACTGGAAGCCGGCCAGCCCCGGGTCGTCGCGCAGCAGGTACTGGGCGAGGCCGCGCACCGAGCCGTCGCGGTAGGCGATCCAGTCGGACTGGTTGAGGTAGGCGGCCTGCCGGCTCAGCGAGACGCCGAGGTTGCGGTCGGGCGGGTTGGTCTGGAAGCCGTACTCGGTGTACCAGAGCCCGAGCCGGGCGGGGATGCGCCCGCGGCGGGCGCCCTGGGCGAGGATCGCCCGCAGCCGGCCGGGGTTGGCGATGGTGATCTCGTCGGTGCGCGGCCGGGTCAGGGGCGGGCGGCTGCCGCCGCGCACGTAGGGATGGTGCGCCACGCCCGTGGCGCGCAGGCGCGGCGGGCGCGTGCAGCCCTGCTCGCGCGCCTCGCGCCCGCGCAGCGGACGCCCCGCGCGGTCGATGCACAGCAGTGCGCGCCAGAAGCGCGCGGTGGCCACCGGCCGCCGGAACAGGGCGCCGGTCGTGTTGCCGATCGGCCCGGTCTCGCCGAGCAGGATCAGGTCGCGCCCGTGGCCGGTGGCGCGCAGGCCGGCGATGGCGGCGGCCGCCAGGCGCCGGTAGCGGGCGGGGGAGGCGGGCACCAGCCGCCCGCCGCGGCGCACGAACTGGGGCGTCAGCCAGCGGCCCACGTTGGGCTCGTTCCACAGGCCCCAGCGCGAGACCCGCGGCAGCAGGCCGCCGCCGTCGTTCTCGTCGCGGTAGGCGCCGGAGTAGCGCGTGCCCAGCGCGCGCAGGAAGGCGCCGAACTCGGCGGGGCTGGGGTTGCAGGACTGGCGCCGGGCCACCGAGCCGCGGCACTGCGACGCCCAGGCCGGCACCGGGCTGGTCGGGGTGAGGATCACGCCCATGCCGCGGTCCGTGGCGGCGCGGACCAGGCCGTCGTAGCGGTCCCACAGGTCGGAGGGGTAGGCCGCCGGGTCGACGGCGTCGAAGCCGGGCGGGCGCTGCGTGGACGACGACTCCGGCGCGACCGAGTTCCAGAACACGAAGGCGCGGATAGAGTCGGCGCCGAGGCCGCGGACCTGGGCGAGCGCGGAGTCCCGGCGCTCGCCGCCCGAGAACAGCAGCTGGAGGTCGTCCTGGAAGATCGAGTCGTGGCGGCTGCTCGCGGCCGCGGGTGCGGCGGCCACGGCCAGGAGCGCCAGGCAGGCGATGAGGGGCGGGAGCGCTCGCACGTCGCTGTACCAACTCGGGGCGCAGGCGTGAGTTGCGGCGCGCTACCCGTCCACCGGGAGCTGGCGCGAGACGAACGGGTTGCCGTGGAAGAGCAGGGCGACGCGCCACGTGCCGGGGCCGCGCCGCGGGACGCTGCGCTCCCAGAAGCCGAGCGCGCTCTCGACCGTGATCGGCCCCGCGCCCAGCTCCCAGTCCGTGGAGCCCTCCGGGCGGAACTGGAGGTAGATGTCCTGCTTGGCGAACGGCGCCAGGAAGCGCACCTGGCCCCAGAAGCGCAGGTCGCCCTCGCCCGGGCGCACGTCGAACGGCACCAGGTAGGCGTCGTACGCCGGCTTGGGCGTGCCGTTGGCGAACAGCAGGCCCGACTGCCACGTCGCCCAGTACTGCGAGAGGCGGTTGCGCCGGCCGCGGTAGATCGTCCGCGGCACGACGTCGCGCAGGATGAACTGGGTGTCGACGATGACCCGCGGATGGTCGTAGGCCAGCCGCTGCATGCGGTTGATGAACTCGGACTGGCGGTCCAGCGGCACGCCCCGCGTCGGGTCCGGCGGCATCGTCTCCCACCCCGCCTCGGTGAGGGCCACCGGCAGGTCCTTGGGGATCAGGCCGGTGCGGTCGGCCACGGCGTCGAGCAGGCTCGGCAGGTCGCCGATGTTCGCCATGTTGATCGAGTTGCCCGAGCGGTCGCGCAGCGTGGGCGGGTTCTTCTGCGTGTAGGGGTGGTGCGCCCAGCCGGTGACGCGGAAGGGCCCGTTGCGCCGCAGGACGTCGCACCGGCGCACGCGCGCCTCCAGCCCCGTGTACGGGCGCAGGTCGGGGCGCAGGCAGAACAGCTCGCGGATGAACTGCTTGGGCCACAGCCGGATGCGGGGCTCGAAGCCGCCCAGGGGAGCGGTCTCGCCCATGAACACCGCGCTGTCCGCGTGGCCGGCCTCGCGCAGGGCGCCGGTGGCCGCGTAGTAGAGGTCGCGGTAGATGATCGGGGCCACGGGGATGCTGCGGCGCAGGCGCGGATCCCGGGCGATCTGGGGCGCCAGGCTCGCGGGCTGGTTGGGCTCGTTCCAGATCGACCACAGCACCACCTTGGGCAGCACCCGGCGGCCCTGGTTCTCGTCGCGCCAGGTGCCGTTGTAGCGCCGTCCCACGGCCTTTACGAAGCGGCGGAAGGAGACGACGTTCGGCCGCCACGCCGGCTGGTCGAAGCGGTTCGCGAAGGGAGCCCTGGGATGCGCCCAGACGGGCCCCGGGCCCGTGACGTTGAAGAGCACGTGCAACCCGTGGTCGTGAGCGAGGCGCACGACGTCGTCGAAGCGGTCCCAGATGCGGACGCTGTAGGAGCGCGGGTTCTCGGCGCGGCGGCCGGTGAGCCGCGCGGGGCGCTTCCTGGGCCGGCCGCGGGACTCGCCGGTCACGAACTTCCACGGCACGGTGACGCGGATGCCGTCCACGCCGGACCGGTCCATGTAGCGGATCGCGTACTCCCGCTGCTGGAAGCCGTCGAACAGCAGCAGGTCGTCGTCCATCATGAACGAGAGCAGGTTCTCGTTGGCGCGCGCGGGCGGGGCGGCGTAGGCGGCCGCCAGCGAGAGCGCGGCGACCGCCGCTGCGAGCAGGCCCGCGACGCGGCGAGCCGTGGTTGTCCCTGACACCCCAAGCAAGGTAACAAGACCCCTTTCGGCGGGACGCGCCCCGAGGTTGAGCCCCCACGACGGCCGGCGTCGCTACCCTGCGCCGGTGCTCGCATCAGCGCAGACGCTCGTAACCGCCCTGCTGGCGGCCCTCGCGGTGGCCCCGGCGGCGCTCGCGGAGGCCCCGGAGCGGCGCACCCCGCCGCCCCTCCCGGCCCCCAAGCTGCCCACGACGTTCCTGCTGACCCCCACCGACCAGCTGGCCTGGCCGGGGCACAAGGCGGGGACGCTGGTCACGCCGGAGGGCGACCTGTTCACCGGCTGGGCGGAGCTGTCGTTCAACGTCGGCGGCAGCGAGCAGTTCGAGCCGCGCAGCCACACGCTGCAGGGCGGCCGCTACCCGGTCGTGCACCTGTTCAAGGTGGTGCGGGGCGTCCTCTACGAGCTCGACGCTTTCCAGGGCTCGGTCAACGGGCGCCCCGTGGTGTTCGCCCGCGTCGGGGTCAAGAACCTGCTGGGCCGGGTCAACCGCGCCCGGGTGTCGGCGGGGACGCGCTACGACGGCGGCGAATTCGGCCCGCGCAACACGCGCTGCTGCATCCGCATCTACCGCTTCCCGCGGCCGCGCACCGCCACGCGCGAAGGGCTCTACGACCAGCCCGGCGCCGGCTTCAACGCCGCGTGGGCCTACTCCCTGGCCGGATCGGCGCAGGGCGGCTCCACGCTGCTGCGCGACAACCAGGCGCTCACGCTCTACCCCGGCGGCGGCCCGGGGATCCGGGTGTCCCAGTCGCTCCAGCCGGTCCCGCCGCCGGTCAACACGCGCACGCAGTTCGGCCGCACCGTCTACGACCTCACGCTGCGCCCGCGCCAGCGCAGGGACCTGGTGTTCCGGATGCCGGTGGAGCCCGTGGCGCCCGACGACCCGACCTTCGGGGCGATCGCCGGCGCGCGGTTCAACCAGTACCGCGCGATCGTGGTGCGCTACTGGCGCTCGCTGCTGGGGCGCGCGATGCGCGTGAGCCTGCCCGAGCGCAAGGTGGTCGACACCTTCTACGCCAGCATCGTCAACGACGCGATGTCGCGCTACCGCCTGCCCGGCGGCGCGTGGGTCCAGGCGGTCAACAAGCTGCGCTACCACGCCTTCTGGCTGCGCGACGGGGCGGTCATCACCAACATGTACGACCTGGTCGGCCTGCACGACCTGGCGCGCGAGAACCTCGAGTACTTCCCGGCCTGGCAGCGCGACGACGGGCTGTTCATCTCGCGCTCGGAGGAGTACGACGGCTTCGGTCAGGCCCTGTGGGCGATGGGCGAGCACGTGCGGCGCACCGGGAACGCCGACTTCGCGCGGCGGATGCTGCCGTCGGTGTCGCGGGCGATGGCCTGGTTCGACGCGCATCGCGCAAGCGAGCCGCTCGGCCTCATGCCGCCCAACACCAACCTCCAGGACAACGAGCTGATCCGCGGGCACCTGGCGGGCGACAACTTCTGGGCGGCGGCCGGGGTGTCGGCCGCCACCGACCTGGCGCGGGCGGCCGGCGACGAGGCGGCGGCGGCGCGCTTCCAGGCCTCCTACGACAGCTTCGTGGCCCGGCTGCGGGGCCACCTCTTCAACGCCCAGCGCGCCAACGGGGGCGCCGTGCCGCCGTCGCTGGACGTCCGCGGCGGCCAGGACTGGGGCAACCTCTGGGGCGCCTACCCGCACCCGGTGCTCGCGCCCGACAGCGTCGTCGTGACCCGCACCCTCCAGCGCGTACGCCGGCGCTTCCGCGAGGGCATCGCCACCTACGCGGACACCCGGCTGCTGCACCACTACCTGGGCTTCCGCGTCTTCCAGACCGAGCTGCTGCGCGGCGAGCAGCGCCGCGCGGTCGAGGGCCTCTACGACTCCCTCGCCCACACCACGGGCAGCGGCGCCGGCTTCGAGGCGGGGACGGCGCCGTTCGGCGACCGCGTGGTCGACGACGTCACCGTGCCGCACGGCTGGTTCGCGGCCGAGTACGTCGCGCTGGTGCGCAACATGCTCGTCCGCGAGCAGGGCAACGACGTGTGGCTGATGTCCGCGGTGTCGCCCTCGTGGCTGCGGCGGGGCAAGCGGATCTCGGTCTCCGGCGCGCCGACCCGGCGCGGGCGCGTGGCCTACACGCTGACCGCCACCGCCAACGGCGCGGTCCTCACGTGGCGCACCGACGTGCAGCCGGGGACGCGGCTGCGCTGGCCGGTCCCCTACATGGCCCGCGACGTCCGCGCGCGCGGCCTGAACCGCCGCGCCGGCGTGATCACCCTCCCCGGCCGCTCGGGCCGCCTGGCCGTGCGCTGGCGCCTCGTGGGGCAGGACCCGACCTACCAGCGCACGTTCGACCGCCTGATGAACCAGTACTTCCGCTCGTCGGACGGCGCGGTCGAGGCGGCGCGCCGCCGCGCGCCGCTCCCCACGGTCCCCTCCGACCCCGGCGGCTAGCGGGGCCGCGTCAACGACGGGCATCAAGGGGTCGGTACGGGCGTCCCGCCGGGCCCGCGTTACGTTAAGCCCAATAGTCGTGCTTAACGTAACGCGAGCCGCCTCGGCGGTCCGACCCGCGCCCCCTCGGTGCTCGCTGTTCTCGGCCTGAGGGGCCGCTTCGCGGCTAGCCCGCCGCGGCGAACCCCTCGGCCACGCGGGGCCAGTTGACGACGTTCCACCAGGCGTCGATGTAGTCCGGGCGCTTGTTCTGGTACTTGAGGTAGTAGGCGTGCTCCCAGACGTCGACGCCGAGCAGGGGCGTCGCGGGGCCCTCCATGATCGGGTTGTCCTGGTTGGGCGTGCTGGTGATCGCCAGCCCCGAGCCGTCGTGGACCAGCCAGGCCCAGCCGGAGCCGAAGCGCGCGACGCCCGCGTCCTTCATCTGGGCCTTGAAGTCGTCGAAGGAGCCGAACGCCGACTCCAGCGCGGCGCGCAGGTCGCCGTCGGGCTCGCCGCCGCCGTCGGGGCTCATCCACTCCCAGAACAGCGTGTGGTTGTGGTGGCCGCCGCCGTTGTTGCGGACCGCCTGGCGCTTGTCCTCGGGGACGGCGTCGAGGTTGCGCAGCACTTCCTCGATCGGCTTGTCGGCGTGCTCGGTGCCCTCGAGCGCGGCGTTGGCCTTGTCCACGTAGGCCTGGTGATGCTTGTCGTGGTGCAGGCGCATCGTCTCCTCGTCGATGTGCGGCTCGAGCGCGGCGTAGTCGTAGGGGAGGGGCGGGACCTCGTAGGCCATCGTGTCTCCTTGTCGGGTTTGCGGCTGTTCTATCACTACGCTTCGCGCGCAATGACCCGCCTCTCCGGCTACTTCCTGCCCACCGAGCGCGAGCCCCCGGCCGACGCGGAGGCGATCTCGCACCGGCTGATGGTCCGGGCGGGGCTGATCCGGCAGGTCGGGGCGGGCCTGTGGTCGTGGCTGCCCGCCGGGTGGCGCGTGCACCAGCGCGCCGTGCAGGTCGTCCGCGAGGAGATCGACGCCATCGGCGGGCAGGAGATGCTGATGCCGGTCCTGCACCCCGCGGAGCCGTGGAAGCGGACCGGCCGCTACGAGATCGACGAGCTGTTCAGGCTGAAGGACCGCCGCGGGGCCGAGCTCGTGCTGGCCATGACGCACGAGGAGATCGTCACGCTGCACGTCGCGCAGGTCGTGCGCTCCTACCGCGACCTGCCGCTGGTCCTCTACCACTTCTCGGTCAAGGAGCGCGACGAGCCGCGACCGCGCGCGGGGGTGCTGCGCACCCGCGAGTTCATCATGAAGGACTCCTACACCTTCGACCGCGACCTCGAGGGGCTCGACGCCGCCTACGACCGCCACTTCGAGGCCTACGGGCGGATCTTCGACCGCTGCGGGCTGGAGTGGTACGCCTGCGAGTCCGACGTGGGGATGATGGGCGGCTTCGGCGCCCACGAGTTCATGGCGCCGTGCGCGGCGGGGGAGAACGACGTCGCGCTGGCCGAGGGCTACTCGGCCAACGTGGAGGTGGCGTCCGCGGATCCCCAGCCGGTCGAGCTGCCCTCGCCGCTCGCGTCGCCCGAGCCGGTCGACACGCCGGGGCTGACCACCGTGGAGGAGGTCTCCGCGCACCTCTCCCTGCCGGCCGGCGCCCTGCTCAAGGCGTTCCCGGTCGTGGTGGAGGAGCGGGGCCTGACGATGACGGTCGTCCGGGGAGATCACCGCGTGAACGAGATCAAGCTGCGCAACGCGCTCGGCGCCCCCTTCCGCCCCGCCCATCCCGACGAGGTCTCCGAGTCGATCGGCCCCGGCGGCTTCATCGGTCCCGTCGGGACGGACGTCCCCGTCCTCCTGGACGAGGGCGTGGGCGAGGGCGGCTACGTCACCGGCGCCAACCAGCCCGACCGCCACCTGCGAGGCGTCGAGCCGGGACGCGACTTCGACTTCCAGCGCGCCGACTTGCGCCGCGTGGAGGCGGGCGACACGGTGGGCGGGCGGGCGATCCGCATCGAGACGGCGATCGAGGTCGGCAACATCTTCAAGCTGGGCACCCGCTTCTCCGAGCCGCTGGGCGCCACCTACCTCGACGACGCCGGCGCCGAGCAGCCGGTCTGGATGGGGTCCTACGGGATCGGCCCCGCCCGGATCGCCGCCGCGGCCGTCGAGCAGGGCGCCGACGAGGCGGGGATCGCCTGGCCCCGGCCGCTGGCGCCGTGGGACGTGGAGGTCGTCTCGCTCGGCAAGGTGGGCACCCCGGAGGACGCGGCCGCCGAGGCCGTGTACGAGGAGCTGCGCGCGCTGGGCCTCGACGTCCTGCTCGACGACCGCGCCGCCGGGGCGGGCGAGAAGTTCGCCGACGCCGAGCTGCTCGGCTGCCCGCTGCGCGTGACCGTCGGCCGACGCAGCCTCGAGAGCGGCGAGCTGGAGGTCCAGGTGCGCCGCGGCCGCGAGGCGCGCACGGTGGCCGCGGACGGCGCGGCCGAGGCGATCGCCGAGCTGTGGCGCGGCCTCCCGTAGAGGGCTCCGGCGAGGGTCGCTCCCGGGAGGGCGGCGGGCCCGGGGAGGGCCGGTCCCGCCTCACGTTCCGCCGGCTGTCCGGGCTGGACCGGTCGGGGCCGCCGCCCCCGGAGACGCTCTCGGGCCAGCCCCTGCGGCCGTGGACGGTTCCCAACGCCATCGGGTTCGCCCGGGCCGCGCTGCTGCCCGTGTTCCTGGTCGTGTCCCTGTCCAGCGACGACGGCACCGGCACCTGGCCGGCCCTCCTGTTCGCGCTGGTGGCCTGGGGCGACTACGCCGACGGCATCGCCGCCCGCGTCACCGGGCAGTACAGCCGCCTCGGCGCGCTCATGGACCCGGTGGTCGACCGCCTCCTGGTGATCTGCGGCGTCGTCGTCTGCTGGCGCTTCGACCTGCTGCCGCGCTGGGCGCTGGCCGTCCTGATCGCCCGCGAGCTCACGATCGTCGCCCTCGCCCGCATCGGGCTGAGCCGCGGCCGCGAGCTGCGCATCAACTGGCCCGGGCGCCTCGCCGTGTGGCCGGTGATGTCCGCGATCTTCTTCGCGCTGGTCGAGCTGGAGGCGCTCGCCGAGGCCCTGCTCTACGGCGGGCTGGCGCTCGCGCTGGTGGCCACCGCGCTGTACGTCCGCGACGGCCTGCGCACACCCTCAACCAGAGCTTGACCCCCACCGGGGCGGGGCTATACTCGCCGCTCGCCCCGCGCCCTCCTCGACGGAAGGACCCTATGGACACTTTTCCGGATCTCGGCTCGATGTCGGACCAGGAGCTCAAAGACCTCATCCAGAAGCTGACCGAGGAGGAGCTGGAGATCTCCTACCGGCGCCGGATCCTGCACGGCAAGATCGACATCCTGCGCGCGGAGCTGGTCAACCGGCTGCGCAAGAAGCACGAGGGCGGCGAGGAAGTGATCACCGGCGCCGACGTGGAGAAGCTGACGGACATCCTGTCCGGCCGGGTCCCCGCCGGCACCGACGAGTAGGGGCGCGTGGCCGTCCACTGTCCCGAGTGCGGGTTCGTCAACGCCGAGGGCGCGAACTACTGCCAGAAGTGCGGGGCCTACCTCGCCCCCGGCGAGCCCGACGACCCGACCACCGCCACCTACCGCGTGGGCGAGACCGGCGAGATCGAGCCGGTGGAGATCGAGGACGTCACCGCGGGCGGCGCGGCGCTGGTCATCCGGGCCGGCGGCGGGCGGGTGGGGGAGACCTTCGCGCTGACCTCCGAGCGCATGGGCATCGGGCGCCGGCCCGAGTCCGACATCTTCCTCGACGACGTGACGGTCTCGCGCGACCACGCGCTGCTCGTCCGGCGCGGCGGCGAGTACTACCTGGACGACTGCGGGTCGCTGAACGGGACCTACGTCAACCGCCAGCGGGTCGACTCGCACAAGCTCGCCGACGGCGACGAGCTCCAGATCGGCAAGTACAAGCTGACCTACCTGGAGGGCTGAGCCGTGGCGTCCGAGACACCCGTCGAGACCCCGCCCCGGCGCAGCGCGATGACCATCGGCGCGGTCTGCAAGGCGCTGCTGCCGGAGTTCCCCGACATCTCGATCTCCAAGATCCGCTACCTCGAGGACCAGAAGCTCCTGAGCCCGCGGCGCACCCCCGGCGGCTACCGCCTGTACTCGCAGGGCGACGTGACGCGGCTGCGGACCATCCTGCGCCTGCAGCGCGACGAGTTCCTGCCGCTGCGCGTCATCCGCCAGGAGCTGGCCTCCGGACGCACCGAGTCGCCGCCGGCCAAGGCCGGGGCCACGCGCGGCGACGGCCGCTCCGCCATGCGGCGCACGTCGGTGACCGTGCGCGAGCGTGGCGGCCTGCACACCCTCGAGGACGTCCTGGAGGAGA
>Ga0299907_10002447_pt1 | contig 11441 bp, 11 predicted proteins | sample RVTome_16_FD_198680 | JGI IMG/M metagenome (GOLD analysis project Ga0299907, IMG submission 198680) | Soil microbial communities from uranium-contaminated site in the Upper Colorado River Basin, Wyoming, United States - RVT152D67 (version 2) ...
CCATCCGGTCTTCGGGCAGCGGATCCGGACCGAGCACTGGAACAACGCGCGTCAGCAGGGGCGGTCCGCAGCCCTCAACATGCTCGGGCGCGACGTTCCGTACGACGAGGTGCACTGGTTCTGGTCCGACCAGTACGAGCACACGATCCAGTACGCCGGCTACCACCGGGAGTGGGACGATCTCGTGATCCGGGGGAGTTTGGAGTCACGGAGCTTCGCGGCGTTCTACCTCCTGGATGGGCGGGTCCGGGCGGTCGTCTCCGTCGACCGCCCTGCCGACGTGCAGGATTCGATGGAGCTGATCAGGGCCGGCGGCCGCGCCCGCGCCGCCAAGCTCCGCGACGAGGCCGTGGATCTCGCAACACTAAGATGACCGGCCGACGAGGGATCGGGGGGCCAGGAGCGATGCGATGACGAGCGAGGCCGACGCTCTCCGGAAGGTCCGCTTCTTCGAGGAGCTGACCGACGACGACCTCGAACGGGTGGTGAAGGTCGGTCAGCGGCGGCGCTTCGATACCGGCGAGACGCTCGTCGAACGTGACTCGGACCGAGGCGGCCTCTTCGTCATCCTGTCCGGTACCGCAGACGTCCAGGTCGGAGGGGCGACGCACACGCTCGGGCCCGGTGACTTCTTCGGCGAGATGGCCCTGCTCGGACACACACGCCGGTCCGCGAGCGTCACGGCCACCGAACCGGTGGACGCGCTCGTGATCGAGACGATCTACTTCGAGCCGTTCCTGATCCAGAACCCGAGCGTGGCGGTGGCGATCCTCCACGGCGTCGTGGAACGGCTGCGCGAGGTCCAGGACCGGATCGACAGCGCCTCGTGAGCTAGCGACTGCGGCTTCGGAACAGGTCGAGCAGCATCACTGCGGTGAGGAGCGCTCCGACCACCCCGAACGTGACGGGGACCCATCCGGGCACACGCACCGAGATCGCCGTCAACCCGCTCGCGAGGATCGCCGCTCCCGCCGTGAGACCGAGCGCGAGGTGTCGCCCGGCCCGACGCACCGTGGCCTCGAGGGGCGCCGCGCGGAAGTTGATCTCCATCTTCTGGCCGGGCCGAGCGCCGATCATCCGCTCGATCGCCTCGACCACGCGCATCGCCCGAACCCTGAGCTTCTGCGACTGGTAGAAGATCGCCTTCGGGTCGATCTTGGCCGTCATCCCGCGGAGCAGGCTCCGCATGAGGAATCTCCCCGCGACCTCGAAGGGGTCCAGGTCGGGATCGAGCTGGGCGGTCGCGAGCTGCATCTGCGCGAGCGCCTTGCCCGTCAGTGCGAGCGATGCCGGCAACGGCACGCCGAAGCGGACCGAGATCTCGGTCATCTCCTGCAGGATCGGCCCGAGCTGGATGTCCTTCAGCGAGGACGTGCGGTAGCGAGCCATGATCGATCCGATCTCGGACTGGAACCTGTCCACGTCGAGATCGCTCCGCTCGATCGCGTTCGCGAGCATCAGCGTGACGTCGGTGAGGAACCCGACGTCCTCCTGGGAGAACGCCATGAGCAGCAGCATCAGCTGCTCGCGCATCTCCGCGCCGACCTCGCCCACCATGCCGAGGTCCAGGAAGTACAGACGCTCCTCCTGCGGCTGCCACATCAGGTTGCCCGGGTGCGGGTCCGCGTGGAAGAAGCCGTCGACCATGATCTGCTTGTAGAAGGACTCGAGCAGCTGGCGCGCCGCCTCGCGCCGCGGGGCGCCCTCCGGCGCCGTGTCGATCGGCCCACCGCCCACGTCGTGCATCACGAGCAGCCGCGACGTGGACAGGTCGTGGTGCACGTCCGGGACCGCCAGCCTCGGGAAGGACTCGAGCTCTTCCCCGAGCTTCTGCATGTTCGAGGCTTCCTCCCGGAAGTCGAGCTCGCGGTGGAGCGAGTCCGAGAGATGCTGGAAGACGGCCTCCATGTCGATCACGAGCTTCAGGCTCGGGCGCTTGGCCGCCTTCTCCGCGAACACCTCGAGCAGCGCGAGGTCCTGTCCGATCAGCTCGCGAGCGTCCGGGCGCTGGATCTTGATGACGACCTTCTGTCCCGTCGCCAGGGACGCCCGATGGACCTGCGCGATCGTGCCTGCGGCGAGCGGCTGTGGCTCCACCGTCTCGAAAACGTCCTCCCACGGGACGCCGAGCTCCTCCTCCATCACGGACACGACCTCCGCCTCGGACAGCGGCGGCACGTTGTCCTGCAAGGTGGCGAGCTCTTCGATGAACTCCGGCGGAAGCAGGTCCGGCCGCGTCGAGAGGATCTGACCGAGCTTGCAGAACGTCGGGCCGAGCTCCTCGAGCGCGGTTCGGAGCCTCCGGGCCTGACGCCTCCGGCCGACGATGCCTTCCTCGTCGGGCCGCCCGAACAGCTCCCGCAATCCGTGCTTCGCGAACACCACGCCGATCTTGGTCCCGCGAGACACCAGATGGGGATGGGTCACCGACTCCGTGCCGGAGGAGCGGATCACCCCGTGAGCCGAACCGCCCCGAACCGTCGTCGTCTGGCCGTTCGTGGTGTTCACGATGATCACCGTGCACCGGGCGTTGTGGCTGATCCGGTTCGGCACGTTGCCGAGGAGGAACTCCTTGCGGCCGGCCATCCCCGCGTTGCCGACGATCAGCACGTCGACCGCCTGATCCTCGGAGGAGCGCACGATCGCCATCGCGGGGTCGTCATCGACCACCACGTGCGCGTGTCCCCGGTCGCCGGCGAGCTGGGTCGTGTAGCGCTGCAGGTCGTCGGCCGCGGTGTGCGCCCGTGCCGCCTCCGCGGCCCCGTGCTCCGTGCCTGCCTGATGCTCCGGGACGATCACCTGGACGACGTGGAGGTCGGCGCCGAACCGAGCGGCGAACGAGGCGGCCCACTCGACGGCTCGTGTCGCGGTCTCGGAGCGGTCGGTGCCCACCATCACCCGCGTGACCGGGCCGACTGGGTCGGTGTCGGAGGAAGCCATGGGCGCATCATGGCGCCTCACGTCCCCGGAGCCAACGGGGAAGACCGGCGGATCCGGGGTGATGCCAGCACCCGAACCGGCCGCGAACAGGCCGTTGGTATCCTGCCTCGTCCGCCGGAGTAGCTCAGTGGTAGAGCAACCGCCTCGTAAGTGGTAGGTCATGGGTTCGAATCCCATCTCCGGCTCGGTTGCCACCGAGAGTTGCCAAGGAGAGTTGCCAAGGAGAGTTGCCCAGGAGAGTTGCAGGAGGAGGTCGCAGGTTGGGAGAATCGCGGCGGATGAGGGCTCTCCGAGCGATCGCGCTTGCATCGGCCCTCGTCGTTCTCACGGCGGGTGATGCGATCGCGCAGGTCTCGGTCGATCCCACGGTCAGCCCCGAGCTCAACACCGGTGGCTGGATCCACGGGATGGCGATCCTGCTCGGCATCATCGGTCTCCTCGTGATCATCCTCCTGGTCGCCGGCTACGTGCGCTTCGCGCCACGCTTCTCCAGCGACGAGTCGACCCTGAGGGTCGTGCGCGCCGACCGCGTTCGACCGGGCCAGGAGCTTCCGCGCCGCACCGTCGACATCAAGGCCGCCGTCCCCGTCGTCGTGGCGCCGCCTCCGCTTCCGCAACCGGCGGGGGTTGCGGCAGCACCCGCCGCGGCCGTTGCTGCACCCGCGGCCGCGCCTGCCCCGGCGGCAGCCCCCGCGCCCCCGGCAGCGGCCCCAGCCGAGGCCACCCCAGCCGAGGCCACTCCCGCCGCGACGCAAGAGGCACCCGCCGCCCCCGCGCCGGCTCCCGCTCCGGCGGCCGCCCCGCACGCCGAGGTCTCCCTCGATCAGGAAGTCTTCGACCAGACCCTGAAGGAGCTCCTGGAGAAAGGGACGGACAAGCGGGTCGCCGAAGGACAGGCTCGACGGGCCGCGATGATCGCCGCCCGCAAGAAGGCCGCCGGCGAGGCCTAGCCTCGCGAACCGCGTAGCCTGTCGGGATGGACGCAACCGCCGTCGACTGGTCCATGGGATCGCAGGCCGCCCGACTGGCGGACTGGGATGCCGCGCTCTCGATCGGTCGCCGGGTCGCCGGGCCCGGCCTCTCGGTGCCACCCTCGGAGCGAGCCCGCATGCGCGAGGACTTCGCGGAGCTGACGCCGTTCGCCGAGGAGCGGATCGTCGAGTTCACGTCGCTCGCCCCGAGCGGCTTCCGCTCGCGCGCGTGGGTCATGGGCAGGGGCGAATGGATCCGGGCGAACCTCGGTGGGCTCCAGCGGATGCTCGAGCCGCTGGCGGGCAGGATCCTTTCGAAGGGGTCCGGCAGCAGCGCCTTCCGGCGGAAGGCGCTCGGCGCGCAGGCGGGGGCGCTCCTCGGCTACGTGTCGAGGAGGGTCCTCGGTCAGTACGACGCCTTCCTGCCACCCGACGACGAGGGACTGCTGTACTTCGTCGGACCCAACGTGGCGGACGTCGAGCAGCGGTTCCTCCTGCCCCCTCGCGACTTCCGACTGTGGATCGCCGTCCACGAGGTGACCCACCGCGTCCAGTTCGGCGCGGCCCCGTGGCTCCGCGGCCACATCCGGGGACAGGTGGACCGGTACCTGGGCACGGTGTCCCTCGAGTCGAACGACCTCGGCAAGCAGATCCGTCGGGCGATCGACGAGGCGCGAGCCGGTGCCGACGTTCGTGGGATGGGCGGGCTCTTCCTCCTGCTGAACGACGAGCAACGAGAGATCGTCCGCCATGTCCAAGGCGTCATGTCCCTGCTCGAGGGACACGCCTCCTTCGTGATGAACGAGGTCGCGAAGGACCACGTCGGGAACCTCGACCGGATGCGCACCGCGCTCGCGGAGCGCAGGCGGCGCGCGGGCGGTGTCGAGCGCTCGTTCCAGCGGGCGATCGGCTTCGACAAGAAGATCGAGCAGTACGACGCGGGAGAGCGGTTCGTCCGCGAGGTCGTCTCGCGGGCAGGCAGGGACGGGTTCAACCGTGTCTGGCTCGCTCCCGAAGGCCTCCCCACCGTCGAGGAGATCGCCGAACCGTCTGCCTGGGTCGCGCGCGTCGCCGGGAGCTGACATGCCCCGCCGGCCCCCGGCCGTCGCCAGGGTCCTCGAGCGGGTCACGAGAACGGCCCGGGAGGACGAGATGTTCGCCCCGGGCGACCTCGTCCTCGTCTCGTGCAGCGGCGGTCCAGACTCCGTCTGTTTGCTCTACTCGCTGTGGCACCTCCGGCGACTCTTCAAGATCCGACTGGCGGTCTTCCACTTCGACCACAAGCTCCGCGCGGACTCCGCGAAGGACGCCGCGTACGTGCGGAAGCTCGCGGAGCGTCTGAAGCTCCCGTTCCATCTCCGTGAAGCGGAAGACCGACCCTTGAAGGGTGAGTCCGTCGAGGCGTGGGCACGAGAGGCTCGTCAGACGGCGGGCTATGACGTCGCGGAGGACATCCAGGCTGCGCAGATCTCCGAGGGCCACACGGTCGACGACCAGGCGGAGACGGTTCTGATGGGGGCGATCACCGGAGGGAGCTTGTTCGGTCTGATGGGGATCTGGCCCGTCGAAGGGTCCCACGACGCCCGGCGGGTCCAGCCGTTGCTCGACGTCACCCGGGACGAGGTGGAGGGCTTCTGCCGTGCTCTCCGGTTGAGGCCTCGTCGCGACCCCACGAACGAGAACCTGAACCTCCTGCGCAACGCGATCAGGAAGGAGGCGATCCCGGCGCTCGAGCGGGCGAGCCGGCGGAACGTTCGCCTGCCTCTCGCTCGGATCGCCGACGAGATCCGCCCGATCGCGATCGAGGAGCTCAAGAAGGTCACGGGCAGAGACGGGAGGGTTCGAGGCCGACGAGGCGAATGGGTCACGATCCCGACCGACCTGTTCGACCATCGCTCGCCACTGGGATCCAGGGTGTGCATCCGCAGCTGGCTCAAGGAGATGCGGCTGCCGGTCTCTCGAGAGACGATCGAGGCGGTCCTCGATCTCGCGGAAGGGAGGCCCGGACGGATGCGAGATCTGCCCGAAGGCTTGAAGGCGATCAGGGAGAAGGAGTACGTTCGGGTCTCTCGTTCTTCCCCGCCGACGTCCGGCGAGAACTGATGGGTTCTTCGACGCCCGAAGGGGGAGCGATGACCGCGGTCTCTACACTGATCGACTACGTGCAGGCGTATGAGCCCGACATCGAACGCGTCCTGATCTCCTCCGAGGAGATCCAGGGCAAGCTCGCCCAGATGGGCAAGGCCATCTCGGCCGACTACGAGGGCAAGTCGTTGCTCCTCGTGGGGGTCCTGAAGGGCGCGTTCGTCGTGATGGCCGACCTGGCCCGCTACGTCAGGCTGCCCTTGGAGTTCGACTTCATGGCGGTCTCCTCCTACGGCGCCGCCACCAAGACCTCCGGCGTCGTCCGGATCTTGAAGGACCTCGATCACGACCTCGAGGGGATGGACGTGCTGCTGGTCGAGGACATCGTCGACTCGGGGCTGACGCTCAAGTACCTGCTGAAGAACCTCGCCGCTCGCAAGCCCGCCACTCTCGAGGTCGCCGCGCTGCTGCGGAAGACCGGCATCCAGAAGGTGCCGCTCGACATCCGCTACGTGGGCTTCGACATCCCTCCGGACTTCGTGGTCGGATACGGCCTCGACTTCGCCGAGCGGTACCGGAACCTCCCCTACATCGCGACCCTCAAGCCCGAGGCCTACGGCGGGTAGCGGAACCACCGCGCCGGTCCGAACCGTCCAAGGCGCCATGCAGCGGATCGCCGTCGTCCTCGTCGCCGTGGTCCTCGCCGCGTGCGGCTCGGACGCCGGCGCCGGGGACGCCACCTCGGGGATCCGCGGGCAAGCGTTGGCGGGGCCGCAGTGCCCGGTCGAGGTCGAAGGCTCGCCGTGCCCGGACCTCCCCTGGCAGGGAACCGTGATCGCGACCGACGCCGAGTCCGGTGAGGAGGCCATGGTCACCACGGATCCGGAGGGGCGTTTCGAGTTCTCTCTCGATCCCGGCACGTACGCGGTCACCATCGCCCCGGGATCGCATCCCCCTTCCGCGGAGCCCCAGACGGTCGTCGTCGAAGCCGATTCCTTCACCGAGATCGTCATCGCCGTCGACACCGGGATCCGATAGGGCCGCCCTCCTGCCGGAACGGGGGCTGGTGCTACCCTTGCGTCGGGCTCGGGCGCAGAAGTGCCGGAGCCCGTTGCGTCCCTGAAAGAGGCAGCCGTTGACCCAGCCCGAACCTCCGTTGCGACGACTCGCCCGCACGCCCACGCTCTTGATCCTGGGCGTCGCGGTCCTGTTCCTCGGCCTTCTGTCGCTCCTGAACACGCCCGAGACGGGGAAGGCGATCAAGGTCAGCGATTTCCTGGATCTCGTCGACGACGGGAAGGTCAGGGACGCGGAGATCCTCGAGGGCGACCAGCAGATCCGCGGGACGCTCGACGACGGCACGGAGTACGTGGTGTTCTACCTCGCGGAAGCCGCCGACGAGATCGCGACCCAGCTCCAGGAAGCTGGCGTGCCGACGGAGGCGACGCCCCAGAAGCCGAACGAGCTCGTCGGGCTCCTGTACTACGTCCTGCCGATCCTGTTGCTGGCCGGCCTGTTCCTCTGGATGATGAACCGCTCACAGGGCGGCGGTGGCCGTGTGATGCAGTTCGGTCGCAGCCGTCACAGGACCGTCGGAAAGGATCAGCCCAAGACCACGTTCAAGGACGTCGCGGGGGTCGATGAAGCGATCGAGGAGTTGGAGGAGGTCAAGGAGTACCTCCAGCACCCGGCCAAGTTCCAGGCGATGGGAGCGAAGATCCCGCGGGGCGTGCTGCTGTTCGGTCCTCCCGGCACGGGCAAGACGCTCCTCGCGCGAGCGGTCGCGGGCGAGGCCGGCGTCCCCTTCTTCTCCATCAGCGGCTCCGATTTCGTCGAGATGTTCGTCGGTGTCGGCGCCGCTCGGGTCCGTGATCTTTTCGAGCAGGCGAAGACGAGCGCCCCGGCGATCGTCTTCGTGGACGAGATCGACGCCGTGGGCCGCCACCGCGGGGCCGGGCTCGGCGGAGGACACGACGAGCGCGAGCAGACCCTGAACCAGCTGCTGGTGGAGATGGACGGCTTCGACCAGCGGACCACGGTGATCCTGATGGCCGCGACCAACCGGCCCGACATCCTTGACCCCGCGCTCCTGCGTCCCGGGCGGTTCGACCGGCAGATCGTCGTCGACCGTCCCGATCTCGAGGGGCGGAAGGCGATCCTGCGCGTGCACGCCAAGGGGAAGCCGCTCGACCCGGCGGTCGATCTCGACATCCTCGCTCGGCGCACGCCCGGTTTCACCGGAGCCGACCTCGCGAACGTCATCAACGAGGCCGCCCTGCTCACCGCGAGACGGTCCAAGACGAGCATCACGATGCTCGAGGTCGAGGAAGCGGTGGACCGGGTGATGGCCGGGCCGGAGCGGAAGAGCCGGGTGATGAGCGAGCAGGAGCGGCGCCTCATCGCCTACCACGAGGGCGGCCACGCGATGGTCGCGCACGTCCTGCCGAACACCGACGAGGTCCACAAGATCACGGTGATCCCGCGGGGTCGGGCGCTCGGCTACACGCTCACCCTCCCCGAGCAGGACAAGTTCATGATGACGCGGGAGGAGCTCCGGGACGAGCTCGCGATGCTGATGGGTGGCCGGGTCGCGGAGGAGATCGTCGCCGGCGACATCTCCACCGGCGCGGGGAACGACATCGAGCGCGCCACCAAGATCGCGCGACAGATGGTGACGGAGCACGGCATGAGCGACGCGATCGGACCGAGGACCCTCGGACAGAAGCAGGGCGAGGTGTTCCTCGGCCGTGACTGGGCGTCCACTCCTGACTACTCCGAAGCTATCGCGCAGGAGATCGATCAGGAGATCAGCCGGCTGATCGATGAGTCGCACGACGTGGCGCTCGAGATCCTGTCCCAGCACCGAGAGAAGCTCGATGAGCTGGCGGGGCTCTTGCTGGCGAAGGAGACGCTGGATCGCGACGAGGTCGAGACCTTCTTCAAGGCCGTCGAGAAGCGCGCGCCCCGTGCCCCGGAGATCCGGAGCGCCGGCCTCGCGGTCTCCCGGACCGAGACGGTCACACCCTCGGGCCCGCCCGGGCCCCTCCGACGATGACCGACCGCTGGGCGACGTTCGACTGCTACGGCACGCTGATCGACTGGGACACCGGCATCCGCAGGGCTCTCGCGCGCGTGTGGCCCGATGAGGACGCGGAGAGGCTGTTCCAGCGGTACCACGAGGGAGAGCACCTGATCCAGGCCGGTCGCGACATCCCGTACCGGCAGGTGCTCCGGGAGACGCTCTCGGCCGTCGCCGAGGCCGAAGATCTCGAACTGTCACCCGCGGATGAGGATGCCCTCGCGGAGGCCCTCCCCACGTGGCGCCCCTTCCGGGAGGTCACGGGCTCGCTCGCCGACCTTCGAGCGCGCGGCTGGCGACTCGGGATCTTGACGAACTGCGACCCCGACCTGCTCGATCTCTCGCTGAAGACGATCGGAGTAGAGGTCGACGTCCGGATCACGGCGGCAGAGGCACGGTCCTACAAGCCCGCGTTCGCTCATTGGGACACCTTCTTCCGGACGACGATGGCCGACCGCGACCGCCATGTCCACGTAGCGGCGTCGCTGTACCACGACGTCGAGCCGTGCGCCCGGCTCGGGCTCCCGTGCGTGTGGATCAATCGACGCCGCGAGTCGAGCGACCTCCCTCGCGCCCACGAACTCACCGATCTCGCCGGTCTGCCCTCTGCCTTGGAAGCGTTGGTTCCCGAGTAGCATCCGGGCGATGGACCTCCTGGGACCACCCGACGCGTTCGATGGCAAGAAGGTCGAAGAGGGCGTGCGGCTGATCCTCGAGGGGATCGGGGAGGATCCGGAGCGGGGGGGACTCCGCGGAACGCCCGCTCGAGTGGCCCGCATGTACGAAGAGACCTTCGCGGGGATCGGCAAGGACGCGTCGCAGCTGGTCACCGTCGTCGAGGGCGCCGATCACGACGAGATGATCATGGTCCGCGACATCCCGCTGCAGTCGTTCTGCGAGCACCACCTGATCCCGTTCGCCGGACGCGCCCACGTCGCCTACATACCGAACAAGGCGCAGCAGATCACCGGCCTGTCGAAGATCGCGCGCGTCGTCGACCTGCTCGCGAAGAAGCCGCAGGTCCAGGAGCGGCTGACGACCGAGATCGCCGAGTCGATCGACAAAGCGCTCTCACCACGAGGCGTGTTCGTCGTGATCGAGGCGGAACACTTCTGCATGACGATGCGAGGGATCAAGAAGCCCGGAGCGGTGACCGTGACATCGGCGGTCCGGGGACTCTTCCGCTCCGACGCGCGCACGCGGCAGGAGGCCATGGACCACATCGGCATGCGCTGAGCCCCGTCCCCGGTGGCACTACCATCTGTGCATGGCTGTGCCGATGGACGGGGTTTGGCGGTGCCGTGATCGTGAGCTCCCGCTCGGAGAGCGGACGCTCGTGATGGGGATCGTGAACGTCACGCCCGACTCGTTCAGCGACGGCGGGATGTTCGAGGATGCCGAGGAGGCCGTGAAGCACGGGTTGCGGCTCCTCGATGAGGGCGCCGACATCCTCGACGTCGGCGGCGAGTCGACCCGGCCGGGTTCCGACGCGGTCGGGGCGGAGGAGGAGGGGAGCCGCGTGCTCCCCGTGCTCGAGGGGCTCCGGCGCGAAGCGCCGGAGGCCGTCCTGTCGGTCGACACGCGAACGGTGGTGGTCGCCGAGGAGGCACTGGTGGCCGGCGCCGACGTCGTGAACGACGTCAGCGCCGGCGCCGATCCCGCGATGTTCCGCGCGGTCGCCGCCGCGGGCGCCGGGATGGTCCTCATGCACATGCGGGGCGAGCCCAAGACGATGCAGGCGGACCCGGCGTACGACGACGTCGTGGCCGAGGTGCGAGCGTTCCTGGCCGAGCGGATCGAGGCGGCGGTCGCGGCCGGGGTCGGCCGCGACCGCCTCTGCGTCGACCCCGGGTTCGGATTCGGGAAGCACCTCGAGCACAATCTCGACCTGCTCCGCTCGATCGGCTCGTTCTGCGGGCTCGGCGTGCCCGTCCTGGCCGGCGTCTCGCGGAAGCGGTTCGTCGGGGAGCTCTCGGATATGGACGACCCGGCCGACCGGCTGGAGGGGTCGCTCGCGGCCGCGCTGTGGTGCGCGACGCAGGGCGTGGACCTCGTCCGCGTCCACGACGTCGGCGCCACGGTGCGTGCGCTCCGCGTCGTCGATGCGATCGCCCGAGGACGGTCGTGACCGACGACCGCCCGATCGTGCTGCTCCTGCACGACGAGGGGCGGTCGGCCGATCAATGGCGGGAGTTCGTCCCGCTCCTCGAGTCGCGGTTCCAGGTGATCGCGCCCGACCTGCCCGACGGGGGCATCCCGGCCGCGATCGAGCTCGTTCGGTCCGCGCTCGGCGGCGAGCGGTACGGCGTGATCGGCCACGGCACCGGAGGTTCGCTGGCGCAGACGTTGGCAGCCGAGGGAGCCGT
>Ga0299907_10002448_pt1 | contig 11440 bp, 11 predicted proteins | sample RVTome_16_FD_198680 | JGI IMG/M metagenome (GOLD analysis project Ga0299907, IMG submission 198680) | Soil microbial communities from uranium-contaminated site in the Upper Colorado River Basin, Wyoming, United States - RVT152D67 (version 2) ...
CTTGGGGAGGGGACCCGGCTGTGGGCCGAAGGCAACGGCGAGCTCTGGGCAGAAGTGGCCGGATTCCAGGTGAGACTGGGGCGCCCGGTGGAGATGAGGGCCAAGGCACTGAGTCTGACCGCATTGCTCCGGGAGCAGCCGACGCCCGGTTCGATCCTGACCCTGATCGCACCGACCAACCCCGCGGTCTCCGCTCCATGAATAGCTGCGGTCGAAGTCTAAATGTCTAGTTGAAGCTTAGAGATTGTGTCTTTACTTACCGAGCGGCTAACGGTAAACCTCTACTTCAGCTTTCGATTTCCACTGGAGGAATTGTCGTGAACTCGTCGAGCGGCGGCTATCTGGCCGTCATCAAAGTCGTAGGGATCGGCGGGGGCGGCGTCAACGCCGTCAACCGCATGGTCGAAGCGGGCATACGCGGTGTCGAGTTCATCGCGTTGAACACCGATGCCCAGGCGCTGCTCATGAGCGACGCCGATGTCAAGCTCGACATCGGCCGCGAAGTGACCAGGGGCCTGGGGGCCGGCGCCAACCCCGAGATTGGCCGGGCCGCCGCCGAAGAGCACAAGGCCGAGTTGGAGGACGTGCTCAAGGGATCGGACATGATCTTCATCACCGCCGGTGAAGGCGGTGGGACCGGCACTGGCGGGGCCCCGGTCGTGGCCGAGGTGGCCCGCTCGGTGGGTGCCCTGACCGTTGGTGTGGTCACCAGGCCCTTCGGATTCGAGGGGAGACGCCGCGCGGTCCATGCCGAACAAGGCATCGACGACCTGAAGGACGCGGTCGACACCTTGATCGTCATCCCCAACGACCGACTGCTCGAGGTGGGCGACCCGACTGCCCCGATCGGCGAGACATTCCGGCTCGCCGACGAGGTCCTGATGAGCGGGGTGGCCGGGATCACCGACCTGATCACCACCCCCGGCCTGATCAACGTCGACTTCGCCGATGTCCGGACCATCATGTCGGATGCGGGCTCGGCGGTCATGGGCATCGGACGCGCTACCGGAGAGAACCGGGCCAAGCAGGCGGCGGAGAGGGCCATTTCCAGCCCGATGCTCGAGACATCGATGGAGGGGGCCAAGGGCGTCCTGCTCTCGGTGTCGGGCCCATCCTCGATGACGCTGCACGAGGCGACGGAGGCCGCCCGGGTCGTAGCCGACCATGCGGACACCGAGGCGGACATCATCTTTGGCGCCATCGTCGACGACGATCTTGGTGAGGAGATGAAGGTGACGGTCATCGCTGCCGGATTCGAGCGGCGGAGGCAGTCCAGGCCGGCGGCGGCCCGTTCCACCCGCCCCTACACCGGTTTCGACGAGGGGGATGACGCCCTCGACATCCCCACCTTCGTCCAGGGATGAACCGGCCCCCCGGGGTCGACGGGGTGGCCTTCACCGACGGCGCCGACGGTGATCAGCGCAACGACATGACCGCTCGGTCTGCGGTGTCGGCGTGGCTGGGCATCCCGAGGCAATGGGCCACCGTCCGACAGGTTCACGGGACCACGTCACATCGCGCTACGACGCCGGGTGAGCTCGACGAAGCCGATGCCTTGTGGACCGACGTCCCCAACCTCCCCCTGGCCGTGTTCACCGCCGACTGCTTCGGAGTCGTGTTGCTGGCGGGGTCGGCGGTTGGCGTGGCCCACGCCGGATGGCGCGGCACCGCCAACGGAGTGGTTGCCGGGCTACGGCGGGAGATGACGTCACAGGGCCACGAGCCAAAGGTGGCGGCGGTCGGCCCAGGGATCGGGCCGTGTTGCTTCGAAGTCGGTCCCGAGGTGGCGGAGCGTTTCCCCAACGATGTCACCGAAACCACATGGGGCACCAGGTCGGTGGATCTGGTGTCATCCATTCGCCGTCAACTCGAAGGCGTGGAAGTCTGGATCGCAGGTTCCTGCACTATGCACGACCCGGGTCTGTTCAGCCATCGCCAAAAACGGACCCTGCTCCGTCACGCCAGCATCACCTGGGTCGAATGAGCTATCACGACGTGGTGCGTCGGACCGCCGCCGCAGCGGCCAGGGTGGGACGGGAACCTTCGTCGATCACGCTGGTCGCCGTCTCCAAGGCAAAGTCCGTCCCCGAGATCGAGGCCGTCTACGCGATGGGTCACCGCGATTTCGGAGAGAACCGGGCCCAGGAGATGGCCGAGAAGGCGGCCCGGCTCCCGGACGACATCCGCTGGCATTTCGTGGGGGCCCTCCAGACCAACAAGGCGCGGTTGGTGCGGCCGATCACCCATCTCCTCCATTCGATGGACCGGGAATCGCTGGCCGGAGCCTGGGCCAAAGGGAGCGGCCTTCCCCCGCCCGTCCTCCTCCAGGTGAACACCGGGCGAGAGCCCCAGAAGTCCGGTGTCATGCCGGAGGACGTCCCGACGACACTGGAGAGTGTCCTGGCACTGGGGCTCGAGGTACGCGGGTTTATGGCAATTCCGCCAGTCGGCGACGAGCCCGAGGATCAGCGCCCGCACTTCGCCATGTTGAGCCGTCTTCGTCGCGACGTTGCCCGTGACCACCCCTCCATAGCCGAGCTATCCATGGGAATGACGGACGACTTCGAGGTAGCGATCGAGGAAGGCTCCTCAATTATCCGCGTGGGACGGGCTATCTTTGGTGAACGCACTTGACGGAGTGATATGTCGTCACTGTTCTCCAAAGCTCTCGTATACCTCGGTTTGGTAGACGAGGATCAGATGGATTCCGACGCTGGGGACCGGCCCCAGTCCGGGCCTGTCGAGGAGCCGTCCCGACGCGTGGAGCCGAGACGGGTCGAGCCGATCCCCCAGAGCCGCAGGGTCGAGCCACCACCGACTTCGAGGGCCGCCACGCGCCCCCAGTCGCGGGAGGGTGGCGACACCATCGGTCTGGTGCGGGCGGTCGACGTGCACTCGGACGTGATCCTCGTCGAGGAGTTCGGTGACGCCCGGATCCTGGCCGACCGGATTCGGGACCGGATCCCGGTCGTGCTCGACATGCGGCGGGCCGACCACGATCTCGTCCGCCGGGTAGTCGATTTCTCGTCCGGTCTCATCTACGCCCTGGACGGCTCGATGCGCAAGGTCGGTGACGGTTTGGTGGTGGTTCTGCCTCCGAGGGTGAATCTGAGCCGGGAAGAGAAGCGTCGCCTCTCGATGTTGGGGGCCTACGAACTCGACGACATCGACGACTGACCCGTGAATCTCGGCGGCGTCCTGATCCTGATCCTCCAGGTCTACTTCTATGCCGTGCTGGCCTGGGTGATCCTCTCCTGGATACCCACCTCGTCAGATCACCCGCTGGGCCGGGTCAATGTGTTTCTCGACCGCATCATCTACCCGGTGATCCTCCCCCTCCGGCGCATCATCCCTCCGCTTCGGATCGGGGGAGGCATGCTGGATCTCTCCCCGATCGTCCTCCTCATCGGGCTCCGACTGTTGATGTCGCTCGTGGGCAGGATCTTCTGATCCTTGGAGCGGGCCGGATTCGTTCGTAGTCTCACAGAAGAACCAAGGGGCAGACAGCTATGGCAATAACACCATCCGACATCGAGAAGAAGACCTTCTCCACGGCCCTGCGTGGCTACGACCTCGACGAGGTAGACGACTTCCTCGACGAGATGGTCGTTGCAATGCGCGAGCTCCACGACGAGCTGACCCAGACCAAGACCCGGCTGGCCGAGCTGGAGAGCGATCCGACGGCGCTGGCTGCAGCACCGGCGATGACGACTGGGCCCGACGAGTCGGCCGTGGGAAGGGCCCTGGTGGCGGCGCAGCAGGCGGCGGACCGGATGCTCGGGGACGCCCGAAGCGAGGCGGACAAGATCGTGGGCGATGCGCGATCCGAGGCGGACACCTTCTCCCGTGAGCGCGACGAGAGGAAAGCAGCTGTTGACACCGAGATGGCCGAGATGACCGGTCTCGTCGCCGGTGTCCGGACCCAGCTTGCCGTCCTCGCCACGACCGTTGCCGACAAGCTCGATGAGATGGACGCCGTGGTGGCCGGCGTCCACAGTCAGGAAGCCGCTCCGGCCGCAGACGTCGCCGGGGAGGGGGACAGCCCCGAGCCCGGGCCGGTGGAGGATGACCTCGCGGATGTGTTCGGTGGGGACGACGAGGACTCGAGCGAAGGTGAAGACGAAGGCCTCGAGGTCGACCTGGAGAACCTCGACGAGGACGATGAGGGAGAGCCCGCCGGTTCTGCCGAGATCGAGGGGGTCGACCAACGCGAGGAAGACGAGCAGTTCTGACGAACGACCCCGGACCGTCCCTGGGTTTCTCCTATCGGGTGCGCAAGTCAGGTGATGTCGTCATCTCGCGTCAGGGGAAACCGGTGACCACTCTCCGTGGCGAAGCGGCAAGGCGTTTCTTGTCTCGTGTCGCCAGGGACGACCCCCAACAATTGATGGCCCGGGAGACGGGCAACTACAAACGGGGGAACGAGCGTTTTAGGTAGTGGCCCGGTCGATCCTGAGACCGACGCTGCGGCCGTCGATATCGAACTGATCGTCGAGCGGCGAAACTGCCTCGCCAATCGATGACGCCAGCAGTTCGGCCCCGATCAGGTCGCCATGAGCCGAGATGGCAGCCTTGACCTCGGGGTCTTCGCTCCACCACTCGAGCGCGATGCGATCGGTGACCTCGAGCCCCGCATCCCTGCGCAGCCTCTGCACCCGGCTCACCAGGTCGCGGGCCACTCCCTCGAGCAGCAGGTCATGGGAAAGTGTGGTGTCCAGGGCCACGGCGAAGTCACTGCCGGACTCGACGATGGTGCCGTCGATGGGTATTCGCTCGATGAATAGGTGCTCGCTGCTCACCTCGTGACCGGCGACGGTGACCTTGCCGCCCACGATCAAGGTCTGCAGGTCCTCCTGTCCCAGCGTTGCGATGCCCGCTGCCACCTCCGGCATCCGGGCACCGAGGACGGGGCCCAAACTGCGGAAGTTCGCCTTCGCCGACAGCGACACCAGCCCGCCCTCGTCTTCGGAGGTGACCACCTCCTTCACGTTCAGCTCATCGCCGATCACCCCGACGTGGGTGCTGACCGCGGACGCCACCCTCGGGTCGTGAGTGAGGACTGTGATACGGGCGAGCGGCTGGCGCACCCGGTGCCCCTCTCGCTTGCGCAGGTTGCGGCCAAGTCGGACCACCTCTCTCACCACCTCCATCGACTTCTCGAGGTGGGTGTCGATGAGGTCGGTGTCGGCGTCGGGGAAGTCGCGATGGTGGACGCTGGGAACGGCATCCGGATGATGGCGGGCCACCAGGTCCTGATAGAGGTGCTCGGTGATGAAGGGGAGGACAGGCGCCAACACCTCGATGAAGGTGGTGAGCACCTCGTACAGGGTGGCGAAGGCGGCCAGCTTGTCGGCGTCACCTTCGCCCGACTCCCCGCGGGCCCGCCAGAACCTGCGTCGGGACCGTCGTACATACCAGTTGGTCAGGTGATCGATGAACCCGAGGGTGGGGGGGACGACGTTGTAGAGGTAATAGCCCTCCATTTGCCGGTTCACCTCCGAGACCAGGCTCTGCAGCATGGAGAGGATCCATCGGTCCATCTCCGGCCGCTCGCCCGGCGGCGGAGCGGCTCCCAGGTCGGACATCGTGATTCCGTCGGCCTCGGCGTAGGTGGTGAAGAAGCTGTAGGTGTTCCACATCGGGAGCAGCACGGTGCGGACCACCTCGGCCACACCGTCGCTGCTGAAGCGGAGCGGCTCGGCCCGGAGCACCGGTGAGTTGATCAGGAAGGCCCGGAGGGCGTCCGCCCCCATCACCTCGAAGGTCCCGGACGGGTCGGGGTAGTTCTTCAGGCTCTTCGACATCTTGCGGCCGTCTTCGGCCAGGATCAGCCCGTTGACCACACAGTTCTCGAATGCGGGCTTGTCGAACAGGGCTGTGGAGAGGACGATCAGCGTGTAGAACCAGCCCCGGGTCTGATCGAGGCCCTCGGCGATGAACTTGGCCGGGAACGCGGCATCGAACCGCTCGGCGTTCTCGAACGGGTAGTGGAGCATCGCGTAGGGCATGGAGCCCGACTCGAACCAGCCGTCGAGCACTTCGGGGACCCTGATCATCGATCCGTCGCATGACGAGCAGGGCCACCCGATCTCGTCGACCACGTGCTTGTGCAGGTCGGCCGGCCGCTGCCCGGACAGTGCCTCCAGCTCGTCCAGAGACCCGACGGCCACGGCCTCGTCACATTGGGTGCACTCCCAGACCGGGATGCACGATCCCCAGTAGCGATTACGGCTCACCGCCCAGTCCCGTGCGTTCGCGAGCCAATTCCCGAAGCGCCGGGTGCCCACGTACTCGGGGACCCAGTGGATGGTGTCGTTGATCTCCACCATCCGATCCTTGATGTCCTCGACCCTGACGAACCAGGTCGGGATCGCCTTGTAGATGAGTGGAGTGCCGGTTCGCTCGCAGAACGGGTAGGAGTGGGTGACCCGGGTGGAGTGCACCAGCTTGCCTGAGTCCCGGAGCAGGTCGATCAGGGCGGCGTCTGCCTCCTTGACGTTCTGACCGGCGACGTCGGGGACTTCGTCGGTGAAGTTCCCTTCCGCGTCCACCGGGTCCACGAGCGCCTCGATGCCGGCGGCCTTGAGGGCGTAGAAGTCCGCCTCGCCGTAGGCGGGGGCCATGTGCACCAGACCGGTTCCTTCGTCGACGGTGACCTCATCCGACGAGATCGTGCGGAAGGCGCCGTGTTCACGCTCCCCGCCGAAGTAGTCGAAAGGCGGCCGGTAAGAGACACCGAGGAGCTCGGAGCCGCGGATCGAGGCCACCACCGAATGGTCCTCACCGAAGACCGCCCCAGCCCGCTCTTTCGCCACCCAGTAGTGGTCCCCGTCGTCGGCGACTCGCACGTAGTCGATTCCTTGCCCCACGGCCACAGCCAGGTTCCCGGGCAGGGTCCACGGCGTGGTGGTCCAGATGAGGAGGTAGTCGCCGGCGACGACCGGCCCCGCCCCCTCGGTGACCTCGAGCCTCACCGTTATCGAGGGATCCTCAACGTCTCGATAGTCCTTGTTGGCCTCGAAATTCGACAAGGGAGTGGAGGCGCCCCAGGAGTAGGGGAGGACCTTGAAGTCCTTGTACACCAGCCCTTTGTCCCACAACTGCTTGAACACCCACCAAACCGTCTCCATGTACTCCGGGTCCAGGGTCTTGTAGTCGTTCTCGAAGTCGACCCAGCGCCCGATCCGCTCGGTGAGCACCTCCCAGTTCTCGGTGTTGGCCTGGACCACGCTCCGGGCGGCTTCGTTGAAACGATCGACCCCGTACTCGGCGATCGCCCGGGGCCCCGAGATGCCCAAACGCTTCTCGACCTCCATCTCGATGGGGAGGCCATGGGTGTCCCAACCGAATCGTCGCTCCACCCGATAGCCGCGCATCGTCCAATAGCGGGGCACCATGTCCTTGATCACGCCGGCGAGCAGGTTCCCGTAATGAGGGCTCCCGGTGGGAAATGGGGGACCGTCGTAGAAGATGTACTCGTTGTCCGCCGGCCGGCGCAGCACAGATTCCTCGAAGGCCTTCGTCTCCCGCCACAGCTTCAGGATCTCCCGCTCCATGGCAGGGATGTCCACCGCAGGGTCGACCCGGGTGAAGCCGCCGCCTCGGTTGGATGTGTCTTCTCCGTTGGATGGCATGGGAGCTTGGAATGGTAGGGGCACAACCAACGCTGGAAGACCCTCACCCGGCGTCTCGGAGCCCCCGTGACCCTGGTGAGCGGGGCAACGGGGAGGGAAAAGCTGTTTCTGGCCAAGGGGATCGGGATCGAGGAGGCTACGGCCAAACTCTCCCGATAGCGGCCAGTCGTTGGTAGGGTTTCCGCCCTTTACCAGGGACGATTGTGGCAAGACAGCTGGCAAAATCGACGGTCGACAAGTTCCGGGCGAGGCTGGAAGAGGAGCGGACGCGCCTGCAGGAACTGATCGACGACTACGAGCAGGAGTTGGAGGATGCCAGGCTCTCCGAGAGCTCGTCGGATCGCAGCCCCGACCCGGGCAACGCCGAAGCCAGCTCGACGAAGCTGGAGTACGCCAAGGAGCTCTCGATCGAGCAGAACACCGCCGACCTCCTGAGCAAGGTGGAACGAGCCCTGACCAAGATAGAGGAAGGCACCTACGGCATATGCGAGAGCTGCGGCAAGTCGATACCCATGGCCAGACTCGACGTCCTTCCCTACGCGACTCTCTGCGTCGACTGCGCACGAAAGGTTTGATCCGCAGATATGTGGTCGGGGCTGGACTGGCGGCCCTCGTGGTGACGGCCGACGCTCTCACCAAACGTTGGGCCTCGGTGCGGCTCGCCGACGGGCCGCCCATTGTCTTGATCCCCGACTTCTTGGAGCTCACCTTCACCGAGAACCCGGGCGCGGCGTTCTCCCTCTTTGAGAATGCCGGCCCGGTCCTGGGCATCGCCGCCATCGTGGTCAGCGTCGTGTTGTTGTGGTCGCTCCGTCTGGAACGCCCGATGATGGAGACGGTCGCCTACGGCCTGATCATGGGGGGAGCGCTGGGGAACCTGGTCGATCGGATGTTCCGCGGGCCCGGTTTCCTCGACGGGAAGGTCATCGACTGGATCGACCTGTGGTGGATCCCCACCTTCAACGTCGCCGACATGTCGATCACGATCGCGGTCGGCCTGCTGGTGATCCATGCGTGGCTGACACGCTGAAGCTCGAGGTCCCCGAGCGGCTCGAGGGCGACCGGATCGACAAGGCACTGGCCGACCTCCTCGGCCTGAGCCGGGCCCAGGCGCGCATGTTGCTCGACCGCGGTGTGCTCGTGGACGGTTCACCGGCCAAGCCGAGCGATCGGGTCCGGGCCGGGGCCCAGATCGTGTCACCGGTGCCGGTCGCGGTGGTCGAGGTCCAGGCGGAGCCGGTCGACTTCGGGGTGATCCATGAGGACCCCGACCTGATCGTCGTGGACAAGCCACCAGGGCTGGTGGTCCATCCCGGTGCCGGCCAGAGGGCCGGCACTCTCGCCGCCGGTCTCCTCCACCGCTACCCGGAGTTGGAGGGGGTGGGCACCCCGGGGCGCTGGGGCCTGGTACATCGGCTGGACCGGGACACATCCGGTGTGCTCCTGGTGGCACGCACCCGTCCCGCCTTCGACCTTCTCAGCTCCGAGCTGAGAAGTCGGCAAATCGGCCGGGTGTACATCACCCTGGTCCATGGGCTGTTCGCCACTCCCACCGGCACGATCGATGCCCCGATCGGCCGGGACCAGGCCCGTCCCACGAGGCGGGCCGTCATCGCAGGGGGCAAACCCGCCGTGACCCACTACGAAGTGGTCGAGGCCTATCCGGAGGCGGATGTCAGCCTGCTCGAAGTCACGCTCGAGACCGGCCGCACCCATCAAATCCGGGTCCACATGACCGCCGTCGACCACCCCGTGATCGGGGACCGGACCTATTCCGCCCTCAACCACCCGGTGAGCACACCACGGATCTTTCTCCACGCCCGCTCCGTCAGGCTCCACCACCCGACCAGCGGCGAGGAGGTCGCCTACACCTCGCCGCTGCCCGCTGACCTCACCCGGGTGCTGGACGCCCTCGGGCGGGGTGCGGATTTCTAGGCGTGTGATGGCGATAGCGTTCCCGCCGTGACTCAGGATCACACCACCGCTGTTCCGGTCTGTTACCGGCACCCCGACCGGGAGACCATGCTGAAGTGCAGCCGCTGTGGCCGGCCCATCTGCGGCGCGTGCTCGACGGATGCCTCGGTCGGCCAGCGCTGCCCCGATTGCCTGAGCGAAGAGGGGACTCAACAGGTGATACCCAGCGGGCCGCGTCGCCGTCCCTCCGCCGCGTCAGGCGCCCCGGCAACCATGACCTTCATCGCCTTGGCGGTGATCTTCTTCGGTCTCGGGGTTCTCAACCTCGAAGACGAACTGTTCCGCCGATTCGCCCAGATCAACGCCGCGGTGGCAGCGGGGGAGTGGTGGCGCATCTTCACCGTGGTCCTCCTCCACGGCACGATCACCCACATCCTGTTCAACATGTGGGCCCTGTGGGTGCTCGGGCCCCAGATCGAACGCGGAGTGGGGACACTGCCCTTCATCAGTCTGTTCCTCGCCTCGGCCGGGGTGGGCGGCGTATTCGCCTACTACCTGGGCAACCCGGGGGACATCGGGGTCGGCGCCTCGGGCGCGATCTTCGGGCTCTTCGGGATCTGGCTCAGCTGGGCGCTGCACCGTCGGAACACGATGCAGGGCCGGGCGTTACTCGGCCAACTCGGGTTCCTTTTGGTCATCAATGCCGCCATCCCCTTCATCTTCAGGAACATCAGCTGGCAGGCGCATCTCGGAGGTCTCATCGCCGGGTTCCTCATCGGCGAGATATGGAGCCGGATCCGCGGCCCCAACGCGGCCACCATGCGTGCCTCGGTTGGCTTCGCGGTTGCCGCCCTGGCCGCGGTGGCGGTGCTCCTGTAGAGAAATGCGGGCTCCGCTCGAACTCTGCCATCCTGGGTGACCATGGCGGTCCCACGGTCCATCCTGTCTCGTGAGCTCCTGCCGGCGTCGATCGCGATCTACACCACAGTGGCCATCGTCGCCTTCGAAGGGCTGGCGGTCACTGCCGCCCTTCCCGAGCTCACCGCCGACTTGGGCGGTGTCCGCCTGCTCCCGTGGGTCATCACCGCCTTCCTCCTCGCTTCGGGAGTGACCACGGCCATAGCCGGTTCGTTCATCGACTCGCTGGGGACCTCCAGGGTGTTCCGGTGGGCCACGCTCGGGTTTGCCCTGTCGTCGTTGGCCGCGGCGGCGGCCTCCTCGATGCCGATGCTCGTGGCCACGAGGATCCTCCAGGGGGCGTTCGGCGGGGCGGTCATCTCGGTGGGCATCGCCGCCGTCGCCCTGGTCTATCCGGGGCACCTCATGGGGCGGGCGTTCGCGGCCAACTCCAATGTGTGGGGAGTTCTCGGCTTCGCCTCGCCCGCGCTCGCCGCCGCGCTGCTCCAAGTGGGCTCCTGGCGCTGGATCTTCTTGCTCATGGCCCCGCTCTCGGCGGCAGCGTTGGTCGCCGGCTGGAAGACGCTGCCCGGGCCGGTGGAGCCGGGTCCGCTCCGGGTCGATTGGATCTCGGTCGGGTTGCTCGTGGTCACGGTGGGCGCGCTGTTGGGGACTGTGTCGAACCTCTCGTCGTCATCGTGGGTGTTGGCGTTGGTCACCGTGCTGTTCGGAAGCTTGCTTTGGCTGCGGATGGGCCGGAGCGGTTCGACGCTGCTCGACCGGCGCTTCATTGCCGACTACCCCTATCGGCACCTGTCGCTCACCGCCTCGCTGACCTTGGCGGCGATGTTGGGTCTCTCCGCATACCTGCCGGTGTACGTTCGGGGCGCCCGTGGGGCCACCGCGGTGGCGGCCGCCTGGTCCGTGTTGTGGCTGACCATCGGATGGACGACGGCGGCCAACGTCGCGGGGCGGATCACCGATCGTGTTAGCGA
>Ga0299907_10002449_pt1 | contig 11439 bp, 13 predicted proteins | sample RVTome_16_FD_198680 | JGI IMG/M metagenome (GOLD analysis project Ga0299907, IMG submission 198680) | Soil microbial communities from uranium-contaminated site in the Upper Colorado River Basin, Wyoming, United States - RVT152D67 (version 2) ...
ACGCCCCGGCCGCTTGCGCGACCGGGGCGTCTTGCTGCTGTTACCTAGGCAGTCGGCCTAGCTGCGCGCCAGACTCCTGAAACTGCGGGTTGATCCGGAGTGCTGCCGGCCAGTGCTGCCTCGTTGGTCTCTCACAGGATCACCTCCTTTCAAAGTTGCCAGCCGCAAATATAGCGTGGAACGGCGCACCGGTACACTAATGACCCGCGCCTGCGCAGGGATTTCGCCGTGAAACGTCTCCCAGCAAGCATCGTTCCGATCCTGTGGGCGTTGCTCCTTCTGCCGGCGCACGCGCAGCTCCCGGCCACGGCCATGCGCGACGGCCTGCCGACGCTCGCGCCGATCCTGGAGAAGGTGACGCCGGCGGTGGTGAACATCGCGGTCCTGCAGCGCAGCCCCGAAGCGGACAACCCGCTGCTCCGCGACCCTTTCTTCCGCCGCTTCTTCGGCATGCCGCCGGAGTCGCAGCCGCAGATCGCGGCCGGCTCGGGCGTGATCGTCGACGCGAAGAACGGTTACGTGATCACCAACGCGCATGTGGTCAAGGACGCCCGGGAAGTGCTCGTCACGCTGAAGGACAACCGGCGCCTGCCGGCGAAGCTGGTCGGGGCCGATGCGGGAACCGACATCGCGCTGCTCAAGGTCGAGCCGAAGAACCTGGTCGAGGCGAGATTCGGCGATTCCGACGCTCTGCAGGTCGGCGACTTCGTGGTGGCGATCGGCAATCCCTTCGGCATAGGGCAGACCGCGACCTCGGGCATCGTCTCGGCGCTCGGGCGCAGCGGGCTGTCCGTGGAAGGCTACGAGCACTTCGTGCAGACGGACGCCTCGATCAACCCCGGCAATTCGGGCGGCGCGCTGGTCAACCTCAAGGGCGAGCTGGTCGGCATCAATACGGCGATCATCGGCCCTGCCGGCGGCAACGTCGGCATCGGCTTTGCCGTGCCGGCGTTCATCGCGCAGGCGGTCATGGACCAGCTCATCCGCTATGGCGAGATGCGGCGCGGACGCCTCGGCCTGAGCATGCAGGACGTCACCGGCGGCGAGGGCGCCGCGGTGGCGGAAGTGCAACCGGACTCGCCGGCGCTGCAGGCCGGGCTGCGCAAGGGCGACGTGATCATCGCGTTCAACGCTCGCCCGGTAAGGAGCGCGGCGGAGCTGCGGGCGCGCCTGGGCGTCATGCCGGTGGGCGAGACGGTGGAGCTGCGCGTGCAGCGCGGCGGCGAGTCCCGCACGCTCAAGGCTCGCATCGGCGAAATCGCAGGCACGGCGGGCGGGCAAGCGGTGCAGGAGTTGGCCGGCGCGTCGTTCAAGGAAGTCGAGCGCGGGCGCCAGCGCGCCGTTCTGGTGGCGGGAGTCAAGGCGGGTACGCCGGCCTTCAAGCACGGGCTGCGCGCCGGCGACATCATCCTCGGCGTGAACGGGCGGCGCATAGCGTCGGTCGCCGAGCTGAGCAAGGCGCTGCGCGGTTCCCGCGGCGTCGCGCTCAACATCCTGCGCGGCGAGGGCCTGCTCAGCCTGCCGGTACGCTAGGCCGGCTAATCCTTCATCCGCGAGATCCGCTTCACGTCGTGCAGGCGGCGCAGCGCGCGCATGACGCGCGCGAGATGCTGGCGGTTGGCCACCTCGAGCACCAGGCGCATGGTGGTGTACATGAAGCGGTCCTCCTCCATGCTGATGGCGTCGATGTTGGAGCCGGCCTCGGCGATCTCGGAGGCCACTTTGGCGAGCACGCCGCGCTGGTTCTCCACCGTGACGTTGATGGCCGCCTGGAACAGGCGCCCGGGGCGCGCGTCCCATTCGACGTCGATCCATTGTTCGGGCTCTTTCTTGCGGGAGCGCACGATGCCGCCGCAGTCCGAGGCGTGGACCACCAGGCCCTGGCCCTTCTTGATCGAGCCGACGATGGCATCGCCCGGGATCGGCCGGCAGCACGAGGCGAGCTGCACGGCCATGCCTTCGGTGCCGCGGATGGTGACGCTGCCGGCAGGATAGGCCTCGTCGGCGCCTTCCACCCGCTTGACCAGGCGCCGCGCCTCGACCGCGGGCAGGCGCTTGCCCAGGCCGATGTCGGCAAGCAGCTCCCCGCGCGAGCGCATCCCCCCGTCGCGCAGCGCGCGCTCCCAGCTCGCCTCGTCGATCTCGGCAAGCGAGCTCTTGAGCGCCTTGAGGGCCTGGTCGAGCAGACGCTCGCCCAGCCCGGCGGATTCCTCGTACTGCATGGTCTTGAGGAAATGGCGGATATTGGAGCGCGCCTTGCCGGTGCGCACGTACTGCAGCCAGCCGGGGTTGGGCTTGGCATGGCTCGCGGTGATGATCTCGACGCGGTCGCCGTTGCGCAGCTCGGTGCGCAGGGGTACCAGCTCGCCGTTCACTTTGGCGGCCACGCAGCGGTTGCCGATGTCGGTGTGCACCGCGTAGGCGAAGTCCACTGCGGTGGCGTTGCGCGGCAGCGAGAGGATCTTGCCTTTCGGGGTGAAGACATAGACCTCGTCGGGAAACAGATCCACCTTGACGTGCTCGAGGAACTCGTGCGGATCGCCCGACTGGTGCTGGATCTCGAGCAGCGACTGCAGCCAGCGGTGGGTCTGTTTCTGCAGCTCCGAGAGCTTGTCGGAGTCGTCCTTGTACATCCAGTGCGAGGCCACGCCGGACTCGGCCAGGTGGTGCATCTCCCCGGTGCGGATCTGCACCTCCACCGGCACGCCGTAGGGGCCGATGAGATCGGTGTGGACCGACTGGTAGCCGTTCGCCTTCGGGATGGCGATGTAGTCCTTGAACTTGCCGGGAATCGGCTTGTAGAGCGCATGCAGGGCGCCCAGCGCGAGGTAACAGGCGGGCACGTCCTTGACGACCACGCGCGCGCCGAAAATGTCATGCACCTCGGAGAACGACAGGTGCTTCTCGATCATCTTGCGGTAGGTGGAATAGACATGCTTCTCGCGTCCGTGCACCACCGCCTCGATGCCGCCTTCGGCGAGCCGCTTCTTGATGGCCTCGAGCGTGCGGCCGATCATCTGGCGCCGGTTGCCGCGCGCCGCCTTGGTCGCCTTGGCCAGCACCTGGTAGCGCAGCGGGTACAGGTGCATGAAGGAGAGCTCCTGCAGCTCGTGATAGAGCGTGTTCAGGCCCAGGCGGTTGGCGATCGGCGCGTAGATCTCCATGGTCTCGCGCGCGATGCGGCGGCGCTTCGGCGCGGGCACCGCTCCGAGCGTGCGCATGTTGTGCAGGCGGTCGGCGAGCTTGATGAGGATGACGCGCACGTCGCGCGCCATCGCCAGCAGCATCTTGCGGAAATTCTCCGCCTGCGCGTCCTCGGCCGACTGGAACTCGATGCGGTCGAGCTTGGAGACGCCGTCGACCAGCTCGGCGACCGGCCTGCCGAAGGTGTCGGAGATCTCGTCCTTGGTGACCGAGGTGTCCTCGGTCACGTCATGCAGCAGGGCGGCCATCAGCGTCTGCCCGTCCAGGTGCCACTCGGCCAGGATCTCGGCGACCGCCAGCGGATGCGAGATGTAGGGGTCGCCCGACTCGCGCTTCTGGCCGGCGTGCGCCGCCTCGGAGAAGCGGTAGGCATCGGCCAGGCGCGCGACGTCCTTCGGCTTGAGGTAGCCGAAGCGGCTTTCGTCGAGCAGGGGTGGTGCTACAGCGGCCATGAAAAAGGGGTCAGAACAAATTTCCCGTAATCATCCCTGTACGCATTGTGCGCCCAGGGATGGGAAATTTGTTCTGACCCCTTTTTCTTACAGGCCAGGCGCCGACGAGGAGGTGGGATTCTTCTTCAGGACTTCTGGGCCGACCTTGCCGGCGGCGATCTCGCGCAGCGCGATCACCGTGGACTTGTCCCGGTTCGGCTCGACCAGCGGGGAGGCGCCGGCGCCGAGCTGGCGCGCGCGGTAAGTCGCCGCGAGCGTCAGGTGGAACCGGTTGGTGATGCGTTTCAGGCAGTCGTCGACGGTAATTCGGGCCATGGGTCTCGCTTCCGGGATCAGTGCGCTCGGCGCTCGTTGCGGACGATCCTGGCGAGCTCTTGCCGTGCCGTGGTGAAGTCTTTGTTAATTATAGCGTATTTGAACTCGCCGGCGTGCGCCATCTCGGCCTGGGCATTCGCCAGGCGCCGCTGGATCACGGCCTCGTCATCCTGGCCGCGGCCGCGCAGCCTGCGCTCGAGCTCCTCCACCGTTGGCGGCAGGATGAAGATGCCGACGCAATCGGGATAGAGCGCGCGCACCTGCCGCGCGCCCTGCCAGTCGATCTCCAGGATCAGGTCCTGACCCTGCTCGAGGGTATCCCTGATGGTTTTCTTTGACGTGGCGTAACGGTTGCCGTGCACCTGCGCGCTCTCCAGGAACTCGCCACGGCCCTGCATGGCGAGGAAAGTCGGCTCGTCGACGAAGTGGTACTCGCGCCCGTCCTGCTCGCCGGGCCGGGGCTTGCGCGTGGTGTACGAGGTGGAAAGCTTGAGGCCGGGCTCGTCCTCGAGGAGCGCCTTGATGAGCGAGGTCTTGCCCGCCCCGGAGGGCGCAGTAATCACGAACAAGGTCCCCGTCATTCGATGTTCTGCACCTGCTCGCGCACCTGCTCGACGAGCAGCTTGAGCTCGAGGGCGCACTCGGCCACCGGCTGGCTCGCCGCCTTGGCGGCGAGCGTGTTGGCTTCGCGGTTGAGCTCCTGCGCGATGAAGTCCAGGCGCTTGCCCGCGGCCCCGCCGCGCCGCAGCACGCGCTCCACCTCGGCGAGGTGCGCGCGCAGGCGCTCGAGCTCTTCGTCGACGTCGCTCTTCGCGGCGAACAGGGCCACTTCGGCGCGCACGCGGTCGTCGTCGGCCGAGCCGATGGCATCCCTCAGCCGCTCGGCGATCCTATCCTGGTAGGCGGCGAGCGACTGCGGCAGGAGCGGCGCGACTTCCTCCACGCGGCTGCGCATGGCGGCGACGCGCTCGAGCACGCTGGCAGCGAGCTTGGCGCCCTCGCGGGTGCGCGTGGCGACCAGCTCGTCCAGCGCGCGCCGGCACATCTCGGTGGCGATGCGCCGCATCGCCTCCTCGTCGGCCGGTGATTCGGCGATCACGCCCGGCCAGCGCAGCACGTCGGCGATGCGCAGCGGCCCCGCGTCCGGGAAGGCACGCCGGGCCTCTTCGCTGAGCGCCCTTAGCTGGGAGAGCGCCTCGGCATTCAGGCCGCGCGGCGTGGCGCCCGAGCCCGATTCGTTGAGGAACAGGCGGCAGTCGAGCTTGCCGCGCGACACGCGCGCGCCGAGGAGCTCGCGCAGCGCCGGCTCCAGCGCCCGCAGCTCCTCGGCGACCCGGAACTGCAGATCGAGGAAGCGCGCGTTGACCGAGCGCAGCTCGAGCGACAGCCTGCCGCGGGGCGATTCGGCCGACGCCGCGGCATAGCCGGTCATGCTCTGGATCGATTGTGACAAAGTATGCAGCGCCGCCGAAGCGGGGCGCGGTGGGGCGGTTGGCGGACGCTATGATAGGGCAGATGGCTACGCACGCCAACCCGCCGCTGCCCGAAGGCACGCAGGTCGAGAGCTACCGCATCGCGCGCCTGCTGGCTGCGGGCGGCTTTTCCTTCGTCTACCTCGCGCACGACCCGAGCGGGACGCCGGTCGCCATCAAGGAATACCGCATCGCCGAGAACGACCCGGTGAAGTTCAACCACGGCATGCGCTGCTTTTTCGAGGAGGGGCGGGCGCTCGCGCGCCTGTCGCATCCCAACGTGGTGCGGGTGCTGAACTTCTTTCGCGCCAACGGCACCGTCTACCTGGTGATGCGCTACGAGCGCGGCCGCTCGCTGCAGGAGCACTTGGCCGACCGCCGCGGCCCGCTCGACGAAGCCTGGATCCGCAGGACCTTCGTCGAGCTGCTGAACGGGCTGCGCGAGGTGCACTCCCGCAAGCTGGTGCACCTGGACATCAAGCCGGCCAACATCTACCTGCGCAACGACGGCACGCCGCTGCTCATCGACTTTGGCGCCGCGCGCCAGACGCTGTCGGGAGAAGGCCTGCAGCTGCCGCCCGCCTATACGCCCGGGTTCGCCTCGCCCGAGCAGCACACCCGCCGGCAGAGGCTCGGCCCGTGGAGCGACCTCTATTCGGTGGGCGCCGCGATGTACGCCTCGCTGGGCGCCGCGCCGCCGCCCCCGGCCGACCGGCGCTTGGAGAACGACGCGCTGGTGCCGGCGCGCCGCGCCTGGCCGGGGAGCTACTCCGCCGAGCTCCTGGACATCGTGGACTGGTGCCTGCGCCTGGATCCCGACGAGCGCCCGCAAAGCGGGTTCGAGCTCCAGAAAACGCTGCTCGCGGAGCCCGCTTTGCGGGCGCTCGTCGGGATCCAGGCGCCGGAGCCCCATTGAACTGCACCGTCGTCCAGGAAACGCGCACCGGCGCGCGCAACATGAACCAGGACCGCGTCGGGCTCTGGCGCACGCCGCAGTCGCTGCTGATGGTGGTGGCCGACGGCCTGGGAGGTCATCTGCACGGCGAGATTGCGGCGCAGGTCGCGGTGCAGTGCTTCGGCGGCGCGTTCGAGCACCACGCGCGCCCCGCGCTGGAGGCGCCCGAACAGTTTCTTTCGCGCAGCATGGCCGCGGCGCACGCCGCGATCCTGCGCGAGGCGCAGCGCCTGGAGCTGCCCGACACGCCGCGCACCGTCCTCGTCGCCTGCGTGGTCCAGGAGGGTCACGCGCACTGGATGCACATCGGCGACTGCCGGCTTTACCTCGTGCGCTCCGGTCGCATCGTAGTGCGCACGCGCGACCATACCGTGCTGCAGCAGCTGCTCGACGAAGGGCGTATCCGCGAGGAGGAGATCACCACCCATCCGGACCGCCACCGCCTGCTGCAGTGCCTGGGAAGCCTGCAGACGCCGCGCCCGGCCGCGGCGCAAAAGGCGCGCCTGGCGAAGAATGACCGGCTCGTGCTGTGCTCGGACGGTCTGTGGGGGCCGCTCACGCAGCGCCAGCTGCTGCATTCGCTCACGACCCAGGAGCTGCAGCAGGCGATCGCCGAGCTCGTGGACCTGGCCGAGCTGCGCGCCGGGCCGCAATGCGATAATGTCAGCGTGCTGGCCATGGCCTGGGGCGAAGACGACGTCGCGCCGGTCCAGGAGCCGCGCACCATTCCCGCGCACGACGTGCCCACCCACATCGAGGACTTCACCGCGACCGATCCGGATTTTCTGCGCATGTCGGACGAGGACATCGAGAAGGCGATCGCCGAGATCAAGGCCGCGCTGAAGACCCCGCCGACGCAGCAATGAGCATGAACGGCAGGCCAAGCGGCAGGCGGCCGGACCAGCTGCGCGCGGTGCGCATCCAGCGCGGCTTCACGCGCCACGCCGAAGGCTCGGTGCTGGTGGAATTCGGCGATACGCGCGTGCTGTGCACCGCGAGCGTCGAGGAGCGCGTGCCGCTCTTTCTCAGGGAAAGCGGACGCGGCTGGGTGAGCGCCGAGTACGGGATGCTGCCGCGCGCGACCAATACGCGCACCGACCGCGAGGCGGCGCGCGGCAAGCAGTCGGGCCGCACCCAGGAGATCCAGCGCCTCATCGGCCGCGCGCTGCGGGCCGTGACGGACCTCCCCGCACTCGGCCCCCGCACGATCCAGATCGACTGCGACGTGCTCCAGGCCGACGGGAGCACGCGCACCGCGGCGATCACCGGCGGTTTCATCGCCCTGCACGACGCCCTGACCTGGCTGGTCGCCAGGAAGCTGCTGTCCTCGTTGCCCATCAAGGATTTCGTCGCCGCGATCTCGGTGGGCATCTACCAGGGGATGCCGCTGCTCGACCTCGACTACGCCGAGGATTCCGCCTGCGGCTGCGACATGAACGTCGTCATGACCGGCGGCGGGGATTTCGTCGAGCTGCAGGGCACGGCCGAGGGCGAGACCTTTTCGCGCAAGGAAATGGACGAGCTTCTGGGGCTCGCCGGGCGCGGGATTGCAGAGCTGATCGCGCACCAGAGGCGCGCGCTTGCCCTGTGAAGCTGGTGCTGGCCAGCGCCAACCCGGGCAAGCTGGGCGAAATCGGCGCCTTGCTCGCGCCCCTGTCGATCGAGGTACTGGCGCAATCGCAGCTGGGCATCGGCGAGGCCGAAGAGCCGCACCACAGCTTCCTCGAGAACGCACTCGCCAAGGCGCGCCATGCCAGCCGCGCGGCCCGGCTACCCGCCCTCGCGGACGACTCGGGCCTGTGCGTGGAGGCCCTGGGGGGCGAGCCCGGCGTGCACTCGGCGTACTTTGCGGGGCGCACGGGAAGCCGCGAGCAGCGCGACGCGCGCAACAACCAGAAGCTGCTGTCCCTGCTGCAGGATTTCAGAGCCGCCTACTACGCCTGCATCCTGGTGCTGGTGCGCCATGCGGACGATCCGCTGCCGCTCGTGGCCGAAGGAATCTGGCGCGGCGAGATCGCCGTGGCGCCGCGCGGCGCGAACGGCTTCGGTTACGATCCGCTGTTCCTGCTGCCCGCCCTGGGCAGGACCGCGGCCGAGCTCGAGCCGGAGGAAAAGAACCGCGTCAGCCACCGCGGCAAGGCGCTCGCCCGGTTGCTGGAGCTGCTGCGTGACCCCGATCGCGCTTGACCGTCCCGGGGCGGTGAAGCTGGCGGTGCTGCCGCCGCTCGCCCTGTATGTCCATATCCCCTGGTGCGTGCGCAAGTGCCCTTATTGCGATTTCAATTCGCATGAACGCGCCGGCAGCCTGCCGCAGAGGGAGTATGTGGATAGGCTGATGCACGACATCGAAGCGTCACTGCCGTCCATCTGGGGCCGGCGCATCGTGAGCGTGTTCATCGGCGGCGGCACGCCGAGCCTGTTCTCGCCGGAGTCGATCGACGCGCTGCTCTCCGGCGTGCGCGCGCGGCTGCAGGTCGAGCCGCACGCCGAGATCACGCTCGAGGCGAACCCCGGCACGGTGGAGGCGGCGCGCTTCCGCGGCTTCCGCGACGCGGGCGTGAACCGCATCTCGATCGGCGTGCAGAGCTTCGACGACCGCATGCTCGCGGCGCTCGGGCGCATCCACGGCGCCGCCGAGGCGCGCCGGGCGATCGACGCGGCACTCGCCAGCTTCGACAACGTGAACCTCGACCTGATGTACGGCCTGCCGGCGCAGACCGAGGCGATGGCGCGCGCCGACCTGCAGCAGGCGATCGCCTGCGGGGTGCCGCATGTCTCGGCCTACCAGCTGACCATCGAGCCGAACACCGTGTTCTACAGCCGGCCGCCGCAGCTTCCGCAGCACGATGCGACCGCGGACATGCAGCTCGCGGCGGAGGAGGCGCTCGCCGCGGCGGGCTACGAGCACTACGAGACTTCCGCCTTCGCGCGGCCGGCGCGGCGCTGCCGGCACAACCTCAATTACTGGGAGTTCGGCGACTACCTCGGCATCGGCGCCGGGGCGCACGGCAAGATCAGCTTTGCGGACCGGGTGACGCGCCACGAAAGGGCCAAGCAGCCGCGCGAGTACATGGAAAAAGAGCCGGGCTTCTCCGAGAAGACCGTCGCGCCGGCCGAGCTGCCTTTCGAGTTCATGCTGAACGCCTTGCGCCTCGTCGAGGGCTTCGACCTCAAACTCTTCCATGAACGAACCGGGCTGCCCCTGAGCAGCATCGAATCGCGCCTGCTGGAAGCCGAAAGCAAAGGCTTGCTGGAACGCGATTGGAGACGCATCCGGCCGACCGAGCGCGGGCAGCGCTTCCTGAACGAGCTGCTGGAGCTCTATCTGCGCCGGAAGTAGAGATCGCGGATGGGATGCCCCAGGCGCCGTCCGCGCGCCTCGAACTTGGTGGCAGGCCTTTCGGCGAAGCCCCGATCTGCTTTCTCAAAACAGCTTTCTCCCGAAAAAACGAGCTCCATGTGTTCCGCGTAATCAGGCCAGTCGGTTGCCGCGTGCAGCACGCCGCCGGGGGCGAGCTTGCGCGCCGCCAGCACCGCGAATGGCGGCTGCACCAGGCGCCGCTTGTGGTGCCGCTTCTTCGGCCACGGGTCGGGAAAGAAAAGGTGGATCGCCGCGAGGGAGGCGTCGGCGATCATGCGCTCCAGCACCTCGGCCGCGTCGTGGCGGATCACTCGAACATTCTCCAGCTCCCCGGAAGCGATACGGTTCAGCAGGCTGCCCACCCCCGGGCCGTGCACTTCGACCGCGATGAAATCGGTATCGGGACACGCCTTGGCGATCGCCGCCGTCGTCTCGCCCATTCCGGAGCCGATCTCGAGCACGAGCGGGGCATTTCTTTTGAAGGGATTCTTCAATAATTCGCCGGTGAAGGGCAAACCGTATCTCGGCAGCAGCTCCTCAAGCGCGCGCGCCTGCGCGGGGGTCGTCCTGCCCTGGCGCAGGACGTAGCTGCGGATCGGCCGGACCATAAGGAGCGCCGCGGGAGCGCGGCTTAGGCCGCCTTCGGGGCGATCTTCCCTTCGGTGGGCGAGCTCGGCGCGGCCGAGTAGAGCTTTTTCGGCATGCGGCCGGCGAGGAAGGCCTCGCGGCCGGCCTCTACCGCCTTCTTCATCGCGCCGGCCATGAGGACCGGGTCGCGCGCCGCGGCGATGGCGGTGTTCATGAGCACGCCGTCGCAGCCCAGCTCCATGGCGATCGCGGCGTCGGAAGCCGTGCCGACGCCCGCGTCGACCAGCACCGGGACCTTCGCCTTCTCGATCACCAGCTGCAGGTTCCAGGGATTGAGGATGCCCATGCCCGAGCCGATGAGCGAGGCGAGCGGCATCACGGCGACGCAGCCGATCGCTTCGAGCATCTGCGCCTGGATGGGATCGTCGGAGCAGTACACCATGACCTTGAAGCCTTCCTTCACCAGCGTCTCGGCCGCCCGCAGGGTCTCGGGCATGTTGGGGTAGAGCGTATGCGGATCGCCCAGCACCTCGAGCTTGACCAGGTCGTGGCCGTCGAGCAGCTCGCGCGCCAGGCGCAGCGTGCGTACCGCGTCCGCCGCCGTGTAGCAGCCCGCGGTGTTGGGCAGGTAGGTGTACTTCGAGGGCGGCAGCGCGTCGAGCAGGCTGGGCTCGTTCCTCTGCTGGCCGATGTTGGTGCGCCGGATCGCCACCGTGACGATCTGCGCGCCGCAGGCGTCCACCGCGGCGCGCGTCTCGGCGAAATCGCGGTACTTCCCGGTGCCGACGAGCAGCCGCGAGGCGTAAGCCCGGCCCGCGATGATCAAGGGGTCCTTCATGCCTCAGCCTCCGCCCACGGCGACCACGATCTCCAGCCGGTCGCCGTGCGCGATCCGGGTGTCCGCGTGCGCGCTCCTCGGCACGATTTCGCCGTTGCGCTCGACGGCGATCTTCCGGCCGGTGAGCTCGAGCCGGGCGAGCAGCGCGGAGATCTCGAGCGGCTGCTCGAAGCGGTGCGCCTTGCCGTTCACCGTGACGTCGATCATGGGGTTAATGATACAACTTGGGGATGTGGGTTCGAATCGTGTTGCTT
>Ga0299907_10002450_pt1 | contig 11439 bp, 12 predicted proteins | sample RVTome_16_FD_198680 | JGI IMG/M metagenome (GOLD analysis project Ga0299907, IMG submission 198680) | Soil microbial communities from uranium-contaminated site in the Upper Colorado River Basin, Wyoming, United States - RVT152D67 (version 2) ...
CGGCGGTGACGTCGAGGAGGGCGTAGTAGCCCTCCCAGCGGTGCTTCAGCTCGTAGGCGAAGCGGCGCTTGCCCCAGCGGTCGACCCGGTTTGGGTTGCCACCCCTGTTCCGGATGAGCTCGGTGGCCTTGTCGATCGAAGCCCGGATGACGTCGTCTTCCAGGGTCGCGTCGAGGATGACCACGACTTCGTACGGTCGCATCAGTGCTGCAATTCCTCCCTGTGGACCCGGCTGCGGTGAGCCGGGGCCCCGGAGCGACCGGGGCAGGCGGGTGTGTCGAGCATGCGATGGTACTCGACGGGTTGGTGCCGGCCACAAGGCGACGGTAGCCAGGGGGTGTGACAGAAACGCCGCCCCGGCCTGTGTTGCCGCCCGACCTGCTCGCTGCTGCGCAAGCAGCAAAAGGGTTCATGCCCGACGACGAGGGCCTCGCCCTCCACGCCGCCGCGCTCGCCGCTGCGGCGCGCCATCCCGAGACACCGCTGCTCGAGGTCGGTACCTACTGCGGCAAGTCGGCGATCTACCTCGGCGCCGCCGCCCGCACCATGAACACGATCGTGTACACAGTCGACCATCACCGCGGCAGCGAGGAGAACCAAGCGGGATGGGAGCACCACGACCCCGCGCTGGTCGATCCCACGACGAACCGCATGGACACGCTGCCGACGTTCCGCCGCACGATCGAGCACGCTCAGCTCGAAGACGTCGTCGTCGCCGTCATCGGCGACTCGCCGACGGTTGCCCGCCACTGGAGCACGCCGCTCGCCTTCCTCTTCATCGACGGTGGCCACGGCAGCGAGCCGGCGCGCTCCGACTACGAAGGTTGGACGAAGCACCTCGTCGCCCGCGGCACGCTCGCCATCCACGACGTGTTCCCCGACCCGAGCGACGGTGGTCGCCCTCCATACGAGCTGTACCGCCGTGCCATCGACGTCGACGGGTTCGTCGAGGACGAAGCCGCGGGCGCCGGCAGCCTGCGCGTGCTCAGTCAGGCTCGGGGCTGAGCACGTCGGACGAGACGTCCGACGAAGACGCCGCCACCACCGGCAAGCCCTCGCCGCGGAACACGCCGCCGCCCGCGGTCGCGCCCGACAGCGCGTCCCACGCGAGCAGCATCGCGGCAGCGGTGTACGTCGAGCGCTCGTCGACCGGGAAGTGGATCTCGTCGGGGTGTACGCAACCGGTCCAGTACGAGCCGTCGGGCTCGCGCAAGTACTGCACCCACGTGAGCAACCGCCGCGCCTCCGCGGAGCGCCCGACCGCGTCGAGCGCGAGCACGAGCTCGGCGGTCTCCGCTGCGGTGACCCACTCGTTCGTCGATACGCACCGCACGCCGAAGCCTTCCAGCACGAACGGCGACCAGCGCTCGTCCAAACGCGCCGAGCCCAGCCCCGCGTCGAGCGCGCCGCCGAGCACCGGGTAGTACCAGTCCATCGCCCAGCGCCGCTTGTCGCGGAACGCGACGTCCTCGCGCCAAGCGACCGCCGCGGCCAACCGCACCGCGGCAAGCTCCCACTCGGGACGCTCCAACCCGAGCACTGCGGCAGCGGCAACTGCGCACCGCAACGAGAGCAGCACGGACGACGAACCCGTCAGCAATGCGAACGTCGCGGGCGCGCCCGTGGCCGGTTCGTACGACCACAGCACCTCGCCGCCCGGCTGCTGCAACGACAGCGCGAAGCCCATCGCCCGCTCGACCATCGGGAACACCGCTTCGAGGAACGCGGTGTCGCCCGTGACGCGCCAGTGGTGCCACGCGCCGACGGCGACGTAGGACGACACGTTGGCGTCCCGCCGCGCGTCCTCGACGCCGTCGTCGAGGTAGTACGTGAACCACGAGCCGTCGGGCAACTGCGTCGACGCGAGCCAGTCGTAGCAGCGCGCCGCATCGTCGCGACGGCCGGCAGCCACGAGCGCCATCGCGCACTCGACATGGTTCCACGGGTCGGCGTGGCCACCGGGGAACCACGGCACCTTGCCCGAAGGGCGCTGCACCGCGACGATCGCGTCGGCGGTTGCCGCTACCTGCGCGTCGGAGAGGACGCCAGGAAGGTCGGGTAGCCGCGTCACGTAGCCACCGCCGCGGTCCGCCGCCCATATAGCACCAGGGACTTGCCGACCACTGGCTGCAGCACGCGCTCGGCGGCGCGCAACCCGACGGATGGCGACACGATCTCGCGCACGAGCAGCGAGTGGTACGCGCGCACGAGCGGGTGGTCTTCGCGTTCGACGCCGACGAGGCAGCGCAGCCACCAGTACGGCGCGTGCAAGCCGTGCGCGTGGTGGCGGTCGAACACGTCGAAGCCCGCCGCCTCCATGCGCGCCCGCAACGCCGGCTCGCGGTAGATGCGGACGTGACCGCCCTCGACGTGCGGCGCGTGGTACTCGTCGGACAGCGCCCAGCACACGAGCTCGGGGAACCACCGGGGCACGGTGACCGCGAGCACGCCACCGGGGCGGACGACGCGCGCCAGATCGCGCAGCGCGCCGCGGTCGTCGCCGATGTGCTCCATGACCTCGGCGGCGATGATGCGATCGAACGCGCCGTCGTCGAACGGCAGCGCGAGTGCCGAGCCAAGAACCGACGTGACACCGGAGGCGGCGACGTCCTTCAGCGACGCGTCGTCCACGTCGACCGCCACCACGAACGCGCCGCGCCGTTGCGCTTCGAACGCGTGCCGGCCCGCGCCTGCGCCCACGTCGAGCACGCGATCGCCGGCTTGCACGCCCAACCGCGCGTAGTCGACGGTCAGCACGTCAGCCCGCCAGCGCCTTCTCGTACACGCGCACCGTGCCTTCGGCGCACGCCCGCCACGTGTACCGGTCGAGCACGCGCTCGCGGCCGGCCTCGCCCAACCGCGCCCGCTCGTCGCCGTCGTCGAGCAGCTCGACGAGCGCGGAAGCGAGCGCGCCCGCGTCCGCCGGCGGCACCAAACACGCCGTCGCACCCGTCGTGCCAACGACCTCCGGCAGCGCGCCGCCGGTCGTCGCCAGGAGCGGCGTGCCGCATGCCATCGCCTCGATCGCGGGCAGCGAGAACCCTTCGTACAGCGACGGCACCACCGCGAGCGACGCCTCCGCGTACAGCTCGACGATGCGCTCGTCGCTCACGCCGCTCACGAAACGGACGGCTTCGCCATCGGCGAGACCGAGCCGGTCCAGCAGCGCTGGTACGACCGAGCCGTTGCGCAGCTTGCCGATCACGACGAGATGCGCGTCGGGCCGTTCGACCCGCACCTTGGCCAACGCCTCCAGCAAGTACGTGAGGCCCTTCAACGGGACGTCGCCGCTCGCCGTCGTGAGCAGCCGACCCGGCACCCGCGCGACATCGAGCAACGGGCGGAAGCGCGCGTGGTCGACTCCCACGGGCACCACCTGCATGCGCGACGCGGGCACGCCCATCTGCGCCTCGATGTCGCGGCGCGACGACTCGCTCACGGTGACGACGTGCGGCAGCTGCTTCGCGACCTCGATCTGCAGCGGCAGGAACGAATACCAGCGGCCGAGACAGAACCGCCGCCACCAGCCCGTCGCGTGCTGCAGCTCGAGCTCGTAGTCGACCGTGATCGGGTGGTGGATCGTGGCGACCAGCGGCCACCCGCCGTCCACGAGCGGGAGCAGGCCTTCGCCGAGGCACTGGTTGTCGTGGATCAGGTCGAACTCGCCGCGCCTGGCGCGGAGGCGGCGCGCGGTGCGGCGGCTGAACGTGCGCGCTTCGGGGAACTGGCCGGTCATCGACAGCCCCCACTCGAGCCAGTCGATCGACGTGCGCAGCTGCCACGGGTACGGCCACCACAACGGCCACGGGCGCCGGTACAGGTCGAGGCTCGGCACCTTCTCCAACGTCACGCCGCCGTCGAGCACCGGCCACGGCTGGCCTGCGAACACGGTGACCTCGTGGCCGAGTGCTTGGAGCTCCCGGGTGAGGTGGCGGGTGTAGACGCCCTGCCCGCCCGAGTACGGGTTGCCGCGGTAGCAGAGGAAAGCGACGCGCAGCCCGGCCATGGAGGACGCAGGCTTGCCGGTTCTTGACTAGCCGGTCAAGTGCGACCGGCCGGCAAGGTCAGGTGCGGGGACAGTCCTCGGGCCGCAGCACCAGCTTCGTGCCGGGGCCGATGCCGAGCTCCGGGAGCTGCCCGAACGGCACCTCCAGCGCGTACAGGAACGGGCCCGACGCCGCGTACACCGGGCAGTTGGGGTTGTTCGCCTCGCACGGCGCCATGTCAGCCGCGCTCACGAACATGCCGTCCGCGCCGAACCACGCGATCGACAGTGGCATCGGCGTGTTGCGCATGTGGAAGCCGGCCTGGCTCGGGCCCGAGAACCGGAACACCATGCCGGCGTAGCCCTTCAGGTCGCGCACCTCCATCAGCCCGCGGCTGCGCTGCTGCTCGGTGGCCGCCAGCAGCGCGCAACGGAGCTGGTTGGGCGCGGGTTCGATGCGGAACGCGACTTCGCCGAAGCCGCTGAACTCACGCGCTTGCGGCAACCGCGGGTCGGCGGGTACGTCTGCCCCTTCTGAGATGCACGCGCCGAAGCCAAGGGCGAGCATCACGGCCACCACCCACGCCAGCACGCGCATGCGCAGGTCGGTGGGCTCGGCGAAGTCCTCGGGCAACACGGGCCGCAACCGTACTGGGCTGGCGTCCCCGTTCCGTTCGGGGCACGACTTCGGCCGCATGTGGCATACCGGCGCACCAAAACGGGATAGCCGGCTGGCTACCCCCCGTACAACCCGAGCAGCTCCGCCACCTCGTCGGAGAGGTGGTAGCTCTCGTCGTCGGACGGGAACCGCCCGCCGCGCACGTCGTCGGCGTACGCCCGCATGGCCGCTACGGCGTCGGCCTTCAACGTGGCGTACTGGCGCACGAACTTCGGACGCAACCGGTCCTCGAGCCCCAGGAGGTCGTGGAACACGAGCACCTGACCGTCGCAGGCCGGCCCCGCGCCGATACCGATGGTGGGCACGGGCACGGCGTCGGTGATCAGCAGCGCAACGGCGTCGGGCACGCCTTCGAGCACGATCGAGAAGCAGCCGGCGTCGACGAGCGCCTTCGCGTCGTCCAACAAGGCCTTGGCCGCAGAAGCCTCCTTGCCCTGCACCTTGAACCCGCCCATCGCGTGTACGGACTGCGGCGTGAGCCCGATGTGGCCCATCACCGGGATCTCGGCATCCGCGATGGCCTCGATCATCCGCACCCGCTTGCGGCCGCCTTCGAGCTTCACCGCCTGCGCGCCCGCCTGCACGAGCCGCGCCGCGTTGCGCACGGTGTCCTCGGTGGACACGTGGTAGCTGAGCCACGGCAGGTCGCCGATCACCAACGCCGACGGCTTGGCTCGCGCCACGGCGGCGACGTGGTGCGCCATGTCGTCGACGGTCACCTGCAGCGTGTCGTCGTAGCCGAGCACCACCATCGCGAGAGAGTCGCCGACGAGGATGAGGTCGACGCCCCCTTCGTCCGCGATGCGCGCGCCGGGCGCGTCGTAGGCCGTCACCATCACGAGCGGTGCTGCGCCTGCCGCGACCTTGCGGGCGCGCACCGCCGGCGCGGTGAGCCTCTGGCGAGCCGAGGCCGATGAAGCCTGTGCCATGTTCTGCTCCTCTCCGTCCAGCGCCCGAGCGGCTGCCGGCGGTCGACGCCAAGTGTACGGTCCGGTGCTGGTGAGCGACCAGCCCCGCGACGAGCCCGGCCTCTGCCAGAACTGCGCGAGGGACGACGAGGACCTGGTCGCCGTCAAGCGCCTCTACGTCGTGCCCGAGACGTGGGACCAGCCCGGCTCGGTGACACCGGCCACCGAGGTCGAGCTGTGGTGCTTCTCGTGCCGCACGCAGTACCCGCACGAGGACGTCGAGCCCGAGCCCTCCTGACCGCTAGCCCGGCGGCGCGGCTGTCGTCGTGGTCGGTGCCGGCGGCTCGGCCGGTACCGCCGTCGTGGTGGTTGTAGTCGTGGTGGTCGTGGTCGACGTCGTCAGCACGACCTTCGTCTCGGACGGCGGCGGCAGCGGTCGGCCGCGGAAGCGAGTCACCGCGGTGAACTCGCCGCGGTAGCGATCGTCGTCCTCGGTCACCGCCGAGATGAAGCGGCGGAAGACCGAGGCCGGCAGCGAACCGCCCGTCACCTTGCGGCCGCGCACGTCCTTCATCGTGTGCTCGTTGCCGTCGGGGAAGCCCATCCACACGGCCGCGGTGAGCTTGGGCGTGTAGCCGATGAACCACGCGTCGCCGAAGTTCTGCGTGGTACCGGTCTTGCCCGCCACCGGCGTGGTCGCCACCCGCGCGCCTCGCCCCGAGCCCCGCAGCACCACTTGGCGCAAGCAGTGCGTGACGACGTCGGCGTGCGCGGCCGACAACACCCGTGAACGAGCAGCAGGGCGCTCGCGTTCCAACACGGTGCCGTCGGCCTGCCGCACTTCGAGGATCACGCGCGGCGCTACGAAGACGCCGCGGTTGGCGAACGTGGAGAACGCGCCGGCCATCTCCAGCACCGACACCTCCTCGGTGCCGAGCACGAGCGATGGGATGGCGTCAACATCGCTGCGCACGCCCATCGCCTTGGCCATGTCGACGACCTTCTGGCGCCCGAGCGACTCCTGCGCCTGCACGAACACCGTGTTGACCGAGTTGGCGGTGGCGTCCACCAACCCGAGCGACGCGCCGAAGTCCTCCTCCTCGTAGTTGTCCACCTCGTAGTCCTTGCCGTCGTCGGCCTTCGGCAGCACCACCTGGGCGGGCGCGGGGAACGCCGACTGCACGCTGTAGCCGTCCTTCAGCGCGGCCGCGAGCAGGAACGGCTTGAACGTCGAGCCCGCCTGCCGTCCCGAGCCGCCGCCCCCGCGACCGAGCGCGTAGTTGACCTTGGACGCGCCGAAGTCGCGACCGCCGACCATCGAGACGACGCGGCCTTCGTCGTCCACTGCGACGAGCGCGCCCGCCGGATCGCTCCCGGCGCGGTCGAGCAGGCCGTACACCGCGTCGTACGCGCGCTCCTGCACGCGCAAGTCGAGGGTCGTCTTGACCCGCAGCCCGCCTTGGTACGCGGTGTCCTTGCCATAGCGGCGCACGAGCTCGGCGCGCACGTAGTCGACGAAGTACCCGGTGCCGTTGCCCACGATGAGTGGCTCGCGCTCGTCGCGCCGGAGAACCTGCGCCTGCAAGGGCGACCGGCGCGCCGCGCGCTCCTGCGCTCCGGTGATCACGCCCGCCTCGCGCATCAGCCGCAACGAACGGTCGCGCCGGGCGGCAGCCGCGCGCGGCGCCGTCGAGGCATCCGCCGACACCGGCGCGCGGATCAAACCGGCCAGGTATGCGGCTTCGGCCAAGCCCAGCGCGCCGACGTCCTTGCCGAAGTACGCGCGCGCCCCCGCTTGCACGCCGTACGCGCCGCGCCCGAGGTACACCGTGTTGAGGTAGCGCTCGAGGATCTCCTCCTTCGGGTGGTGGCGCTCGACCTTCACCGCGAGCGCGGCCTCGCGCAGCTTGCGCCCGAGCGTGCGGCGCGGGTCGAGGTACACCTGCTTCACGTACTGCTGCGTGATCGTCGACCCGCCCTGCAGCGGCTTGCCGCGTATGTCGGCCACCGTCGCCCGCGCGATGCCGACGGGGTCGAGGCCGCTGTGCGAGAAGAAGTTGCGGTCCTCGGTGGCGATGACCGCCTGCTGCACCACCAGCGGCACGTCCGACAGCCCCACGGGCAGGCGGTCCTCGCCGGAGTCGATCGACGCGAGCCGTGCGCCGTTGACGTCGGTGAGCACGGTCGTCTCCGGCAGGCGGTCGGGCTCGGGCAACGGCGTGCGCATCACCAGGAACAGCGCGCCGGCGACGCCGGTGAACGAGAACAGCGAGACGAGGAACAGCAGGCGCCGGTAGCGCCACGCCCACGATCGGTTCACAGCCGGTTCAACGACGAGCTCAGACGATCAGGAGGACCTGCGCCGCCCGTGCCCGCCGACGGGGAAGCAGCGCACGAGGTGGTTCCACGAGCACTCGCCGCAGACCTCGACGACGTAGGCCGCGCGCTCCTCGGCCGCGCGCTCGAAGCGCGTCATCTCCGCCATCTTCGTGATGCAACGCCCATTGGCGGGCAGCCGGCTCCCGAAGACGTACGTCACCAGCACCATCGCCGCCTCACAGATCGGGCACGGCTCGGGTGCGGGCCGGCCGCAGTGCTCGGCGTTCCGCAACAACTCGGGCTGCGCATCGCACACGTCGAGGCGGGTGAGCCGGCCGCGCTTGAACTCCTTGACGACCGAGTTGCGCGCCAAGCGGTAGTCGACGACCCCCGTGGGCCGGGCTGCTGCACCGATGGCGTCGGGCCGGAAGCTCACGGCCGGAGAGGGTACCGGCGCCAGGCCGCCGCAGGCTTGGCCCCGGCGGGACCCAGCGCGCCCCGGTCGGGTGCGGGTCGGTGGTATTGTGCGAAGCGATATATCGATCCGATACATCGACGCGAAAGGGCAACACGGGCCCAGATGCTGGAACTGGCGATCTTGGGGCTGCTCAAGGAGCAATCCCTCCACGGCTACGAGCTGAAGAAGCGGCTCAGCGACACGCTCGGCCCGTTCTCCGGCGCGTCGTTCGGGTCGCTCTATCCCGCCCTCCGCCGCCTCGAGCTGGCCGGCGCCATCATCAGCGCCGACGGCGACAACGCCACCGACGCCGCTCGCGCCACCGCTGCCGCCATCCCGATGACCGGCTCCCTCGGCGCTGAGCTCGCCGCCTTCCGGTCTCGCCGCCGGCCCGCGGCCGCCACCTCCGGCCCCAGCAGCAGCAGGAAGCGCAAGGTCTACCGGGTCACCGAGCACGGCGAGCAGCTGTTCGAGGAGCTACTGGCCGCCGAGTCGCAGTCGAGCGACGACGACCGCACGTTCTCGTTGAAGCTCGCCTTCGCCCGCCACCTGCCCCCCGCCGCCCGCCTCGGCCTGCTCGAACGGCGCCGCGCCCACCTCGTGGAGCGCCTGGCGCAGGCGCGGGCCGGCGTGCGGGCGCGCTGGGACCGCCTCGACGCGTACACCCGCTCCCTCGTGGAGCACAGCCGCGAAGCAACCGAGCGCGACATCTCGTGGCTCGACCAACTCATCGAAGCAGAAAAGAGAGGGACCTCCCTGTGAAGAAGATTCGGGTGGCCATCGCCGGCGTCGGCAATTGCGCGAGCTCGCTCGTGCAAGGCGTCGAGTTCTACAAGGACGCCGATCCCACCGAGCGCGTCCCCGGCCTCATGCACGTCGTGCTCGGCGGCTACCACGTGGGCGACGTCGAGTTCGCCGCCGCGTTCGACGTCGATGCCGCGAAGGTAGGCCTCGACCTCGGCAAGGCGATCTACGCCGAGACCAACAACACGATCAAGTTCGCGGACGTGCCCGAGCTCGGCGTCACCGTGCTGCGCGGCCCCACGTTCGACGGCTTCGGCGAGTACTACCGCCAGGTGTGCGAGGAGTCGCCGGCCGAGCCCGTCGACGTCACGCAGGTGCTGCGCGACACGCGCGCCGACGTGCTCGTGAGCTACCTGCCCGTGGGCTCGGAGCTCGCGCAGAAGCACTACGCGCAGGCGTGCCTCGACACAGGCGTGGCGTTCGTGAACGCGATCCCCGTGTTCATCGCGTCCGACCCCGCCTGGGCTCAGCGCTTCACCGACGCGGGTGTACCCATCGTGGGCGACGACATCAAGAGCCAGGTGGGCGCCACCATCGTGCACCGCACGCTCGCCCGCCTCTTCGAGGACCGCGGCACCACGATCGACCACACGTACCAGCTGAACTTCGGCGGGAACATGGACTTCATGAACATGCTGGAGCGCAAGCGCCTGAAGTCCAAGAAGATCTCCAAGACGCAGTCGGTCACCAGCCAGATCGACCAGGGCATCTCGGACCGCGACGTCCACATCGGCCCGTCCGACCACGTCCCCTGGCTCGAGGACCGCAAGTGGGCCCTCATCCGGCTCGAGGGCCGCAACTTCGGCGATGTGCCCCTCACGGTCGAGCTCAAGCTCGAGGTGCACGACTCCCCGAACTCGGCCGGCGTGATCATCGACGCCGTGCGCTGCGCCAAGATCGGCCTCGACCGTGGCATGTCCGGCCCGCTCGAGGGCCCGAGCGCCTACTTCATGAAGAGCCCGCTGGTGCAGCACCGCGACGAGGAGGCCCACCGCCTCGTCGAGGCCTATGCGAACGGCGACGCCGACCTCAAGTAGCCAACATCTGTAGGGCGGCTGGGTCAGACTGCTGCGCATGCACCAGCGCTTCACCCTGGCCGCCCCCGCGGGGCTGGACCTGCCGACCGATGTCCTGAGCTACGGCGCCGATGTGGCCCGTGAGGACACACTCAAGCTGCTCGGAAACGTCGAGGGAAAGCGCATCCTCGACCTTGGGTGTGGAGCCGGCCACAACGCGATCGCGCTGGCGCACCACGGTGCCAAGGTGATCGGGGTCGACGAGTCGTCCGACCAGGTGGCGGAAGCCCGGGCGGCCGCGGAGCGCGAGGGCGTGAAGCTCGAGCTGCACCACGCGCCCCTCGCCGAGCTGGCCTTCATCCGGGCCGACACGATCGACGGCGCGGTCTCCGCCTTCGGGCTGGCCGCTGTGGAGGACCTCGACCGGGTCTTCCGTCAGGTCGACCGAGTGCTGCGCCCGGAGCACCACTTCGTGCTCTCGATGCCGCATCCCGCGTTCGCCCTCATCGACGCCGACGACCCGGAGCGGCGGGTGCACCGGCCCTATTGGGATCCGGCTCCGATCGGCACCGATGTCCCGCGCACCATCGGCGCGCTCTTCACGGCGCTCGGGCGGGCCAACTTCCGCGTCGACGCGCTGCTCGAGCCCGAGCCGATCAGCAGCGGCCCCCACAGCCGCGGCTGGGCCGACACGATGCGCTACCTCCCCGCCACCCTCATCATACGGGCCCGCAAGCAGGGCATCTGATCCCGCCGCGTCGAGCCGCCGCTACGACGGCTGCTCGTGGTGCGCCCACCACTCGTCGAGGCGCCGGTACGCCTCGGCCTCACCGAGCGGCCCCTCCTCGAGGCGCGCCTCGAGGAGCATGGCGAGTGCCTCCCCCACGGCGCGACCCGGCCGGATCGCGAGGTGGGCCATCACCTGCTCGCCGTCGAGATCGGGACGGATGGCCTCCAGCTCCTCCCGCTCGCGCAGGTCGGCGATCCGCTCCTCCAGCGCGTCCATGCGGGCGGCCAGCAGGCGGGCCTTGCGCTCGTTGCGGGTGGTGCAGTCGCACCGGGTCAGCTCGTTGAGCTCGGGGAGGAGCGGGCCGGCATCGCGCACGTAGCGGCGCACGGCCGCGTCGGACCACACCTCGTCGCTGTAGCCGTGGAAGCGGAGGTGCAGGTAGACGAGCTGGCTGATCGCCTCGACCTGGTCGTTCGGGAATCGCAGCGCGCGCAGCCGGTCCCGTGCCATGCGGGCGCCGACCACCTCGTGGTGGTGGAAC
>Ga0299907_10002451_pt1 | contig 11436 bp, 8 predicted proteins | sample RVTome_16_FD_198680 | JGI IMG/M metagenome (GOLD analysis project Ga0299907, IMG submission 198680) | Soil microbial communities from uranium-contaminated site in the Upper Colorado River Basin, Wyoming, United States - RVT152D67 (version 2) ...
TCGGGCCGCCCGGCGTCCGAGCTGGCGATGCTGCCGCTCATGACCCAGGAGCTGTGCCAGAAGGTGTACCTCGCCGGCACCGAGGCGCTGGGGAGCGACGGCCTCGATCTCGCTCAGGGAGGGCCCTTCCCCTGGCCGAGCGGCGCCTGGCCGGCACAGTGGCTGGCGGCGTTGGCGGAGACCTCGACGGTCAATGCCCTCACCGAGCAGGAACGGATCGCGGCGCGCGTCCTCGGGCTGCCGCCGGGCCGGTAGGCGACAGCCTCGAACGCGCGGCGGTCAAGGAGGTCATGACCTCCTTGACCACGACAGGTCCGGCTGGTCTATAGGCCGAGGACCGCCGCCAGGCCGGCGCTGGCCGGCTGGCGCTTCGGCGCCCGGAACAGTTCGTCGGCGACCACGCGGTGGTGGTCGGCCGACGACCCGAGAAGCAGCTCGCCCGACTGCGCGCGCCGCACCCAGAGCTGGGCGTCGGCGCGCCGGGGCCCTCTACCGTGGATCTCGAGGCTGCGGGCGACGATCAGCCGCTGGCACGCGCCCGCGGCCGCCTTGGCCTGGGAGGCGGTGACGGTCGCACGCTCGTGACGCTCGGCGACCGCGGCGGTGGCCTGGTAGACGATGGCTCGGGTGCGCTCGAGCGCCCCGGCCATCTCGGCCAGGCTGTGCCTGACGGCTTGCGGCGGCCTCCGCACCGGGGCGGGAGCCGCCACGACGGGCTGGTCGCCGTTCCTATGGGGGTTCCGCTCGGCAGCATCGGCTCCATTCGACCCGTTGGCGCCGGCCGAGGCGTCGCCGCTGGCCTCACCTCCCTCGAGCTCGGAGCCCAACGAGCGCACCGGGAGCTCGAGTGCGGCCTCGAGCGCCGACTGGAACAGCGCGCCGCACACGCCGACGGTGTCGAGCGCCATCCCCACCGTTGCCTCGGCGATCGTGGCCGCCACCGCCGGCATGGCGTCGACAGTGACATCGGGGTCGCCGAGCATGCGGGCATCGGGCACCCACACGCCGTCGAGCTCGAGGTTGCCGAGGGACCGCGTGCCATCGACGCTGTCGACCCGGGAGAACGCAACCTCCGCCGCCGGCACGACGAACAGGCAGAGCGTGCCCGAGGCCCGACGGGCGGCGACGACGATCTCGTCGACCTCCCCGCAGCACAGCACCTGCCGCTTGCTGCCGCTCAGCACCCAGCCGTCGCCGTCGTGGGTGGCGGTGGCGCCGATGCTGAAGGGATCCCAGCGCCCGCCTTCGTAGAGGGCGAGGGTGCCGTTGAGCCGACCCGCGGCCACCGCCGAGAGGAAGCGGCTCACCTGTGCGGCGGAGCCGGCCTCCCGCACGGCGGGGACGAACTGCGTCATCGTCGCCAGGAAGGGCCCCGGGGCCGCCGCCCGGCCCAGCTCCTCGAGAACGATCGCCAGCTCGACGAAGCCCCGACCGAGGCCGCCCAGGTCGGGGTCGATGGTCAGCGCCGGCCAACCGAGCCAGCTGAGCTGGCTGCGGAAGCCTTCGGCTTCGGCGCGGCTGACGGCGACCTCCCGAACCAGCCGCGGAGGGCACTCACGGGCGAGGATTGCACGAGCGCTGTCGCGGAGCTCCAGCTGCTCGTCAGAGAACTCGAGGTGCATGACGTACCTCTGTTGTCCTGACGTCCCCAGGACGCCACCGGGTGGGGAGAAGCGGGCGCCGCAAGCACGACGATAGGCGCGATTTTCGCCACGCACCGAGAAAACCCCTGCGAGCTGGTCAGACGGCAGGCGTGGCGACCGTGTGGGGGAGCCGAAGCCCGTGCGCCAGCACGTCGAACGCGTCGTCGATCAGGGTCTCGAGCGCTCCCGCCCGCCCGCGCTCCTGCCAGACGTCGATGGCGACCCGCAGGGCACCGATCGTCGCGCTCACGACCAACGCGGGGTAGACGTCGAGGCCCGGGTCCAGGCCGGTCCGGCGGGCGATCTCCTCGGCCATGCGCCGCTCGACCTCGGCGAACCAGGCGGCACGCGTGACGGCCAGCGCGTGGTGCTTCTGGATCAGGCGGTGGCGGATGACCCAGTCGTCGCCACCGGCCTGCAGCCGCTCGGCGGCGGCCAGCACCACGGCCCGGAGGGCGTCCAGCAGTGGCTCGTCCTCGGGGCGGGAGAGCAGGTCCGCGAGCAGCGCCGAGGACTGGGCCGGTGCGATCCCGACGATGGCGTCCTCCTTCGAGGAGAAGTAGTTGAAGAACGTCCGCGGTGACACGCCGGCGGCGTCCGCGATCGCCTCGACGGTCACCCGTTCGGGGCCTAGTCGGTCGGCGAGGTCGAGGGCGGCCTTCGCCAGGGCCTGGTGGGTCTCGGCCTTCTTCCGCTCGCGCAGTCCTTCACGCATGCTCTCGCTCGGGCTCACGGGCGCCGTCCCCGTTCGTGGTCGTGGAGGCATGTCCGTTCCCGTTGCTGCCGGCGGTGATCGGCATCAAGTCCAGCACGTCGCCAGGGCCGTCGCCCGCGATCTCGGCCTCGCGGGCGACGTGTCCCGACGAGGTCCGCAGCGTCTGCTCCTTGAGGAACCAGGTGAGCACCCAGCCCACCAGCACCAGCGGCACCGCCCACAGGAAGACCGTGGTGATGGCGTCGGCGAAGGCGCTGGCGGTCTGCGCGCGCTGTTCGAGGGGCAGTTGCTTGATCGCGGCGGGGGTCAGGTTCTCGGGCACGGCGCCGCCGAGCAGGTGGGTGAGCCGGCTGGTGAACACCGCACCGAAGATCGAGACGCCGACCGAGCCGCCGATGGTCCGGAAGAAGGTGACGGTCGAGGTTGCAACGCCCAGGTCGGCGATGGGTGCCTCGTTCTGGGTGGCCAGGACCATCACCTGCATGACCAGCCCGATGCCCGCCCCCAGCACGAACATGTAGATGCCGGACTCCCAGCGGCTGCTGCCCACGTCGAGCGTCGACAGGAGGAACAGGCCGACGCTCGCCACCGCCATGCCGAGTATTGGGAACAGCCGGTAGCGGCCGGTGCGGGTGATGATCCGGCCGGACGTGATCGAGGCGCTGAGCAGACCCGCCATGACGGGGACGATCAGCAGCCCGGAGTTGCTGGCCGACGCGCCGTTCGCCACCTGCAGGAACGTCGGCAGGTAGGTGATGGCGCCGTACATGGCGATGCCCACGATCAGGCTCACGACCGCGGCGATGCGGAAGGTCGGGAGCCGGAACAGCCGCAGGGGCAGGGCCGGTTCGGCGGCCCGCCGTTCGACCGCCACGAACGCGGCGAGCAGGACGGCGGCCAGCACGCCGAGGCCGATGATGACGCCGGAGCCCCAGGCGTACTCGACGCCACCCCACGTCGTCAGGAGCACCAGCGCCGAGATGGCTCCGGACAGCAATGCGATGCCCGCCCAGTCGACGTGCACCTGGTAGCGGTAGCGCGTCGCGGGCAGGACGGCGCTGGTCACGACAAGCGCCAGGACGCCGAGCGGGAGGTTGATGTAGAAGACCCAGCGCCACGACAGGTGGTCGGTGAGGAAGCCGCCCAACAGGGGCCCGGCGACGCTGGCGGCGCCGAAGACGGCGCCGAAGTACCCCATGTAGCGGCCGCGCTCCCGTGGGCTGATGATGTCGCCGATGAGCGCCTGGGCGAGCACGATGAGGCCACCGGCCCCGACGCCCTGCACCGCCCGGAAGACGATGAGCATGCCCATCGACGTGGCGAGTCCGGACAGGGCGCCGCCGACGAGGAACACGACGATGGCCGACTGGAAGAGGCGCTTGCGGCCATAGAGGTCGCCGAGCTTGCCGTAGACCGGGGTGGCGACGGTCTCTGCCAGCAGATACGCGGTGACGACCCATGCCAGGTGGTCGAGCCCGCCGAGCTCGCCGGTGATCGTCGGCAGTGCCGTGGCGACGATCGTCTGATCGATCGCCGCCAGGAGCATGCCGAGCATGATCCCGGAGAACACGACGAGCACCTGTCGGCGGGGTAGCGCGGCGGCCGCAGGCGCGGCGACGGGCATCGGGGACGTCACTTCCATGCGATTCCTTGCGGGCGGCGGGTCTCGGAGCGGCCTCGGACACTGTAGAGAAAATTGCAGATTCTGCAACTTTGCGCTTGGTGCAGGTATCCCCGGCAACCGCCCGCAGGTCGGAACTACGCGCCCGGCTCCTCGCCCACCTCCCGAAGCGCGGCCGCCAGGGCCGCCCGGAGGCGCCGAACCGTCCCCGGGGCGAGGTGCCCGACGACGCCGGTGCCGCTGGCGCCGGCGTCCTCGACGGTCAACTCCACCCGGATGTCGGCGCAGCCGTCGCAGTCGTCGAGCACCGCCACGGCCCATGCCACACGCGCTTTGTCCTCGTCGCCGTCGGGGTGGTCGTCGAAGGCGAAGTCGATGGACTTCTTCATGCTCTGGCCTCCGACCTGGTACTTCGCTCGTCGCCTGACCCGTTCGAGGTGACCGGGCCCGGCACGCGAAAGCTAGTGGGGCGGCTGGTAACGCCGCCCCACTAGCCAGCAGCAGAAACACCCAGGTGAATTTCCCCATCGGGCTTGCACGGCGCGGTTGCCGTGTCACCATCCGTCGTTGTGGGCGACCAGGCACGCCCACCAGCCGAGCGACCCACCCCCCTCGGCTGACCCGACCGGTCCCCAGGCGGACTCCCAAACCTGGGGGCCGGCTCGCGCCCTGATCGAGGCGGCTCGGCGCGCTACGGCCGCAGGCTCGGTTCGCCGGAGCCCAGCCCGTCGGAGACGCCGGCCGATGGGACGTCGCTCGCGGGTGTCGACGGTGCCTCCGGCGCGGCGGGCGTGGGGGGCGCCTCGGCTACGGACGGCGTCTCGCTGAGCCGCGGCAGGAGCACACGGAAGGTCGCGCCCTCACCCGGGGCGGTGTCCAGCTCCACCGAGCCCCCGTGGGCTGCGGTGATGGCGGCGACGATGGACAGGCCCAGCCCGGTGCCGCCGTGAGCCCGGCTGCGGGCGCGGTCGGTGCGGTAGAAGCGCTCGAACACCCGCTCCGCCTGCTCGGGGACCAGGCCGGGCCCGCGATCGCGCACCTGGACGAAGGCGAGGTCCCGGCCGTCGCGCCGCGTCTGACCGCCCAGCACGGTGATGGGGCTGTCGGCCGGCGAATACGCCAGCGCATTGTCGAGCAGATTGGACACCACCTGGCGCAGCCGCGGCTCGTCGCCCGACACGACGAGCTCGCCGTCGGCGTCGCCGGTCGGCAGGTCGAGGCGGATCTCACGGCCTGGCGCCGTGGCCCTGGCCGCCTCCACGGCGTCGGCTGCGAGGACCCGCAGGTCGACGGGGCCGCGCTCGAAGGGGCGCTGCTGGTCGAGGCGCGCAAGCAGCAACAGGTCGTCGACGAGCAGGCCCATGCGCTTCGCCTCGTCCTCGATCCGGTTCAGCAACCTCGACACCTCGGCGGGGTCGGTCACCGCCCCCTGCCGGTGCAGCTCCGCGAACCCCCGGATCGACGTGAGCGGCGTGCGCAGCTCGTGGCTGGCGTCGGCGACGAAGCGCCGCATCTTCTCCTCGGAGTGGCGGGCGGTGGCCTCGGACTCCTGGCGGGCGAGGAACGCCGTCTCGATCTGCTCGAGCATGGTGTTGAGCGCCAGGCCCAGGCGGCCGACCTCGGTGTTCGGTTCGTCGTTGTCGACCCGGCGTGACAGGTCACCGCCGGCGATCGCTGCCGCGGTCTGCTCGATCTTGGTCAGGGGCCGCAGCGCGGTGCGCACCATCGTGTACGCCGCGAGCGCCAGTCCGGCGATCACCGCCGCACCCACCAAGAGGTTGATCGTGGAGAGCTGGTGCACGGTGGCGTCGACGTCGTGGAGGCCGGTGGCGATGAGCAGCGTGCCAGGCACTCGCTCCGCCGCGTTGGGTAGCCGGATGCTGGCCGGAATCGCGACCGCACGAAAGGTTCCGTCACCGTCGGTTGCCGGCACTGTGAACGCCTCGAGGCCACGAGCGTCGGCCTCGGCGATCGTCAAGCTCGGTAGTGCCGGTACCCCCTCGCCCATGGGGTTGCTGAGGACCCAGCTCTCGTCGTTGATGCCATCGAATTCGATGTAGTAGGGGCTCGGTGCGTGCGGTGCGTTGGGGTCGACGTTCCGGACGAACGAGTTGGCATTGGCGGCGACTTCGACGAGTTGGTCGTCGACCCGATCGACGAGGTACCCCCGCAGCAACCGCGCCCCGAAGATGCCCATGACCGTCAGCGCCACGATCGACAGGGCCAGCACCGTCGTGATCAAGCGGAGCCACAGCGGCGTGCGTCGCCACACGCTCGTGGGCCGCAGGCTCATGGTGACGTTCGCGGCGGCCGGAGCACGTAACCGATGCCCCGCACGGTGTGGATCAGCGGCACACCACCGTCGTCGAGCTTGCGCCGCAGGTAGGAGATGTAGGACTCGACGATGTTCGCGTCGCCGTCGAAGTCGTAGGTCCACACGTGGTCGAGGATCTGCGACTTGGACACCACCCGCGCGGCGTTGATCATCAGATAGCGCAGCAGATTGAACTCGGTGGGGGACAGCTGCACCTCCCGGCCGCCCCGCCAGACCTGGTGGCTGTCCTCGTCGAGCTGCAGGTCGCCCACCGACAGCCGGGCACCACTGTCGGCGGTGGTGGCCCGGGTGCGCCGCAGCACGGCGCGGATGCGGGCGATCACCTCTTCGAGGCTGAACGGCTTGGTGACGTAGTCGTCGCCGCCGAGCGTCAACCCGGTGACCTTGTCGTCGTTGGCGTCGCGGGCCGTCAGGAACAGCACCGGCAGGGGATGGCTCCCGGCTCGTAACCGCCGCAGCACCACGAAGCCGTCGACGTCGGGGAGCATCACGTCGAGCACGACCAGGTCGGGCCGATGGCGCTCCACGGCGGAGACCGCGTCGGCACCGTTCATCGCCGTGACCACCTCGAAGCCGGCGTAGCGAAGGCTGGCCGAGAGCAGCTCCACGATGTTGGGCTCGTCGTCGACCACCAGGAGGCGCGCCTCCGCCGCGTGGCCGCTGGTCGGGGGAAGGACGTCGGTCATCATCTCGTGTCGATCGGTGCGACGCGACGGTATCGCCGCCACGGTCGTCACCAGCAGGATGGCGCCCGGACCTGGAAGCTACCTGGGTGCAGCCTGGACGTCGCCTGGGGTCGGCTCTCAGAAACTTCTCAGACGCCACCCAGGGCGTGTGCAGATTGAGCGGGCATGCTGATCCCCATGACCGACGACCAGACCACCCCCGAGGCCGCCGGCGGGCAGTCCACGCCGACATCCACGACCGTCGGCGAACCCTCCGCTCCGTCCCCCGAGTCTCCGCCGTTCCCGGTTCCGCCGCCGCCCGGACCGTTCGTGGCGAGCACCGACGAGGTCACCCTGCCGCAGGCATCGGCGCCCGCTGAACCGTCGACGGTTCCGCCTGCCCCCGCTCGCGGTGGCGCGTACGCCGACCCCTCCGATCCATCGACGCCGTCCGCTCCGTTCGACGCACCCCCGGCCCCGGCGGCCGGGGGAGCCGACGCCGCCGGCCGGGGAACGCCTCCCATGCCCCCCACGCCGCCCCCGGCCGGCCCGGCGTCCGTCGGCTCGTCGGCCCCGCCGTCTCCCTCTCGGCGGGGCCGGCGGGCCGTGGCCCTGCTCGCGGCCGCCGGCCTCATGGCCGGGGCCGCGGCCGGTGGTGCGCTGCTCGCGGTGAACCTCGACGACGACGACGCCGGCCCGGCAACGAGCAGCCTGGCTGCGGCCAGCCCCGCTGTAGGCAGCCAGGACAACGCGCCGGACGAACCGCTGTCCCAGGCCGCCGCCGCGGTCCTGCCCAGCGTCGTGTCGATCAGCTTCGAGTCGAACCTCGGGGCCGGCCAGGGCTCCGGCGTGGTCATCAGCTCGGACGGGCAGATCCTGACCAACAACCACGTCGTGGCCCAGGCGGCCGACGGGGGCCAGTTGTCGGTCACGTTCTCGGACGGCTCCAACGCCGACGCCCGGATCCTCGGCCGGGACCCGGCGACCGACCTGGCGGTGATCCAGGCGGAGGACGTCAGCGGGCTCACCGCCGCCAAGCTGGGCAGCAGCGGCGACCTGCACGTCGGTGACACCGTGCTCGCCATCGGCAGCCCCCTCGGCCTCGACGGCTCGGTCAGCGCCGGCATCGTGAGCGCCCTCGACCGCTCCATCACGCTGTCCAACGACCTGCCCGAGTCGCCGTTCGGCAACGGCGGCGAGCGCCAGGCGACGCCCTCGGCCGTGATCGACGCCATCCAGACCGATGCCGCCATCAACCCCGGCAACTCGGGTGGCGCCCTCATCAACGCCGACGGCGAGGTGGTCGGGATCAACACCGCCATCGCCTCGCTGGCCGGTGGCGGCGGCGTCGGCTCGCAAGGCGGCAACATCGGCGTGGGGTTCGCCATCCCCATCGACTCCGCCCGCTCGATCGCCGAGCAGCTCGTTGAGAACGGTGAGGTCACCCACGCCTTCCTGGGTGTGCGGATCGCCGACGCCGAGAACGGTGGCGGCGCCGTGATCGCCCAGGTCGACGACGGCCAGCCCGCGGCCGATGCAGGGCTGGAGCGGGGCGACGTCATCACCAAGGTGGACGACACCGAGATCACGAGCGGGTCCGACCTCACCTCGGCGATCCGCTCCCACCAGCCTGGTGACGAGGTGACGGTCACCTACACCCGCGACGGCGACGAGAAGACCGCCGAGGTCACCCTCGGCGAACTGCCGACCGACTGATTTGGGTTACCGACTGACAACCTGACCTGCGGTGTCCGCCCCACCGAGCTCTCGGTGGGGCGGACACGCGCATCTGGCATCCGGCATGGCGGCTAACCTGATCCATTCGGCGTGCCGGGAAGTCTGGTCGGCAATCGTGGTCCAGCCCCACGGGAGCCGATATGTCCCCAGAGCGCACCGACGCCGACGAGAGGCACCGCCTGATCCGGCCTCTCGTCGACTTCCTCCACACCGAGGCCGCCGGTGGCGTCGCCTTGGTCGCTGCCGCGATCGTCGCGCTGCTGTGGGCCAACTCCCCGTGGGACGCCTCCTACGACGACCTGTGGACCACCCACCTGGCCGTGGCGCTGGGCGACTGGGAGCTCGACCTCGACCTGCGTGACTGGATCAACGACGGTCTCATGGTCCTGTTCTTCTTCGTGGTCGGCCTCGAGATCAAGCGGGAGCTGGTCGAGGGCGAGCTGCGCGACCCGCGCCGGGCCGCCCTTCCCGTGTGTGCGGCCCTGGGCGGGATGATCGTGCCGGCGGCCATCTACCTTGCGTTCAACGCCGGCGGCGAGGCCGCGGCGGGATGGGGCATCCCGATGGCGACCGACATCGCCATGGCCGTCGGCGTGCTGAGCCTGATGGGCAGCCGCGTGTCGCCGTCGCTGAAGCTGTTGCTGCTGGCCCTGGCGATCGTCGACGACATCGGCGCCATCGTCGTCATCGCGATCTTCTACACGGACGAGATCCATGGCGGGGCGGTCCTGGCGTCCGTCGGGCTGCTGCTGGTCCTCGCCGTGATGCGGCGTGCCGGGATCACGTCGATCACCGCGTACGCAGTGGTCGGCGCGGCGCTCTGGCTCGTGCTGCACGAATCCGGGGTTCACGCCACGCTCGCGGGCGTGGCCCTCGGGCTCATGACACCAACACAACCGATCCGCCGGCCCGAGCTCATCGACGCTGCCGAGCTTGCCGACGTCTCGTCCTACGAGGCGGCCCGGCAGACGGCCACCGCGGCACGGGAGGCCGTCTCGGTGGTCGAATGGCTCGAGCACCAGCTCCACCCGTGGACGAGTTTCGTCGTCCTTCCGTTGTTCGCGCTCGCCAATGCGGGCATACCACTGAGCCGCGACGCCGTCGCCGATGCCCTCACGTCACCGGTGGCCGGCGGCATCGTGGTGGGACTCGTGGTGGGCAAGGTCGTCGGCATCAGCGGCGCCGCCTGGCTGGCGACCCGGTTGCAGATCGCCCGCCTCCCGGACGACACCACCTGGTCAGGCGTCGTCGGGGTGAGCGCGGTGGCGGGCATCGGCTTCACGGTGTCGATCTTTGTGACAGGCCTCGCGTTCGACGGCGATCCGCTCGAAGCGCAGGCAAAGATCGCGATCCTCGCCGCCTCGCTGCTGGCGGCCGCCATCGGATCGACGCTGCTCCTGGCGAGGGCGCGGCGAGGGCAGGCCGAGGTCATGGGTTCCGTCGCAGCCGAGACGAGGTCATAGGTCCCGAATTCAGAACTCGTGACCTCGGGCTCGCCGGGGCGATAGCCATGACCTCGGCCGGTGGGGCTCTCCTCGACCTCAGCCGGCACTGAGGGCGGCGTCGACGGCCGCGGGGGCGAGGACCTCCTCGAGGACCATGACGGCGGCGCCGATCACGCCGGCACCGTCGTCGAGCTGGCTGCGGACGATGCGCAGGCGCCCGGTCGCCAGCGGCAGCGAGCGACGGTAGACGACCTCCCGGATGCCGGCCATCAGCGGCTCGTCGGCCCGGGCGACGTCGCCCCCGATGACGATCACCGCCGGGTTGAGCATGTTGACGCACGTTGCCAGCACCCCGCCGACCGTGCGCCCGGCCTCGCGGATGAGCTGCACCGCTTCGGGACGGCCCGCCCGTACCTGGTCGACCACGTCGCGGCTGGTCTGCGTGGGCAGGCCCTGCTCGCGCAGCCTCACCGCCATCGCGCCACCGCCTGCGAACGCCTCCAGGCAGCCGCGGTTGCCGCAGCGACAGACGATGTCGTCGTGGCCGGGCACGTGGATGTGCCCGATGTCGCCCGCGGCCCCGTCGGCACCCCGGTGCACGTGGCCACCGGCCACGATGCCCGACCCGATCCCGGTGCCGATCTTCACGAACAGCAGGAATGCCTCGTCGCGCCAGTTCGACCAGTGCTCGCCGACCGCCATGATGTTCACGTCGTTGTCCACCAGCGCGGGCACGCCGTAGCGCCGGGCCAACCGATCGCCCACGGGATAGCGGTCCCAGCCCGGCATGATCGGCGGGTTCACGGGCTGGCCGGTGGCGAACTCAACCGGGCCGGGGAGGCCGACGCCCACGCCGCGGACCGCGTCGGGACCACGGCCAACCTCGTCGAGCAAGCCGTCGAACGCCGATTCGAGCCACGACAGGACCGCCTCGGGCCCCTCGGCGATGGCGATGTCACGCCAGGTCTGGGCGAGGATCGTGCCGCCGAGATCGGTCACCGCCACCCGCGAGTGCGTGGCGCCGAGGTCGCCCGCGAGCACGACGCCCGCCTCGTGGTTGAAGGCGAGCATCGTTGGCGGCCGCCCCCCGGTCGACTGGCTGTCGCCCCGGGCCACCAGCAGCTGCATGGCCAGGAGGGCATCGACGCGCTGGGCCACGGTCGATCGGGCCAGCCCTGTCAGCGCCGCCAGGTCGGCCCGGGTGGCGGCCTGGCCGCTACGCACGAGCTGGAGGATCGCCCCCGCCCCCGGAGCCGGGACGGCCGGCTGGGGAGA
>Ga0299907_10002452_pt1 | contig 11436 bp, 12 predicted proteins | sample RVTome_16_FD_198680 | JGI IMG/M metagenome (GOLD analysis project Ga0299907, IMG submission 198680) | Soil microbial communities from uranium-contaminated site in the Upper Colorado River Basin, Wyoming, United States - RVT152D67 (version 2) ...
AGGTCCGGGTCGGTGCGGGCGATGATCTCGCCGACGTCGCTGTAGTGGGCTCCCGATGTCCACACCTTCTGACCATTGAGCAACCACTCGTCGCCGTCGCGCTCGGCCCGCAGCTGCAGGCTGGCCAGGTCGCTTCCGGCTCCGGGCTCGCTGAAGAGCTGGCAGCCCACGATCTCGCCTCGCCACATCTTGGGGAGCAGGTCGGCCTTCACCTCGTCGGAGGCGTGGGCCAGGATGGTCGGGGCCACCATGCCCAGTCCGATGCCGAAGCAGCCCTGGTCGGGGAGCTGGTGGCGCGACTCCATCTGGGCGTACACGCGCTCGTAGCGAGCCGGCAGGCCTCGCCCGCCCAGCTCGGGGGGGCCGGAGATCCAGCCGAAGCCGGCGTCGAACTTGGTCTGCCGCCACTTCTTGGCCAGCTCGACCCGCTCGACCTCCTCGGTGCGGCTCCGTTCGTCGAACAGGGCGGCGTTGTCGGGGCCGCGGCCCCAGACGAACCTCTTCTCCTCCGCCTTGAGCGGTGCCTCCGACGAGAGGAACTCCTCGGCCTGTCGGGCGAACTCGTCTTCGGTGATCATCGAACTCCCTGACCTGCGGTGTGGCCGACCACCCTACCGAGTGCCCGGACGCCGACTGCAGCCCTCCGGGCTCCCCTAGCCTCGGGTGCCGTGACCAGGACCCAGGCGAACCTGTTGCGTGCCCTCGCGTTGTGGACCCTGTGGGTGTGGGGGACGCGCATCTGGAACGTCTTCGACGCCGACAACTCGGTGGGCTTCGTGGTCGTTCACGTCGCATTGGCCCTGGTGTCGGTGGTGCTGGCCATGGTGGGGCTGGTGGTGATCAGCCGGGTGCGCCGGGCCGTCCTGCGGCAAGACGTCAGCCCCGACCCCCAGCGAGTGCCCGGCTGAGCCCGGCTCAGCCTGCCTGGGCCCTCGGTCGCCTCAATCGTTGCCGTCCCCGCCTCGGTCGGTGTCCTCGTCTCGCTGATCGTCGTCCTGCTGATCCCCGTCGCCGCCGCCGAACCAGCGGTCCCTCAGGTCGCGTAGCTCGTCCACCGGCAGGCTGTCCGTGCCGGGAAGCTCGACGTCGGGGAGGGCCATGAGCTCGTCCAGGCGGCGCTCCACCTCTCGTCGCAGTTCGCCCAGCTTGGGCCGGGCCGACTCGGGCAGTCGCTGGAGGGGGCCGAACGCCGAGCCCATCTGCTCCAGCTGGCTGCCGAGCTGGTCACGGTCGGGCACCTCGCCGAAGAGATCGCGCAGATCTGGAACCTGGTCCCACAGCTCCCGCAGGAAGCTCTCCACCTCGGCGGCGCGGGGCCTGACCTCGACGTCCTCCATCCACTCCTCGAGCATGCGGTTCAGCTCCCGGCGTGTGGGGGCCTGATCACCGAGGTTGGGCAGGATCTCGTTGGCCAGCAGGTCCTCCAGAGGCGCGTCCAGCCCGAAGGGCAGCTCGAACTGCGCGAACAGCAGGTAGAGGACGGCCTCGCTCAGCGTCCCCTCGACGCTGACGAAGCGCTCGCCGTTGCGGGCCGACGCCGTCATGCGCTCGCCCTCCACGCGTAGCCACACCGTCGTGCCCTCGTACTCGAAGGTCATGTCGGCCTGCTCGGCGGCGCGCTCGGCCAACTCCTCGGCTTCGGCACCGTCGACCAGCTCGAAGGTCTCGACGGAACCCACGGCCGCGGCCGGAATCGTGGTGGGGGGCGTGGTGGGCACCGTCGTGGGCGCAGCGGTGGTGGGGACGGTCGTGGCCGGTGCCACGGTGGTGGGGGGTGCAGCGGTGGTGGGGGGTGCGGCGGTGGTGGGGGCGGTCGTGGGGACGGGGATCGTGCTCGGCTGGGAGGAGACGCCGGTAGAGGTGGCGGTGGCGACGTCGAGGGGGCTGTCGTCGGACGCCTGCAGGGCCAAGGCCCCGCCGGCGAAGACACCGAGCACCAGGGCGGCGGCCACGGCCGTTGCCCACTGGCGCCGCCGGCGCCGACGTAGCGATCGGCTGCGGAGGTCAGACACGGGCGGCACGGCGACCGGCCGCTCGGCCTGGTGCCGACCTGCCCTGGTGAGCTCAGCGGTGGAAGACATGGAGCTCCTCCGTTGGTGCGTCCTCAGGGGTCAGCCGGCGCTCCAGCGTGGCCATCGCCCGGCGCAGCAGCGTGGCCACCGTGCCCCGCCGGACCCCCATCGCCTGGGCGATGTCGGGCTCGGTGAGATCGGCTACGAAGCGGAGCACGACGGCGGTGCGGGTGCGTTCACCCAGCCCGGCCACTGCCGCCCACAGCTCGGGGTCGGCCTCGTGCTCGGGAACGACCTCCGCCACCCGGTGCCGGCGCAGCAGGCGGGCCTCGAGGTCCCTGCGGCGCAGGCGCCGGCGGGCGTCGTTGAGGCCGACCCGGTAGACCCACCCCCCCGGGCGGTCCAGGCCGCCGACCCGTTCCCACCGCTCGAGCGCCCTGGTGCAGGCCTCGGCGGCCGCCTCCTCGGCGACGGCGCGGTCCCCGGTGGCCGCGGCCAGGGTGTTGACCAGGCGCGGGTACTCCTCGCGGTACCAGAGCTCGAAGGCGGGATCGTCGCCCACGCCATCACGAGTCACGGGCACCCCCAGAACGTAGACACCTTCTCCGGGATTCTCGCCGCGGGTAGCGTCTGGGGCCATGGGACAGCCCGTGCAGGTGCACGAGAAGGTGTCTGTGGCCGTGCCCGGCGTCGTCCGCTACGAGACGAACCGGCCTCTCAGCGGTATGGGCCACCGCTACTACCACAGCGCCGCCGACGCCCTCAGTATGGACGATCCCGCCGACGAGCTGGCCAAGCGGCTGTTCGAGCGGGGCGGGATCCGCAGTGTCCACGTGCAGGGCAGCGTGGTGACCGTAGAGCTGGCCGAGGGGCAGGGCACGGAGGGCATCATCGAGATCATCGAGAGCCTGTTCACGTACTACGTCGAGGGCTGAACCCAACCCACTAGCCAACACTCTCGACAACCCGAACACCTGTTCGATAGCGTGTCGGCGTTGCCTGTCGCTTCCCTCACCCGCGGGCCCCAGGTCCTACTGGCTCCCACCGAGCCTCTCGCCGGTGAGCGGCTGCTGCCCGTGCACGACGCCCTCGTCCCGCTGCTGCCCCAGGGCGGTCTCCGGCGGGGGAGCACGATCGCCGTCACCGGGCGGGGAGCGGTCACCTCCCTGGCCCTGGCCCTGGTGGCCCAGGCCAGCAGCGCTGGGTCGTGGACTGCGGTGGTCGGCCTCCCTGGCCTCGGGCTGGTGGCGGCCCACGAGCTGGGTGTGTCCCTCGACCGCTGCGCGCTCGTCGACCACCCCCCGCCGGGGACCTGGGGGCAGGTGGTGGGGGCCCTCATCGGTGCCGTCGACGTGGTGTTGTGGTCGCCGCCGCCCAGGCTTCCTCGGTCCGAGACCCGCAGGGTGGCGGCCCGCATGCGGGAACGGGGCACGGTGCTCGTGCAGGTGTCGGGTGCCAGCACCGGCCCCTCACCCGACGTCACCCTGACCGTCACCGACGTGACCTGGCAGGGGATCGAGCGGGGGCACGGCCGGCTGGCTGCCCGCCGGGTCAGCCTGGAGCGGTCGGGCCGGGGTGCCGCCGCCCGTCTCCTGCGGGTCGACCTGTGGCTTCCCGGTCCCGACGGCCGACCCGCTGCGGTCGAACCGGAGGCGACGGTGCACCGCTTCCCCGCGGCCCTCCCAGCGTGAGCAGGTCGGCCGTCCGCACGATGGTGGTGTGGCTGCCGCACTGGCCCCTCACCGCCGCCGGGATCGGCCCAGACGAGCCCGCAGTGGTGGTGCAGGCCAACCGGGTCGTAGCCGCCTCCCCGGCTGCTCGCCACCGGCAGGTGACCGTGGGACTGCGACGGCGTGAGGCGCAGGCCCGCTGCCCCGAGATCGCCGTGCTCCAGCACGATCCCTCCCGCGACGCCCGCTACTTCGAGCCGGTCGTGCAGGCCCTGGATCGGTTCACGCCCCGCATCGAGATCCTCGAACCCGGCTGGTGCTCGTTCCCCACCAGGGGGCCGTCGCGCTACTTCGGGGGCGACGAGGCCTTGGCCGTGAAGGTCCTGCAGGTGCTCGACGCCGCCCTGGCCGGCCCCGAGCTCTCGGTGGCCGGGCGGGTGGGGGTGGCCGACGGTCCGTTCACGGCCGAGGTGGCCGCCCGTGACACCGTTACCCGCAGCCGTGTCGTGGCTCCAGGGGCCAGCGCCGGTTTCCTGGCTCCGCTTCCGGTGACCGTGCTCGATCACCGGGGACAGCGGCTGGTCGACCGCGAGTCGCTCGTCGACCTGCTCTGGCGGCTGGGGCTGCGCACCCTCGGGGACGTGGCCGAGGTGCCGGCCTCCGACCTGGCCGCCCGCTTCGGGCCCGACGGGCTCGTGGCCCACAGCCTGGCATCGGGGCTGGACGACCAGCCGCCCGACACCCGCCCGCCGCCCCCCCGGTGGGCGGTGGAGGCCGAGCTCGATCCCCCCGCCGAGCGGGTGGAGGCGGCCACGTTCTGGGCCAAGGCCCTGGCCGACGAGCTGCACGAGCGCCTCGCCGCCGAGGGCCTGGCCGCCAGCCGGGTGCTCATCGAGGCCCAGACCGAGCACGGCGAGTCGATGGCCCGGTCCTGGCGGCACGAGGGAGCGCTGCGGGCCGGCGACCTGGCCGCCAGGGTGCGGTGGCAGCTCGACGGTTGGCTCCACTCGGTAGCTCGCCCCACCGCCCCGATCACCCTGCTGCGCCTGGTGCCAGAGGAGGTGGTGGCCCACCATGGCCGCCAACTCGGGTTCTGGGGTGGGGAGACCCAGGCCACCCACCGTGCCGCCCGTGCTCTGGCCCGGCTCCAGGGCCTGGTGGGCACCGAGGGTGTGGCCGTCCCCGAGCTGCGAGGAGGACGGGGTCCGGCCGACCAGGCGGGGCGGGTCCCGGTGGCCGCTGTGGACGTGACCGCCGAGCCCCGTCCGGTGGAGGCGCCAGAGCGGGTCGAGGCCCCCTGGCCCGGTCGGGTTCCACCGCCCTCCCCGGCTCTGGTCCACCCGGCGCCGCTGCCCGTAGAGCTGACCGGCGCCGATCAGCAGGCCGTGGAGGTGACCGGTCGAGGCGAGCTGACGGCCGAACCGGTGCGGATGCGATCGGGCACGGCGGGGCGGCCCGCCCTGGACCGGCCCGCCCTGGACCAGCAGGTAACCGCCTGGTCTGGGCCATGGCCCTGTGACGAACTGTGGTGGGATCCCGCCGCTCACCGGCGCCGGGCCCGTCTGCAGGTCGTGCTCGACGACGGCGTCGCCCATCTCCTCACCCGGGAGGGTGGCCGATGGTTCCTCGAGGCCACCTACGATTGAGCCCCATGCTGGACATCGACACCGAGGCCCCCGACTTCACCATCCCCGACGACGAGGGCAACCCCTACACCCTCTCAGGCAAGCGCGGTAGCTGGGTGCTGCTGTGGTGGTACCCCAAGGCAGACACCCCCGGTTGCACGCTCCAGGGGAAGGGCCTGCGTGACCAGGCCGAGCGCTTCGCCGAGGCCGGCACCACGATCCTGGGCATCAGCTTCGACACCCCCGCCTCGAACCGGGACTTCAAGGAGAAGTTCGACTTCCCCTTCACCCTGCTCAGCGACATCGACACCTCGGTAGGGCAGACCTACGGCGCCCAGCGCGATCCCGGCGAGCAGTATGCCGACTACCCCCGCCGCATCAGCTACCTCATCGACCCCGACGGGGTGATCCGCCGTACCTACGAGGTGACCGATCCGGCCGGGCACGCAGAGGTGGTGCTCGCCGACGTGGCCGAGCTCGGGGGCGGCTGAGGGTCCCGCCCAGACTCCGCTCATGGGACGGTTCGACGCAGTCATCTTCGACGTCGGCGGCGTGCTGGTGGAGTCACCGGTGCACGCCGTCCTGCGGTTGCAGAGACAGGTCGGTCTCACCGACGAGGTCTTGGTGGCTCTGTTCGAGCACTACTCCAAGGTGCCGGGCCCGGGAGAGCCGGAGCCGCTCTGGCACCGTGTCGAGAAGGGTCAGCTCACCGTGGCCGACTTCCTGGTGCAGGCCCGCATCGACCTGGCGACGGCGGGGCTCGATCGAGTCCCGATCGACCCCGAGCAGCTCAATGTCTACCGCGACGTGTCCGCGCACTGGCAGACCGTGCACGCCGCCAGGCGGCTGCGGGCCGCCGGTTACGCCACCGCCATCTGCACCAACAACGTGCGGGAGTGGGCGAGCTGGCGGCGCTCGCTGCCCGTCGACGAGTTCGACGTCGTCGTCGACTCGTGCGAGGTGGGGATGCGCAAGCCGGAGCCTGGGATCTACGCGCTCACCTGCGAGCGCCTGGGCGTGGCCCCTGGGCGCGTGTTGTTCTGCGACGACTTCTCCGGCAACGTCGAGGGAGCCCGCCAGGCCGGGCTCGAGGCCATCCACATCACCCGGGATCTGGATGCTGGCCTGCGGGAGCTGGAGGCGATGCTGGCTCGCTGAGCTGTGGTGTGGGGGCACCGGCCAGGAAGTCCTGGAGGCGGCGCGTCGGCCTACCCCAGCGGGCGTCCAGCTTCTCGGCGCGGCGCTGGGCGCGGGCGAGTTTGCTGGGCCGCTGCTGGTAGAACCAGTGGCTCCACGGTGAGGAGGGCCGGGCCAGGCGGATCGCGCCCACGAACCCCACCACCGGCACGAACAGGGCCAGCAGTCCCACGACGAGCTTGCCCCGTAGGAGCGACACGGCCACCAGGGCGAAGTGCACGACGATCGTCAGCGCCACCCCCCAGCGTGACGCCTCGTTGTCGCCTCTCACGTCGTCGACCCCGAGCGGCGAGGCCCCGACCAACAGCAGCAACAGCAGGCCGCCGACCAGGAACACGGCGTCGATCGAGGTGCGGCCCTCCTCGGACCAGTACACGTCGTCGAGGTGCAGGATCAGCGCGAACTCGTCCAGCACCAGCGCCGCGCCGATCCCGAAGGCGGCGCCGGCGGCGGCCACGATCGCGCTCGACGGGGTGGCCAGGGCCGCCACCCCGGCCACGATCACCAGGATGATCCCTGGCACCACGTGGTGGATGTGCAGACCGCCGACGGTGACGTTGCCGAACCCGGGCCGCCCCGCCCTTATGTGCCGGACGATGATGCGGGTGATCATCCACGTGACGGTGAAGGCGAGAGCGCAGAGCAGCACCGGCAACTTGCCGGGCTCGATGATGTTGCGATCCCACCAGGACACGGTTGTCGCTCAGGCCAGGTCCGGTGCCCACAGGGCGGGGCGGGGCAGCTGCCACGCTCCGGCCGTCTCGAGCTGGGACGCCAGGCGGATCAGCATCGCCTCGTCCCACTGTGGGCCGACGAGCTGCACGCCGACGGGCAGGCCAGCAGGGGTGCGGTGCAGCGGGAGCGACACGGCCGGCTGGCCGGTGACGTTGAACTGCGACGTGAACTTGAGCAGGTCGAGCAGGCGACGCCGACCGGTTTCGGGGTGGCGCAGCTCGCCGATGACCGGCGGTGGCTCCGCGACGGTGGGTGTGACGAGGATGTCGAAGCCGTCGGCCCACCAGGCCACCACGCGCCGCGTAAACCAGTGCATCCAGGTGAGGTTGGCCAGGTAGTCGGTGGCCGAGATGTCGCGGCCCCGCTCGATGGTGAACCAGTTGTCGGGCTCGACGTCGTCGGGCTGCAGGGGCCGATCCAGCACCGTGGCCATCATCTCGGCGCTGCGGGCGCTGGCGGCGGACACCAGGTCGTAGAACCGTTCGCGGAACTCGTCGTCGTCCATGGCCGGGGGGCGGTCGGCCTCGACGTGGTGACCGAGCGACTCCAGGGTGCGGCCCGTGGCCTCGACCGCGGCCACGCACTCGGGGTCGACGTGTCCCCAGCCGGACTCGGCGCACAGTCCGACCCGCAGCGTCCCGGGATCGGCCCCGACCTCGGCCGCGAAGGGCCGACCGGGAGGTGGTGCGATGTAGGGGTCACCCGGGAACGGCTCGCAGATGGCGTCCAGCGCCGCGGCGGTGTCGCGCACCGACCGGCTGACCACGCCGTGGATGGCGGCGCCGGCCCAGGCCTCGCCCAGGTCGGGACCGAAGCTGACCCGACCACGGCTCGGCTTGAGCCCGATCAGACCGCACATGCTGGCAGGGATGCGGATCGACCCGCCCCCGTCGCTGGCGTGGGCCATGGGCACGATGCCCGCAGCCACGGCCGCGGCCGCCCCGCCGGAACTGCCACCGGTGGAGTGGTCGAGGTCGTAGGGGTTGCGAGAGGGTCCGAAGGCCACGGGCTCGGTGGTGATGGTGGCCCCGAACTCGGGGGTGTTGGTGCGGCCGAAGGTGACCAGCCCCGCCTCCCGGAACCGGCGGTAGAGGTAGTCGTCGTGAGGGGCACGGGCGTCGACCCGGCGGAGCGCGGCGCAGCCCTGGTGGTGCGGCTCCCCCTCCATCAGGCAGCCCAGGTCCTTGGTCAGGAAGGGCACCCCCCGGAACGGCCCCACGTCGCGGCCAGGACCGGCCTCGGCGACCGCTTCCTTGAGCGCCGCCTCGTCGCGCCGGTGGATGACCGAGTTGATGGCCGGGTCCACCGCGTCGGCCCTGGCGATCGCCTGCTCCAGAAGCTCGGCGGGGGTCACCTCGCCGTTGCGCACCGCGCTGGCCATGGCCGTGGCGTCGGGCAGGTCTGTCATGTGCGTCTCCTCGATGTGATGACTCCGGTGTCGAACCCGGCCAGGTGCAGGCCTCCGTGGAAGCGGGCGTGCTCGACCTTGAGGCAGCGGTCCATGACGGCGGCGATGCCGCCCTCGGTGGCCACCTGGGCGGCCTTGGGGCTCCACAGCCCCAGCTGGGCCCAGAACGCCTTGGCCCCGACCTCGACCACCTCGGCGGCCAGGTCAGGCAGTTCCTCGTTGCGGCGGAACACGTCGACGATGTCGGGCGTTGCGGGCAGGTCGGCCAACGACGGGTAGACCGGCAGGCCCAGGATCTCGTCCTGGCGCGGGTTGACCGGGTACACCACGTAGTCCGTCGAGCTCGACAGCAGGTAGGTCATCACGAAGTTCGACGCCCGAGCCGGGTTGGAGGAGGCGCCGACCACGGCCACGGTGCGGGCGCGCTCCAGGATCTCCCGCCGCCCCGTGGCGGTGGGCGGGTCCCAGCCGTCGACTGGTGGATGGTCCTGCTCGGGCACGGCCCCTCAGGCCTCCTTGGCTGCCGCGGCGAGGGCCTGGTCGAGGTCCCAGAGGATGTCGTCCAGGTCCTCCAGTCCCACCGACAGTCGCACCATGTCGCTGGTCACCCCCGACGCTTCCAGATCCTCGTCGGAGAGCTGCTGGTGGGTGGTCGACGCCGGATGGATGACCAGGGTGCGGGCGTCGCCGACGTTGGCGAGGTGGCTCACCAGTTGGAGGGAGTCGATGAACCGGGCCCCGGCGCTGCGCCCGCCCTTGACGCCGAAGGTGAAGATGGCGCCGGCGCCGCGGGGCAGGTACTTCTGGGCCAGGGCGTGCCATGGCGAGTCGGCCAGACCGGCGTAGCTGACCCACGACACCTGAGGGTGCTGGACCAGCCAATCGGCCACGGCCGTTGCGTTGGCCACGTGGGCGTCCATGCGGAAGGGCAGCGTCTCCAGGCCCTGCAGGAACAGGAAGGCGTTGAACGGGGACAGGCAGGCGCCGACGTCGCGTAGCTGCTCGGCCCGCACCTTGGTGCAGAAGGCGTACTCGGCGAAGTTGTCGTGCCAGCGCAGGTGGTTGTAGCTGGGGATGGGTTCGGTCATCTGCGGGAACCGGCCCGAGGCCGTCCAGTCGAACCGACCGGCCTCGACGATGACGCCGCCGATGGAGGTGCCGTGGCCGCCGATGAACTTGGTGGCCGAGTGCACGACCACGTCTGCCCCCCAGGACATGGGCTGGCAGAGCCAGGGGGTGGCGAAGGTGGAGTCGACGACCAGCGGTAGGCGGGCGTCGTGCGCGACATCGGCCAGGGCCTCCAGGTCGGCCACTGCGCCGTTGGGGTTGCCGATGGTCTCGGTGTAGAGGAGCTTCGTGCGTTCGGTGATGCGCTCGGCCATGCGCTCCGGGGTGGCGTCGGTGACGAAGGTGGTGTCAATGCCCAGCCGGCGCAGCGTGACGTCGAACTGGGTGTGCGTGCCGCCGTAGAGGTTGGCGGCGGCGACGATGTGGTCGCCGGCCCCGGCCAGGGTGGTGACGGTGAGGAACTCGGCGGCCTGGCCACTGGCCGTGGCCACGGCGCCGATGCCGCCCTCGAGGCTGGCCATCCGCTCCTCGAAGGCGACGGTGGTGGGGTTGGAGATGCGGGTGTAGATCGTCCCGTACTTCTGCAGGGCGAACAGATCGGCGGCGTCGGCGGTGTCCTCGAAGACGAAGCTCGTCGACTGGTAGATGGGCACGGCCCGGGCGCCGGTCGTGGGGTCAGGGGCCCCGCCCGCGTGCAATGCCCTCGTCCGGAATCCCCAGGCTCGATCCGCCATCGGTTGCGAGGCTACAGGCGCCGCCCTGCGAGGATGCCAGGCGTGTCGAGGGGTCGGGGGAACCAGGACGACCGCACGATCTTCACGGGGTGGATCGTCGTTGCCGCCGCCTTCTCGGTGCTGGCGGTGGCGTACGGCGTGCAGTTCAGCTTCGGGTTGTTCATCGATCCCATCACCGAGGAGACCGGGTGGTCGACGGCGATGCTGTCGCTCGCCTTCGCGCTCTACGTCGGGCTCTACTCGCTGCTCTCGAGCGTAAGCGGCTGGGCCACGGACAGGTTCGGGCCGCGGGTGGTGATCTTCGTTGGTGGCCTGCTCCTGGGAGCCGGGTGGGCCCTCGTCGGGCTGGCCCGCCGACCGTGGCAGCTCTTCGTGGCCTTGTCCCTCATCGCGGCCGCCGGCATGAGCGCTTCGTGGGTGCCGTGCAGCGCCACCGTCGTGAAGTGGTTCGTCCGGCGTCGCGGTCTGGCCGTGGGTGTGGCCTCCACCGGGGGTAGCGTCGGCAACCTCATCGCCCCGCCGCTGGTGGCAGCTGCCATCGGACTCTTCGGCTGGCGCCCGACGCTGGTCGTCACCGGCGTGCTGGCCGGCGTGTTGGTGGCCGGACTGGCCCGGTACATGATCCGCTCCCCCGAGGCTGTGGGTCTCTACCCCGACGGCGACGTGCCCGTGCCGGACGTGCACGCCTCCGCGGCCGTCACGGAGTCGGTTGTTGCCTCGGCCGGTGTGGAGTCGGTTGTTGCCTCGGCCGGTGTGGAGTCGGCCGGGCCGGCCTTCACGGTGTCGGAGGCTCGGAGGACCGCGACGTTCTGGGTGATCTTCGCCATCTTCGGGCTCACGTGGCTGGTGGTGTTCGTGCCCTTCGTGCACCTGGTGCCCTACGCCGAGGACAACGGGATCGGCTCGGTGGCTGCCGCCGGGGTCATCAGCGTGATCGGCCTCGGTGGCGCCGCCGGACGCCTCATCGTGGGGCCGGGCTCGGATCGG
>Ga0299907_10002453_pt1 | contig 11435 bp, 10 predicted proteins | sample RVTome_16_FD_198680 | JGI IMG/M metagenome (GOLD analysis project Ga0299907, IMG submission 198680) | Soil microbial communities from uranium-contaminated site in the Upper Colorado River Basin, Wyoming, United States - RVT152D67 (version 2) ...
ACCCTCAAATACCGCAACTCCGTGTACGGCTCTCCGGCCGCGGAGCACTTCGTCGTGACCGACGCCGGCCGGCTCGCGCTCGTCGAGCTCACCTCCGTCGATCCAGCCGTCCTGCAGGAGTACTACGCCGTCACCGATCGGCTGCGTCGCGTGGCCACGGGGGTCGACAAGGGCTGGTGGCTCGGATCGCCGGCTGAGCCGCTCGAGCTGGATGCGCTCGTCGTGGCGGCCACGCGGCACGGCGAGCGGACGGTCGTCGTTGAGGGATCCAGGCCGATCGTCCTCTGGCGGGCCGTCGGGGCAGGCGGCCCGCAGGTGACCCTCGAAGTCCGACGCGCCGCATGAGCCGAAGCGACGACACCGACGAGGCTGCCGATACCCGCACCGCAGAGGAGATCGACGAGGCCGCGATCCTTGCGGAGTACGAATCGGAGAAGCCGGCTCGGCGGCTGAGTGGGTGGCAGGCCGTCTTCGTTAAGGTGGCCGGCGTCGCGCTGACCCTGATGGCCCTGTACTGGGTCCTCAATCCGATCACCCGCCAGCTGTACCTGACGCTGTTCCTCGGCGCCGTGCTGGCGCTCACCTTCCTGAGCTACCGGGGATGGGGCCGGTCGCAGAGCCAGCGGGATCGTGATGCGTCGGACAACCCCAATCTGGTCGACTGGCTCCTGTCAATCGCGTCGGTCGTGGTCGCCGGCTACATCGTCTTCGATCTCGACCCGTTCTTCCGGCGCGCGGTCGTGCCCACCGAGCTCGACGTGGCGGCCGGGATCGCCCTCATCATCCTCACCCTGGAGGCCGCTCGCCGCACCGTCGGACCCGTGGTGCCGGTCATCTGCATCGGCTTCCTGATCTATGGCTTCGTCGGCCCACTGGTGCCGGCCCCGTTCGACAGCAACAGCTACTCGCTCGAGCGGATCATCGGGCATAACGTCATGGGGACCGCTGGGATCTTCGGCGTGCCGCTCCGGGTTGCCGCCACCTACGTGATCCTGTTCACGGTCTACGGTGCCGTCCTCGAGTTCTCGGGCGCCAGCCGCTTCTTCCTTGACCTCTCGTTCGCCGCGTTCCGCAAGTCGAGCGCCGGTCCCGGACGAACCGTGACCCTTGCGGGCTTCCTGCTCGGCACGGTGTCCGGTTCCGGCGTGGCGACGACGGTCACCCTCGGCGGCGTGTCCTGGCCGATCCTCCGCCGCGGGGGCTATCCGCCCGAGCAGGCCGGCGGCGTCCTGGCCGCCGCCGGCATCGGCGCCATCCTCTCGCCACCGACCCTCGGGGCCGCCGCTTTCATCATCGCCGAGTTCCTCGGCGTGTCGTATCTCGAGGTGCTCCTGTGGGCCACCGTCCCGACGCTGCTCTACTACCTCGGGATCATCCTCGCCATCGAGATGGACGCGCGCAGGTTCAAGACCCAAGAGGTCGAGGTCACCACGCAGTCGGTTGGCCGTCTCCTCCTGCGGTACGGCTACCACTTCAGCTCGTTGTTCGCCATCGTCATCTTCCTGGTCATGGGCATGAGCGCCTTCCGCGCGGTCTTCCTGGCCACCCTGGTTGCCTTCGCTCTCAGCTTCCTCGATCGGCAAAGCTGGATGACGCCGCGCCGAATCTTCGACGCAATGGCCGCCGGGGCCGTCAGCGTACTGCCGGCTGCGGCGGTGATGGCGGCGGCCGGGCTGATCGTCGGGCAGCTGACCTTGACCGGACTGGCGCTCAAGCTGGCCGGGATCATCGTGGCGCTCGCCGGCGGCGAGCTGATCCTGGTGGCGATCTACGCGGCGATTGCGATTCTGCTCCTCGGCCTGGCCGTGCCGGTGACCGCCTCGTTCATCATCTCCTGGGTCATCATCGGCCCGGCCTTCATCGACCTCGGCGTGCCGGCGTACGCGGCGGCGATGTTCGTCTTCTACTACTCGGTCCTGTCCGAGGTCTCGCCGCCCACCGCGCTCTCCCCGTTTGCCGCCTCGGCCATCACGGGCGGCAAGCCGGTGAAGACGATGTGGCTGACCTGGCGCTACACGCTGCCGGCCTTTCTGGTGCCGTTCGTCTTCGTCCTCGCGCCGGCCGGCGAGGGCATCCTGCTGACGCGCAGTGACCCGCTCTCGATCATCGTGGCCATCCCGCTCGCAGCACTCGCCGTGGCGGCGCTCGCCGTCGTCACCGGCGCCTGGATCCTCGGCCCGGTCAGCTGGCCGGAGCGGCTCGTCTTCGCCGTGGGTGCCGCCGCGCTGCTAATGATGACGCCGATTCCGGTGGCGATCGGCATGGCCGCGATCGTCATCGGCGTCATGGCGCACGTCGTCGTCCGACGACGGCGACCCGCCGCCTCCTCCTAGGATGAGCGCCATGGATCTTCAGTTGCGCGGGCGAACCGCAGTGGTGGGCGGGGCGACCTCTGGCCTTGGGCGAGCTTCGGCCACCGCGCTGGCGGCCGCCGGCTGCGACCTCGTCCTCTGGTCACGGTCAGCCGATGCGCTGGCGGCGACCGGCGGCGAGCTCCACGAGGCGCACGGGGTCCGGGTCGAGCACGTCGCGGCCGATGCGCTGGATCCCGGGTCGGCCGCCACCGTCGCCAAGGCCGCGCTGGCCATGGGACCGATCGACATCGTCGTCCTCAACGCCGGTGGGCCGCCGACCAGCGATCCGACGGCCACCGAGCCAGACGCCTGGCAGCGCGCCTTCCAGCTCCTGGCCGCGACCCCGATCGAGCTGGCGACACGCCTGCTGCCCGGGATGCGCGAGCGGCAGTGGGGCCGAGTGATCAGCATCTTGTCTTCCGGCGTGCGGCAGCCGATCGGCGACCTGGTGTACTCGAACGCCGGCCGATCGGCCCTGGCGGCGTGGCTCAAGACGACGGCGCGAGCGATCGCCGCGGACGGGGTGACCGTCAACGGCGTGATGCCGGGGCGGATCGCCACGCCGCGCATCCAACAGCTCGACTCCGGCCGCGCCGAGCTGGAGCACTCCACCGAGGAGCGCGTCCGGGCGGCCCACATCGCCGCGATCCCGGCGGGCCGCTATGGCAAGCCCGAGGAGCTGGGCGCGCTCATCGCATTCCTGGCGTCGGACCCCGCGTCCTACATCACCGGCCAACTGATCGCCGTCGACGGGGGCCTGATCGCGGGCCTGTAGCATTGCCGCCCATGGATGAACGCGAGGCGGCGTTACGTCGCGCGGCCGAGATCGGCCTGGAATATCTGGGCGGCCTGGACCACCGACACGTCGGCGCGCGGGCCGATGCGGCTGCGGTGAGGGATCGGCTGCCCGAGGCGCTGCCCGAGCGAGGCCTGGAGCCGACGGCGGTGATCGACGAGCTGGCGACCGCGCTGGACCCCGGCATCGTGGCCTCAGCGGGTCCGCGGTACTTCGGGTTCGTGATCGGCGGGACGCTGCCGGCCTCGGCCGCGGCCGATTGGCTGACGACGGCATGGGGCCAGAACGCCGGCCTCCACGCCCTGTCGCCGGCTGCTGCCGCCGCCGAGGAGGTGGCCGGTCGGTGGATGCTCGAGCTCCTGGGCCTCCCCGCCGAGGCAAGCTTCGGCCTCCCGACCGGCGCCGGCCTGGGTAACACGGTCGGCCTCGCCGCCGGCCGCCACGCCGTGCTTGCCCGGGCCGGCTGGGACGTCGAGGCCGACGGACTCTACGGCGCGCCGGAGATCAGCGTCCTGATCGGCGCGGACGCGCACGCCACGCTCCTCACCGCGCTCCAGTACCTGGGCCTGGGACGCGACCGCGTCATCCGCGTGCCGGTCGACGACCAGGGCCGCATGCGCGCCGACGCGGCCCGCGAGGCGATCGCCCGGATCGACGGCCCACTGCTCGCCGCCATCCAGGCCGGCAACGTCAACAGCGGCGCATTCGACCCCGCCGCCGAGGTGGCCAATGCCCTGGCCGGCCACCCGAACGCGTGGCTGCACGTCGACGGTGCCTTCGGCCTGTGGGCCACCGTCTCGCCGGACCTGCGCCATCTCGTCGACGGCGTCGAGCAGGCCGACTCGTGGTCGACCGATGCGCACAAGTGGCTGAACGTCGGCTACGACTGCGGCTTCGTCGCCGTCCGCGACCCCGCCGCGCACCGTGCCGCGATGGCGACCTCGGCCGCCTACCTCATGCCGAGCGACCTGCGTGAGAACTGGGAGTACGTCCTGGACAGCTCGCGCCGGCCACGCGGCTTCATCCTGTATGCCGGCATCCGCTCCCTCGGGCGCGAGGGGATCCGGGCCCTCGTCGAGCGCTGCTGCGCGCTCGCCCGGCGCATCGCCGACCGGCTGCGAGAGGCGGATGGGGTCGAGGTGCTCAACGACGTCGTCCTCAACCAGGTCCTGGTGCGGTTCGGCGACGACGAGCGCACGCGCTCGGTGATCGCCGCCGTGCAGGCCGATGGCACGGCGTGGATGGGCGGGACGACGTGGCAGGGCCGGGCCGCGATGCGCATCAGCGTGAGCAACTGGTCGACCACCGAGGCCGATGCCGACCGCACCACCGCCGCCATCCTGCGATCGGTCTCGGCTGTGGTGTAATCGGATCCGGGAAGAGCGAGACGCAAGGAGCAGCGATGGCGATCGAGGCCGAGCACGGAACGATGACCGGCGACGAGATGGTCGCCCTCACGAAGCGCCACACCCTCTTCGAGTGGTCGGCGCAGTCCAAGGTCGATCCCATCCCGGTCGCCGGGGCGAAGGGCTGCTACTTCTGGACTCCCGAGGGCAAGCGCTTCCTGGACTTCAACAGCCAGCTGATGTGCACGAACATCGGCCACGGCCACCCGAAGGTGATCGCCGCCATCCAGGCACAGGCCGAGACCCTCGCCTACGCCAACCCGTTCATGGCCACCGAGCCTCGCGCGCGCCTTGGCGCCAAGCTTGCGGAGATCACGCCCGGTGACATCGACACCTTCTTCTTCACCAACGGCGGGGCGGAGGCGAACGAGAACGCCATCAAGCTCGCCCGATTCGTCACCGGACGGCACAAGATCCTGGCGCGCTACCGCTCCTACCACGGCGGCACGGCGGGAGCCATCACGCTGACCGGCGACCCCCGGCGATGGGCGGCCGAACCGGGCATCCCCGGCGTCGTCCGGGTCATGGACCCGTACCACGGCATCCAGCGCGGCTGGGACACCGCCGACGAGGCGCTCGCCCACCTCGAGGAGACGATCCAGCTCGAGGGCCCGAGCACGATCGCCGCCTTCATCCTCGAGACCGTCACGGGCACGAACGGCATCCTCGTCCCTCCGGACGGCTATATCGCCGGCGTGCGTGAGATCTGCGACCGCTACGGGATCCTCATGATCGCTGACGAGGTGATGGCCGGCTTCGGGCGCACAGGCAAGTGGTTCGCCATCGACCACTGGGACGTCGTGCCCGACCTCATCACCATGGCCAAGGGCCTGACCAGCGCCTACGTGCAGCTCGGCGCGCTCGGCATGCGGCGCAGGTACGCCGAGCACTTCGAGAACAACGTCTTCTACGGCGGCCTGACCTACAACTCGCATCCGCTCGCCTGCGCCACGGCCCTGGCGACGATCGAGGTCTACGAGGAGGAGCGCCTCCTCGAGCGCGCCGCGCGCATGGGCGAGCGGATGAAGGTCCATCACGAGCAGCTGGCCGCGAAGCATCCCAGCGTGGGCGCCACGCGCAGCATCGGTCTGTTCGGGATCGTCGAGCTCGTTCGCGACCGGACCACCATGGAGCCGATGGCACCCTTCAACGGGACGAGCGACGAGATGGTGGCCCTCGGGAAGCGGTTCCGCGAAGACGGGCTCTACACCTTCGTGCGCTGGAACACGTTCTTCACGAACCCGCCGCTCATCATCAGCGAGGACGAGATGGCCGAGGGCTTCGCGATCATCGACCGCGCGCTCGAGATCACGGACGCCGCGGTGAGGTGAAGGGGCCGGTCGCCCGGCCCCGATCACGCTTCAGCCGTTCGGGAAAATCGGACAGCGGAAGTCGGCCTCCGGCGCACGCTGGAGCGTCAGCTCACCTGCTGCCTCGAGCTCCAGCACCTCCGCGTAGCTCGTCACGAGGTGGGCTTTGGCGGGGTCGTTCCAGGTCGCCATGGTCACGGCCCATCGGCCGCCGTGCGAGCCACGTCCCGGTGCGAACTTCGCGACGCCGCCCTGCTCGAAGTTCGTGAACGAGACGATCGGATCGGTGCCGGTGCCAGGGTCGACGCGCGCCGGGTTGGCGAACGTGCGATAGGCGACATCGTCGACGTAGATCGTCCCGAACTCCTTCGCGCCGGCCGGCGCGACCGCCACCAGCGCGACGAGCGCCGCCAGCGCGACGGCGAGGGTGAGTCGATGGCGCATGTCATCCTCCTTGGGGGTTGGCTTGGATTGGACCTCCGAAGGTTTGGCGGTCGCGGTTGCGGTTGGATGACAGGCACGTGACGGGCGTGCGACGATTCCCGCCGTCACACGATCGTCACGCGAGGCGCATAGGCTCGATCGTCATGCATCCCAGGATTCGAATGGCCTCGGTGGCCGCGGTCGGCGTCCTGCTCGCCGCGTGCGCGAGTACGACCCCCAGCCCACGAGCGCCGGAAACCTCAGCACCATCCGCGCGGGCGACGCCCCCATCCGCGCGGGCGACGCCGTCGGCCGCCGCGAGCCAGGTTGCAGCCAGCCCATCCGCGACGGCGGAGGCGGCGGCGGATGAGCTCCTCGCCATCGCCTTCACGGATGTCCGGACGGGCGAGACCTTCACGCTTGGGGAACTGGCGGCCGGCGGCCCCGTGCTGGTCGAGCCGATGGCGGTGTGGTGCTCGAACTGCCGCGCGCAGCAACACGAGGTGCTGCGCGCGCACGAGGCGGCGGACTTCAGATCGGTCTCGCTCGACGTCGACCTGTCAGAGTCCCCGGGCGAGCTGGCGGCGTATGCGGATCGGGAGGGCTTCACCTGGCACTTCGCCATGGCCGATGCCGCGCTCTATCGGCTGCTCCAGGATCGCTTCGGGGTGGCCGCCACGAATCCACCGTCGACGCCGCTGATCGTCGTCGAGCCCGATGGGACGGTGCGGCCACTCGAGTTCGGCCGCGGCACGCGCAGCGCGGAGCAGCTCCTGGACGAGCTCGGCCTGGGCTGAGGAGATGGGCGAGCTGCTGGTCGCCGTCTCGGCGGGTGTGGCGGCGACGATCACCCCCTGCGTCCTCCCGCTCTATCCGGCCTTCCTCGGGTACCTGACGGCGCCGTCGGTTGCCGCCGGCGGTGCCGGGCGCGCCGTGATCGCGACGCGGCCGCCCCCCGCGGCGGCGGCCGTCCTCGTCTGGCTCGGCGTCGTGGTCGGCATGGTCGCCATCGGCGCGGTGCTCGCCTGGCTCTCGCTCGGGCTCGGTTCGGTCCTGCGGTTGCTGCTCCCGGCGGCGGACCTCCTGCTCATCGGCCTCGGCATTCTCCTGCTCCTGGGTCGCAACCCGTTCGCCCGCCTCCCCCAGCCGTCGCCGGCCGCCCTCGGCCGGGCCGGACCGTATGCCGGCTCGTTCCTGTACGGGCTGCTCTTCGCCCCGATCGCACTCCCCTGCTCCGGGCCATTCCTGATCGGGATCTTCGTCGCTTCCTTGACGCTCGGCGACGCCGTCAGACAGCTGGGATTCTTCGCGGCGTTCGGCGTCGGATTCGGCCTGCCGCTGCTGGCGCTCGGCCTGGTCGGGCAGGTCCGCGCCCGCGACCTCGCACGAACGATGGTGCGCTGGGAGCGGCCGATCCAGCTCGTGCTCGGGGTGGCGCTGATCGCGATCGGCGCATGGGACCTGTGGACCAATCTGCCGCAGGTGCTCGGATGAGGCCGGCCGTGCTGGTCGTCGACGACGATGCGGGCATCCGACAGGTGCTCCGGCTGTACCTGGAGCGTGACGGCCATCGGGTGACCGATGCCGCCGATGGGACGGCCGCACTGACGCTGGTCGCCGAGCGGCGATTCGACCTCGTGCTGCTCGACATCATGCTGCCCGGCGTCGACGGCTTCGAGGTCTGCCGCCGGCTCCGTGAGATCGGCGACACGCCGATCATCGTGCTGACGGCACGGAGCGGCGACTCCGACAAGGTCATCGGCCTCGACCTGGGGGCCGACGACTACGTCATCAAGCCGTTCAGCCCGCGGGAGCTCATGGCCAGGGTGCGTGCTCAGCTTCGGCGGCGTCGCGGTCCGGCAACGCTGGAGCCCGTCCTCGCCGCCGACGGACTGCAGCTCGATCCGAACGCGGTGCGCGTGCATCTCGATGGCCACGAGGTCGGGCTGACAGCCTCCGAGTTCCGGCTCCTGCACGCGCTGATGCGGAACCCGGCTCGCGTCCTCTCCCGCGACGAGCTGATCGACGCGCTCCACGGCGAGGACGATCCGGGCATCGTGGATCGGACGGTGGACGTCCACCTCGGACGGCTGCGGCGCAAGCTCGGCGACAGCGCCGCACGCCCACGATTCATCGGGACGGTGCGGAGCGTGGGCTATCGGTTCGCTCAACCGGTCCTTCGCCGGGAGGAAGGGGTGCAGCCATGAGGACGTTGCGAGGCAGGCTCATGCTGGCCATGGTCATCGCGTCCGTCATCGTCGCCGGGGTCATCCTGGTGGCCGTGCAGTGGTTCAGCACCCAGCAGATCGCCGAGCTCCTGATGGATGGCGTCCAGTCGCCGGCCGAGGCGGATGCGATGGTCGACGAGTACATCGGGCGCGTCGTGGCGATCGGCGCGGTGGCGGGTGTCGCCCTGGGCTGGGTCGCCGCGTGGTGGCTCGTCCGGCGCGTGCTTCGCCCGCTCGAGCGCCTGACCGACGAGACGCGCCGCATCGCCGCGGGCGACCTGTCCGCCCGCATGCCCGAGCCGCCCGACCTTGAGCTGCGCGAGGTTGCGCGAGCGTTCAACCGGATGGCGGCCACGCTCGAGCGCGTGGAGCAGCTCCGCACCGCCCTCGTCGAGGACGTGGCCCACGAGCTGCGGACGCCACTGGCCGGCCTGCGCGGCTATACCGAGGCGCTCGCCGACGGGATCATCGAGCCGACGCCGGAGATGCTGCGCACGGTCCATGCCGAGATCGAGCGCCTCACGCGGCTGGTCGAGGGACTCGACGCGCTGGCGCGCAGCGAGGCGCCAATGCGCGACCGCGCCCGGGCGGAGGTGGACCTGGGCGAGCTCGTCCGGCGTGCCATGGCCCTGGTCGCACCCGAGCTCGCGGCTCGCGCGATCCAGGTCAGCATCGACGAGAGCCGGGACCTGCCCGCCCTGGTCGCGGAACCGGACGCCATCGGCCAGGTCGTCGCCAACCTCGTGCAGAACGCCACGCGATACACGACCGACGGCGGAGCCATCACCGTGCGCATCGGCCGCGACGGATCGAGCATCCGTTGCACGATTGCGAACAGCGGGCCCGAGATCCCCGCGGCCGAGCTGCCGCTCATCTGGGAACGGCTTCATCGGGTGGACCGCTCACGGACGCGGACGACCGGGGGCGCCGGGATCGGCCTGGCCGTCGTGCGCCAGATCGTGGAGGCCCACGGCGGCGTCGTGGGCGCGACGTCGAGCTCCGGAACGACGGAGATCTGGTTCCGGCTGCCCTCTGCCCGCGGCGCCGGCTGAGGCGGGCGGGAACGGCCTCCTCGGGCTTGCGTCGGCGCGGTATACCTATGTGCGGAAACGGGGGGTACCGAGGGGTCGGAGGGGGTAACGGAGGTATCCATGACAGCTGCTTCCCAGGAGGTGACCGTCCACGGTGACGGACGGCACGAGCTGGCGCCTCAGGTCGAGGCGACCATCGCCGACAGCCCGCTGTACAACGACGACCTCGCTCCGGTGCCCCTCGAGCGCCGGAACTGGACGACGTACTCGTACATGGCGCTGTGGATCGGCATGGCGATCAACATCCCGAGCTGGACGCTTGCCGCCGGCCTCATCAGCCTCGGCATGGACTGGCTCCAGGCGGTCCTCACCATCGGCCTCGCGAACGTGATCGTGCTGGTCCCGATGCTGCTCAACAGCCACGCGGGAACGAAGTACGGCATCCCGTTCCCGGTCTTCGCCCGCGCCTCGTTCGGTGTCTTCGGCGCCAACCTCGCCGCCCTGCTGCGCGCGTTCGTGGCCTGCGGCTGGTTCGGCATCCAGACCTGGATCGGCGGCGGCGCGATCTTCGTGCTCATCGGTGCCGTTCTCGGCCCCGACTCGTGGTGGTCGACGGCGCCCGGTTTCGCCCTCGGATTCGGCGGCGAGCAGCCGTGGACCCTGTGGTTGAGCTTCCTGATCTTCTGGGTCATGAACGTCTACATCATCCTCAAGGGGATGAACACGCTGCGGATCTTCGAGAGCTGGTCGGCCCCCCTCCTCGTCGGCGTCGCCGTCCTCCTGACGGTCTGGATGGTCATCCAGGCCGGAGGCTTCGGGCCGATCCTCGCGCGCGAGAGCGAGGTCGGATGGGGCCCCGCGTTCTGGTCGCTCTTCTTCCCCAGCCTGATGGGCATGATCGCCTTCTGGTCGACGCTGTCCCTGAACATGCCGGACTTCACCCGTTTCGGGCGGAGCCAGCGTGACCAGGCCGTGGGCCAGACCCTCGGCCTGCCGACGACGATGACCCTCTTCGCCCTCCTGGCGGTCATCACCGCGTCGGCGACGGCCATCGTCTACGACGCGCCGATCTTCGACCCGGTTGAGCTGGTCAGGCGCTTCGACAACCCACTGGTGATCGTCGTCGCCCTCCTGGCGGTGATCATCGCGACGCTCACGACGAACGTGGCCGCAAACCTGGTGAGCCCGTCGTACGACTTCAGCAACGCCTGGCCGAAGCGGATCAGCTTCCGGACCGGCGGCATCATCACGGCGATCCTCGGCGTGGTGATCCAGCCGTGGTACCTGATCAGCAATCCGGAGGTGTACATCTTCACCTGGCTCGGTTTCTACGGCGGGGCGCTCGGCGCCATCGCCGGCGTGCTGATCGCCGACTACTGGTTCGTCCGGCGCACCCAGCTCCGCCTCGCCGACCTCTACCGGACCGAAGGCGAGTACGAGTACACCGGCGGCTGGAACTGGCGGGCGGTCGTCGCGCTCCTCGTCGGCGGCGTGCTGGCGGTCGGTGGCGCATACACGGCCGAGGGCGGACAGGGACCATTCCCGGTTGATGGGATCATCCCCATCTTCCAGCCGCTGTACGACTACAGCTGGATCGTCGGGCTGGTCGTCGCCTTCGTGCTGTACTGGGCCTTCAGCCGGTTCTTCCCGGCCGAGCGTCCCGAGCCGGCCACGGCGACCCCCGAACCGGCGATCTAGCTCGGCTCGGCCGCGTCTCCCGCGCCCCTTCTCGGTCCGCCGGGGAGGGGCGTTTCGCTGGCCCACGGCGGCTGAGTGGGCGGGCTTGAGCCCGCGGGCTCAATGGGCCGTCGGTGCACTCAGTTGAGGTCGTGGTGCTCGTCGTGGCGTCCGGCGTGCCGACCAGGGCCGTGGGGTCCGCCGCCTCCT
>Ga0299907_10002455_pt1 | contig 11431 bp, 14 predicted proteins | sample RVTome_16_FD_198680 | JGI IMG/M metagenome (GOLD analysis project Ga0299907, IMG submission 198680) | Soil microbial communities from uranium-contaminated site in the Upper Colorado River Basin, Wyoming, United States - RVT152D67 (version 2) ...
GGGGAACGGACCGCTCCGGATCGAAGAAGTGCTCGAACCCCAGCCCGAATTCGTCGAGGAAGGCCTTGGCGCCATCGTGGGTGTCCTGGACGTCGACGCCGATGAACTCGATCCGGTCTCCGTAGACGGCGGACGCCTCGTTGAGCAGCGGGGCCTCTGCCCGGCAGGGAAGGCACCAGGAGGCCCACACATTCACCACCGCCGGTCGATGCGAGTCGCTGAGATGTCTCTCCAATTCGGGGCCGGTGATCGCCGGCAGGTTGGCCCTCTCAGAAACCGTTCCGGCCCCTGGCCCCCCGCATGAGGCCACGAGGAGGAGGAGCGCGATGCCGAATCGAAGGATCCCCATTGGTGCGAGCAGTTCAACCCTCCGAAGCGGGTGCTTATGCCGCTCGCCCGACGACGAGATGGGTGACCTGGCGCGCCGGAGAGGCGAGATCCCCGCTGGAGCCGACGAGCCGGAGGGAGCCACTGAGAAGCCAGCGCCACAACACCGCGGCCTCCTCGGCGGCCTCTACCGAAGGCGGTACCTCACTCACGGCGGGCGCAGTGTCGGTACCCGCGAGGAGGAGGGTTGGAGTCGATGCGAGTCGAGCATCGGCCAGTCTCCCGTGATCGATTGCCACCACGCCCCCGTCGCGGTGCTCGAGCTCCACGACGCCCGCGGAGACGAGGGACTGCCAGCGCCGGCGCATCTCGAGCGCTCGGGCCATGGCGGCATGGCGGTCCCGGGCCCATCCCGCTTCCTCGTACCGCTGCTCGGCGGCGAGACGCTGCATTCGGCGGGCGAGTGGATCGAGCAGCAGGTCGGGATGTCGCGAGATGCCTTCCAGGACCCGATCCACAACCGGCTGGTAGTCCTCCCGGCGCATCGAGCCGTCGCACGGGCACAGGGCCAGCCCCATCTGGGCCGGTGCGCACGCCCCCCCTCGACTCCCCGGCCGACCCCGGCAGCGACGGAGCGGGGCGGAGTCCCAAATCGCCGTCATCACCAGGTCGGCGGTGCGCTTCGAGCGGAACGGCCCCAGATAGACGAGGCCATCCTCCTTCAGGGTGCGCACCACGGAGAGCCGGGGGAACCTCTCATCGGTCAGTTTGAGGAAGTGAGAGGTCTTGGGTGGCCGGGAACGGCGGTTGTAGCGGGGCCGATGGGCATGGATCAGCCGGAGCTCAGTGACCTCGGCCTCGAGGAGGGTGGCGCATTCGACATGAGATATGGCGTGCAGTTCGCGCATCAGGTCGGCGATGCTGCGCCTCTCGTCGCCGTAGAAGTACTGCCGAACCCTCGCCCTCAGATTGGCCGCTTTGCCTATGTAGATGGGCTTCCCCCTGCGGTCCCGGAGCACATAGACGCCGGGGCGGCGGGGCAGACCTTCCGTCAGCCGGATCTTGGAGTAATGCGCTGCGCCCTTGGCGGTGGGCATTGCCAGCAGATCGTCGAGATTGGTGACTCCCAGGGATCCAGCTCTCTCCAGCAGCCCATGGAGGACATGGGCAGTGGCCTGGGCGTCCTCCAGGGCGCGGTGCACCGGGGTCACCGGACTGCGGAAGTACGCGGCGAGGGTGGCGAGACGGAGGTTGCGCACCTCCGGTCGGATGAGACGACGCGCCAGCCGGGCGGTGTCGACCGTCGGGTTGTCGAGACCGGGATAACCCAGCCTCGACGCGGCCGCATTGAGGAAGGAGAGGTCGAAACGGACGTTGTGCCCGACGATGACGGAGTCCCCGATGAACTCGAGGAACGAGGGAAACACCCCTTCGATGCGTGGGGCGTCCATCACCAAGGCGTGGGTGATCCCGGTGAGCAGGGTGATCGACGGCGGGATGGGCCCACCCGGGTCGACGAGGGTGTGGAAGGTCCCCACCGCCTCCCCTCCCCGGTACTTCACTGCGCCGATCTCGGTGATCTCGCATTGCGCGGCAGAACCGCCGGTGGTCTCCAGGTCGAGGACGCAGAACGTCACTTCGAATAGGGGGGTGGACAGATCGTCAAAGCTGGGCTGGAGCATCGGGCCCTTGAGCCTACCCGAACACATGTTCGAGTCAACGACGCTGCCGTAGGGCCTCGTAGGCGAAGAGGGCGAGACTCACCGATGCGTTGAGCGAGTCGGCTCGCCCCTGCATGGGGATCGAGGCAGACTCGGCCGCAATGGCAAGAGCGTCGGTGGTGAGCCCGTCGTCTTCGGAGCCGACGGCGATCGCCACCGAGCCCGTCAGGTCGACGTCCCAGAGGGAGGTCTCGCCCTGGGGGGAGGCAGCGATGAGCCGGATCCCTCGCTCGTCCATCCAGGGGGCGAGGGCGTGGAGAGGGGCCAGTGCCAGAGGCACGGTGAAGAGGGCGCCCAGCGATGCCCTGACCACGTTGGGGTTGAAGGGGTCGACCCCCTCACCGATCACGATCACCGCATCGGCTCCGACGGCGTCGGCGGTGCGCAGTATCGCACCCAGGTTGCCCGGCTTCTCGATGGCCTCGGTGACGATGACCAGGGCAGGCTCGGTGGCTTCGATCAAGGCCAGGTCGTTGGGGAACTGGGGGAACACGGCGATGATCCCCTGGGAGCGGCGGCGATAGGAGGCCCGGGCCAGTGCTCCCGGCTCGACGGTCACACGCGAGCCCGGTCCGTCGTAGGGCACGGACCCGTCGACGTAGACTTCCGTGGGGCTCAACCCCGCCGCGGTTGCTCGCCCCACCAAACGCGGGCCCTCGACGAGGAACACGCCTTCCTCATCCCTCTGCTTCCGCTCCCGCAGGCCGACCAGCCTCTTCAGCCGCGGGTTCGAGGTGGAGGTGATGTCGAAACCAGGCACCCCTCGAGTATCGCATCGGGTCTTAGAGTCGAGTCATGGCTCTGGCGTTGCTTGGAATCTACGGCTCACTGACCGAGGCGGAGCTGGTCAAGTCCCGCCTCGCTGCGGCGGGTGTCGAGTCCATGGTCTCCGCAGACACGGGATCCTCCACCATTCCGACGCTCGCGGCGAGCGAGGGGGTGAAAGTCCTGGTCCGCGAATCGGATCTTGCCGAGGCGTACGAGATCCTGGAGCGGATGCTCCCGAGCGGGGCTAGTGGCCCTGCCAGCGCTCGTGGTGGACCACGGCACGCCGCGGCTTCGTCGGGCGATCCAGGCTCGTCGACCTCCGGTCGGGAGCCGGATGACCCACGGTGACCACCCCGATGGGCTGGTAGTGGTCGGGGAGGGAAAGAAGCTCGGAGAGCTCGCGGAGGGAGTGGACTCCCAGAAAGCCGGCGGCCAGCCCTTCGTCGACGGTGGCCAGGAGCACCGCCATCAAGGCGGCCCCGGCATCGACCCACCAATACGGGACCGGCCAGTCCAAGGGGCTGCCGTCCGGCCCGGCCTTGTCGGGCTCCGAGTAGCGGTCCCTATAGACCTTCTCGCTGACCGAGATCACGATGTGCGCCGGGGCGCGGGAGATCCACGGGTCGAAGCCCTTGGCCACGTAGGCGTCCTCGTCGGCGAGACGGGCCAAGGCGGCCCGAGAGTCAGGGTCGGTGACGATGACCACTGCGATCGCCTGGCTGTTCCCCGCCGAAGGCGCCCGCAACGCGGCGTCGGCGATTCGCTCGAGCGCATCCGGGTCCACCGGCCGATCCTGATAGTTCCTGACCATGCGGCGGCGGGCGAGGACATCTGCGAAATCCACGAGGGGATTCTGGCCGTGTGGCCCCGGCATCGCCAACGCCCCGGTAGGCCTCGAAACGCGAGAATCCGGTGCGATGTCTTATCGTGACGGGGTGATGGTGTCATGATCACCCCCCACACGGGGAGCCCGATCCAATCGGACGAGCTCTCCGTCGTGTGGACCAGGGGAAAGGGCTGTCTCGAGCTTGCGGAGACTCTCTCCGACGGCTCGGCAAGCAGGATCAGCGGCGACCTCGGCGAGGGATGCATCGAGCATCGCGCCGACATCCTGGTGTCCAAGAAACTGCCCGGCAGTTTCGACCTCGTGAACGTCGCAGTGCCGGTCGGCTACCAGCCCGAGAGTGTGACCAGCGTGGTGGCGACGGTGGCGGGTGGCCCCCACTCCCTCCTCGCCGCGGAGACCGCGGCCAAGATAGGCCGGTCCCTCGGGGTGAGCGCAGAGATGGTGTCGGTCGCCGCACGCGAAGAGAGCCCCGGCGCCGCCCGGGCGATGCTGGAGCGGGTCGGGACCATGTTCCCCGACCTGGGGTCACGAGTAGTGATGGTGGACGACGGTGTCTCCGACCTCGTCGACATCCTCGACGACGGTGCCCTCCTGGTGATCGGCGCTCCCGGCGGCTCCTGGCTGCAGCGCGCCCGCTTCGGCCCCGGTGCCCGTCTTCGCCGGACCGCCCAAGCGGGGGCGGTCATCGTGCGCAGCGCCCCCGATCGCGTCTTCCGGTTCATGGGAGAACCCGTGTACGTAGCGCCGCTCCGACTCTCCGACGACACGCTCAGGATGCACAACGAGAACACCCTGGCCGTGGCCGATGAGGGAATGTTGGTCGGTCTGGTGAGAAGAGCCGCCCTCATGCGCGCCGGCAAGGCGCCTGTGGGAACCGTCATGGAGGAGGCTGTCTCTGTCCGGCAACACGAGACGCTGGCCGAGGCGTGGGAACTCCAACCGACTTTCGGCGCCGACCCCATCCCTGTGACCGATGACGAGGAGCACCTCGTCGGCGGCTTGTCGTTGCGCGCCGGTTGAGCGCCGCGAGAATCTTCCACTATGTCGGCACGATCCTTCTTTCGTAGACTGCTCTGGGGCATCGTCGCCCTCCTCTTGCTGGGCCATATCGCTGGTGGCTGGTATTTCTCGGGCGCGCTGATCGAAGAGGGCTTCGAGCCCTCACCGGGGGCGATCGAGGTGCCCTCGGGTGAGTACCAGCTCGTCGAAGTCGTCTACCAGTCCCCATTGGGGAACATGGAAGCCTGGCATCTCCCCGCGGCCAACAGCACCTGGGTGATCCATGTCCACGGCGAGGGGGCGACACCGGCGGAGGCAGAGCATCTCTTCGCCCCCATCCAGCAAGCCGGGTACCCGCAGCTTGCGATCACCTATCGCAACGACGGCGGCCAGCCCGACGATCCCAGCGGCTATTACCGATACGGGGTGGCGGAGTGGCAGGACGTCGCCGCCGCAGTGGCATTCGCCAACGCCAACGGGGCGACCGGCATCGTCTTCAGCGGGTTCGGCAGCGGCGCCTCCCACATCCTCGCCTACGTGTATCGCAACAACCTGGAGCAGAACCGGGGGATCCTCATGGACTCACCCAACATCGACATGGCGGACACCGTGGACTTCAGGGCATCCATGGAGCCGGTGCCGATGCTGCCGATCAACGTTCCCCCGACCGTCGCCGAAATAGCCAAGTTCCTCACCTCGCTGCGCATCGGGGTCAACTGGAGGACTATCGACTACGTGGAGGATGCGGACATCACCCTGCACGTCCCAACCCTCGTCCAGCATGGCACCGAGGACGAGAGCGTCCCGGTCGGCCAGAGCATGGCGTTTGCCGAGGCCAGCCCGGCTCTGGTGCGTCTCCTCACCGTGGAAGGTGCGGGCCACGTGGAGCTGTACGAGGCCGATCCGGAGAAATACCTGCGGGAAGTGCTCGGTTTCCTCGCAGAGGTGGGTTGAGCCGCCCTTCTAAGGTCGATCGCTGGAGGCGCCGTGTCCCCACAACCGATGATCAGCCTCGAGGGTGTCACCAAGATGTATCCCGGCTTGCAACGGCCTGCGGTCGATCATCTCGACCTGGAGGTAGGTGAGGGCGAGCTGGTGACCCTGGTTGGGCCCTCGGGTTGTGGGAAGACCACCACTCTCAAGATGATCAACCGCATCATCGAGCCCACTTCGGGCAGGATCCTCGTCAACGGGCAGGATGCCCTCTCGGTGGACGCACACGAGCTCCGGCGTGGCATCGGTTACGTCATCCAGCAAGTCGGGCTCTTTCCCCACCGCACCATCGCCGAGAACATCGCCACCGTGCCGGTGCTCCTCGAGTGGGACAAGGGGCGGATCCGCAGCCGTGTGACCGAGTTGGTCGAGATCATGGGTCTGGAGGAGTCGATGCTCGACCGGTACCCCTCGGAGCTGTCGGGTGGCCAGCAACAGAGAGTGGGCGTGGCCCGCGCCCTTGCCGCCGATCCCCCCATCATGCTGATGGACGAGCCGTTCGGCGCCGTGGACCCCATCGTCAGGAGCCGCCTCCAGGAGGAGCTGCTCGATCTCCACCGTCATCTCCGCAAGACGATCGTGTTCGTGACTCATGACATCGACGAGGCGCTCTATCTGGGAACCCGGGTGGCCATCCTCAACATGGGAGGGATCCTCGAGCAGTACGACACGCCGGCCGCCGTCCTCTCCGATCCGGCCGGCGAGTTTGTAACGAGCTTCTTGGGCGGGGAGAGAGGTCTGAAACGACTGGCCCTGCTCCCGGTATCGGAGGTCGAGATCTCCCCGGGCCCGGTGGTGGATGTCCGGGCAACCCCCGAAGAGGCGCTTGAGGTCATGCGTCGACACGGGGTCGATTGGGTGGGGCTCATCCAAGACGGCCACATCACCGGATGGGTCTGGCAGTCGGAGCTGGACGGTCGGCGCCTGGCCGAGCTCGAGCCCAAGGAGTTTCTGGTCTCGCTGACTCCCGACTCGTCGCTCCGAGAGGCTCTGGACGCCGTGGTCACCAATCGCGCCCGGGTCGGAGTCATTGCCGACCAAGGGGGTTACCTGGGGATGATCGACCTGGAAGCGATCGCGGAGACGATCACCGAGTGATTGACTGGTCGTGGATCGGGCGGAACGCAGAGGAGATCCTGGACCGAACGTGGGAGCATCTCTTTCTCACGCTGGTCCCGGTGGGGATCGGGATCCTCATCTCTTTTGGCCTCACCGCCATCATTCTCACCTGGCGGCGTGCCTACGGTTCGATAACACTGGCCGCCGGGATCCTGTACACGATCCCATCTCTGGCCCTGTTCGCCGCCCTCATCCCGGTCGTGGGCCTCAACGCCACCAACGCCATCATCGCCCTCACCTCCTACACCCTCCTCATCCTGGTGAGGAACTTCGTGGCAGGTATCGATGGAGTGCCGTCGGCCACCCTGGAAGCGGCCGACGGGATGGGTTACACCAGGTCGGCGAGATTCTGGCGCATGGAGGTGCCGCTGGCCCTTCCAGTGGTCATCGCCGGGATCCGCATCGCCACCATCACCACAGTCGGCCTCGTCACTGTGTCGGTCGTCCTCGGCCTGGGCGGCTACGGATTCTTCATCTATCGCGGCTTCCAGGCCCGTCAGATCACACAGACACTGGTGGGGCTGATCCTCTCGATCGTCCTCGCCACGGCTCTCGACCTCGTCTTCGTGGGGATCCAGCGGCGGCTTACCCCGTGGACCCGGAGCAGAGCCTGATGGTCTGGGAGCAGGTGGTGGAGTTTCTCGGCGATGCGGCAACTTGGTCGGGCCCGGGATCGATTCCTGGCCGGCTCTGGGAGCATGTCTGGGTCTCGGTGTTGGCCACGGTCATCGCGGTGGTCCTCGTCTTCCCTCTCGCCCTATGGCTGGGCCACATTCGACGCGGGGCCGAAGTCGCCGGGGCTGTGGTCAACATCGGGCGGGCCATCCCGTCCTTCGGGATCCTGGTGGTCACCGTCATGCTGCTCCTCGAGCTCGGAGTGAGTGTTCTCAGCGTCTGGCCAGTGCTCGTAGCCCTAGTCGCCCTGGCCGCCCCACCGGTATTCACCAACACCATCGCCGGGATTCAGGGTGTGGAACCGGCGACCGTCGAGGCGGCGCGGGGGATGGGTTTGACCGAGGGCCAGCTCATCGCAAGAGTGGAGATGCCACTGGCCTCCCCGGTCATCCTCGAGGGACTTCGGATTGCTTTCGTCCAGGTGATCGCGACCGCGACGCTGGGGGCACTGGTCGCCTGGGGAGGGCTGGGTCGCTTCATCGTTGACGGGTTCAGTCAGCAGAATCAAGGCAAAGTCGTGGTAGGGGCGATCCTCGTCGCCATTCTCGCCGTCGTCGCCGAGATCGGCCTCAGCATGATGCAGAAGGCCTCCACGCCTCGAGGCTTGTCGCCGGGGATTAGGGAATCACCCAACGTTTCGTAGGGTTGTCGCCCAATGTCAGGCGTAGCGGCCTGGCCGTTCCCGTCCATCAACTAAGGAGAGACCCATGCGGAGAGTCTTCCGCAATCGGGCTGTCGGGGCGATCCTCATTTTGGCCCTAGTGGCCACATCGTGCGGATCGGGTGACAGCGCCGCAGGCGAGCCGATCACAGTCGGGTCGTTCAACTTCAACGAATCGGTGATAGTCGCCGAGATCTACGCACAGGCTCTGGAGAGAGAGGGCTATGACGTCGAGCGAAGTATGAACCTCGGCAACCGGGAAGTGGTGAAGCCGGCCTTGGAGAGCGGAGAGATCGATCTCGTCCCTGAGTACATCGGCACCATCGACTCATTCCTGGGAGGCTCACCGACCTCAGACGCAGAGGCCACGCATGCCGAGGCCAAGGCGCTATACGAGGAGCAGAGAGTGACGCTCCTCGCTTATAGCCCCGCCGAGGACAAGAACGCGTACGTGGTCACCGGTGAGACGGCCTCCACCCATGGACTAGCCACCATCTCCGATCTTGAACCCGTGGCTGCCGACTTCAAGTTCGGCGGTCCTCCGGAGTGCCCAGAGCGCGAATTCTGCCTTCAGGGCTTGCAGACCTTGTATGAGTTGGAATTCGAGGAGTTCGTGCCGCTCGACGCGGCCGGTCCGATCACCGTGGCGGCACTGGAGGGAGGCGACGTCGACATCGTCCTTCTCTTCAGCAGCCAGGGGGTCATCGCCGAGAAAGGATGGGTGGTCCTCGAGGACGACAAGGGTCTCCAGCCTGCCGAGAATCTGGTGCCGGCGATCCGGCTCGAGGTGGTGGAGGAGCATGGCATCGACCTGACCTCCCTCCTCGACGAGGTCTCCCAAAAGATCAACCAGGAGGATCTGACCGAGATGAACAAGAGGGCGGACATCGACGGAGAGGATCCCGCCGTCATCGCGGGTGAGTGGCTCGACGAGAACGGCTACTGAACGTCATCTGAGCTGACGAGAGAGGGCGCGGTGCTTGCTCGTGCCCGCTCTAGCGCCGGCCCGATGGTCGTGGTAATGAAGCGGTGCTGACCCGCGTTGCGTCCCCGGGAGTGATCTCGACTTCGTGTCACACCCCGTCTCTAGCTTGACGCCCAGGAGGTCGATGATGCTGATCGATTGCGAGAGCTGTGCGATGAGGGATACCGCTGCCTGCCAGGATTGCGTGGTCACCTATCTCCTCGAGGAGGGGCCCGTCGCCCTGACGGAGAGCGAGAGCGCGGCATTGTCCAACCTGGCCGACCACGGTCTGGTCCCGGGGCTCAAACTGGTGCCGAGGGAACGACACGTCTCCTGAGCATGTCCCCTCGGCGTCGAGGCTACGGAGGGTTACCCTCTGCGACGATGGTCAAGGTGTATGCGATCGCACTGGCGGCCGGTCTGTTGGGGTTGCTGGTAGTGATCGTCGGGGGAGTGTTCGCCGAGAGCTTGGGCCGCCCCCTTCGTGATCCCGGAGAGAAGTTGGGGCCGGCCGGGAAGACGGTGCTCGGCGCCCTGGCCGGGTTTGGCATGGGAGGGCTCTCCGCCGAGTTCTCTCCAATCGACCTGACCTGGCAGTCGGCTCTCGTGGTGGCGGTTGCGGCCGCCGTCCTCTCGATTCTGTGGGTGCGGTTCAGCCTCTCCCGCACCGGCGTCTGATGCTCTTCGTCTCCGACGTGCACGGCGCCACCGCAGCGCTCCGCCGGCTCGTCGAACTGGGCGAGCCAATCGCAGTCCTGGGTGATCTCGCCAACCTCACCGACTATCGAAGCGGCGAGGGGGCAGTGGCCGACGTCCTCGGAATCGCCTTCGCCCGCGCTGCCTCGTCGGCTCGTGGCGAAGGCGATTTCGAGACGATGCGCTCGCTGTGGACCCGGGAGGTGGGGGACCGGGGCGAGGAGGTGAGAGACGCCATCGGCGAGGCTCTGGAGAGACAGTATGCCGAGGTGGCCGCGGCCTTGTCCGGGGGCACGGGGTTGGTGATCCACGGGAATGTGGACAGACCGCGGCAGCTCCGTGAGGCCCTGCCCGACGACTATCGCTATGTCCACGGGGAGGCTGTCGAAATCGAGGGCGTCAGATTCGGGTTCGTCGGCGGAGGGGTCTCCACCCCTCTCCGCGCCGAAGGGGAGGTCCCCGACGAGGAGATGGCGGGGCTGCTGGAGCGGATGGGCCCGGTCGAGGTGCTGTGCACGCATGTCGCGCCGGCGTTGCGGCCGTTGCGTCTCGATGTGATCACGGGGAGGGAGGAACGCGGTTCGGAACCGGTGCTTCGCTATCTGCGTGAGCACCGGCCCCGACTCCACCTCTTCGGTGACATCCACCAGGCGCAGGCCACCACCTGGCGGGTGGGACCCACCACTTGCCTGAACTCCGGTTACTTCCGCGCCACGGGCAGGTACCTGAGGGTGGAGGGCACGACGGTCCGCGGCGGGCGGGTGGGTTAGAGGTGGCCAACCCGGCTAGCCTCGGGGTTCTGGGATCCTCTTCTCTGCGATGACCGAAGGAACCTTCTCAGCACTCGAGATCGACGCAACCCCCGAGGTGCTCTATGACACCGCCGCGGAGGTGGCGTCCTATCCGGAGTGGGCCAGCGGGGTCAGGGAAGTCGAGGTCCTCGACAGCGACGCCGAAGGGCGGGTGGAGCGAGCCCGGTTCATTCTGGAAGGATTCGTCAAGGAGATCGAGTACGTCCTTCGCTACACCCATGACCGTCCCCACCTGCTCAGCTGGGTGGCCGAGGAGAGCAGCGACCTACGCATGCTCGAGGGGTCCTATCAGTTCACTCCCAAGGACGACGGCGCGACAGAGGTGGTGTACTCGCTAAGGGTGGAGCCCAACTTCAACCTCCCCGGGCTCGTGCGGAGGCAGGCGGAGAAGCAGATCGTGACCACAGCACTGCGCGGCCTCCGCAAGAGGGTCTTGGAGAGAGCCTGAGGCCATGAGGATCGTCCTGGTCACAGGTAAGGGCGGAGTCGGGAAGACGACCGTTGCCGCGGCCACGGCCCTGGCGGCTGCCGATGCAGGTCATCGCACCCTGGTCACTTCCACCGATCCCGCGCACTCGCTTGCCGACGCCCTGGCCATGGGTCTCGGGCCCGAGCCCACGTCGGTGACCGACCGTCTCCGCGGCCAGCAGATAGACGCCCAGCGCCAGCTCGACAAGCATTGGGGGTCGATCCGCCGCCAGCTCATGGAAGTCCTCGACTGGGGCGGGGCGGCGGGCATCCAGGCCGAGGAGTTTCTCATCTTCCCCGGCATGGACGAGCTGTTTGCCCTGCTCGAGGTGAACCGGCACGCCCGGTCGGGCGACTACGAGGTGGTTGTGGTGGACTGTG
>Ga0299907_10002456_pt1 | contig 11430 bp, 9 predicted proteins | sample RVTome_16_FD_198680 | JGI IMG/M metagenome (GOLD analysis project Ga0299907, IMG submission 198680) | Soil microbial communities from uranium-contaminated site in the Upper Colorado River Basin, Wyoming, United States - RVT152D67 (version 2) ...
ACTCAGAGCGGGCGACGAGAATCGAACTCGCGTTCTCAGCTTGGGAAGCTGATGTTCTGCCTCTGAACTACGCCCGCAGGTGGGGCAAAGATTAGCGGGTCGGGCCGGTCACTTGACCAGCGCGATCACCGACTTGAAGGCGGGGTCTTCGGCGGACCCGAGCCATTCGAAGATCACCATCTCGGTCGTGACGATCTCGGCACCGGCACGTTCAAGGCGGCGGAGGGCGGCCTCCTTGTTCTCGGGGCGGCGGGAGCCGACGGCGTCGGCCACCACGAAGACCCGGCGGGAGCGGTCGAGCAGCCCGAGGGCCGTCTGGAGGACGCAGACGTGGGCCTCGGCGCCGGCCACCACGATGTGGTGTCCGGGCGGAAGGCCCTCCATCACGCCCGGGGCCCGGCAGGAGTCGAACGTCATCTTGGCCACCACCGGGTGGTCGCCATCGGTACGGGCCAGCTCCGGCACCGTCGGGCCGAGCCCCTTGGGGTTCTGCTCGGTCGAGAGGACCGGCACATGGAGTTCCTCGGCGGCGGCGAGCAGCCGACCGGCGTTGGCCACCACCTCGTCGGCGCCGGCGATGGCCGGCATCAGCTTCTCCTGGAGGTCGACGAGGCAGAGGACGGACCGGCCACGATCGAGAATGGGCATGGCCGCAAAGTACCGTCTTCCCTGAGGCTCGGACACCGCAGGGGGGTCATGACCATGCTCACGGCCGAGGAGTACCGGGAATCGCTCCGCCGCTACCGACCCCGGGTGTTCGTCGACGGGGAGGCCGTCGAGTCCGTGGCCGACGAGCCCCGCCTGGCGCCGGGCATCGCCGCCATCGGCGTGACCTACGACTTCGCCACCCGCCCGGAGCACGCCGAGGTCATGACGGCCAAGCAGGCCACCTCGGGCAAGACCGTCAACCGCCTGGCCCACATCAACGAGACGAACCAGGACCTGCTCCAGAAACTGGAGGCGACCCGGCTCGTCTGCCGGGAGTCCGGCTGCGCCCAGCGCTACCTGACCCACGACGGCCTCAACGCCCTCTCGGCCGCCACTCAGGTTGCCGACGCCCAGCGCGGCGCCTCCTCGGCGAGCCGGTACGAACGGTTCCTGGCCTACCTCCATCAGGTCCAGGACGCCGACCTGACCCTCGGCATCGCCATGACCGACGGCAAGGGCGACCGTTCGAAGCGCCCCGGGCAGCAGGCGAACCCCGATGCCTACGTCCACATCACCGAGCGCCGGCCCGACGGCATCGTGATCCGGGGGGCCAAGGCGATCGTCACCGCCGCCCCCTACGTGCACGAGTTCCTCGTCATGCCCTGCCGGACGATGACGCCTGACGACGCCGACTTCGCCGTCTGCTGCGCCGTTCCCGTCGACGCCCCCGGCGTCACGATCGTGGCCCGCCCGGCCGGCCGGCCGGGGGAGAAGGCTCGGGAGCTTCACCAGCCCTCGGGAAACGCATACGCGCCCTTCTCCGGCCGCTACGGCCAGTCGACCGGCGTCGTCGTCTTCGATGACGTGTTCGTCCCCCACGACCGGGTTTTCCTGGCCGGCGAGGTCGACGAGGCCGGCCTGGCCACCGTCACCTACGCCACCCACCACCGCCATTCGTGCATCGGCGCCCGGGCCGGCTTCGGTGACCTCCTGATCGGCGCCGGCGCCCTCATGGTGGAGGCCAACGGCCTCGACCCTGACAATCACGGCCACATCCGCGACGCCATGGTCGAGCTCATCACCGTGGTCGAGAGCTTCTACGCCTGCGGGGTGGCGGCCTCCGTCTACGGCGTGGACGATGGCGCCGGCGGCGTCATGCCCGACCCCGTCTTCGCCAACATCGGCAAGCTGCTGCTGGCCACCAAGATCTACGACATGCATCGCCTGGCCCACTACGTCTCCGGTGGCCTCATCGTGGCCCTCCCCGGCCCCGACGAGGACCACAACCCCGAGACCGCCGCCTCGCTGGAGGCCGTGATCGCCGGACGGGCCGACATCCCCGCAGCCGCCCGCCGGGAGGTGGCCCGCTTGGTGGAGGACCTGACCGCCTCCTACGCCGGCAGCTGGTACTCGGTCATCTCGCTCCACGGCGGCGGCTCACCCGAGGCCATGAAGCGGGAGATCTGGCGGAACTACCCCGTCGGCGACAAGGTCGACCTGGTCGAGCGCCTCCTCGACCGGGGCGTCGCCGGGGAGGCGACCGTCCCTGAAGGTGCCGGCCTCCCGTCAATCCGCCGCCGGGTGTCCCGCCAACCGGGCCGCTGTTGCGACGCCGGCTGCCAGTAACCTCGCCGCCGTGATTCTCTCCGACGTCTCCATCCGCAAGGAGCTGGCCGACGGGCGCATCATCATCGACCCGCTCGACGACCGCGATGTCCAGCCGTCATCGGTGGACCTCCGCGTCGACCGGTTCTTCCGGGTCTTCCGCAACGACACGACGCCCTACATCGACCCGAAGCGGAACCAGGAAGACCTGACCGAGCTCGTCGAGGTTGCCGACGACAAGGCCTTCATCCTCCACCCCGGCGAGTTCGTCCTCGGCAGCACCCTCGAGGTCGTGACCCTCCCCGACGACCTGGTCGCCAGGCTGGAAGGGAAGAGCTCTCTGGGGCGCTTGGGGCTGCTGATTCACAGTACCGCGGGATTTGTCGACGCAGGCTGGAGTGGTCATTTGACATTGGAGTTGTCCAATGTGGCGAACCTGCCGATCGCCATCTACCCCGGCATGAAGATCGGCCAGATCTCCTTCATCCGGATGACGAGCCCGGCCGAGCGCCCCTACGGCAGCACCGAGACCCGCTCCAAGTACCAGGGCCAGCGCGGCCCCACCCCGTCCCGGTACTACCTCAACTTCCAGGACGAACAGGCCGGAAGCGGGTAGCCGAGCCCAACCACCGGTCCCAAATTGGAGTGCCCCAATATGGGACCACCGGTTCACGCTGGAGGGGTCCAACACCCGTCCTGGCCGAGCGCCAGCGGCCGACGACGCCGACTGAAGGGGGTTGGCGAGCCCTGTTGGGGGCGGGCCGGCCGGGATCCGGCGCCAGCCACACACGAGTGGTCCCATATCCGAGAACCGAATATGGGACCGGTGGTTGTCCGCGCTCGCGACTGGCCTGCTGCCGGGCTACCTAACCGGCGTTTCCCTTGCCGGAATACCGCGGAAAAGGAACGCCAGTTACCCGCGGCCGGACTCCTCGGAAGCGGCGTTCGTGTACCGGAATAGAGCGGAAAAGGAACGCCAGTCGGGGAGGGGGGGTCTGCGGGCGTCAGGCGGACGGGGACGGCTCGACGGGGGTGGCGCCCGGCGACAAAGCGGACCGGGTGGCTCGGCCGGGGATGCCTTCGATCGCCTCGAGCAGGACCATCGAGATGTCGCTGACCTTGACCTGCTCGTCGGCGCCCTTCTCCTTCACGCCGTCGTCCAGCATGATCATGCAGAACGGGCAGGCCACGGCGATGCGGTCGGCGCCGGTGCCGAGGGCCTCCTCGGTGCGCTCGATGTTGACCTTCTTGCCTGTCCGCTCCTCCATGAACATGCGGGCGCCGCCGGCCCCGCAGCACAGGCCCCGGGTGCCGTTGCGGGGCATCTCGACCACCTCGACCCCGGCGATCGAGCCGATCACCTTGCGGGGGGCGAGGTAGATGTCGTTGTGGCGGCCCAGGTAGCAGGAGTCGTGGTAGGCGATGCGCTCGTCGAGCGACGCCCCCTTCATCGACAGGCGGCCCTCGTCAACCAGCTGCATGAGGAACTGCGAGTGGTGGACGACGTCGAACTTCCCGCCGTAGTCGGGGTACTCGTTCCGGAGCGTGTTGAAGCAGTGGGGGCAGCTGGCGATGACCTTGTGTACCCCGAGGCCGTTGAGGGTCTCGATGTTCTGCGACGCCAGCATCTGGAAGACGTACTCGTTGCCTGACCGCCGGGCCGGGTCACCGGTGCAGAGCTCGTTCTGGCCGAGGATGGCGAAGTCGACCCCGGCCCGCTGCAGCAGCTTGGCCGTGGCCACCGCCACCTTCTTGTTGCGGTCGTCGAAGCTGGTGGCGCAGCCGACCCAGTAGAGGTACTCGTGGTCGAGGGTCCCCGAGTAGGGGTCGACGATCGGGACCTCGTCGGGCAGACCCTTGGCCCACGCCGCCCGTTCGGCCTGGTTCATCTGCCAGGGGTTCGAGGAGTTCTCCATGCCCCGGTAGGCGTTGCCGAGCTCGGTGGGGAAGTTCGACTCCATCAGCGAGTAGTAGCGGCGGATGTCGAGGATCTTGTCGAGGATCTCGATATTGACCGGGCAGATCTCGTCGCAGGCCTTGCACGTGGTGCAGGCCCACACCTCCTCGGCGGTGATCCGCTCCAGAACCGAACCGGCTTCGATCGTGATGTCGGCGTCGACGGTCACCGGCGGCGGCACCTTCGGGTTGGCGGTGGCCGCCATCACCTCGCCCACCTTGAGGACGATCTCCCGAGGGTCGAGCGGCTTGCCGGTCTTGTTGGCCGGGCACACCGACGTGCAGCGCCCGCAGATCGTGCAGGCGTCGGTGTCCATGAGCTGCTTCCAGGTGAAGTCCTCGATCTTCGACGCCCCGAAGGATTCGAGCTCCGTCTCCATCAGGTTGGGCAGCGGCTTCATGGCGCCCTTGGGCCGGGGCCGGTCCCGCAGCCACATGTTCATCGGCGACGTGAACATGTGGCGCAGCTTGGTGGTGGGCAGCAGCACCAGGAACGTGAGGAAGCCTGCGAAGTGCAGGGCCCACATGGCCCGGTGGGCCCGGGAGAGGGCGGTGGCCGTCCACCCGTCGACGGCGGCGGAGATGGGCCAGCCGATGAGCGACCACTTCTCGAAGGTGGGCCGGCCGACGAGGGCGATGCGGAAGCCCTCGGCCAGGAAGCCGGTCACGCCGATGAGGAGGAACACCCCGAGGACGACCGCGTCCTCGGGCTTCGTCTTGGTCCAGATCCGGTAGGGCGCCCATAGGTAGCGCCGGCCGATGGCCCACAGGATCCCGACCAGGAAGGCGACGCCGGCCAGGTCGGCGGTCAGCGAATAGGCCTTGTAGACGTCGCCGTGGAGGAACTTGAGGTCGGGCGGGAACTGGTGGTTGGCCTCCAGCAGCACGGTGGCGATGAACAGCCAGATGAACCCGAAATAGAGCAGTGAGTGCATGATGCCGGCGGCCGGGTCGCGCAGCAGCGTCTGCATCCACACCCCGGCCCGGAAGTCCTCGGCCCGACGCTTGGCGTTGGCTTTGGTGGTGCGGCGGTCGTCGGGCTGGCCCCGCTCCCAGTTCTTGACCCGATCCGAGGCGAGCTTGCCGACCACGACGGCGGCGACGGCTACCGCCAGGTAGAAGAGCGCCTTGACCGCGCTGGGGATGTTGCCGAACACCTCCCGGCTGATCGGCGACTCGTCGTGCCAGCCGACGATGGCGGGGGCGATGCCCGAGCTGGCGAAGACGGCGCCGGCGACGACGCCGGTGGCCAGCACGAACTGGTGTGGCTTGGGGCGTGGCATGGCGGAAGTGTAAGGCGGGCCCTCCGGCCGTCCCCCTATCGTTCGGCTTAGCCGATGAAGAGGGTCTTGCGGAGGTCGGAACCGACCTCTTCGAGGATCTCCCGGCCCCGGTCGATGACGCCGCCGAACCAGAAGAAGTTGTGGATCATCCCCTCCTCCCGGCGGACCTCGGACATCACGCCGTTGAAGAGCAGCAGTTGGCCGTAGGCGTCACCCTCGTCCCGGAGCGGGTCGTACTCCGCGGTGATGATGATGGCCGGCGGAAGGTTGCCGAGGTTCTGCTCCCGGACGGGAGAGCAGTACGGCTCGTAGTGCGTGCCCTCCTCGCAGCCGGTCAGGTAGTAGCCCTTCCAGGTGCGCATCATGGCGGTGGTGAGGAGATGGCCCTCGCCGTACTCCTGGTACGACGGGGTCTCGAACTTCACCAGGTCGGTGACCGGGCAGAGGAGGATCTGGAGGGCGATCTCCGGGTCACCCAGATTCTTGTCCCGGATGAGCATGCAGGCCGCCGTGGCGAGTGTGGCCCCCGCGCTGTCGCCGACCACGGCCAGGCGCGAACTGTCAACGCCGAAGTTCTCGCCGTAGGCCCCGACCCAGGAGATGGCGACATAGGCGTCGGTCACCGCCGCCGGGTAGGGGTGCCCGGGGGCCAGGCGGTAGTCGACGGAGATCACGACGCAGCCCGACCGGTTGGTCAGCAGCCGGCAGATCGGGTCGACCAGGTCGATGCTCCCGCTCGAGAACCCGCCGCCGTGGAAGTAGAAGACGGCCGGCAGCAGCCCCTCGCCCTCGGGCCGGTAGATCCGGAGCCCGATGTCGCCCTCCGGGCCGGGGATGGCCAGGTCCTCGACCGAGGCGACGTCTTCGACCGGCACCATGAAGTTGCGCACGCTGTCGATGAACTGTCGTCCCTCTTCAAGGCTGAGTGTCTCGAACGGCGGCAGCCCCATGGCCGCCACGCCGTCGAGGATTACCTGAGCCTGTGGATGCAGCGGCATGACCCTCCCCTGATCGTCAAAACGGGCGGAATCGTAGCCGGAATAGCTGCCCGGCTCACAGAGTTGATATCATCGTACTCAAGTTTTCTTCACGTACGCGAACCCACTGGAGGCTCCCCCATGCCTAAGGCCGTCGGCATCGACCTCGGCACCACCAACTCTGTCGTCTCGGTGCTCGAAGGTGGCGAGCCCACTGTCATCCCCAACGCCGAAGGCGCCCGCACGACCCCCTCGGTCGTGGCCTTCTCGAAGACCGGCGAGGTGCTGGTCGGAGAAGTTGCCAAACGGCAAGCTGTCACCAACGCCGACCGCACCGTCCGCTCGGTCAAGCGGGAGATGGGCACCAACTGGAGCATCGAGATCGACGGCAAGAAGTACACCGCCCAGGAGATCTCCGCCCGCACCCTCCAGAAGCTGAAGCGGGACGCGGAGGCCTACCTCGGCGACACCGTCACCCAGGCCGTGGTCACCGTGCCGGCCTATTTCGACGACGCCCAGCGCCAGGCGACCAAGGAGGCGGGCGCGATCGCCGGCCTCGAGGTGCTGCGGATCATCAACGAGCCCACGGCGGCCGCCCTGGCCTACGGGCTCGACAAGGAGACCGACCAGACGATCCTGGTCTTCGACCTCGGGGGCGGAACGTTCGACGTGTCGGTCCTCGACATCGGCGACGGCGTCTTCGAGGTCAAGTCGACGGCGGGGAACACCCACCTCGGCGGCGACGACTGGGACCAGCGGGTCATGGACTGGCTGGTCAGCGAGTTCAAGAACGCCCACGGCGTCGACCTGGGCAAGGACAAGATGGCCCTCCAGCGCCTGAAGGAGGCGGCCGAGAAGGCCAAGATCGAGCTGTCGTCCACGCAGGAGACCACCATCAACCTGCCGTTCGTGACGGCCACCCCCGACGGCCCGCTGCACCTCGAGTCCAAGCTCACCCGGTCGAAGTTCCAGGAGCTCACGGCCGACCTCCTCGAGGCCTGCAAGGGCCCGTTCGAGCAGGCCATCCGCGACTCCGGCCTCGACAAGTCGGCCATCCACCACGTGATCCTGGTCGGCGGCTCGACCCGGATGCCGGCCGTCCAGCAGCTCGTGCAGGAGATGACCGGCAAGGAGGCCCACAAGGGCGTGAACCCCGACGAGGTCGTGGCCGTCGGCGCCGCCATCCAGGCCGGTGTCCTCAAGGGCGAGGTCAAGGACATCCTCCTCCTCGACGTCACGCCGCTGTCCCTCGGCATTGAGACCAAGGGCCAGATCATGACCAAGCTCATCGAGCGGAACACGACGATCCCGACCAAGCGGTCGGAGGTCTTCACCACCGCCGAGGACGCCCAGCCGTCGGTCGAGATCCACGTCCTCCAGGGCGAGTCCGACATGGCCTACCGCAACAAGACGCTGGGCAAGTTCCAGCTCGTCGACCTGCCGCCCGCCCCCCGGGGCGTGCCCCAGATCGAGGTCACGTTCGACATCGACGCCAACGGCATCGTGCACGTCTCGGCCAAGGACCGGGCAACCGGCAAGGAGCAGTCGATGACCATCACCGGCCAGTCGGCCCTCAACCGGGACGAGATCGACCGCATGATGCGCGAGGCCGAGTCCCACGCCGAGGAGGACCGCAAGCGCCGGGAGGAGGCCGAGGTCCGCAACAACGCCGACACGCTCGTCTACCAGACCGAGAAGCTCCTCAAGGAGCAGGGCGAGAAGGCCACGCCGGAGGACAAGACGGCCATCGAGGACGCCCTCAAGTCGGTCAAGGAGGCCCTGGCCGGCACCGACGTCGACGCCATCAAGCGGGCCCACGAGAGCCTGATCTCGGCCAGCCAGAACTTCGCTACCCGCCTCTACCAGCAGGCGGCGGCTCAGGCCCAGGGCGGCGGGGCCGGCGATGCCGGTGGTACCGGCGCCTCGAGCGATGGATCGGCGGCCGGCGGTGCAGCCGAGGAAGAGGTGGCCGACGCCGAGATCGTCGACGAGGGCAAGGGGGCGTAGCCCATGCCGACCAACGACACCGGGCCTCCTCCTTCGGAGGAGGAGGCCCCAGCCCAAACTGGCATTGCGGGGGACACCCCCGCACCCCCGGGCATCGAGGAGATCGCCCGCACCGCCCCGGACCCAATGGATGCAGGTGACGTGGCGGAGGGCGAGCTCCTCGACGAAGCCGATGGTGAGATTGTGATCGACACCGGCGGCGACGAGCTCGCCCAGGTCACCGCCGAACGCGACGAGTACCTGGCCCATATGCAGCGGACTCAGGCGGAGTTCGACAACTATCGCAAGCGGATGCTGCGGGACCAGACGACCCATCTCGAGCGGGCCACGGCCGGTCTGGTCGAGCAGCTCCTGCCGGTCCTCGACTCGTTCGAGTTGGCCCTCGGCAGCGCCGGCCCAGTGTCTTCGGATGCTGGCGTCGATCGGCTCCGCAAGGGTGTCGAGCTCGTCTACGGCGAGCTCCTCGGCGCCCTGGAGAAGGCCGGCCTGGAACGGATCGAGGCGCACGGCAAGCCGTTCGACCCGGAAGAACACGAAGCAGTCATGCACATCGAGGACGATGGTGGTGAGCCGGGCGTACGCGACGTCGTGCGCAGCGGCTACCGCTTCAAGGGCCGGGTCCTTCGCCCGGCCATGGTGAAGGTGGCGACCTAAATAGATGGCTCCGCAGCGGGAGTGGTTCGAGAAGGACTACTACGCCGTGCTCGGGCTCCAGAAAGGGGCGACCGAGAAGGAGATCATCCGCGCCTACCGGAAGCTGGCCAAGCAGCACCACCCTGACGCCAACCCGAACAACTTGGAGGCGGAGGAGAAGTTCAAGGACATCTCCACCGCCTACGACGTCCTCGGCGACGCCGCCAAGCGCAAGGAATACGACGAGGTCCGCGAGATGGTCGCCTCCGGCGCCGGCAACCCGTTCGCCGGGGCGGGCACCGGCGGCTTCGGCGGCCCTGGGGGCGGCGGCATCCGGTGGGAAACCGGCGATATGGGCGACATGGGGGGGCTCGGCGACCTGCTTGGCAACATCTTCAATCGAGGCCGGCGTGGCGCGGGCGCAGGGGCACAGTCGACCCGATCCGGGGCCGGCCCTCGCCGGGGCGGCGACCTCGAAGCCGAGGTCCACCTGTCGTTCGACGACGCCGTCCGTGGCGCGACCATCGCCGTCCAGCTGACCGGCGCCGCCCCCTGCCACACCTGTGGGGGGACGGGCGCCGCCCCGGGCACCGTCCCGCAGCCCTGCCCGCAGTGCCACGGCGCCGGCACGCTGGCCGTCGACCAGGGCCCGTTCTCCTTCTCCCAGATCTGCCCCCGCTGCGGCGGGAGCGGCCGGGTGGTGGACAAGCCCTGCGTGACGTGCGGCGGCGGCGGCGCCGAGACCCGCACCCGGGAAGTCAAGGTCCGCATTCCGGTCGGGGTGGCCGATGGTCAGCGTGTCCGGGTGAAGAGCAAGGGCACGCCCGGCAACAACGGCGGGCCGCCGGGCGACCTCTACGTCACCGTTCACGTGACGCCCCACCCGCTGTTCGGGCGCCGGGGCGACAACCTGTTGCTGCGGGTGCCGGTGACGTTCTCGGAGGCGGCCCTCGGCGCTGAGGTGAAGGTCCCGACGCTCGACGGCGCCGTCACCGTCCGGATCCCGCCCGGCACGGCAGCGGGCAAGACGCTGCGCGTCCGGGGTCGGGGGATCCCCAAGGCCGGTGGCAGCGCCGGTGATCTGCTGGTGACGGTCGACGTCGTCGTGCCGCAGGCGCTCTCCGACGAGCAGCGTCAGGCGGTCGAGGCGCTGGCCGCCACCGAATCTGCCAACCCACGAGCTCACCTGGGGGTCTGACCATGGCCAAGGACGACGAACGGGCGCTGTACGTCATCTCGGTGGCGGCGGAGCTGGCCGGCGTCCACCCCCAGACGCTGCGTATCTACGAGCGCAAGGGCCTGGTCGAGCCGCAGCGGACGGTCGGCCGGTCACGCCGCTATTCCGACCGCGACATCCACCGCCTGCAGCGGATCCAGGAGCTGACCACCGAAGGCGTCAGCCTGGCCGGGGTCAAGCGGATCATCGCCCTGGAGGAGGAGCTGGACTGCGCCCGGGACGAGATCGACCGGCTCCTGAGCCAGATCGCCGATCTGCGCCGGGAGGCCGATCAGGCCGTAGCCGACGTGCACCGGCAGTACCGCCGCGACCTCGTGCCGTTCAGCAAGGCCGTCATCCGCTTCGGCCCCCGCTGATTGACCCGGGGGTTCGGGGTGTCCCCCGGAAAGAATTGCGCTCTATAGCGAAAGCGTAATTCTTCCAAATAGAACCGCAAACACTCGCGGGTTTAGGGCCGAAAGGGTACCCCTTCGGACCTATTCGCAGTTTGGGTCTTACGCGATTGTCCCCTTTGAACGCACAGCCTGTCCGGAGGAGCCGGGGGGTGGCTGAGCAATGTGCAAAGGAGCGCGAATGGCCCTCCAGAAGGTCCTACTCAAGGGAAACCGCCGCCGCATTTTCGGTCTTTTCGCGGTGACAAGTCTGGTCGTTGTCCTCGTCGCCGGGGCCAACGCCTTCGCTGACATCCCCGACCGCGACGGCCTGCACCTCTGTTACGACAAGGACAGCGGCCGCCTGCGGGTCGTCGACAACAAGGGTTGCGACCACGACGAACGCAAGATCGTTTGGGACAACCGGGGTCGCGTCGGAGCCCGGGGCGAGCGGGGCCCCGCCGGCGATGACGGCCGCCCCGGCCCCAAGGGTCCGGAGGGCGACTCCGGCCCCATCGGTCCTCCCGGTCCGGCGGGCCCGGCCGGTGAGGTGGGTCCCCCTGGACCGGAGGGCCCCATGGGCCCACAGGGCGTCGTCGGTCCGGACGGGGTTCCCGGCCCCATCGGCCCCGTCGGCCCTGGCGGCCCCCGCGGCCCGTCGGGTCCGGTCGGCCCGGAGGGCCCTCCCGGCCCGCGGGGCGAACAGGGCCCGC
>Ga0299907_10002457_pt1 | contig 11430 bp, 9 predicted proteins | sample RVTome_16_FD_198680 | JGI IMG/M metagenome (GOLD analysis project Ga0299907, IMG submission 198680) | Soil microbial communities from uranium-contaminated site in the Upper Colorado River Basin, Wyoming, United States - RVT152D67 (version 2) ...
GCGCGATCGTCGAGTTCGTGCCGAAGGACGACCCCATGGTCCAGCAGCTGCTCGCGGCGCGCCGCGACATCTTCACCGACTACACCCTCGACGGCTTCCGTGCCGCGTTCGGCGGGCCGTTCAAGATCGTGGACTCCGCCACCGTGGAGGACAGCGCGCGCCAGATCTTCCTGCTCGAACGCCGCGCGTGACCGCCGCCGCGTTGGCCGCCGAGGCTCGCGCCTAGAACCCGAAATCTGTCATGTGATATAAGTGTCACATGACAGCGACTGCCCGGACCGATGCGGACCTGTGGCGTGCGCTTGCCAGCCCCTGGCGACGCCAGCTGCTGGACCTGCTGCGTGACGGACCGCGGACCACCAGCGAGCTGGACGCGGAGATCCCACAGCTGAGCCGTTTTGCCGTCATGCAGCACCTGGGCGTGCTGGTCCGTTCCGGCGTGGTTGTGGCCCGCCGCCGTGGGCGGAATCGGTACAACCATCTCAACCCCGTCCCGCTCCGGCGCTGGTACGAGCGCTGGGTGCAGCCGCTGGCGGACGTGTCGGCCAGCGAGATGCTGGCGCTCGAGCGGGCCGTCGAACAGAAAGGAGAGGTTCCCATGGCAACCGTGCTGGAGCAGGTGCACACCGTGCGCCTGGAGACGGAGCTGCGCTTCCGTGCCTCGGCCGAGCGGGTCTTCCGCGCGCTGACCGAGGAGTCGCCGCGCTGGTTCCCGCACACGCATGGCGGCGACCGGGTGCGCGCGGTGGTGGTCGAGCCGATGGTCGGCGGGCGCCACTACGAGGACTGGGGCGGCGGTCAGGGCCACCTCTACGGGCAGGTGACCCTCTACGACCGGCCGCACCGGCTGGGCCTGCGTGGGCGGATCATGCCGGGCACGATCCTGGACACCAGCTACGAGCTGGAAGAGACCGATGACGGCGGGGTCGTGCTGCGCATGTCGAAGGTCGCGGTTGGGCCGATGACTGGCGAAGAGGCGGCGTCGATCCGCGAGTTCGCCGACATCGGCCGCTTTGCAGAGGCGCTGCGGTCGGTGGTCGAGGACGGCTGAAGGCCGCGTCAGCGGCTGGGTGGAGCGAGGAGGCGCACGACGGCCTCTTCCACGCGATCGATCGGAAGCGGGCCTGGCGGTGTCGTCGCGGCGAACCTCGCAGGCGCCTCGGATCGCCAACGCCGCGCCATCGCGCGCCACGGCTCGGGGTAGCCCTCGCCGAGGCGCGCCACCCCATCCTCCACGGTGCGGAGGAGGTCGAGCAGGAGCTCCCAGGCCTCCCACCGACGCAAGAGGAACGCGGCCGGGAACAGGAACTCCGAGACGTGCTCGCTGTCGTGGGGACCCAGGCTCTCATGCAGCTCGAGCAGCAGCCGAGCGGCGTTGGCCGGGTCGCCCCATCGGCCCTCGACCTCGGCACAGGCGGCGAGCGCCCGCACCAGGCGATACGTGCTGCCGGATTGGCGAGCGAAGGCCATCGCATCCCCCGCGCTGCGGCGCGCCACGGCCTCATCCTCGCCGCAGACCGCGATGTCGGCCAGGGTGCTGAGGGCATGGGAAGCTCGGCTGAGATCACCGGCATGCTCGTACCGTAGGGCAGCCTCGCTCAGCTCGGCGATGCCAGCCTCCACCTGGCCTCCGCCCGCGAGGTTCTCGCCGACGTAATAGGCCACGATGGCGAGCGCCGACAGGTTCTCCGTGTCCGTCAGCAGGCGGCGGGCTTCTCGGGCCGCCTCCTCGCCCGCGGTCCACTCGCCGCGGTGCGCATGCAGGCCCGACAGGCCGACGAGACACCGCGCCAGGCCGAGAGGATCGTCCAGCTCCCGGAAGGCGGCTATAGCATCGGTGAAGATGCGGAGCGATTCGTCGACGTCGCCAACCACCATGGACAGCGATGCCATCGAACGCAGGATTGCGGCGCGCACACCGGCATCACCTACCTCGGGCAACAGGCCGGCGAGGCGAGATCGCTGCTCCCAGGCGAGGTAGCGGTTGTGGAAGTAGACGTCGAGCGCCATGGCTGACAGCGCGACCTCGTCCGTACGTCGCGCTCGGACGCCGAGCTCGAACGCTTCGTGCAGGTTATCGAGATCGTCGTCCATGGCCGCCAGGTCGACGACCTGCCGGAAGTCGTCCTGGTCGGTGCCGCGTGCCTTGCGGAGATAGTGCGTGACGAAACGCTCACGCAGCGCTTCGACGTCGGCGCCGCTGCCCAGCCGCTCGCGGCCGAACTCCCTGATCGGGATGAGTGCGCGGTAGCGAACGGAACCGTCTCGACGCCGATCTGCCACCAGCAGCGAGGCGTCCACCAGCCGCGCGATGGCTACCGCCAGGCGCCGGCGGTCGCCCCTGGTGGTGCACACGGCCAGCGCGTCCTCGAGGGCAAAGGAGCCGTTGAACACCGAGGTCGCAATGAACAGCTGACGGTCGCCCGGCGGCAGAAGCGCAACGCTCCACTGCATGGCGGCGCGCAACGAGCGGCGCGACGAGGGCCCGCCGCGCGCCGCTGCTGGCGGTAGGACGTCCGCCCCCAGCATCTCCTCGATGTCCGGGACGCTCAGCGCCGGCACCCAGCGCGCGGCCAGCTCCAGTGCCAGCGGGATGCCTTCAGCACGGCGGCACAGCCCGGCCACCAGCGGCGCGCTCTCCGGGGTGATGCGGAAGGTACCGTCGGCAGCCCGTGCCCGATCGACGAACAGGCGCACTGCCGCCGAGGCGAGCACGGACGGGGTTTCGCCGCCCATGTCGTGCGCGGGAGCCGGCAGTGGCTCGATCCGGAGCACCGCCTCATCGGGCAGCCCAAGCGGTCGGCGACTGGTGGCCAGGATCCGCAGCCTGGCTCTGCCAGTGGACATGACGCGCCCGATGAACTCAGCGCAGGGCTCCAGCAGGTGTTCGCAGTTGTCGAGGATGAGCAGTGCCGGCAGGTCGGCAACCCGGTCCGCCGCCTCCTCCAGCGTGGCGGTGTGCCGGCGCAGTCCGACCGTGGTGGCGATGGCTCCCACCACCTCCTCCCGGTTGCGTGCCTCGGCGAGGGGCACGAACCACGCCGCGATCCGCTCCTGCTCTACCACGGCCCGACCGGCCTCGACCGCCAGTCGTGTCTTGCCGAAGCCCGGCCCACCGACGACCGTCACCACACGGCGATCTGCGAGAGTGGCTGTGATCCGCTGCAGATCGATCTCGCGGCCAATGAAACTGGACACCGTAGGCGGCAGACGGTATTCGGGCAGGTCCCGTTCCGGCTCACCGAGGCTCGCGTCCTGCACGAGGATCCGCTCCGCCATGAGGCGGAGCGCCGGCCCGGGCTCGACCCCCAGCTCCTCGGCGAGCACGCGACGTGCGTCCTGGTACGTGCGAAGGGCCTCCGCCGGTCGCCCGGACCGATACAGCGCCAGCATCAGCTGTTCCCATCGCGGCTCCCGCAGCGGCTCGTGGGCGACGAGGGCGCGCAGCCGGAGGACCGCTTCCTCGTGCCGGCGGGTGGCGACCAGCGCTCGCGCGTGCAGGTCGCCGAGGTTGGACCACAGCTCGGTGAGGCGGTTGATCTCTGGAGCGGCGAAGTTGTCCGCCCGCAAATCGTCGAACGGGTCGCCTCGCCAGAGCGCCATGGCGCGTGCCGACGTCCGGAGCACGGCATCCCAGTCGGCGGATTGCGCCTGTGCGGCAGCTCGGGTCCCGAGAGCCTCGAAGGTCGAGCGGTCGAAGCGGTACCCGTCGGGCTCGAGGTGGTAGCCGGTCGCCGTGGTCCCGATCAGTCCCGGCACCACCCGTCGCAGGGCGGACAGGTGGACGTGCAGCGCCGTTCGTGCCGTGGCCGGAGGGTCGTCGCCCCACATCCGGTCGAGCAATGCATCGGTGTCCAGCACGGATTCCGGATCGAGCAGGAGTACCGACAGCAGGCGGCGCTGGGCTGGGCGCAGCCGGACGTTGGACCCGCCTCCGCGAACCTCGAGCGGGCCCAGGACGTTGACCTCTCGCCCCCTGCTGCTGCTGGTCATCGAAACGTACGCGTTTAGTGAGCGTTTAGCGGGTCGCCCTATTGTCCACGAAGCGAGCAAGCCGCCGGGAGGCGGCGAACGGAGGGGCTCATGGACTGGCCGCTGGTCGGTCGAGAGGTGGTGATGCGGCGGCTCACCACACGTCTCGAAAGCGAAGAGGCTGCTGGCGTCGCCATCGCGGGCGAGGACGGCGTCGGCAAGACACGGCTGGCTGCCGAGCTGCGACGCTGGGAGGACACCTGCGGGCGGGCGGTCGAGTGGGTCGCCGCGTTCTCGAGCGCGGCCCGCATTCCGTTCGGCGCAATCTCGGGAGTGTTCGACCTGCCGCCATCGGTCCGGGACGAGCCGGGGCTGGTCCATGCGCTGCTGCAGGCGATGCGCCGGCGGCGTGGCGCGTATCCGCTCCTGCTCGTGGTGGACGACGCGCACCTTCTCGACGATCACAGCTCCACGTTGATCCACCAGGCAGCGGCGGGCGGAGCGGCTCGTGTTGTGCTCACGCTCCGCCATGGCGAGGCCGCTCCGGCAGCCATCACCCAGCTCTGGAAGGACGGTGTCGTCGATCGCGTGGAGATTGGCCCACTGCGCCGGGAGGCGACCGACGAGCTCGTGGAGGCGGTGCTCGGGGGCCCGGTCGCGGCGATGACGCTCACCCAGCTTTGGCAGCGATCCGGCGGCAACCCGCTCTTCCTGCGCGAGCTGGTGCTGGCGGGGCTCGAATCCGGCGCGTTCGTCCGGGAGAACGGCGTGTGGCGCGCGGCCGGGGTCCTCCCGCCGCCGACCCGCCTGGGCGACATCGTCCGCGCCCGCCTCGGGAGTCTGGGCACGGAAGAGGAGCTGGTTGTCGAGATGCTGGCCGTTGCCGACGCGCTCGACCTCCACACCCTGGAGCTGCTCGGCCGCCAGGGTGAGGTCGAGCGGCTCGAAGAGCGTCGCCTGCTCACGATCGAGCAGAGCGGAAACCGCTCGATCGTCCGGCTCGCCCACCCGATGTACGGCGAGGTGGTGCGGGCCGGCCTGCCCCGTGCCAGGGCTCGCCGCATCATGCGTCGTCTGGCGGACTGCCTCGAGGCGACGCGCGCGCGGCGACCCGAGGACGTGCTGCGGCTGGCCCTGTGGCGGATCGATGGAGGCGGCCCGGCGGATCCCGCAGTCCTGCTGGCCGCCGCCCACCGAGCGCTCGCCGTATTCGACGCCCCGCTCGCCGAGCGGCTGGCGCAGGCGGCGATGACCGATGCTGCCAGCAATGTCCCGGCGCGCCTTCTGCTGGGCCGGGCGCTCGCCAGCCAGCAGCGAGTCGATGAGGCCGATGACGTCCTCGCTGCCGCAGCCGAGCTCACGGCCTCGCAGGACGACATGGCCCAGATCGCCCTGGCGCGGGCAAATCTCCTCTACTTCCGAGCCGGATCGGCCTCCCGCGCATCGGCTGTGCTGACCGATGCCCTCGACCGCCTCACCGATCTCGACTGGCGAGACGAGATCGTGTCCCTGCTCGCGCTGTTCCAGTCAGGCGCGGGAGAGCTGCGAGCCGTCGCCGCCGCGGGGCGACGGGTCACGAACCGGGAGGATGCCCGTCCGCGGACGGTGGTGCACACCCTCGTCTACTCGAGCGTCGCCAACGTGATGCTCGGCAGGTTCGCAGAGGCGGAGCGCGAGGTGCGGACCGGCCTCCAGCTCGTGCCTGGCGTCAGGGAAGAGCTCCCGCTCAGCGGGGAGATGCTGCGCATCAATGGCGTCCTGGCCGACGCGTATGCCGGGCGGTTGGCTCGTGCCGTGGAGCTGGGGCTCCTCGGCCGCCAGGCGGCGCTCAGTGCCGGGGCGGCCGAGGTCGCGGCGATGTGGGGCATGAACCTCGCCGAGTGCCAGATGCTGGCCGGGGATATCCAGGCTGCCCTGCGGACGATGCAGGAGGCGCTCGCGGCGATCCGGGAACGGGATCCGTTCGGCGTGCATGGGATCGCGGCGGGAGTGGCCTCGGTCTGCGCGTCCTGGCTCGGTCGCCACGAGGTGGCGTGGGCGCTGCGGCAGGAGATTCTGGACCTTGGCCTGGCTCGCGACGCCAGGTCCCGAATCTGGCTCGACCGCGCTTCCGTCTGGACGGTGTGGAACGATGACGGCGCCCGATCGGCGGCAATCCGTGCGATCGCGGCCGGTCGGCGCGCCGTGGGCGATACGCACCTCGTCTGGGGCGCCTGGCTGTTCCACGACGCGGCCCGGCTCGGGCTGGCGAGGCCGGCTGCCGACCGCCTCGCGGTGCTCGCCAGGCGGATCGAGGGCGACCTCGTCCCGACCATGGCACATCACGCAGTGGCCCTGGCGAATGGCGACGCCATCGCGCTCGACCGCGCAGCTTCAGCCTTCGAACAGCTGGGCAACCCCTTGCTCGCCGCGGAGGCCGCCGGGCAGGCCCACAACGCCTTCCTGGCCAACGGCCGCCAGCGGCTCGCGCGGATCGCTGCATCGCGTTCCGCCATGCTGGCCGCTCGCTGCCCAGACGTCGTGACTCCCGCCCTTGCCGAGCTGTCACCGGTCGCGCTGACCCCACGGGAGCTGGAGATCGCGCGCCTGGCGGCCGCTGGCCTCCCGTCCCGGACGCTCGCCGATCGCCTGGGGATCTCGGTGCGGACGGTCGACAACCACCTCGGGACGATCTACAGCAAGCTGGGCGTCGCCACGCGCACCGACCTTCCGTCGGTGCTCGGTGTCACCGCCCTGGGAGCCGGCACGACTCGGCAGCAGGTCGAGTAGGTAATTGCCTACTCATGACAGGGCCAGATCGGGATGGCGTGCTGGCAGGACGCGGCCAACGGCCGCACTGCGCAGTGGAGGAACCGATGACGAGTGCCCATTTGACGATCAATCGTAACGGGCGGATCGCCCTGATCCTGGCGGCCGCACTGCTGGCCGCCACGGCTGCCCCCGCACGGGCAGACGACACGGGCGCGGTGGTGGGAACCGTCAGCGCCGCCGTCCAGGCGCCCTGCATCACCATCGGGGCGAGCGCGCTCGACTTTGGGACGAACGCCTTCAGTCCCACTGACGCCTGGTCGTCCGGCGTCGGCCTGGTGGATGGCGGCGAGGAGTTCCTCTACCCGCTCACCAACTGCGGCGATTCCGAGCAGACGATCCTCGCCCGCGGAACCGATGCCAGCAGCACGGCCTCGAGCGCCGTTTGGACGCTGATCCGCGCAGACCCCGACGTGATCCCGGTCAGCCCGTGCGTCGACGGGGCCAACGCGTACTGGATGTTCACCCAGGTCGAGGATCCGGCGAACCCGGGATCGGGAACCCAGGAGTTCCTCGCCAGCGACGTCGACGTGGCCCTGCCGCACGCCGGACGCGACGAGGATCCGGTGCCCGCGGGCGAGTCGCGGAACGTGCTGGATGTCATCTTCATGCCGTGTGTCGGGAGCGATGGAGCGGGGGAGCCGTTCGAGCTCACGATCATGTACACCGCCGTCGTCGGCTGAACGGTGCGACCATTCCTGGTTGCCCTGGCGCTCGCGTTGGGCCTCGCGGCCGTGGGCGCGGGGTCCACGGCGGCGAACCGAGGCGTCGCCCTGGACGTCGGCGCCATCAGCATCGGCGAGCCATTGGTCGGCGGTAGCGCGTACTCGCTGCCTCCCATCGGTGTCCGCAACCCCGGCACCGAGGCGGGCGCCTATGCCATGGCCATCAGCGGGGTGCGGGGGATGACCGTGCCGGACGAAGCCTGGTTCGTCTTCGAGCCGGATCGGTTCGAGCTTCAGCCGGGGCAGACGCAGAGCGTCGCAGTCCAGCTGCTCCTGCCACGGGACACGCGCCCATCCGTGTACGCGGGACTGCTGGTCGCGCAGCTCTCCGCCGGCGACGAGGGGGCGCGCGTGGGAGCCGCCGCAGCCGCCAGGATCAGCTTCGAGGTCCGTGCGAACGACGTGCTCCAGGTGGTAGGGACCGCCATCGGCGACTTCGTCTCTGCCTACTGGCCCTGGTCGGTGGCCGTGCCCGGAGTCGTCGTAGCGTTCGTGGGACTCCTGGTCATCGGCCGCACGCTGTCACGACGGTACTCGATCAGGCTGGAGCGGCGTGCATGAGGGGCGCCGCCGGATTGCTGGCGGCCTTGGCGCTGGCTGTCTCGGCCGGGTCGGCGCTCGCGGCCGAGGAGGGGCTGAACGCAAGGGTTCGCGCCAACCCGCTGCGGGCCGTGCTCCAGCTTGAGACAGGGCAGGCTAACGCCGGGATAGACGTCCAGGCCACCGCGACGCTGGCCAACATCGGTCAGGTGACCCTGCGCGATGCGCTGCTGCGCCTCCGGGTGGACGCTGCGATCTCGGTGCACCCGTCCCGTCCGCGAGGCATGGCCAGGCTGACCGCAGGGCGCACCGTGGTGGTGCAGTGGCGCGTGTGCCCAACCGAGCCGGGGAATTACGTGCTCTTCATCGAGGCCACCGCCGCCGGGGCGGATGGCAGCATCTACGTCGCCGAGTCCCCGGCCGTCGTCCTCGAGGTGCATGGACAAGCTGCGCAGCGGTGTCGGGGCGGCCGGCCCGGCCCGGTGCAGGGCGCCCCGGCCGGCCCATGAAGTGGCGCCACATCAGCCGCGGAGAGGGCCAGACCTTCAGCCTGACCCTCCGCTACACCGCGGTGAGCTCGCCATAGGGCGTTTCGAGCACCGCTGAGTAGTGCCCTACTCATGACCGATGGCCCAGCCCGTGGCTTGCTCAACGGCACCGACCCTATTGCGCCGGCTGATGCCGATGGATCCCAGTAAGGAGTACGCGATGTTCAATCCGGCACACTGGGCACAGGCGCGGAGCGGAGGTGGGGGACCGATGCGCCTCATCCGCCGACTGGTGCTCCTTGCCTTTGCCGTCCTCCAGCTGATCCTCGTCGCCCGGATCCTGCTGGACCTGGGCGTGATCCCGGTCGACGGCACGATCGCCGATTACGTCGTGCCGCTGAGCGACGCGCTGGCCGCACCGGTGGCAGGCCTGGGCGATGGGCTGGGCGGCCTGTTCGGCGGTGGTGCGGTGCCGGGCATCGGTCCGATCGCCGGCGATGGGGTGAACCCGGTGATGCTCGCCGCCCTTGCCGGCTGGACGATCGTCGAGGGCCTGGTCCTGCGCGTGGTGACGAAGTTCGCGGCAGTCTGATTGAGGAGGGACCCATGGCCGATGAGCAGGCCACTCTCGACGATGCCACCGCTCGCCTGCTGGAATCCGCGGTGGCGATGGGGATCGAGATCGATCGGGACGAGGCCGAGCGCTGGATCGCGGCGATGTCTGCAGAGTCGTCCGGCAGCGTGACGGTGGACGTCGGCACCGGCGTCTATGGCCATCGCGTGACCATGGCGGACCATGACGCCGCCGACCTGGATCGCTTTCGGCGCATGGCGGCGGTCGTGGGCTTCGAGGACCGCCCGCCGCAGGTGACGACCGCCCTGGCCCTTTCCGGCTCCGCTGCGCAGGGCCGCATCCAGCGGTTTCCCGCCGACGCCGACTTCTTCGAACGCATCCACATTCGCGCCGCGACCCGCGACGAGGCCTGCGCGATCCTGGCCGACGTCATCCGCGACAAGGCGTTGGCCACGCTGCGCGGGGACGGACATCGGCTTCGGGAGGTGAAGTTCGGGACGTGGCCAGAGGACGCCATGCTGGACGACGCGGCCGTCAAGCAGGGACAGCCGGTCACCTGGGCGCCGCGGCAGGTCGAGGGGGGAGCCATCCCCTACCAGCGGCAGGACGGCGCCTCGGCGCAGCTGAGCTGGGGTGACGCTGCCCACGACCCCGGCTGGTGCAAGCTCGACTGGGTGATCGCCGACCCGCAGAACCGTGGGCTGGCCAACGCGTCGAACGTCCTGGACCCGACCTGGGAGGCGCCCGACGGCACGATCACGCCGCTCGACGGATTCCTGGACCCGTATTTCCAGGAGGTCTACCTCGAGACCGAGTCGATCCCCCTGTTCTCGAAGCTCGTCAAGGAGATGGGCGCCGACTCGGTGGCCGACTACGTCGAACGCCTGACAGATGAGGTCTACAAGTACACGGTCAAGGAGCCGAACTACGGCAAGGCTGCACGGCGGATGTACAACATCTTCCGCCTCACCGGCCGCTACCCCGAGGCTGCCTATATTCGCGAGCTGTTCGACGAGCCGGTGACCGCCCTCTACCAGCTTGCCGCGTTGCTGCGCACGGTTGATGAGGCCGCTTCCTCCGGAGACGCCTTCGAGACGGATGCGATGGTCGCCCAGGTCGACCAGCTGATCATGTCCGCCATTGCCGCGCTCGAGGGACGCGCCGAGGCCGAGATGGTGCGTCGACTCCTCCGCCTGCGGGACACGGTGAGCCATCGCGCCGACGCTGCGGCGCGGGCAACCGACATCGCCGGCGCGCGCGACGACGCCATGCGGGCCGTAAACGAGTACTTCGAACGCGTGCTCCGCGCCGTGCCCAGCATCCAGAGCTACCTGGAGAGCGTGGCGGCGACGCGCAAGGCGCCGACAGCGACATGACCCGCACGCCGCTGACCCCGGTATGGGGGATCGCTAGCGTCTCGGGCGACGGCAACCGGATGGCGGTTACGATTCGGGATGACTGTGGGTAGCAGCCCGACAACCGACCTGCCGCAGGACCCCGCCGACCGAGCGCCGCAGCCCAGGCCCGACCGAGCGCCGCCGGTCTCGGACGCGGTGCTCTCCGTCCCGGAGCACGGGCTCGAGCCCCGGGCCCAGGAACCCAGGCGGGTGGTCATCATCGGTGCCGGCATGGCCGGCCTGGTGGCCGGCCACGAGCTGAAGCGCCAGGGGCACGACGTTGTGCTGCTCGAGGCCCAGAACCGGGTTGGCGGGCGTGTCCACACGCTGCGCTCGTTCGGTCCGGGCCTGTACGCCGAAGCCGGCGCCATGCGCCTGCCGCGTGCGCACGACCTCACGTTGCGCTACTGCCACGAGTTCGACCTGCCGCTGCGGCCGTTCGTCATGGGCAATCCCAGGGGCCTGGTCTACGTCGGAGGCGTGCGGACGACGATCGAAGAGGCGAACGCGGACCCTTCGCGGCTGGCCTTCAACCTCGCCGACGTGGAGCGCGGGCACACCGCCGACGAACTATGGGAAGACGCCATCGGCGAGCTGCGTGACATGGTCGACCGCGAGGGCGACGCCGCGTGGGAGGGCATCGTTCGTGACTACGATCGGTTCTCGCTCTACGATTACCTCCGCTCGCGCGGCTGGTCGAGCGGTGCGATCGAGTACTTCGGGGTGATGAACTTCCTCGAGTCCGATCTGCACAACGCGTTCGTCGAGGTGCTGCGCGAGGAGCTCGGCGGCGCCTACGTCGACATGGTCGAGATCGCCGGCGGCATGGATCGCCTGCCCCATGCGTTCTACGCCCAGCTGCGTCGCCAGATCTGGCTGGGGACCGAGGTGTTCGCCATCGACCAGGATCCGGCATCGGTCACCGT
>Ga0299907_10002458_pt1 | contig 11428 bp, 10 predicted proteins | sample RVTome_16_FD_198680 | JGI IMG/M metagenome (GOLD analysis project Ga0299907, IMG submission 198680) | Soil microbial communities from uranium-contaminated site in the Upper Colorado River Basin, Wyoming, United States - RVT152D67 (version 2) ...
ATTGTGAGATCAATAGGGCGGGTTTATCCCATGGCTTGAAGAAAGGAGACTGAGGAATGCTGCCGCAAAACACCATCCAGGATATTTCGGTGATCGACATCACGGGTGATATCGATTTTCGTGAAATGATCCGGATCAAAAACGTGATTGGCGGTTTAATTGAAAAGGATCGCTTGAAGGTGGTTCTCAACCTGAAGGCAGTAGACCACATTAACTATCTAAGCATCGGCGTGTTACTGGAGCGGTTGAAATTGCTGAGAAATTTAAACGGCGACCTTAAACTTGCCGGGATGAGCCCGTTTCTAAGGGACATCTTCAAGGTGGTCGGCATGGATCGTTTTTTTGAAGATTACACCTCTCTCGAAGATGCTATAGAGAGTTTCGACGACGACTGGGAGGGAGATGGCACCAGTCACTAAATGAAGTTTGCTCATGTTCCGGTTTTGGTTCAGGAGGTGATGGGGCTCCTTAAGCCCAAGCCCGGCGAGCGTTACCTTGATGGGACTCTGGGCGGAGGAGGACACACAGAAGAGATACTTCTTCGTAGCAGTCCGGATGGGCGGGTCTTGGGGCTGGATTGGGATGAGGATGCGGTCACAGCGGCGCGGCAGCGATTAAGCCGATACGAAGATCGGCTGACGATTCGCCAGACAAGTTTCGAGAAAGCGAAAAATATTTTGACGGAGATGAACTGGGGCCAGATCGAGGGTGTGGTCTTGGACTTAGGTGTCTCGTCGCATCAGTTTGATGACGCGGAAAGGGGATTTAGTTTTCAAACCAACGCGCGACTCGACATGCGCATGGATCGTCGCCAGCCGTTAACGGCATTCGACATCGTCAATGCGCATCCCGTTGCCGAGATAACGAGTATTCTCGCGGAGTATGGGGAGGAGCCCAGAGCCCACCGCATTGCCGCCGCGATTGCTACAGAGCGTCGCAATCGCACCATCGAGACCACCGCCGACCTCGCGGAAATAGTGGCCAGGGTTAAGCGAAGGCGAAGCCATGGCCATCATCCGGCAACGCAAACCTTTCAGGCCCTGAGAATCGCGGTGAATCGGGAGCTGGAGAGTCTTAATTCATTTTTGGAGCGCGGCTATGAGTTGCTCCGGCCGGGCGGACGGATGGTCATTATTTCGTTTCATTCGCTGGAGGATCGGCTGGTAAAAACAGCCTTTCGCAAGTGGACTCAAAGCTGTCTCTGTCCGCCGAGGACGCTTAAATGTGACTGCGGTTGGAGCCAAAAAGCGCAACGGTTAACGAAAAAACCGATCGTCGCGTCGGCTGAAGAAGTTAGATCGAATCCCCGCGCCCGCTCGGCAAAACTGCGTGCTGTAGTGCGAATATGAAAACGAGAACAGCTAACGCCGTCAGCATGAATCCACGCCGTGTCGCACCCGCGAAAGCCGAACGACCGGATCGTCGCGGCAGGGTCAAGGGACGGCGCCATCTCCTCGGCCTGTGTACAATGGGTTTCTGCCTTTTCATATTGGGCTTGGTTCATGTCTGGTTGCGCTTGCAGGTGGTTCATATGGGCTACGTGTTGTCGACCACCGCCAAGCTGCAAGGCCGGCTGGAACAGGAGAACCGGGAGTTGAAAGTGGAACTGGCGACGCTGACTTCGCCAGATCGTTTGGAAGCGATGGCGCGAAAGAGGTTGGGGCTCATGCCTCCCGAGAAAGGCCAAGTTATCATACTGCCATGAGACGAACTCTTCAGACAAGTCGTGTTCGGCTTGGCGTGGCCAAAATTTTGTTCCTGGTGATCTTCCTGGTCGTGGGTGGGCGAGCTTTTCAATTGCAGGTTCTTCAAGGGGATAAGCTCATGCGCTTAGGCCAGCGGCAGCATCTTAAAGAGTGGACCGTGCTACCAAGGCGGGGTGCGGTGGTTGACCGCACGGGTGAGCCGCTCGCGTTGAGCTTGGAGGCGCAGTCGGTTTATGCGCGTCCTCAGCGCCTTCAAAACCCCGGCAGGGCTGGCCGTGACCTGGCGCGCATTTTGAAAATCAATCCCGCGGAACTGAAACGGAAACTCAGCTCGGTGAAATCTTTTGTATGGATCAAACGGCAGATTTCTCCGGGCGAGGTGCGGCAGATTCAGGCACTCAATATCGAAGGCATCGGCATGTTTTATGAACCGCGCCGTTACTATCCGCAGGGCCAGCTTGCGGGTCAGGTGATCGGATTTGTCGGCCGGGATTCGGAGGGGCTGGAAGGTTTGGAGCTGCGGTACAATGACTCCCTCCGCGGCGAAACCGGATCGTCGGTGGCTGAGCGCGATGCTCTCGGGCGCCGGGTGCTCGTTGAAGGAGTGGAAGGACTGCAAATCCCACCGGGCGGCGATATTCATTTAACCCTCGACACGACCCTTCAACATCTCGCGGAAAAGGAATTGGAGGTTTCCATTACCAAGTACCGGGCCAAGGCCGGGGTTGCGATCGCTGTCGAACCTCGAACCGGTGAAATTTTGGCGCTGGCCAATTACCCGACATTCAATCCCAACAATTATTCGAAGGAGTCTCCCGAGCAGCGGCGGAACCGGGCGGTGACCGACAGTTTCGAACCGGGCTCCACTTTCAAAGCCATTTTGGCGGCCGCCGCGCTCGAAGAAGGCATTGTCGACAAAGAGGATCTCTTTTTCTGCGAGGAGGGCAAGTATCGATATGCCGGCAGGATCATTCATGACACGCACCCGCATGGATGGTTGCCGTTTCATAAAATCCTGCAGGTTTCGAGCAATATCGGGTTTACCAAGGTGGCCGACAAACTCAACAAGGAACGATTCTTCAAATACATTGAAAAATTCGGATTCGGCCAGGTGACCGGCATCGATATGACCGGAGAAGTCTCTGGGTTATTGCGGCGGCCGGAAACGTGGGCGGGAATAGATCTGGCGACCCATGCCTTTGGCCAAGGACTTTCAGTAACGCCTTTGCAGATGGCGATGGCTTATGCCGCCATCGCCAATGGCGGTTTTTTAATGCGTCCCTATGTCGTAAAGCGGGCGATAGGTCCCAAAGGCGAAGTCTTGATGGAAAATCAGCCTCACGTGGTTCGCCGGGTGATTTCTGAGAAAACCGCCCGCTCTCTGGCGTCCATGCTCAAAGAGGTTACCAACGAGGGCGGTACGGGCACGATGGCTAGTGTGGAGGGTTTTGAGGTTGCCGGAAAGACCGGTACGGCGCAAAAAGTGGATCTTGTCAATGGTGGTTATGATGCAAAAAAACGTGTCGCATCATTCGTCGGTTTCGCTCCCGCGGACGACCCTCGGCTGGTCCTGATGGTCCTCGTCGATGAACCGCAAGCCAATGTCTACGGCGGTGTCGTCGCCGCTCCGATATTTCAAAATATTACGCGCGGCGCGTTGCGCCATCTGGGCATTGCGGCGAAGACACCGGCACTGATTCCTGCGCCAGCGGCCGACACGGAAATTCCGTTGCGACGCCTGCCTAAAAGAAACAGCCAGACCCTTGTTGATGCGGGCGCCGCGCCGGATTTTGTCGGCCTTAGTTTGCGTGAAGCCGTAGAAAAAGCGCGCAACTTAAATTTGCGAGTGAAAATCCATGGCAACGGCTATGTCGTCAAGCAATCGCCAGGACCTGGGGGCCGGTGGCACGATAATGGGGTTCTGGTGCTCAATCTTCAGGGATGATTCCGACATGCTTCTCAAGGAGTTTTTGGCGCTACAGGAGGTCGAGGAGGCGAAAGGAAATCTTGATCAAAAAGTGAGCGGGCTGGCGTACGACTCGCGACAGGTGGCCAAAGGGCAAGTGTTTTTTGCAGTCCCCGGCGAGAAGGCGGATGGTCACCAATTTATCCCTCAGGCGCTCGACCGCGGCGCGGCGGCAGTCGTTGTGGCGCATAAAACGGTATGGCCCACCGGAACCACTTGGATTCGCGTTGGTGATGTCAAAGCGGCCATGGGTCTATGGGGCTCGCATTTTTATGGCCGGCCGTCAAGCCGTCTAAAAGTGGTTGGAGTTACCGGCACGAATGGCAAAACGACCACCGCCTATCTGGTCGAGTCGATACTCGCTGCGGCGGGGATGGAGCCCGGCGTGATCGGGACGATTAATTATCGCTATCGGGGCAGGGAAACGCCTTCGAATCAGACGACACCGGAATCTATAGATCTCCACGCGCTCATGGCCGAGATGGCGCAAGCAGGGGTAAAATCGGTGGCGATGGAAGTTTCGTCCCATGCATTGGTTCAACAACGTGTCCGGGGAGTCGATTTTGACGTCGGTCTGTTTACCAATCTTTCGCGCGATCATCTGGATTATCACAAGGACATGAGCGATTACTTCGATGCCAAGAGCAGCCTGTTTACGAATTACTTACCAGCCAGCTCGAAACCGGCGAAAGCGGCCGTGATCTGCGGCGATGATTCCAGAGGATTGGAACTCCTCAAAAGAGCGCGTGACGCGGGTTTGGCGACTTGGAGTTATGGCCGAGAGGGAGACTGGGACATCAGACCTTTGGATGTGCAAAACCATGTCGGTGGCCTGAGCGGAAAAATACAGATCAAAGATCGTGTCCTCGAGTTTTCATCGGACTTGATCGGTACCGCAAACCTGGAGAACATTCTCGGTGCTGCCGGCGTTGGCTTTGCCTTGGGACTTCCTGAGGCCGCGGTCTTCGAAGGAATCAAGCAATTGAGAGCGGTCCCCGGTCGGTTGGAAAAAATCGAAAACATTCAGGGTATCGTGGTTTTGGTCGACTATGCCCACACGCCGGATGCGCTGGAGAAAGTTCTCGGCGCAGTGCGGCCGCTGACACAAGCAAGAGTTCTGACGGTTTTCGGTTGTGGCGGCGACCGTGATCGCGGCAAGCGGCCTTTGATGGGCGAAATTGCCGCCCGGCTAAGCGACATCGTAATTTTGACTTCGGACAATCCGCGTTCCGAAGACCCTCAGCGAATTCTCCAAGACGTTGAGGCGGGAGTGCGGAAAGCCGGTATTCCCCAACTCGATACTCAAGCCTCGCGACTCGAAGCTCGGCGCGGTTACGGTGTCGAGGCCGACCGGCGCGAGGCGATCGGCATCGCCCTGCATTGGGCACAAGCGGGCGATTTGGTTTTGATCGCCGGCAAGGGACACGAAGATTATCAAACGCTCGGTGCGCAGAAGATTCACTTCGATGACCGGGAGATTGCCCGAGAAATGTTGGCTCATGGGGCGAGCGTCTAGCGGGCCGGAGTATGGCATGGACGCTCGAGGAAATCTTGACAGCCACCGGAGGCAGCTTGGAAGGCGAGGCGAAGGCGAGACGGTTCGGTGAGATCGTCACGGACTCGAATAAGGTGACCACAGGGTCTGTCTTTGTCGCCCTCAAGGGCGAGAAATTCGATGGACATCGTTTCGTCAAAGACGCGGTGAGCCGAGGAGCGGCTTGCCTGATGGTTCATCAAGGTTTGCGCCGGTCCCAACGCAAAGACGTGACGACCATCAAAGTGCCGGATACGCAACGAGGGTTAGGAGATTTGGCTCACTTCCGGCGCGAACAATACCGGCCAAAAGTATTGGCAATTACCGGTTCGAACGGCAAAACGACGACCAAAGAGATGCTAGCGGCAATTTTACAGCAGGCTTGTCTCGACGGTAAGCCGCTCAAAGGAAAGATTCTGAAAACCCAGGGCAATTTTAACAACTTGGTCGGATTGCCCATGACCCTGCTGCGTCTGCGCAAAAAGCATCGAGTTGCGGTCGTTGAGCTGGGAACTAATCGTCCCGGCGAGATCGCACGTTTGGCTGAAATCGCCGCTCCAGACCTGGCGATGATAACCTCGGTGGCTGCGGCGCATTTGGAAGGGCTGAATAGTCTGGCGGGAGTGGCGAAGGAAAAGGGCGCGTTATTCAGCCGTGTTCGCGATGGCGGCGCCCTCGCCGTCAATATGGACGATCCTTGGGTGCGACGTCTCGGTAAAAAGTTCGACGGACGCAAAATAACTTATGGCCAACGGGGCCAAGTCCGTGCGGAGTCCGGTTCGTTAATCGGTTCAGGCGCTATGCGATTTACGCTTCGAGCCGGGCAGCAGCGTTGTCAAGTGCGTCTTCATTTTATCGGCCGGCACAATATCGCCAATGCGGTTGGCGCCGCCGCCATGGCCCATGGCTTAGGGGTCCGTTTGGCGGCGATTCGGCGCGGGCTGGAAAGCGTCAAGCCGTACGCCATGCGGATGCGGGTTGAGAGCTGGCGCGGAGTCGGCATCATCAACGACGCCTACAATGCCAATCCGGCATCCATGGAAGCGGCCATCAAAACGCTGGCCGAAATCGAGTGCCACGGCCAGCGGATCGCGGTGCTGGGTGATATGTTTGAGTTGGGTAAACATAGCCGGCTCCGGCATCTTGAGTTCGGCAATCAGCTGGCGCAGGCTCGACTCGACTGCGTTTATCTTTTAGGCGCGCGCGCGCCGGATGTCAGGAGAGGAGCGCTGCGCGGCGGTATGAAGCCGGAACGAATTTTCGTCGGTGAAAACCACAGCGAAATCGGCCGGCATTTGCGCCGGCATGTAAAGAAAGGCGATTGGCTTCTTGTGAAAGGTTCCCGGGGTATGAAGATGGAATCCATTCTGCTGCAGCTGAAAGGTTTAGAAGCGGGAGAATGACATTGCTTTACTATTTACTCTTCCCACTGCATACAACCTATTCGGGCTTCAATGTCTTTCGTTACATTACGTTTCGCGCAGCCATGGCCGCTCTGTTGGCGCTAATGGTCTCGTTTCTTTTGGGACCGCGGTTGATCCGAGCGTTGATACAAATGCAAATCGGCCAGCAGATCCGTGACGACGGCCCGGCTTCCCATGCCGTAAAAGCTGGAACACCGACAATGGGGGGAGCGCTGATTTTATTGGCGCTGACGCTTTCAACCCTGCTCATGGCGGACGTCGCCAATCCGTATGTGTTACTCGCGCTCCTGGCTACGGTGGGGGCCGGTACGGTGGGATTTGCCGATGACTATTTGAAACTCACCCGGAAGAACAGCAAGGGGCTGCGGCCGCTGGCTAAATTGCTCGGTCAGTTTGCCGTGGCCTTTTTCGTTGCGGTGGCGCTTTATTATCTACCCAGGTTCAGCACCGAAATCAGCATCCCTTTTATCAAGAATTTTCGCCCGGATCTTGGCATGTTTTATATCCCCTTCGCCATGTTCGTGATTGTCGGCGCATCCAATGCCGTGAATCTCACAGACGGACTCGACGGTTTGGCGATCGGACCGGTGATGATCGCCGCCGGCACGTATGCCGTGATTGCGTACGTTACCGGACATCTTAAATTGGCCGAGTATCTGCAGATTCCTTACGTTGCCGGTGTCGGTGAACTGAGTGTGTTTTGTGCCGCAGTGGTCGCCGCCGGTCTGGGATTTCTTTGGTATAACGCCTATCCCGCGCAGATGTTTATGGGCGACGTCGGCTCGCTGGCATTAGGGGCGGCTTTGGGCGTGGTCGCGGTGATGACCAAAAATGAAATTCTACTGATTATCGTCGGCGGCGTATTCGTCGCCGAGGCGCTTTCGGTGATCTGTCAAGTCGCCTCTTACAAGCTGCGGCGCAAGCGGGTTTTTTTAATGGCGCCGATTCACCATCATTATGAGCTGAAGGGTTGGAAAGAGCCGCAAATCATCGTTCGGTTTTGGATCATCGCCTTCATCTGCGCGGTGATCGGACTCAGCACGCTTAAGCTTAGGTGAAAATGGCATCGATCGATGGAGCTCAAAGGCAAGCAAGTCATGGTGTTGGGTTTGGCGCGCACGGGTCGGGAATCGGCGCGCTTTCTCGCGCAGCAAGGGGCGGACGTGCGGATTAGCGACATACGTGCCGCGGCTGAGCTGCAACAAGAGATGAACGCTCTTGCCGGCTTGCCGATTCAATATCATCTGGGCGGGCAGGATCGAAGTTGGCTCGAAGGCGTCGATCTGGTGGTGCCTAGCCCGGGCGTGCCGATGGACAATGTTTTGCTCCGGGAGGCGGGGAGGCGGGGCACGAAAATTCTCAGCGAAATCGAACTTGCGTATCGCGTTCTCTCTGTCCCCCTGGTTGCTATTACCGGCACTAACGGAAAGAGCACGACGACGACCTTGATCGGTGAGATGCTCAAAGCAAATGACATGAAAGTCTTTGTTGGCGGCAACCTCGGGGCGCCGTTGATCGGATGCGCTTCGGGTGATTGGGACTGGGGAGTCGTCGAAATCAGCAGCTTCCAGTTGGAGTGGGTAGAGTTGTTCCGGCCGCGTATCTCGGTGCTGCTCAATTTGACCGAAGATCATCTCGACCGCTATCAGGATTTTGCCGCTTATGGTCGTGCGAAGGAGCGAATTTTCGCCGCTCAGCAAAAACATGACACCGCCATTCTCAATCGCGACGATGCGCGAGTTTGGGCCATGCGAGAGCGCGTTCGCGCCAGGGTCGTCTCCATCGGTTTCGCCGAAGTGCAAAACGGAGTCTTTGCCGATCGGGAAGCGATCGTTTGGCGCGATGGAGAATGCGAAGAAAAGTTTTTATTGGCGGGAGTGAAGATCCGCGGTGTTCACAATGTCGAGAATATGATGGCTGCGATCGCTGTCGCGAAGACAATCGGCGTGGCCGGAGACGTGATTCAGCGGACGCTGGAATCTTTTCCCGGCCTGGAGCATCGTCTTGAATTCGTCCGGGAGAAAAATGGCGTTTGTTACTTCAACGATTCCAAAGGCACCAATGTCGGCGCCGTCCAAAAATCGCTGGTGAGTTTTTCCGGACCCATCATTTTGCTCGCCGGAGGCGTCGATAAAGGCGGCGATTACGGCCTGCTGAGAAACCTTATCAAACACAGAGTGCGGCGTCTGGTGCTGTTCGGCGCCGCCAAAGACATTATTGCCGAAGCGCTCGGCCATCTTACCGAGACGGTGATCGTAGAAAGTTTGGCGCATGCCGTCGGTGATGCCGCAGCGCATGCGCGACCGGGAGAAGTCGTTTTGTTGTCGCCGGCGTGTTCGAGCTTCGACATGTTTCGCAATTATGCCGAAAGGGGCAAGGCCTTTAAGAGATTGGTGCAGGCGTTATGAGAGAAGCGCTCGCAGTCGATAAATGGATTTTTTTCGCCGTCGTCGCTTTGTTGGCGATGGGACTGACAATGGTGCTCAGCACCAGTTACCTCTATTCCCAGGAGCGTTTTACCGACGGCACTTATTTCTTTCGCAAGCAGCTGATTGCGCTGGGGGTGGGCCTGGTGGGCCTGGTGGTCTGTTCGTTCATGCCGGCGGCAACCTTGCGTCGTCTCGCGTATCCGTTGCTGGCTTTGACTTTTCTCGCATTGATCCTGGTGCTCATCCCAGGGATCGGCATAATGCGCGGCGGTGCCAGACGGTGGCTGGCGCTGCCGGGCTTCGCCTTTCAGCCGGCGGAGTTGGCAAAGCTCGCGATGGTTTGTTACCTGGCCCATTCGATGGCGCGAAAGCAAGAAAAGATCAAGTCATTTTCCTTAGGCGTCTTGCCGCATCTCATTATTGCCGGCGCGCTACTCGGGATTCTGCTGCTGCAGCCGGATTTCGGCACGGCCTTGATTTTGGCAGTGGTGCTCTACCTGATGCTTTTTATCGGCGGGGCGCGCCTTCCTCATCTCTTGGGCACGGCTCTGATGGCACTGCCGGTCCTGGTCTATGTCATGCTGACCGCCGAATATCGCGTGCGCCGTTTGATGACTTTTATGGATCCGTGGCGCGACCCGTCCAGCAGTGGTTTCCAGGTGATTCAGTCGCTCATTGCGTTTGGTTCCGGTCAGTTTTGGGGCCGGGGACTCGGAGAAAGCCGGCAGAAGCTTTTTTACCTCCCCGAGGCGCATACCGATTTCGTGTATTCCGTGATCGGCGAGGAAATGGGTTTGTTGGGCGCGCTGATCGTCTTGGCTTTGTTCGGCGTTATCCTCATGCGCGGTTTGCGGTTGACTGCGAAAATCGAGGAGCCGTTCCAGCAGTACTTGGCTTTTGGTTTGACGGTTCTATTGGGTCTGCAGGGCTTGATTCACATGAGCGTGGTGATGGGGCTTATGCCGACCAAGGGTCTGGTTTTGCCATTCATCAGCTATGGCGGATCGGCCATGGTGGTCAACCTCGCGGAAGTGGGAATTCTGCTTGGCCTCTCGCGCAGGAGATTGTAAGGATGCGCGTGATCCTGGCCGGCGGGGGAACAGGGGGTCATCTGTTCCCGGGATTGGCCGTGGCGCGCGAGTTTCAACAACGTGATGCAATGACGGAAATTTTGTTTGTCGGTACGGAACAGGGAATCGAGGCGCGGGTGCTGTCAAAAGCGGGTTTTCGTCTGGAAACGATCACTGTGAAAGGACTCAAAGGCCGAGGGCTGCGCGGATATCTGGACGCACTGTATGGCGTTCCTGCCGGTCTGCTGCAGTCGCTCGCTATTGTTAAGAGATTCGGCCCCGACTGTATAGTCGGTCTCGGCGGCTATGCTTCCGGACCTTTGCTGCTGGCCGGAAAGTTGCGCGGCATTCGCTGCGCAATCATGGAACAGAACCTTCAGCCGGGCTTTACCAATAAAATGCTTGCTCGCGTGGTCGATAGAATTTTTACCTCGTATTCTGAAAGCGCCTCTTATTTGCCGAGCGCAAAGGTGTTGGAGACGGGAAATCCGGTCCGGTGGAAGACGCTGCCGGAGGTGAAGAAGGCCGGTAAATTCACGCTGTTCGCATTCGGTGGCAGCGCCGGCGCGCATCGCATCAACGTCGCTGTCATCGATGCGCTCAAACGGGTGCCGGATTTGGCGCCCAAGCTACAGGTGATTCATCAGACCGGGCATGCGGATTTTGCCGCCATGAGTCAAGCGTATCGCGCTCTGCCGTTCGAAGCGGAAGTGCTACCGTTCATCGAAAAAATGGACGAAGCCTATGCGCGCGCCGATATCGTGCTCTGCCGCGCCGGCGCGACCACGGTGGCCGAGCTCACCGTTTTCGGTAAGGCGGCGATTCTCATACCCTATCCCTATGCGATTGACGATCATCAACGGTGGAATGCCAAAGCATTGGCGGACCAGGGGGCGGCCGAGATGATCCTTGATCGGAATCTGAGCGGAGAAAGCTTGGCGCAAAGAATTCGCGTTTACGTAGACGATCAGAAACGGCTTGAAGCGATGGCAAAGGCGGCGCGCGCGATCGGCAGACCGGATGCCGCCTCGCGCATTGTCGATGAATGTTACGCATTGGCGCGTGCCTAAGGCGAAAGTGATAAACGGTTATTCATGCTGCACAAGAAACATCGAGTTCACTTTGTCGGGATCGGCGGTATCGGCATGAGCGGCATCGCCGAGGTCCTCTTGAACTCGAATTACGTGGTGAGCGGTTCGGATCTTCACGATAGCGAGACGACTCAGCGGTTGCGCAAGCTGGGCGCGCAGATATTCGTCGGCCACCAGGAAGAGAATTTGGCCCTGAATCCTTCCGTGG
>Ga0299907_10002459_pt1 | contig 11426 bp, 7 predicted proteins | sample RVTome_16_FD_198680 | JGI IMG/M metagenome (GOLD analysis project Ga0299907, IMG submission 198680) | Soil microbial communities from uranium-contaminated site in the Upper Colorado River Basin, Wyoming, United States - RVT152D67 (version 2) ...
AGTCGCAGCGGGACCGGGGTGGGGACGTTCCCGACCACCAGGTCGCGCCGTGGATCGACGATCTGCGCGTAGGCGTGGGTCCTCGCCGGAGCGCCCGTGCCCGTGTAGGCGACGCGAAGCCGCGGCACGCCGACGATGTCCGCGCCGCGCTGCGGCCCCGGGATCGGCACCTTGAACGCATCCGGCGCCGGGGTGGCGAATATCAGCGCTCCGCCCCCGGCGGCGCCCGGGACGAGCGGCCAAGCGCCCGCACCGGAGGCCCGCAGCGCCCCGACCCGGCGCAGGGGGAACTCGGCCGAGTCACGCCATGTCCCGCCCTCGTCGACCCACGCGAATCGGGGGCCGGTGCGGACTCCGCTCTCACGCCGCAGGTGGCGATCGAACCACGCCAGAGTGCGGTCGGAGACGTACTCCTCCGGCCCGGCGTCGGTCCGGCACACGCCGTGGCCACCGCAGAACCAGATCATCTTCAGGGGCACCGACTTGCGTCGCTTCGCGGCCCGGCCGTGGCGGCGACGCTTGACCTTGCGCCGGTTCTTGCGCATCGCCTGGAAGTTGTCGATCGACTCCTGGAGCGTGAACAGCGTGTCGACGGTGCCCTGGATCAGCAGCGTCGGTGCCTTGATCCGGCGGACGAGACCCGCCGGGCCCTTGCTCGCGAACCACTCGCGGTTCTCGTCGGACACGCCGCCGGTCGCCAGGCCCTCGGTGATTGTCGAGTAGAAGTGAGGGTCCTGGTGCCCGTCGTTGTTGAGTGGGTCTCCGACGCCGGGCAGCACGGACCCCTGGACCCCGGCACCGGACAGGATCACCCCCCACCCGGCCTTCACCCGGCCGCTCTTGAACAGCGAGCTGACGAGCGAGTGCCACGCGATCACCGGCACGATCGCGTCGACGCGACGATCGATCGCCGCCGTCACGAGCTGGATCCCTCCGCCGTAGCTGCCCCCGGACATCCCCAGGCGCGGGTCGCGACGGGAGTCGAGCAGCGCCTCGGGCTGCCTCGCAACGTGGTCGATCAGCGCCTGGGTGTCGCGGCCCTCGTAGCGTGGGTCGTCGATCTGAACCGTTCCGCCCGAGCTGCCGAACCCGCGTGGGTCCCAGGTGAGGATGTTGTAGCCCGCGTCGTGCAGCGGCTTCAGCGGCGAGAGCCCGAAGAGCTGCGCCGCGCCGCCGCCTCCCTCGACGTCGGTCTCGCCGGCCATGCTCCAGCCCGGGCCGACGAGGATCGTGGGCTGCGGATCGCTCGCGCTCGCCCCCTCCCCGGGGAAGAAGTGCGCCCAGATCCGGGTCCCGTCGAAGCTGGTGACGAACTCGTCGCGTCGGTCCGCCGCGGCGGTCGGCGCCGCCACGGCGAGGCAGCAGAGCACGCCTGCGAGCGCTGCCGCGACCCGACCCCCCGTCGGCCGTCGATCCCCCATCGGCGAACGACCCTAACAGCGACCCCCGCCGCGCGCGCCGCTTCGCCTCAGCCGGAGCGGCCGTATACGGGGATCGCCGCGCCGGACGTCGGTGCGGAGTCGGGCCCGCACAAAAACCGGATCACGCGTGCGATCTGTACCGGGGGCACCCACTTCGAGTGGTCGGCGTTCGGCATCTGCTCGCGGTTGGCGGGCGTGTCGATCACGGCCGGCAGCACCGCGTTGGCCCGAATCCCGTCGTCCCGGTAGTCGACCGCCAGCGCCCGCACGAGTCCGACGACGGCCGTCTTCGCGACGTTGTACGCGGGGGAGCCCTTGAACGGCTGGACGGCGCCCTTCGCGCCCACGCACACGATCGAGCCGCCTCCCTGCCCCAGCATCGTCGGCAGCGCTGCGCGGCAGGTCCAGTAGGCGGTCATCAGGTTCAGGTCGAGCATCCGCTGCAGCTCGTCCGCCGGAGCGTCGTGGAGCCTTCCGCCGCTTGCGTAGCCCCCGATCAGGTTGACGGCCGCGGCGAGCGGCGGCTCCGTGGTCGCGGCGTCGACGGCCGCCGCGGCTCCGGCCTCGGTCGAGAAGTCGGCCTCGCAAAGCTCCAACAGCTCGTGAGATCCGAGCTCGGCCTGGATCCGGTCGCGTTGCTCGGCGACGATCCAGGTGCACACCACCCTGGCGCCCGCCGTGAGCAGCTCGCCGGCCACCGCCGTCCCCAGGGCCCCGGTCCCCCCTGTGACGAGAACCGTTCCATCGAGCCGCGTCATCGCGTCAGGGGGCGAGAGAGTCGGCCGACTTCCTCCATATGCCACCCACCCTATCCCGTCGGGGACCGGCTGTCCCGCTCGCGGAATCGGCGCGTCCTGAGACCGTCCGCCTGTGGGTCTAAGTTGATCGAAGGATGAGCAATTCGCAAGCAACCCGGCCGCACCAGCCCCCGCTCGAGGCACCGCACTCGAACGGGAACGGGCATCGCAGCGTGCGCGACTTCACCGATGGTGATGCCGTGTCGGGAGCATTCGCGGTCCGCGAGCGGGAGCTACGCCAGCGCCGCGGCGGCGGCGACTGGCTGCGTCTCGTCCTCGCCGACCGCACCGGATCCATGGAGGCAGTGGCGTGGGACGACGTCGCGCAGTGCTTCGAGGCGGCGAGCCCGGGGAGCGTGGTCGTGATCCGCGGCCGCTTCGCCGTCCACCAGAGGTACGGGCCCAAGGTCACGATCGAGGCCATCCGCCCGGCCCGCGAGGGCGAGTACGATCCCGGCGAGATCGTTCAGGGGCCCCCGGTGTCGGCCGAGCGGCTGGAGGCCGATCTCCGGGAGTTGATCGCGACGGTCCAGAACCCCCACCTGCGGCAGCTGCTCGACCGCTTCTTCGACCGCCGCTCGCCGATGTGGCCGCGGTTCCGCGACGCGCCGGCGGCCAAGCACTACCACCAGGCCTACCGTCACGGGCTGCTCGACCACACCCTGTCGGTCGCCCAGGCGGTCGGCGCCGCCGCGGCGCTGTTCCCGGGGATCGATCGCGACGTCGCGGTCACCGGCGCCCTGCTGCACGACATCGGCAAGACCGAGGCCTACAACGACGACCTGCTGGCGATCGAGCTCACCGACGCCGGCCGGCTCCAGGGGGAGATCCCGCTCGGCTACTACACGGTGCGGCGCGAGATCGAGCGCATCGACGGCTTCGACCGCGAGCTGGCCCAGGCGATCCTCCACATCATCCTCTCCCACCACGGAGCGCTGGAGAACGGATCGCCGGTGGTGCCCGCCACGCGGGAAGCGACCCTGGTTCACATGCTCGACAATCTCGGCGGGCGCCTCGGCAGTTTCGACCGCATCGAGCGCGCGCTGCGCGACGGTGAGGCGTGGTCGCGCTTCGATCCGGGGATCGAGTCGGCGGCCTACTTCGGCTCGCGCGCGGCCTGAGCGCTAGCTCGGCTGCTCCAGTCGCTCGAAGAAGACGATCTGGTCCACGAACCGGCTCGCCTCCGGCGGCGGCACCGGCGGCTTGACCGGCCTCGCCCCGGCGCGTCTGCGCCCCGCCCGGCGCTCGGGCTCGGGATTCGTCCGCCGCCGCTCGTCGCTCGCCCGCCCCGCGGCGTCGATCCGCGCCGCTGCGCCGATCGAGTCCGCGACGCTCGGCGACGACGCGAATGCCCTCGAACGCCCTGTAGTGGCGATCGAGCAGCTCACGCAGCTGCGGCTTGTCCTCGGGGACAACGCAGTACAGGATCCGGCGCGGCCCTGTACCCCTACCAGCTCATCGGCGATCCGCGTGCTCGAGCAGCTCGACGCCGCGAACGTCCTACATGCGTCCAGAGCGCCGTCGGGACGCAAATTGCGCGGAGAACAGCGCGTCAACCGGGCCTCGCGCCGGCCGCTGCCGACTATTCTCACCCCGTGGCCAAGGACACCGAGAAGCTGATCCGCCAGCTCTCCCTGATCTCGTTCCTGATGGCCAACCGGCGCCCCGTCTCGGCCTTGGAGATCAAGCAGGAGGTCGAGGGCTACAGCTCGATGAACGACGACGCTTTCGCGCGGCGCTTCTACGCCGACCGCGCCGAGCTCGAGTCGCTTGGGATCTCACTGTCCGTGGAGAAGCCCGGGGAGGGGTTCTTCGAGGCCGAGCTGTACGCGCTGCCCCCCGGCAACTACTACCTGCCGTCGATCGAGTTCTCGGACGACGAGCTGGGAGCACTGCGCACCGCCCTGACGCTGCTCGACGGGCGCTTCGCATACGCCGAGCCCCTGCGCCTCGCGCTGCAGCAGGTCTCCTGGGGGCGCCCCAACCCGCTGTCGAACGGGGAGTCGACTCCGGTCGACGTCTCGGTCACCGCCTCGGCCGGGGGCCGGGAGCTGTCGCAGCGGCTGGCGAAGATCGAGACCGCGATCTCGCGTCGCAAGACGATCGAGTTCGAGTACTACACGATGGAGAGGGACGAGACCGCGGCCCGCAAGGTGGATCCCTACCACCTGGTGTACCGCAGCGGCCAGTTCTACCTCATCGGCCACTCCCACGAGCGCGAGGCGGTGCGGGTGTTCCGTCTCTCCCGGATCCGGGGCAAGGTCTCGTACGCGACCAAGGCCGAGCACGACTTCGCGCCCCCCGAGGACTTCGACCGCCGCGACTACGGCAGCCGCGCCGACTGGCAGATGGGCGAGATCGCGGGGACCGCCAAGGTCTTCGTCCGGGAGCGGATCGCGTGGCTGGTCGAGCGCGACTACGGCCGCTACGGCGAGCTCCGCCCCGCGCGCAAGTCGGACGGCGCGCCCGGTCGGGGGATGATCTTCGAGACCGGCTACGCGTCGAGCCGCCAGCTCGTCGCGTGGGTGCTGAGCTGGCGGCACAATGCCACCGTGCTCGAGCCCGAGGACCTCGCCGCCGAGGCGGCGGAGCGCCTCGAGCTCCTGCGTCGGCGGCATGGCGACGAGTTCGAGCCCGCCGAGGCCGTCAAGCGGCCCGCCGCGGAGGGGGAGGTGCGCCCGAGATCGAACGGCCACACGGAGTCCCCGATCCGGCCGGAGCGCTTCGCCCGCCTGGTCACCCTCGCGGGCCTCCTGATCGACGCGGCGCGCAACGAGCGCCGCCTCGAGGTCGCCCGGGTGTGCGAGGACCTCAAGCTGACGGTCGACGAGCTGCGCGAGGACATCTCGGTCCTCAACGTCGTCAACTTCGGTGGCGGCACGTACGTCCTGTTCGCCGAGATCGTCAATGGGGAGATCGAGGTCGACGCGGACGCCTATGGAGACAGCTTCGCGCGTCCCGCCCGTCTGCTGCCGCTCGAGGCCAAGGCCCTCGTCGCCGCGATCGACCTGTTCGGCGACCACCTTCCACAGGCGGGACTGGAGAGCGCGCGGCGCAAGATCACCGAGGCGCTCGGCCACGACCCATCGGAGGAGGGGCTCGAGATCACCCGGCTCGGGGACGACTCCGCGATCGTGCGCACCGTCAACGAGGCGATCGCGAAGCGGCGCGTGCTGGAGCTCCAGTACTACAAGGAGAACGAGGACCAGTTCACCAAGCGCGAGGTCGAGCCCTACCGGCTCGCCAACGGGCCCGAGGGCTGGTACGTCGGCTGCTGGGACCTGGGACGCGACGACATCCGCCACTTCCGGCTCGACCGGATAAAGCAGGCGAAGCAGACCCGGCGCGGCTTCGAGCCGCGGCCGCAGGTCGAGGAGATGCCCGGGCTCGAGACCTGGCTCACCGAGGGCGAGGTCGAGGACGCCAAGGTGGCCCGCGTCTGGGTGTCGCCCGAACGCGCGCGGTGGATCCGCGAGGAGCGCACGGTGATCGAGGAACTGTCGGATGGCGCGGTCACGGTCGAGGTTCCGTTCGCGGGGGCCGCGTGGCTGGTGCGCGAGGTGCTGAAGGGCGCCGGCGACCTCGTCGTGCTCGAGCCCGACGATGCCCGCGACGCGGTCGCGAGCGCGCTCGCCGAGTAGGGGCGCCAGCTTGGACACGGCGCCGGGCCGCCCCGAGATCGCGCGCCTCGTGGCGCCGAACCCCGGCCCGATGACCCTCGAGGGGACGAACACCTACGTCGTCGGCCAGCGCCCCGCTCATGTCATCGACCCGGGCCCCGACGACCCATCCCACATCGCCTCGGTCCGGGCCGAGGCCGAGCGCCGCGGTGGGGTGGGCGGGATCCTGCTCACCCATTCCCATGGGGACCATTCAGCCGGCGTGGAGCGACTCGGCGGTCCGGTTCTGTGGGGCGACGGCGGCACGGAGGCAGGCCCGTTCACCGTCGTGCCGACGCCCGGACACGCGGAGGACCACGTCTGCTTCGTCCTCGACGGCACGTGCTTCACGGGCGACCTGATCCTGGGCGAGGGCTCGACGATCGTGCCTCCGGGTGGCGGGTCGCTGATCGCCTACCTCGACTCCCTGCGCAGGCTCGAGGAGCTCGACCTCGAGCTCCTGTGCCCGGGGCACGGCCCCTTCGTCACCGACCCGGGCGCGAAGATCTCGGAGTACCTCGCGCACCGCCTCGAGCGGGAGCGCAAGCTCGTCGCCGCTCTCGACGCGGGCGAGCGCTCGCGCGCCCGCCTCCTCGACGCGGCGTGGGACGACGTCCCGGCCGAGCTGCGATGGGCGGCGGCGGAGGCGATGCAGTCGCACCTCGAGAAGCTCGAGGCCGAGGGCCGTCTCCCGAGCGAGCTGCGCGACTAGCATCACCCTGTGTCCCGGCGCTGGACAGCGTTCACCAGCTCACGACGAGTCGCCCGGGCTCGAAGAGCCGCCCTCAAGCAGGGTGCGATCGGCGCCGGCGCGGTCGGGGCAGTGCTCGGCGGCACCGCCGCCGGTGCCTGGTACCGGCTCTTCCGCCGCCCGCTCCCGAGAACCCGCGGCCGGGTCCGTGCCATGGGCCTGTCCGCCGCCGTCGACGTCGGGCGCGACCGGTGGGGAGTTCCGCACATCCGCGCGGAGACCAGGCGCGACCTGTGGTTCGCCGAGGGGTTCTGTCACGGGCAGGATCGCCTGTGGCAGCTCGACCTCTACCGGCGGATGGCGAGGGGGCGCCTGTCGGAGATCGGAGGGCGGCAGACGATGGCCGCCGACCGCCTCATGCGGACCCTCGGCCTGCGCAGGATCGCCGAGCGCGAGGCGGCGGAGCTCGACCCCGCGATGCGAACCGAGCTCGACGCGTACTGCGCCGGGGTCAACACCGCTGTCGAGGCGGCCCGGGCGCTGCCGGCCGAGTTCCAGATCCTCCGCCTCGACTTCGAGCCGTGGCGGCCGGCCGACATGCTCGCGGCGCTGAAGCTGCTCGCCTTCGGCCTGTCGACGAACTGGGAGCGCGAGCTGCTGCGGGCCGACATGGCGCGCGAGCTGGGCCCCGAGCTGGCCGCCCGGCTCGACCCCTCCTACCCGACCGGTCATCCGGTGATCACGTCGCCCGGAGGTGCGTACGCAGGGGACGGCATCGGCATCGCCGAGCAGATCGACAGGGTGCGCGACACGCTCGGGCTCGCGGTCGAGGCGGGCGGCTCGAACAACTGGGTCGTCGACGGGTCGCGGACCGCGAGCGGCCGGCCGCTGCTCGCCGGCGATCCCCACCTGCCGCCCAGCATGCCCGGAATCTTCTACCAGGTGGACCTCGCGCTCGGGGACCGCTTCGTCCGCGGGGCGTCGCTGCCCGGCGTCCCCGGGGTCTCGATGGGGCAGACCAACGATGTCGCGTTCGCGTTCACGAACGCGATGGCCGACGTCATGGACCTGTTCGTGGAGCGCGTCGAAGGCGATCGCTACGAGTTCGAGGGAGAGTGGCGGCCGCTGGAGACGGTGGTCGAAGAGATCCGGGTTCGAGGCCGATCCGAGCCGGAGCGGCTCGAGGTCCGGCTCACGCACCATGGGCCGATCGTCAACTCGGCGCTCGGAGCCGACGAAACCGAGCCGCTGGCCCTCCGATGGAGCGTGCTCGACGCGCCCGCTTTCGGCGACGCGAACCTCCGGGTGCTGGAGCCGACCAGCGGCGCGGAGCTGGTGGAGCTCCTCGCCGCATACTCCGCGCCGGTGTCGAACATGCTGTGGGCGGACCGCCACGGGAGCATCGGCTACAAGACGATCGGGCGTGTCCCGATCCGGCGCGGCGACTGTCCCGACCTCCCGAAGCCGGGATGGGACGGCGGCTTCGAGTGGGAGGGATACGTGCCCTACGCGGAGATGCCGGAGGCGCGCGATCCGGAGTGCGGATACCTGATCACGGCCAACAACCGGATCGTCCCGGAGGAGTACCCCCACCACATCACCAGCGACTACCTCGACGGATACCGGGCCCGCCGGATCGAGCAGCTGATCCTCGCGCGACCCGATCACGACCACGACAGCTTCGAGGCGATGCAGTTCGACGACTACTCGATCCCGGGCGTGGAGACCGTCCACCGCCTGGCCAGGCTGCGACCACGCGACCAGCGCGAGGTCGCGGCGATCGAGCGGCTGAAGAGCTGGGACGGACGGCTGGGCCCCGACACGGTCGCCGGCTCGGTCTACGAGGCGTTCACGATGCGGCTCGCGCGCGAGGTGGCTCGGGCCGCGATTGGCGACCGTGACCTCGCCGAGCGGTGGCTCGACCGCTCCGACAGCGGTTTCACCAATCACGTCACCTCGCCGTGGCGATGGCACTCCCACCTCCTGGCGCTATGGGAGGAGGGCGACGACGAGCTGGTGGGGCGCTCGTGGGACGGGCTCGCCCTCGATGCGCTTCGCGGCGCGCTCGACGATCTCGAGGACCGCTTCGGCCCGGATCAGGAGGGGTGGCGGTGGGGCCGGGTCCACCGGCTCGAGTTCCCGCACGCGATCGGCGCCGCGAATCCCCTCTTCGCGCAGCTGTTCAACCGCCGGCTGGAGACCGGCGGCGGCCAGGAGACCGTGAGCCAGATCGCGCACGACCCCAACAACCCGTTCGAGGCCGTGTGGGCGCCGTGCTGGCGCATGCTCGCCGACCCCGCCGATCCAGCCTTCTCGCGCTGGCAGGCGTTCACCGGTCAGTCCGGCCACCCTGGGAGCCCGCACTACGACGACCTCCAGGTCGACTGGCTCGAGGGCCGCACACAGCCGATGGTCGGCGAGGGGCCGTGGCGCGAGCTGACCCTGGAGCCGTGAGCCGCCGCGACGAGATCAAGCTGACCGAGGCCGAGCAGCGCGAGCTGCTGGAGAGCGAGCGCGTGGTGCTCGTCTCGAGCCTCGGGCCGCGCGGGTGGCCGCACTCGATGCCGATGTGGTACGTGCCGCGAGACGCAGATGTGGTGGCTCCGAGCCGAACGGCGAGGCGACAGGCAGGTGGGTGTCCTGATGTCTGGGTGTGGACCTACGCCAAGTCGCAGAAGGTGCGCAACCTGGAGCGCGACCCGCGCGCCACGCTCCTGGTCGAGACCGGGCGCGAGTACACCGAGCTGCGCGGGGTGATGATCGAGGCGGAGGCCGAGATCCATCGCGACCTGGAGACGGTGTCGGAGTTCGGCAAGCAGCTCACCGTCCGCTACTCGGAGGGGATCCGGTCGGTTGAGGGTGACGCCGCGGCGGCGCTGGAGGCCCAGGCCGCGAAGCGGGTCGCGATCCACTTCCATCCGCGGCGCACCGCCACCTGGGACCACCGCAAGCTCGGTGGCCGCTACTGAACAGCGCCCGCGCTAGCCTCTGCGCCGCATCATGGAGGCTCTCAAGGGGCTGATCCTTTCGGGGGGCGCGGGCACGCGCCTGCGCCCGATCACGCACACGTCGGCGAAGCAGCTTGTGCCCGTCGCCAACAAGCCCGTGCTCTTCTACGGCATCGAGGCGCTGGTACGCGCGGGGGTGACGGAGATCGGAATCGTGATCGCGCCAGAGACCGGCGACGAGATCCGCGACGCCGTGGGCGACGGCTCGGAGTTCGGCGCCCGCGTCAGCTACATCACCCAGGACGCGCCCCGAGGGCTCGCTCACGCCGTGCTGACCGCGGAGGAGTTCGTCGGCGATTCGGCGTTCGTCATGTACCTCGGGGACAACCTGCTCCGCGACGGGATCAGCGACCTGGTCGATGCCTTCAGGGAGTCGGAGCCGGACGCGCTGATCCTGCTCACCCAGGTGCCGGATCCGTCCGAGTTCGGCGTCGCGGAGCTGGACGGGGAGCGGGTGGTGCGGTTGGTGGAGAAGCCGAAGGACCCGCCCAGCGACCTGGCGCTGGTCGGCGTGTACATGTTCGGGCCCGCGGTGTTCGACGCGGCGCGGGCGATCGAGCCGTCGTGGCGCGACGAGCTCGAGATCACTGACGCGATCCAGTGGCTGATCGACGGCGGTAAGCGGGTCGAGTCGCGGCTCGTGCGGGGATGGTGGAAGGACACCGGCCACCTCGAGGACATGCTGGAGGCGAACCGGCTCGTGCTCGAGGACATCGAGCGCCGGATCGACGGAGAGCTGGTCGACTCGCGGGTAGAGGGGAGGGTCGTGGTCGAGGAGGGCGCCCGCCTGGAGCGCTCGCTGGTGCGAGGCCCGGCGGTGATCGGCGCCGGGAGCATGATCACCGACTCCTACATCGGCCCCTACACCTCGATTGCGCCGCAGGTCACGGTCAGCGGCTCCGAGGTCGAGCACTCGATCCTGCTGTCGGGCTCGAGGGTCAGCGATCTCGCGGCGCGCATGGAGGCCAGCCTGCTGGGGCGCAACGCGACGCTCGCGCGGGGCGATGGCCTGCCGAAGACGCTGCGGCTCATGGTGGGGGATAACTCCGAGATCGCGATCCCGTGATCAGTAGGCAGTCAGCAGTAGGCGGTCAGCAGAATGAGGGTCGATGAGGGTTCTCGTAACTGGAGCGGCTGGGATGCTTGGCAATGACGTCGCCGCCGCGTGCGGCGCGCGCGAGCACGAGGTGGTGCCGCTTGCGCACGCTGAGCTCGACATCACGGACGGGCCGGCCGTCGACGGGGCGATGCGGGCGCATCGCCCCGACGTCGTCGTCAACTGCGCCGCGTGGACCGATGTCGACGGAGCCGAGGAGCACGAGGCCGAGGCCACCCGCCTCAACAGCGAGGCCGCCGGTGTCGTCGCCGCGGCTGCCGCCGAGGCCGGGGCCGGCGTCCTGCATCTCTCGAGCGACTACGTCTTCGACGGCGCCAAGCGATCCCCCTACGTCGAGTCCGACCACGCCCACGCTCTGTCCGCCTACGGGCGCTCGAAGCTCGCCGGGGAGACCTCGGTCGCCGTCGCCAACCCCCGCCACTGGGTGGTGCGGTCGTCGTGGCTGTTCGGGCTGGCCGGAAGGAACTTCGTCGACACGATGCTGCAGCTCGGGGCCGAGCAGCCGGAGGTCCTCGTCGTCAGCGACCAGGTCGGGTCGCCGACCTACACCGCCCACCTCGCAGCCGGGATCGCCCGCCTGGTCGAGGGCGAGTCGTACGGGATCCACCACATCGCCGCGAGCGGCTCGTGCTCGTGGTACGAGTTCGCCCAGGAGATCTTCGACCAGACGGAGACGGACTGCCGGGTGATGGCGGCGACCACGGAGATGGTCGCCCGCCCCGCTCCCAGGCCC
>Ga0299907_10002460_pt1 | contig 11423 bp, 6 predicted proteins | sample RVTome_16_FD_198680 | JGI IMG/M metagenome (GOLD analysis project Ga0299907, IMG submission 198680) | Soil microbial communities from uranium-contaminated site in the Upper Colorado River Basin, Wyoming, United States - RVT152D67 (version 2) ...
TCCATCAGATTGTCCTCGGAGCGGATCGCCTCGCGAAGGGCGTCCATGGCGGCCGTCCAGCGCCCGGCATCCCGCGCGGCGCGCAGCTTGCTGAGCCGCTCGACCTGCTCCCGCTCGTAGCGCGGATCGATCCGGAGGATCGGGATCTCGAGCTTCTCGTCCTTCTCGACGAAGTCGTTGACCCCGACGATGATCCGGCGTTTCGCGTCGATCTCCTCTTGGTAACGGCTCGCCGCCTCGGCGATCTCGCGCTGGAAGAAGCCCTGCTCGATCCCGGCCACGACCCCGCCCATGTCCTCGATCTGGCGGAAGTACGCCTCGGCCTCGCGCTCCATCCGGTCCGTCAGCGCCTCCACGAAGTAGGAGCCTCCGAGCGGATCGATCACGTTCGGCACACCCGATTCGTAGGCGATCACCTGCTGGGTCCGGAGCGCGATCTTGACCGCCCTCTCGGTGGGGAGCGCGTACGTCTCGTCCATCGAGTTCGTGTGGAGGCTCTGGGTCCCGCCCATGACCGCGGCCAGGGCCTGGAGCGCGGTCCGCACGATGTTGTTCTCGGGCTGCTGTTCGGTAAGCGAGCAGCCTGCTGTCTGGGTGTGGAATCGCATGAGCAGCGAGCGCGGGTCCTTCGCCCCGTACTGCTCCTTCATGTGCCGCGCCCAGATGCGACGCGCCGCACGGTACTTGGCAACCTCCTCGAAGAAGTCGTTGTGGGAATTCCAGAAGAAGGAGAGCCGGGGCGCGAAACGGTCCACGTCCAGGCCCGCCGCGATCCCCTCTTCTACGTACGTGAAGCCGTCGGCCAGCGTGAACGCGAGCTCTTGGACGGCGGTCGAGCCCGCCTCCCGGATGTGGTAGCCCGAGACCGAGATCGGGTGCCAGAGCGGCGCCTTGTCGGCACACCACCGCATCATGTCGACGATGATCTTCAGGTGCGGCTCGGGCGGGAACAGCCACTCCTTCTGGGCGATGTACTCTTTGAGGATGTCGGTCTGGAGGGTCCCGCGGAGCCGGTCGGGGGCAATCCCCTGCTCCTCGGCCACCGCGACGTACAGGGCCAGGAAGATGATCGCCGGGCCGTTGATGGTCATGGAGGTGGAGACCTGGTCGAGCGGGATCCTGTCGAAGAGGGTCTGCATGTCGGCCAGCGAGTCGATCGCGACCCCGCACACGCCCACCTCGCCCTCCGACATCGGATGGTCGGAGTCGTATCCCATCAGGGTCGGGAGGTCGAACGCCACCGAAAGGCCGGTCTGTCCATGCTCGAGCAGGAAGTGGTACCGCCGGTTGGTCTCCTCGGCGGTCGCGAAGCCGGCGAACTGGCGCATCGTCCAGAGCCGGGTCCGGTACATCGAATCGTAGACCCCGCGCGTGTAGGGATACTCGCCGGGGAAGCCGACGTCGCGGTGGAAGTCGTTCCCCTCGAGGTCGCCGGGCGTGTAGAGGGGCTCGACCTCCATCGACGAGGTGGTCGTGAAGTCTATGTCGCGCTTGGGCTGGCCCTCCCACCGCTCGCGCCACGCGGCCTCACGAGCCGCGAGCCGCTCCTCGCGCGTCGTGGCCTCCCTGAGCGCTCCCTCCCTTTCGACGACCGGCTTCATCATTGCTCCTTCCTCGCGATCTCCTCGGCCACGGCGTACGGAGAGAGCCGCCCGGCGACGATGTCGTCCAGGGCCGCCTCGAGCCGACGCTCACCGTCCCCGTCTAGCCACACCCGCCGCTCCATCTTCCGCGCGACCAGGTCGCGGACGCGCTCGGCCGCGCGGTCGCGCCTCTTCCGGGCGAAGGCCCCGCTCTCCCGGCCGAAGTCGCGGTGGCGGTCGATCGCTTCGACGAGGTCGTCCAGCCCCCCACCCTCGACCGCAACCGTCCGCACGACTGGCGGCTCCCACCCCGAGTCCCGGCGCGTCCGAAGCCGCAGGGTGGACCGGATCGCATGGGCGAGCCGGTCGGCCCCCAGACGATCCGACTTGTTGACGACGAAGACGTCGGCGATCTCCATGAGCCCCGCCTTCATCGTCTGGACCGCGTCCCCCGACTCTGGCACGAGAACGACGACGGTGGTGTCGGCCGCGCTCACGATGTCACGCTCCGTCTGCCCCACCCCCACCGTCTCGTGGATCACGATGTCGAAGCCGAAGGCGTCCATCAGATCGGCCGCCTCCATCGACGTGGTGGCCAGTCCGCCCAAGCGCCCCCGGGAGGCCATCGAGCGAACGAAGGCACCCTCGTCCAAGGTCAGCTCCTGCATCCGGATCCGGTCCCCGAGCAGCGCGCCCCCGGTGAACGGGCTCGACGGATCGACGGCGAGCACCCCGACCGTCTGCCCCCTGGCCCGGCAGGCCAGCGCGTATCTCTCCGTGAGCGTGCTCTTCCCCGCCCCGGGAGGCCCCGTGAACCCGATCCGGAACGCGTCGCCGACCCCGGCGTGCGTCGCGTGGAGAATCTCCTCGAAGCCCGGGCGCTGGTTCTCGATCCACGTCAGCCCGCGGGCGAGGGCGCGGCGATCGCCCGCGGCGAAGCGCTCCAGAAGATCGGCCAGACGGGAGTCGAGGGATGTCAAGGTGGTCAAGCGCTCTCCCCGCCTTCCCTTCCGTCCACCAGGGTCCGCAAAGCCAAGCACAATCTAGATTTCCCCGGAAGACGGGACAAACCGCTCAGGTCTTCTTCTCCTCCTCCCTCGCGGCCGGGAAGAGGACGTTGTTGAGGATCAGCCGGTACCCGGGCGACCGCGGATAGAGCGAGAGATCGGTCGGGGGGTCTCCGACCGCGTGTTGGGGGTCCTCGGGATCGTGTCCGCCGAGGAACGTGAAGGTGCCCTCCCCGAGGTCGCCGTGGATGTACTTGGCGAGCCCCTCCCCGCTCGACGCCAGGACGACGATCCCGGGCTTCAGGGTCTCCTCGCGGAACGAGGTCGTGAGCCCGTACCAGTCGGGGAACGCGAAGGCGTGGTCCTGGGTCAGCATGGCAGGCACCGGGTCGACCGAGGGCGAGAAGCGCGAAAGCTCGACCGCCCCGAGCGGAAGCCGCCCCGGCGTGTTGACGCGGTGCCCGTCGATGGTCGAGAAGGGGCCGACCTCGGCGGGGTCCAGTCGGTAGTTCCGGAAGGCGAGCGTTCCGTCGTAAGCGGGCGGGACGCCGCCGATTGCGAGGTCCAGCGTCTCGGTCGAGGCGCACATCGCGAACAGGAAGCCGCCGCGCTCGACGAACGCACGGATCGCTTCCGCGACCGCGGCCTTGAGCGCGGGGGCGTCCGGGAATCCCCGCCGCTCCGCCGTCTCGGCGTCCAGCCGGACCGCCTGCCGGTACCAGTCGCTCGACCGGACCCCGACGCCGTACTTGCCGTACTGGCCGGTGAAGTCCTCGTGGTGGAGGTGGAGCCAGTCGATCTCGGTCAGGCCGGCGCCCAGGAAGTCTTCGTCCCACACGATCTCGTACGGGATCTCGGCGTACTCGAGGGCCAGGCGGACCGCGTCGTCCCACGGGGCGGCGTAGGGCGGCGCGTAGACGGCGATCCGTGGCGCCACCTCGAGGTGGACCGAGGTGGTCTCGCCCGCCGCCTCGGCCCCCCTCACCGCGGCCGCGTCCAAGGGCTCGGTCAAGACGCCGCGCGTCAGGCACTCGTCAAGAGCCGGCGGGTGGTCGACCTGGAAGGCGCCGCCCCTCCAGTTGAGGAGCCAATCCCCCCGGCCCCCGCCCAGGAGGGCACGATAGACGACCCCGTAGGCCCGGAGCGGCTGGAGCTGGACGCCGTCCATCGGGATGAGGAACGGGGCCCGGATGGCGCTTCCGCGGGCGAAGCCGAGCGGGTCGAGGGCCACCCTGACCGCGCCCGCGGCCAAGGCCGCCAGGAAGCTTCGCCGCCTCAGCGAGCGCCTCCCGCACCGCGTTCGCTCAAGAGCCGCCGAGCCTCCAGGTCGTGCGGGGTGCCCGGATGGCGGTCGACGACCTCGCGCCAAAGGGCTCGGGCGCGATCGTCCTCTCCCGCTTCGCGGGCCCATCGCCCGGCGGTCAGGAGGAGCCCCGCCCCTTCGGGGCCCGCCTCCCGGGCGGCCGCCTCGAGCGCGGTGCTCGCCCCGGCCGGATCTCCGGCTTCCCCGAGCGACTCGGCCGCCGCGCCGGCCAGGAGCGCCCGCGCGATCCCGGCCGAGTCGCTTGCGAACGCCGCGCCGGCCAGGGAGTCCAGCCGCGCCGCGGCGGACGCGGGATCCGCTGGGGCCAGGACAAGCACGGTCCCGAGCGCGGTCAGGAACCCTTCGCCGGGCCCGCCCCGCTGGACCGCCTGTACCAGGCGGACCCGCCCCAGGGCCTGGATCGCCTCGGGCCTCGGGGCCGCCCCGACGGCCGAGGCGTAGGCCCCGACCGCGCTGTCCGGAACCTCCCGCGCGAGGTACAGGTCGCCCCTGAGGACCGCGACCCGGGTGGGGGGAAGTCCATCGGCGACGGCGCGGTCGAGGGCCCGTCCCACGGCATCGAGGTCACCGACGCGCCGCGCTCGCTCGATCTCCCGCGGCAGACCTGCGGCCCGGCCGGGATCCCGCGCGGCCGGAAGTTCGGCGAACACCGCGCCCGGCGCGGCGATCTGGCGCAGCCGCTGGGCCGCCTCCAGCGCTCCGTTGGCTTCCAGCACCTGGACGAAGGCCTGGAGCGAGCCGGCGTCGTCGGGACGGCCCGCCAGGTGGCCGGCGAAGGCGACCGCGACCGTGTCGGGCGAGCCCCCGGACTGGAGCGACAGGGCACCCCAGTAGGCCAGGGCGTGGGGACCCGCGACGCCGAGGGTCCGGAGGCTGTCCAGCAAGCCCCGAAACTGGGCGAGGCGGCCTTCCGCCGCCGCCTCGGCCGCGAGATCGGCGAGTACACCCGGATCGTCGGTCGCCGGATCGAAGGCTCGGTGTGGGTCGGACGGCTCCTGGCCGGCGGCGGGCAGAGCGGCGGCCAAGAGGAGAACCAGGACGAGCGTCCTCACGGCGACCCCTCCCGCTCAGGCTCCCGCACGCCCTCCTCCGCCAGACGCTCCAGGTAGGCACGGCCGATTTCGAGGGAACCCGTGGGGAGGGCCCCGCGCCAGGGGGCGAGGGCGGCCTCGGGATCCAGACGCGAGGCGGTCGCCCGCCGAGGGAGGGGCGGTGGATCGAGCGGCAGGAAAGGCCCCGCCGTCCGCGATCTCCGCCGCTCGCTCGCGCTCCGCTCCACGATCCGCCCGAGGTCCGCGAACCGGCGGGAGAGGCTCCGGAGCTCGCTCTCCAGCCGCGCGCCCGGCAGCCCGCGCTCCAGCCGGCCGGCAACCCTGTCCATGGATTCCTGGAGAGAGCGGAGCGCGGCCGGATCGATCCCCGCCTCGACAAGGGCGTCCCTCAACTCCTCGAGCCGTCGGCCGACCTCGCGCTGGCCGGCCGCTGCGTCCGGGCTGCCCCCCTCACCGGCGTCGCCGGGCCGAAGGGCGTCCGCGAGGGCGCGCTGGGCCTCGGCCATCGCCTGGAGTTCGGCCGCCGACGACGACGAACCGCTCTCCTCGGTTTGCCCCGACCCGGCCGCGCCAGCCGACCCGCCGGCCGGGAGGAGAAGCGAACGGGCGAGACGCGCCAGCGCGTCGGCCGCCGCCCCGGCGGCCGATGTCGCGTCGCCGGGAAGAAGGGCGCCGGGGGCGTTCGCGATCCTCTCCTCGGCGATCCGGGTCAGGTAGACGGCCTCGGCCAGGTGCTCGGCCAGGTCCGCGGCGGCGGGTCGCCCACCCATCGACTCGACCAGCGTGCCAAGCGCCCGCTCGAGACCGCCCGTGACCACGCGCTGCCGAGCGGTCCGATCCGAGTGGTCGGCGGGGCTGGCCACCGCCATTCGGGACAGGAGTTCCTGCTGCCGGTCGGCCAGGAACAGGACCTCGCCGCCGGCCCGGTCGAGGGCCGCCCGCCGCCGCGCCCGGCGTTCCAGGTCCTCATCCACCGAGGCCCGCGCCTCGCCGGCCGTCCGCGTCAGCGAGGCCGCGGCCTCCTCCTGGGACTGGGCGGCCGCTGCCGGGTCGCCGGACCGGACGCCTTCCGCGGCCCCCTGGAGCGCCCGCTCGACCTCGGCTTCCATCGAATCCGGCAAGGCACCGGCCGCCGCCCGCGCCGACTCGCCCAGAGCGTCCTGCCGTGGTTGGACCTCGCTCGCCAGCTCCTCAGGCGAGCCCCGCCTGGCGCGGTCCGCCAGCCCGCGCTCGGCATCCGCGAGCCGAGCCAGCGAATCCGCCCCCTCGAGGACCGCCAGGAGCGAGTCCACTTCGGCCAGCCCGCGACGCACGGCTTCCAGGACCTCCACCCGTGCCTCCGCCTCCGCGCCCGTCTCGGGAGGCGTGCCGGAGGGCGGGGCCAGCCGCGCCCGCGCGGCCCCCTCGAGGAGATCGCGGTACGCCTGGACGCGCCCGGCCAGCTCGGGTCGTAGCCCGGGATCGGCGAGGGTCCGCTCGAGCGCGGAAGCGAGGCTGTCAGCCGCCTCCCGCAACCGCTCGTCGGCGCTCCGACCCTCCTCGGCCGTCAAGCCGGGTCGCTCCTGACGCACCACGTCGATCGCGGCGTCCATCCTCTGGGCGGCGGCCTCCCGCTCCCGCCGGGCCTGGACCGCGAGCCGACCGCGGTCGGCCACGACCGCCATTCGCCAATCGGTTGCGGCTTGCCGGCCCGCGGCGTCGGTCGCCACCACGCGGAAGCGAAGGGTCTCCCCCGGAGCCGCGTCCTCGGCCAGCGGGATCGGCTGGGACAGGATCGTGTCACGGGAACCGGCCGGTATCCCCAGGGCTCCCGTCCGTCCGTCGCCCGTCTCCCAGCGGACGGCAGTCAGGCCGGCGGACGAGACGGCGCGCGCCTCGACCCACGCGCGGACGGCCGTCAGCAGCGCGGGATCTTCCACGGGCAGAAGGAGGTCGACCCAGAAGGCGCCCGGCGCGGCGACGGCGAAGGACTCGCTCGCCGCGCGTGCCCCTGAGGCGTCCTCCACGACGACCCGCGCCCTCCCGACCGCCGGCACGACGGCCCCCGCGAAGGACCGCCCGCGCGCCTCCAGGCTCGTCGCGGCACCGCCCTGCAGCTCGAACCGCGCGGACGCCAGGCGCCGGCTCGACTCTCCCCGGAGCTCGAGCCGCGCGCCGCCCGGGACCGTGCGTCCGGCGAGTGGGGACCAGCGCCCGTCCTGCCCTCGCGTCTCCAGCCGGAGAACGGCGAGCGGGACCGCCACCGTGAGCCGGTGAACGGGGCTCGTGAAAGGTCCATACCGGAGCCGGTACTCGGAGTCGGCCGAGACGCCGGTCCAGCGCCACTCGCCGGCCGGGCTCCGACCCAGCGACTCGACGACCCACGCCCCCGCCCTGAGCCGCCGCTCGACCAGGAGCTCGGCGTCCACCGGCGGGCCCTCGAAGCGCGCCCGCCCCCGGACGGTCGCGCCGGCGGCGACCTCGGCGTCCCCCGGGGCGATCTCCCAGGCGACGGTCGGTCCCCGCCACACCGACGATGGGGAGATGAGGGCCGCCCCCAGACGACCGGCCGGGCCGGGGGCGGCGAGGGTCCCGAGAAGGGCCACGAGGGCCAGGCCGACCGCGAGCGCGCGCCGGCCGCGGGCCGCCCGCCGCTCCTCGGCCTCGACGACGGGCTCGACCCGCGCCAGATCGCGCGCGGTCAGCCAAGCCCGGACCTCGGCGTGCCGCGCCCGTCCCAGGGCGCTCCCGGCCGGACGATCCAGCTCGGCGACGCCGCCGCGGGTCTGCGGGAAGAATTGGTCGATGCGGCGCGCGATCTCGCCCTCGGTCGGCGCGTGTCCCCAGCCTCGGGCGAGCGCCGCAAGGACGACCGCCGACGCCGCGACCACTGCCAGATACCCGAGCGGGCGCCACGCCGACGCGGGACCGACCAGCCCCTCCCAGGCGACCAGCGCGACTGCCGCGGCCGGGAGCAGCGCGATCGCCGTCCAGCCGAGCGCTTTGCGGCGACGTCGATGCGCCGCCGCAGTCAGGTTCCGAACGAGATTCTCCATGACAGATGGGGCCGGGCGCCCGGGCCCCGTATCGGCGCCAAGCCTCTGACGGCTAAACGCGCGCGAACGGTCGAGCGCTCAAAGCGGCCTAGGGCCGGTAGTTCACGCCGATCGAGTAGACGTTCTTCGTGTAAAAGTCGTTGAGGCTGATCGATTCGTTCCGGTAGCGCCCGTAGCGCGCCTCGATCGAGTAGTCGGTCGAGACGTCCTTAACCAGCCGGACGAGGAACACGTTGTCGGCCGCGGCGTCACCGGTGTTGATCGTCCCTGCCCCCTCGAGGTTCGGAACGGGCTCCGAGAACGTCTTCAGCTCGACCCGTCCGTAGAGCTGGAGCAGCATCTCCCAGGGCAGCCGCCGCAGCACCTGGAGCCCAATCGAGTGGCTCAGGTACGAGAAGCCGAACGAGTTGGAGTCGTTGTACCGGAACAGGTAGTCGCCCTGGATCGACACGTCGCCGAGCCATGTGAGCTGCAACCCGACCTGGTGCAGAAGGTCCTCCTGCCGGTCCCGGGTGGGGCTCAGGAACACGTTTCCCGGGATGGGATCGGTCGGCTCGATGACCGCCCGGCCCTCGTATCGATAGCGGTCGAGCGAATAGCTCCACGTCGCCTGGAGATCCGGCCCGAACTCCTTGGCCAGCGAGGTGAATCCGCCGATTCCTTCGCTCCCAAAAACCGCGTCCAGGTTCTCGAAGTCCACCGAGCTGGCGCGGGCGCCCAACTCGAACCGCGCCTCATGGTCCTGGGCGAGCGGGAGCAGGTCGATGACCGCGTTGGCGCTTCCTTGAAAGCGCGTGAACCCGTCCTCGTTGATGAGAAAGAAATCGTCGGTCCACTTCCGGTTCTTGATCCCCGCCTGGCCGCCCAGGGCGACCCGCTCGCTGACCCGCCGCAGGTAGCCGACCGTGCCTTCGTTGACGAACTGGTTCGCCAGGTCGATGTCGCGCCCGACGAATCCGAAGTGGCGCTTGAAGCCGCCCTGATAGGAGAGCGAGAGCCGTTGCTGGCCGCTGGCGCCCCACCTGAGGTCCCCCCGGTACGCCAGCCGGGCCACCTGGGACCGCACCGCATCGACCAGCTGCTCGTTCACGTTGTCGTCGAACTCGTAGGTAAAGCGGAGGTCCTGCTCGTACCCCCACGCCTCCTGGGCTCCGGCCACTCCCGGACGGGCGGCCGCCCCGACGACCGCCAAGGCCACGAGGACGGCTCGGATCCGGGGCGCGGACGGCCGGATTCGCGTCGACGAACAGTGATCCATGACGGCTTCCTCCTGCGGACTAAGGATAAAACTCCTCCAATCGCTGTGCGAACAGGCGTTCCAGGTTCTCGTACTCCGATCGTCGATCGATGAGGTCGAGCCGCTGGCGCTGGAGCTGAAGGATGCGGGCGTCGGGGTCCTCGAGCGCCTCGCCCAGCTCGGCACCGCTCGTCGTGCGTCCCTCAAGGATCGCATCCAGCTGGCGACCGCTGCCCTCCCGGTCGCCCCACAGCTCGATGTCCTCGCGCAGACGCCGGAACTCCTCGAGGGTCCTCTTCTTCTGCTCCTGCCGGTCGATCTGGTTCTGGATGCCGCCGATCCGACGGTCGATGCGCTCGATCAGGTCCCGCGCGATCGCCCGCTTGACCCGCAGCCGGGACGGATCGTCCCGCGCGTCGAAGGTGAGGTCCAGGAGGAGCAGGTCCTCCTCGCCCGACTCCAGCTCGAGCGCCATCTCGTCCCGCGCCGGGACGTACGTCTCCAGCCGGCTCAGGAGGCGGCGGAGCTCGGCGGCGGTCTGGTCCGTGCGCGGGCGTCCGGTCAGCTCCTCGATCCTTTGGTTGGCCTGCGCGATCTCCCGGTTGTACGCCAGGTAGAGGTCGGTCTGAAGGGAACGCACCTGCTGATAGAGGACCCGCAGCCGGCGGGCCAGACTGGTGATCTCCTGTGACGACTCGAGGATCTCGTTCGAGAGCGACTCGAACCGGGCGCTCCCAGGCCGAGTGCCGCGCTTGGTCCGGCTGAGTGAGTCGGCCCGCTGCTCCTGGGTGCGGAGCTGCGCTTCCAGCCGCGTGATGTCGGTCTCCCGGTCGCTCAGGAGCCGGCGCAGCTCGGGGATCCCCGGCCCCTGCGCCGTCACGCTCGCCGGCCCCCCGGCAACCAGCCCCACCGCCATGGCGACCATGACGAGAGCACGGATGGACCTCATGAGGAGGGGGTCGCTCGAAATGGCCAAGCTCGCGGCGCGCGACGCAGGGGGTCCGAGGCGTGGTGCGGGTGCCCGCGAAGCGGGCGGCCACGCCGCAGGAGCCCCGAGGAGCGCAACGAAGAGCTTGGCCATTTTCAGCGACCCCTAGTCGCTAGAGGAGATGCCATACTTCTCGAGTTTGTAGTACAGTGCGCTCGTCTTGATCCCGAGCAGCTCAGCGGTCTTCGTCTTTACGCCTCCGGCCTGCTCCAGGGCCCCCTCCAGCATCGACCGCTCGAGCCGCTCGAGCGCGTCGTCCAGCGGCACGGTCCCGACCGGCGGTGCCACGAAGCTGGCCGCGGCGGAGCGCGGGGCGCTCCGCTCGTCGATCGGGAACGACTCAGGCTCGAGGACACGCCCGTCGCAGAGCACGATCGCCCGCTCCAGCATGTTCTCGAGCTCGCGGATGTTTCCCGGCCAGTCGTAGTTGTGGAGGATCTGCAGGGCGCGATCGGTGATCCCCTCGATCGGCTTCCCCATCTCGCCCGAAATCGAGTCGATGAAGTGCTTGACGAGCGGGAGGAGGTCCTCCTTCCGCTCGCGCAGGGGCGGCACTTCGATGGGGATGATGTGGAGACGGTAGAAGAGGTCCTCGCGAAAGACGCCGCTCTCGACGAGTGGGCGAAGGTCCTTGTTGGTCGCGCTGATGATCCTGACGTCGACCTGGATCGTTTCCTCTCCGCCGACCCGCTCGATCTCCTTCTCCTGGAGCACCCGCAGCAGCTTGACCTGCACGGACGGCGGGATGTCGGCGATTTCGTCGAGGAAGAGTGTCCCCTTGTGGGCCAGCTCGAAGCGTCCCTTGCGCTCCTTGATGGCCCCCGTGAAGGCGCCTTTCTCGTGACCGAAGAGCTCCGACTCCAGCAGGCTCTCCGCAAGCGCCGAGCAGTTCACCTTGATGAACGGCCCGTCGCGCCGGGCGCTCTCCCGGTGGATGGCCCTGGCGATCAACTCCTTTCCGGTCCCGCTCTCGCCGTAGATGTAGACCGACGAGTTCGCCTCGGCGACCTTACGCACCTCCTCGAAGATCGCGCGCATCGACGAGGACGCGCCGACGATGTCTCCGAAGTGGTGCTCCACCTCTTCGCGCAGATACTCCGTCTCGGCCTTGAGCTGATCCCGCTCTCGCCGTAGGTCGCGGGTCTCCAACGCGCGGTTCACCTTGACCTTCAGCTCGTCGGTATCGAACGGCTTCGT
>Ga0299907_10002461_pt1 | contig 11422 bp, 11 predicted proteins | sample RVTome_16_FD_198680 | JGI IMG/M metagenome (GOLD analysis project Ga0299907, IMG submission 198680) | Soil microbial communities from uranium-contaminated site in the Upper Colorado River Basin, Wyoming, United States - RVT152D67 (version 2) ...
GCGGCGCCGAGATCGTCCGGGCCGCACACGCGCGGGCTCGAGGTCATCACCTCCGCGACCGGCGTCGCGAGGGGGTCCCGCGAGCGCTCCATGAGGCGCGTCAGGTCGCCCGCCGTGACGACCCCGACGAGGCGCCCGTCCGCGCCCAGCACGGCGACGGTGCCCCGACGGCGCGCGAGCAGCACGACGCACCGCGGCATGCCGCCGTCGACGCCCAGCGCGGGCAGGTCCTCGGTCTCCATCACATCCGCCACGCGGGTGCGCAGCTTGCGCCCGAGCGCGCCGCCGGGATGGATGCGCGCGAAATCCTCGCGGTCGAAGCCGTTCTGGCGCAGCAGCGCGACCGCGAGCGCGTCGCCCAGCGCGAGCGTGACCGTGGTGGACGTGGTCGGCGCCAGGTCCAGCGGGCACGCCTCCTCCGCGACGCCGCAGTCCAGCACCACCGTCGCGGCCTTCGCCAACGTCGAGCGGGCGCCGCCCGTCATCGCGACCACCGGCACGCCGAACCGGACGAGGTGCGCGACGAGGTCCATGAGCTCGGCCGACTCGCCGCTCTTCGACAGCACTAGCGCGACGTCGTCGGAGCCCACGATGCCCAGGTCCCCGTGCAGGCTCTCCACCGGATGCAGGAAGAACGCGGGCGTGCCGGTGGAGGTGAGGGTCGAGGCGATCTTGCGCCCGATGACGCCGCTCTTGCCGATCCCCGACACGATGACGCGGCCGCCGGCGCGGGCGATCAGGCGGACCGCCTCCTCGAAGGGGGCGCCCAGGCGATCGGCCAGCGCCTCCAGCGCGCGCGCCTCGGCCCGGATCACCGCGCGCCCGACCTCCAGCGGCTCCCCGTCGCCGCGCGCGGACGGCGCGGCTGGCCCGGGCGCGCTCCCCGGCGGGCTCGCGACGTCACCCCGCACGGGTCACCTCCCGTCGAGCCGCGGGGGTCCGGGCGCGCTCGTACGCCGCGAGGGCGCCGGCGAGCTCGCCGCGGGCTTCGAGCAGCGCCTCCGCGAATTCCCTCACGGCGCCCCGCCCGCCGGCCGACGCGGTGCGCCAGCCGGCGATCGCCAGGACCTCGGGGACCGCGTCGGCGACCGTCACCGGCAGGCCCGCCCGGCGCAGCAGCGGCAGGTCGGCCAGGTCGTCCCCCACGACCGCGACGTCGGCCCAGTCGAGGCCGTGGCCTTCGAGGATCCGCTCTGCCGCCTCCAGCTTGTGGCCGGCCTCCACCTGGTGCGCGGGAACGTCGAGCTCGCGCGCCCGCGCGCTCGTCGCGGGCGACGGCCGGCCGCTCAGCAGCTCCACGGCGATGCCCGCCTCGACGAGCAACCGGATCCCGAGCCCGTCGCGGATGTCGAAGCGCTTGAACTCCAGGGGCGCTTCGGCCCCCACCGCGGTCCCGGGTCCCGTCGCGGCGGCGCCGAGGTACAGGCCGTTGTCGGTCAGCACGCCGTCCACGTCGAGGAGGGCGAGCCGGACCCTGCGGGCCAGGTCGGGGGCGATCGCGGGTTCGCGAGCCGCGTCAGACACCGGCGACCTCCCCGGCGTGCGCCGCGTGTGCGCGCGCGCCACCGAGCGCCTCCCGGACCGCGAGGACGTCGCGCAGGAGCGGCCGGAGCCGGTCCAGTGGAAGCATCGTCGCGGGATCGGACGGCGCTCGCCGCGGCTCCGGGTGGACCTCCAGGAACAGCCCGTCGATCCCCGCCGCGGCCGCCGCGCGGACCAGCGTGGGGGTGTGGCGGGGATCGCCGCCGCTGGCCCCGTCGGCGCGCCCGGGGCGTTGCACGGCGTGCGTGCCGTCGAAGACGACCGGCGCGCCGGTCGCGTCGCGCAGGCGGCCGAACGCGCGCATGTCGACCACCAGGTCGCCGTACCCGAAGAAGGTGCCGCGTTCGGTCACCGCGACACCGGCGGCCCCCGCGGCGCGCGCCTTGTCGGCCGCCCCTGCCATCTCCTCGGGGGCCATCCACTGGCCCTTCTTGAGGTTGACCGGCCGGCCGGTCGCGGCCGCGGCTTCGATCAGGTCGGTCTGGCGGCACAGGAACGCGGGGATCTGCAGCGCCGCGCAGACCTCCGCGGCGGGAGCCGCCTGCGCGGGCTCGTGGACGTCGGTCAGCACCGGCAGGCCGGTCGCCCGCGACACCGCCTGGAGGCGCTCCAGGCCCGCGTCCAGGCCCGGGCCGCGCGCGCCATCCGCGCGGCTGCGGTTGGCCTTGTCGAAGGAGGCCTTGAAGATGACCGGCAGCGCGAGATCCGCCGACAGCGCCGCGAGCGCCTCGCCGACGCGCAGATTGAGCGCGTCGTCCTCCAGCAGGCATGGGCCCGCGATGAGGAAGAAGGGCGCGTCGGCCGCGAACAGACCCCGCACCGATACGTTCATCCGGCCGGCGCCGGCTTTGCGGCGGGCGCGCTCGCGCCGTTGCCGGCTCTGCGCCGCTCGGACCCCGAGCGCGCGGCTTCCGAGCCGGCGTCCGCCGCGACCGCATCGCGCCGCTCCAGCGCTGCGCGCACGAACGCCGCGAACAGGGGATGGGCGCGCATCGGGCGCGACTTCAGCTCGGGGTGGAACTGGCAGCCAATGAACCACGCGTGGTCGGGCAGCTCGCCCATCTCCACCAGGTTGCCGTCCGGCGACAGTCCGCTGAAGGAGAATCCCTCTCGCTCCAGCACGTCGCGGTAGTCGTTGTTGACCTCGTAGCGGTGGCGGTGCCGCTCGCTGATCTCCGGGGTGCCGTAGATCGCCTCCACGCGCGAACCGGGCTTCAGGCGGCACGGATACGCGCCCAGGCGCATGGTACCGCCCATGTCGGTCACCTGGCGCTGCGAGTCCATCATGCAGATCACGGGATCGCCCGCGTCCCGGATGAACTCGACCGAGTGCGATGCCTCCAGGCCGCACACGTTGCGGGCGTACTCGATCACCGCGCACTGCAGGCCGAGGCAGATGCCGAAGAAGGGCAGGTCGTTCTCGCGCGCGTATCGGATCGCCTCGAGCATCCCCTCCACGCCCCGGACGCCGAAGCCGCCGGGGATCAGCAGGCCGTCGTAGGCCGCGATGCGCTCTCCGCCGGACACGCTGCGATCCTCGAAGTCCTCGCTCGACAGCCAGTCGACCTCGACCCCGACGTCGTTGTGGATGCCGCCGTGGATCAGCGCCTCGCCGACCGACTTGTAGGAGTCCGGCAGCGCGGTGTATTTGCCCACGACGGCGATCCGGACCCTCCCGTGCGCCGGCTCCGCAATGCGCGCGACCATCCGTTTCCACCCCCCCATCTCCGGGTCGGGCAGGCCGGCGAGCCCGAGCTTCGACAGGACCAGCTCGGAGAGCCGCTGGCGCTCCAGCTCCAGCGGGACCTCGTAGATCGTCTCGACGTCGCGCGCCTCGATCACCGCGGCGGTATCCACGTTGGTGAAGAGCGCGATCTTGCGGCGCAGCTCGGGCGACAGCGGTCGGTCGGTCCGGCAGATCAGGACGTCGGGCTGGATTCCGATCTCCATGAGCTCGCGCACGGAGTGCTGCGTGGGCTTGGTCTTGAGTTCGCCCGCGGCGGCGATGTAGGGGATCAGCGTGAGGTGCATGAAGAGCGTGTGCTCGCGCCCCACGTCCTGGCGGAACTGCCGGATCGCCTCGAGGAACGGCAGCGACTCAATGTCGCCGACCGTGCCGCCGATTTCCGTGATCACGACGTCGTGGTTGGTGGCCAGGCGGCGGATCGCCGACTTGATCTCGTCGGTGATGTGCGGGATCACCTGGACGGTAGCGCCGAGGTAGTCGCCGCGCCGCTCCTTGGTGATGACGTCCTGGTAGATCCGGCCGGTCGTGATGTTGTTCGCCTGGGACAGCGACTCGTCGATGAAGCGCTCGTAGTGGCCCAGGTCCAGGTCGGTCTCGGCGCCGTCGTCCGTGACGAAGACCTCGCCGTGCTGGAAGGGCGACAGGGTGCCGGGATCGACGTTGATGTAGGGGTCGAACTTCTGGATGGTGACGCGCAGCCCGCGCGCGACGAGGAGGCGGCCCAACGAGGCGGCGGCGATCCCCTTCCCGAGCGACGACACCACGCCCCCGGTGATGAAGATGTACTTGGTCGGCCGCCGTTCGTGTTCGCTCATTCCCCTCGCCTCCCCGTCGAGTTCGGTATCGGGTGCGGCCGTCGCCGCGTCCAGTGCCCGCTATGCGGTCGCCTGCCCGCCGCCGCGACCCGCGCCGGCCCTTCCCTCGCGCTCCACGCGCTCGCGCGCGCGGCGCAGGTCCTCCTCCGTGTCTACCCCGCCGTCCGCGTCAGGAACCACGCCGACCCCGATCTCGAACCCGGCCGCCAGAGGCCGGAGTTGCTCCAGCCGCTCGACCGTCTCGAGCGGCGCCGGAGGCAGGGCCGCCCAGCGCGCGAGCACAGCCGGCGTGTAGGCGTATACGCCCACGTGGCGCAGGTAGCCGTCGCCTCGCAGATCCGCGGCGGACGGCGGTCGGTCCCTGGGGTGGGGTATGGGAGCCCGCGAGAAGTAGAGCGCACGGCCGCGTGCGTCGCGGACCAGCTTCACCACGGCCGGATCGCGCCAGGCTGATTCCGTCCGGACGGGCGTCGCCACCGTCCCCACATCCCACCCCGACCGAACCGCGTCGAGCGCCGCGCGCATGGCGTCGGCGCCCACGAACGGCTCGTCCCCCTGGACGTTCACCACGACCTCGGCGGCCGGCGCGCGCCGGGCGACCGCCTCGGCCACCCTGTGCGTGCCGGACGGCTGGGTCCGGTCCGTCAGCTCCACGTCGGCGCCCACGGCGCGGCACGCGTCGGCGATTTCGTCGCTGTCGGTCGCGACCAGCACGGCATCGGCGACGCCCAGCTCGGAGACGCGCCGCCAGACCCGGACGATCAGCGGACCGCCGCCCAGGTCGAGGAGCGGCTTGCGCGGCAAGCGTTGGGAAGCCAACCGCGCCGGGATCACGGCGAGCACCGTCATGCCCACCCGAGGCCCGCTCCCGGACGGATGATCGCCCGCTGCGGACGGCGGGCGAGGGCGCGCCGCCATGCAAAATTCACGCCCGAAAGGTAGGGACCGGCGCGCGACGGGACAAGCGCGACGGCGGCGAGGCAGCGTGCTCGGACCGCTGCGAGCCCTAGAACGGCAGATCGACCCCCAAATCGACGACCACGTCCTCTCCGAAGTCGGTCGGATCGGTGCTCACGCGCGCCCAGCCGAGCGACGTGCGGACGCGCAGGCCGATGTTCTGGTCGAGCGAATCGTCCCCGCCCGCGGCCCACGCGCCGCCGAAGATGTGGACCAGCTCCAGCTCGGGCAGCCCGAACAGCGGCACCACGACGGGAATCGGAACGCCGTAACCGGTCTCCACCAGGATCACGCGATCCCCCTGGCGCTCGGCGTCCTCCAGCGTGGGCAGCGTACCGGGCCCTCCGACGTGACTCCACCGGCGCAGCGGCAGCGCGTCTCCGCCGAGGGGGGCCTGCACGTGCCAGCGCGCGCGCAGGCGGTGATCCCGGAGCGCCGGCGAAACCCAGGAGCCGTCCACGGTCACCCCCGTGAAGGTCTCCTCGGAGACGAACAGCGCGCGCACCGCCGCGGTGTCCAGCATCGGACACGTGTCGGGGGCGCAGCTGATCGGGCCGTTCCCGGTGGGAGCGCCGACCTCGATCTCCAGCGCGAAGTCGAGCGCGCTTTCCGCGCGCGCCCACCGCGCGTCCACGCCGAGCAGGCCGCTGGCCACGGCCGCGGCGACCACCGGGCGGTTCGGACGCACGGGGTCGTCCGACTCGAATAGCGTCCACGGGTCCCCGGCGCGCAGGCGGCGCGCGTCCTCGCGCCGCGCCTCGAGGAACGGCGTCACCAGCCAGTGCCCCGGCGAACGCTCCAGCTCCAGGCGCGCCCAGTACCGGTCGGACCGGTGGTAGTCGCGCATGTCGTTGCCGAACGCCAGGAACGCGAACGAGTTGGTGAAGTCGCCGCGGATCCATCGGTCGGCGGTACGGGTCGCGCGCTCGGCGCCCAGGCGCAGCCGGGTGCGGCCGCGCGCGAGCTCGAGGAACCCGCCCCCGTCCCACTCCCCGCGTTCCGAGCGGTAGACGACCCTCCCCCCGACGGTCGGACGCAGCCGCCCGAGCGCCGGCAGCAGCCAGCTCGCGCCCACGGGCACGCTGAGCCCATCGACGCGGTCGTAGGTCGGCAGCCCCAGGCCGTACAGGCCGTCCGGCCGGAAGGCGCCCTGGTGTTCGAGGCCGACGATCACGTACAGGTCGCCCTCCCGGTCGACGCGGTAGGGGGCCAGCGGGTGGTCGCGCACGCGGCCGGTGATGTCCGCGAGGTCCGACGGATAGAAGCCGCCGCCCAGGTTCCACACCGCGCCGTCGATGCGGCCGGTGGGCCGCACGAACACGTTGGCGTCCACGGCCACGACGTCGCCCGTCACCGCGCCGGCGATCGAGAAGCGGGCCCGCAGCACCAGGATCGGGCCGGTCATCGCGTCGCCCGGCGCGAGCGTCGTGTCGGACGTCAGCAGCGTGTAGCCGCCCTCCGCGATGAAGCGCAGGAGCCAGGAGTCGAGGTCGGGATCGCCCGCGCCGCGCAGGCGCACCTGAGCCTGCCCCTGCGCCGATCCGGCGAGCGCCGCCGCCGCGCACGCGCCCAGCAGGCCGGCCCGCAGCCACCGGGTCCGCGCGCGTCCACCCGCACGCGAGGGCCTCACGCGGAGCTCAGGCGGAGAAAGTTGGCGAGCAGATCCTTGCCGTGGGTGCTGGCGATGGATTCCGGGTGGAACTGGACGCCCCACACCGGATGCTCCCTGTGGCGCAGCCCCTGGATCTCGTGGGTCCAGCCCTCCTCGCCGGTCCACGCGATCACCTCGAGCTCCGCGGGAAGCGAGTCGCGCGCGACGATCAGCGAGTGGTAGCGGGTCGCCTCCATCGGGCTGGGCAACCCCTCGAAGATGTCGACGCCCGTGTGCTCGACCGGGGAGACCTTGCCGTGCATGGGACGGTCGGCGCGCACGACCTCGCCGCCGTACGCGGCGGCGATCGCCTGGTGGCCCAGGCAGACCCCCAGCAGCGGGATCGTCGCGCCGAAGCGGCGCACGGCCGCCACGCTCACGCCCGCCTCGGCCGGCGTGCACGGGCCCGGCGAAATCACGATGCGCTCCGGCGCCATGGCCTCGATCCCGTCCGCGTCGATGTCGTCGTTTCGGCGCACGGTCACTTCGGCGCCGAGCTCGCCCAGGTACTGATAGAGGTTCCAGGTGAAGGAATCGTAGTTGTCGATCAGCAGAAGCACGCCGGTCTCCTCGGTTGCGGCTGCCTCCCGGGTCCGCGCCGTGCGGCCACGCATGCGCCGCCCGGCCATCGCCGCGCGCAAGCTAAAGCCCGTGTGAGCGCCCTACAACCGGCGCATCGCATCTTCACATCCATGGCTCGCGTCGGCTACGCGCGCGGATGATAGCGGCGGTGCACGTCCTTCAGGTGCGCGCGGTCCAGGTGGGTGTAGATCTGCGTCGTGGCGATGTCGGCGTGCCCGAGCAGCTCCTGCACCGAGGCCAGGTCCGCTCCCCCCTCCAGGAGGTGGGTGGCGAACGAATGCCGCAGCGTATGCGGGCTCACCCTGCGCCGGATGCCCGCCGCCTCGCAGCGCTTGCGCAGGATCTTCCAGACGCCCATGCGGCTCAGGGGGCCGCCGCGCCCGTTCAGGAACAGGCGCCCGGCGCCCGCGCCCTTTTCCAGCGCGGGCCGCGCTTCCCTCAGGTACACCCTGAGCGCGCGCGCCGCCGAGCGGCCGAGCGGGACCAGACGCTCCCTGGCGCCCTTCCCGAACACCCGCGCGAAGCCCGCGTCCAGGTCCACGTCGCGCACGCGCGCACCGGTGATCTCGCTCACGCGCGTGCCGGATGCGTACGCGAACTCGAGCAGCGCGGTGTCGCGCCAGTACAGCCGGTCGGCGATGTCGCCGGCCTCCAGCAGGCGCGCCACCTCCGCGCGGCCCAGGACGTTCGGCAGCCGCCGTCCCAGGCGAGGGGAATCCAGCGTCTCGGTGGGGTCGGCGTCGACCAGCTCCTCACCGATGAGCCAGGCGTAGTAGGTCCGCATGCTCGAGAGCGCGCGCCGGATGGTGCTCGCGGCCAGGCCGCGGTCCTTGAGGTGGTAGGCGAACTCGCGCAGGTCCTCGGCGGCGGCGGCCCCCGGACCGGGCCGGCCCCGCGCCACGAGGAAGGCCGCCAGCCGCTCCACCTCGCGGACGTAGGCGCGCACGGTGCGCTCCGACAGCCCGCGCTCAAGCGTGAGGTGGTCCCCGAAGTCGCGCGTGCGAAACGCGTCGGGCGCCCCGTTCACGCGTCGCGGCGGGTGCGGATCCACCACAGCGCGAGCAGCAGCACGACCGTCCCGGTGACCCACGCCAGCGGGGCGTCCACGCGCCCCATCAGCGCGCGCACCTCGTCCCAGTTGTCGCCGGTGCCGGCGCCGAGCCAGACGAGCGCGCCGTACCACAGCAGCGACGCGGCGGCGATGGGCGCGATCACGTAGGGGGGGCGCAGGCCGCTGACCCCGGCGAACACCGGCACGAGCGCCCGGACGCCCGGCAGGAACCGGCTGAAGAACAGCGCGGGCGCGCCCCAGCGGCCGTAGAAGCGGGCGATCCTCGCCAGCTGGCCCTGGTTGAGCAGGTAGCGGCCGGGCCCGTCGGTGAAGAGGCGCAGGCCGTACCGGGCGGCGACGAAATAGACCCCGACCGCGCCGGCCACGTTCGCCACCCAGGTCGCGAGCAGGACCAGCCAGGGATTCGCCTGGCCCGTCCCCGCCAGGAAGGCGCCGAACAGGACGACGGTATCGGCGGGAATGGGGGGAAACACGTTCTCGATCGCGGCCCCGGCGGCGAGCACCAGGTAGGTGGCGAGCGCCGGCAGCTCGGCCAGGCGCTCGAGGAGCGCGTCCAGGTCCATCGCTCAGCTCACCGCGGGGCGCCCGACGCCGGGTCCCGCGGCGGCGGCGGCCTCAGTCCTCGTCCCAGCGCCGCAGCACGACGCAGGCGTTGTGGCCGCCGAAGCCGAACGAGTTGCTGATCGCCGCCCGGACCGGACGCTCGCGCACGCCGTCGTGGGCGTAGTCCAGGTCGCACGCCGGATCGGCTTCGGTGAAGTTGATCGTCGGCGGGATCACGCCGTTCTGGCACACCAGCGCGCAGATCACGGCCTCCACCGCCCCGGCGGCCCCCAGGGTATGGCCGGTCATGGACTTCGTGGAGCCCACGACGAGCCCGTACGCGTGGTCGCCGAACACCGCCTTGATCGCCAGCGTCTCGTTCAGGTCGTTGGCGGGCGTGGACGTGCCGTGCGCGTTCACGTAGTCGATCTGCACGAGCTCGAGCCCGGCGTCGTCGAGCGCGCCGCGCATCGCCAGCTGTGCCCCAGCGCCGCCGGGCGCGGGCGCGGTGAGGTGGTACGCGTCCGCGGTCTGGCCGAAACCGGCGACCTCGCCGAGGATGCGCGCGCCGCGCCCGCGCGCGTGCTCCAGCGTTTCCAGAATCACGGCCCCCGCGCCCTCGCCCAACACGAAACCGTCGCGAGTCGCGTCGAAAGGCCGGCTGGCCGTCTGCGGCGATTCGTTGCGCGTCGACAGCGCGTGCATGGCCGCGAAGCCGGCCAACGTCATCGGGGTGACGGTGGCCTCGGCGCCGCCGGCGATCATCGCGTCGGCCTCACCGCGCTGGAGCACGCGCACGGCGTCGCCGATCGCGTGGGCGCTCGAGGCGCACGCCGACACGGTGGCGTAGTTGGGCCCGCGCAGCCCGTGTCGCATGGACACCAGGCCGGAGGCGATGTCCAGGATGAACATCGGGATGAAGAAGGGGCTGATCCGCTTCGGTCCACGCTCGAACATCGTCCGGGCCTGGTCCTCGAAGGTACCGATGCCTCCGATGCCGCTGCCGATGATGACCCCGACGCGGTCCGTGTCGAGGCCTTCGAAGGAAAGCAGATCCGACTGTTCCAGGGCCTGGTCCGAGGCGGCGATGGCGAACTGCGCGAAGCGGTCCGTCCGCCGGGCCTCCTTGCGGTCCAGGTGCTCCGCCGGATTGAAGCCCTTCACCTCGCAGGCGAAGCGCACGCTGAACCCGTCGTGGGCGTCGAACTGGGTGATGGGGGCGCCGCCGCTGCGACCCTCCAGCAGCGCCGCCCAGGTGTCCCGGACGGTGTTTCCGATCGGGGTAACGAGACCCAGGCCGGTGATGACGACCCTGTTCCTCTCGGCCACCTTCGTCCCCCGCGGCGAACGCCCGCTCAGGCGTCCTGGTGCTCGTTGAGGTAGGCGATCGCGTCGCCGACCGTCTGGAGCTTCTCCGCCTCCTCGTCGGGGATGTCGACGCCGAACTCCTCCTCGAACGCCATGACCAGCTCGACGATGTCCAGCGAGTCGGCCCCGAGGTCCTCGACGAAGGAGGCGTCCTCGGTGACCTTCTCGGGCTCGACGCCGAGCTCGTTCACGATGATCTCCTTGATGCGCGCGTCCGTGCCGTCCGCCATCTTGGCTCCTCTTTCGTGATCCGTGTACGTCCTACATCACCATGCCGCCGTCCACCACGAGCACCTGCCCCGTGATGTACGCGGCGCCGGGGCCCGCGAGAAAGCGGACGACCGGCGCCACGTCGGCCGCCGTACCGAGCCGACCGAGGGCGATCCGCGCCGCCAGCGCCCCCCGGACCTCCTCCGGCAACCGCGCGGTCATCTCCGTCTCGATGTATCCCGGAGCGACGGCGTTGCAGAGGATGTTGCGGGAAGCCAGCTCCTGGGCGACCGACTTGGTCAAGCCGATCAGGCCGGCCTTGGAAGCGGCATAGTTGGCCTGGCCCTTGTTGCCCGTCAACCCCACGACGCTGGCGATGTTCACGATGCGCCCCTCGCGCCTGCGCAGCATCCCCCTGGCGGCCGCGCGCATGGTGTGGAAGGCGCCCCGCAAATTCGTGTCCAGCACCCGGTCCCAGTCCTCGTCGCTGAGCCGCAGGAGGAGGTTGTCGGCGGTCACCCCGGCGTTGTTCACGAGCGCGTACGGCGGGCCCAGCCGCTCCTCCACCGCGTCCATCAGCGCGCCCACCGAGTCGGGGTCCCCGACGTCGCACGCGAACCCGGCGTGCCCGTCCCCCGGAAGCGCCCCGGCGGCCGCTTCGGCGCTCTGCGGGGCGCGCCCGACCACCGCCACCGCGGCGCCGGCGCGCGCCAGCTCCGCCGCGATCTCGGCGCCGATTCCGCGCGTGGCGCCGGTCACGATCGCGACCCGCCCGGACAGCTCCACTAGCAGGTCGCGGAAGAAGGGGAGCGAGCCGCGTTGGGAGCGCCACGGGGCCGGATGCAAGGCGGCGCGACGACGCGATACCGCTGCGTATCGGGGAGGAGCGTCCAACGAAGCAGACGGCCCCGTGCCGCCCCAACCCTACGGGAGCA
>Ga0299907_10002462_pt1 | contig 11421 bp, 15 predicted proteins | sample RVTome_16_FD_198680 | JGI IMG/M metagenome (GOLD analysis project Ga0299907, IMG submission 198680) | Soil microbial communities from uranium-contaminated site in the Upper Colorado River Basin, Wyoming, United States - RVT152D67 (version 2) ...
CTCGGATCACATCGAAGAGGTAGTACTGCAGCAGCGTGATCGGAACCGTGACGATCGCCGTGATCGCCATCAGCCGGGCCCAGTGCTTGCCATACAGGTCAAGCGCGCGAGCGAAGATCTCGCCGATACCCTTCGGCTTTAGATCGAGAACCTCGTCCATGGGACTCTCCTTTCCATTGCCTACGCCACTTCGAACGTGCCCCACCGGAGCGCAGCAATGCCAAGTAGGGCGATTGCCAGCAAGATCGGCAGAAGCTTCGTCGGTCCGAGGAACCCCGCCATCAGTCCCAGCGACAAGACAGCGGCTGCGATCGCCAGCGACCGCCAGGCTCCCTCCGGAACCCATATCCCGAGGATGGCAAGAGCGGCAAGAGCCGACAGGACCGCGACGGCCATCGCCATCCAGAAACCCGCCAGGGGCATAGCGGCGGGATCCATACGCCCCAGCAAACCCGTGTCGCCAACTCCCCAGGGCCAGACCCAGCGCAACATGCCGGCGAAGAGTCCTTGATCCTTCACCTCGAGCGGAACCAGATACGACGCACCGAAGTGAGCTTGGACACCGAGTGCGACCACAAGCCACCATCTGCTCATCCTCATCACCTCCTGTGCCATGGATTGTTCTGCGCGGTGGAGTGGGCGCCTCGGGTCCTTCAGCCCTTGATCTAAGGGACCTTCGCCTCCGCCGGATCCGGATGGCGAGTACGACGATGACTCCAACACGCAAGGAGGTGAAGGCGATGCGCTCGAAGCTGACGATCATGCTCATCGTCATCGGAGCGATGGCTCTGGCGCTCGGGATCCTCGTCCGCCTGATATTCACTCTCGGGTTCTGGCTCGGCTTGGGCGTCGGACTCGCGATCGCTGCGACGCTTGTCGTGCTCTACCGGCTATTCATGCAACCCTGGCAGCATCGGTGGGGCGCTACAGACGAGGAAGTGGAACGCGCGATGGCCGGGGACGAGATCATTCCGGGCGCCAACTCGACCACACGCGCGATCACCATCCACGCCACGCCCGCAGAAGTGTGGCCTTGGCTTGTGCAGATCGGATACGGGCGCGCCGGCTGGTACAGCTACGACTGGATCGATAACGACGGTCGGCCCAGCGCCGACCGCATAGTCCCCGAGCTGCAGACTCTCGAGGTAGGAGATCAGATCGTGATGGTCCCCGGCATGGGCCCGAGAGTGGGGGCGCTCGAGCCGCACTCTTGGATCCTCAGTGGCGACGAGGAGAATGGAACATGGTGTCTGGCCCTGAACCCATCGCCTGACGGCTCAACGCGCCTCGTGAGCAGGTGGCGTCAGAACTGGCCTCTAACCCCAGCGACTGTGTTCTGGATCCTGATCTCCGATCCGGGCGCTTTCATCATGGAGCGGAGGATGCTCAAGGGGATCAAGGCCCGCGCCGAGCGCGGAGTGGATCGACCAAAGGAGCCCGTGCCCGCCTGAGGAAAGGAGAGGCACATGAACGCAACGGAAACCATCGACCGGGTGCGCGAGGCTCTGAGCGCCAGAGCTGTGTTCAGCGAGCCCTACGAGAAGAACGGGTTCACGGTCATCACTGCAGCCAACGTGAAGGGCGGCGGTGGCGGGGGCGAGGGGGACGCGCCCGACGGCCAGGGCCACGGGGCCGGAAGCGGGTTCGGCGTGAGCGCTCGAGCCACCGGCGCGTACGTCATAGACGAGGCGGGCGTCGTCTGGAAGTCCGCTGTCGACAGGAACCGCGCGCTCCTCCTCGGAACCGTCGTCGCGCTCGCGCTCATCTGGACGTTCGGCCAAGCCGCGAGGGCCCGGACGCGGCAGATCTCACTGCCGGAAGACCAGAAGCAGCTCGCCTAGCGCCTGGCTGAGTGGGCGGCGGCTCTCTCTTGGGCCGTCGCCTGCTCGATTCCCCCACCGACCTGCCGAAAGACCCCCCAGAAGGGGGCCTTTCGGCCCATGGCCCACCTCTGCCGGTCGCCGATTCTTGAGCCATGAAAGGAGGTGGCCAGATGACCACCCAGTTGGAGAAGGAGACCTTCCTGTACGACGCAGTCGTACCGGAGGTCAAGCAGAACGGGTCGGCAGTCCGACCTGAGGTAAAGGCCGGGAAGGTGTGGGGTCTTCTCCGGATCGCCATGGGATGGACGTTCCTGTGGGCGTTCCTGGACAAGGCCTTCGCGCTGGGGTTCTCGACCGGGCGCCTGGAGAACGGGGGGATCGACTTCTTCGGTCCTGCCGCCTGGATCAACGGTGGATCTCCGACCGAAGGAGTTCTCACCTACGCGGTCCACACGAAGGGATTCTTCGAGGGCTTCTATCAGGGCCTGGCGGGATCCACGTTCATCGAGTGGGCCTACATGCTCTCGATGCTGGCGATCGGGATCGGTCTCATCTTCGGGATCGGTACCCGGCTTGCGGCCATCGGCGGAATCCTGTGGATGACGATCTTCTACACGGCAACCGCGATCTGGCCGGAGCACAACCCATTCATGGACGACCACGTGGTGTACGCGATCGTTCTGGGCGGGATCGCCTACGTCGGAGCGGGCCGCTACTTCGGTTTCGGTCGGTGGTGGGAGAGCACCAAGCTGGTCAAGAAGCTCCCCGTCCTGAAGTAGCCGAGTGACCCAGCGAGGCGAGGCGCCAAGAGCCTCGCCTCGCGAGTGGAGGTGACGGAGATGCGGAAGGCGACGGTAGGAGATGTGATGACGAAGGGGGTCATCGTCGCTCGCGACACGACGTCCTTCAAGGAGATGGCTCGGCTTATGGCCGAGAACGGAGTAAGGGGGCTCCCCGTACTGGATGCTCAAGCATGGGTCGGAACGGTTCTCGGCCCGGGACGCTTCTGAGGAGAGGGAGACATGAACATGCTCGTTGCCGACGTGATGACGGTTCGGTTGCTCTGTGCCAGGGCCGAGACACCTGTCAAGGAGGTCGCTCGGAGGCTTGTGCGCAACAGGATCGGCGGCATGCCGGTGGTTGACGCCGAGGGACAGCTCCAGGGGATGGTGACCGAGTCCGACATCCAGCCGCTGGGGAACGAGCGCGCAGGCCGCATTGTCCAGACAGCAGCCGACGTCATGACCCGGCCGGTGATCAGTTTGTCCGAAGAAGACACCGTGGCTGAGGCGGCCCGGGTGCTCAGCCGTCATCGGATCAAGAGGGCACCCGTGCTCAGGGAGGGACGCGTCGTGGGGATCGTGACCAAGTCCGATCTGCTTCGGCCTTACCTGAGGGCGGACGGCGAGATCCGGCTGGACGTCGAGGAGGCTCTCCTCGACGACGGCGTCTCCGAAGGAGCGACCGTCGAGGTGACCGTGGACGAAGGGATCGTGCGCCTCGCGGGGACGGTACGCGATCAACGCCAGTCGGCCCTTATCTCCAAGCTCGCACGTGCTGTGGACGGTGTCGTCGACGTCCAGGACTTGATGGTGACGGCGACTCCTCAGGCGGTCAGGTGAGAGGACCACTGATGAAGAAGACGGTGCTCGTCGTCGAAGCCGACGCAGAGGAGCGCGATCGGTACGGGAATTGGCTGGAGGATGCGGGGTTCGAGGTCCTGGCCTGCCCGGGGCCGAGGGGCCCCACTTACACATGCGTCGGGGGGAAGACGGGCACCTGTGCTCTCGCCAAGGGTGCGGACCTGGTGATTCTGGACACGTCCCTGCCCGGCGACGACCTTTGGGAGGGCACCCCCGCGACCGAGCTCATCACCCTGTACTCCTCTCTGGGAAAACCGGTCGTCGCGGTGGCCACTTTGCGGAGTGACATCATCCCTCCAGGCTCTTGGATCCGATGGCCACCCTTGCGAGAGGAACTGATCTGCGCGGTGGAGGAATCTTCGAGATGAAGCCGGCCGGGCAACGGAGATCGGCGAAGAGCTCGGCATCTAGGAGGAGGCGAGATAGATGAGTATCGGAGTGATGGATCGGGAATCGGCATCCGTGGACCCGGGGGGTTCGGAGGCTGCTTCTTCGGCAAGCAGGCCCCCCACGTTGCGGGCAGCCAGAGTGCTTACCGGCGTGATCGCGGTGCTGATGGCGGCCGCTGCGGGAGCGGGCCTGTTCGCGGACGGGCTTTACCGCGACGGTGCTTGGGCCCGAGAGGCGTTTCGGGGAGCGGACCTCGTGACGCTGGTCCTCGCCGTCCCGCTGCTCATAGCGGGGCTCGTTCTGTCCATGCGCGGATCGCGCCGGGGCCAGGTGGTGTGGATCGGCCTTCTGGGGTACGTGGTGTACAACTACGCCTACGGCGTGTTCGGAGCGGAGTTCAACGATCTCTTCCTCCTCCACATCGCCATCCTCTCGATGTCCCTCTTCGCTCTCGCGTGTGCGCTTCCCAGCCTGACCACGGCGTGGGCACGCGGGCACCGGACGTCTCGAGCCGGCCGATGGATCGGAGGATTCCTGGTGCTGGTCGGAGCCGCTCAGGGAGCCCTGTGGGTCGTACTGATCCTCCGGTTCGCCTTCACTGGGCGCGTGCTGAACGACATCCCGGTGGATGGGCAGCACCTGGTGTTCGCGCTCGATCTAGCACTTCTCGTCCCGACCCTGGTTCTCGCGGGAGTGCTGCTCTTCAGGAGAAGGGCTGTTGGCGTCCTGCTGGGAGCTGCGGTCTGCGTCTTCGGGGCCGTCTACCAGCTCAACCTGATGGTCGCGGGGGTCTTCCAGGAGAACGCCGGAGTTGCGGGGGTCAAGGCGTTCCCACTCGAGGGACTGGTGCTGACCGCAGCGTTCTTACTCGCAGCAGCCGTGATGGTTGGACGTATCGGAACTGAGGGGGAGCCAGTGTGAACGGAGTAGCCGGGTTCGACATCGTCGAGGTGGCTCGAGGCAACGACGCCTTCCGGAGGGTGATCACGACCGGCAAGCACAGCCAGGTGGTGGCGATGACCATCCCGCCGGGTGGTGAGATCGGCGAGGAAGTCCACGAGCATGTGGACCAGGTGCTGATCTTCGTCGAGGGGAAGGGCGATGCCATCCTCGAGGGGGAGAGAAAGCCGATCGACGAGAACGACCTGGTGTTCGTCAAGGCTGGATCCCGCCACAACTTCATCAACACCGGACCGGATCCGCTGCGTCTCGTGACCATCTACGCCCCGCCCGAGCACGACCCCGGGACCATCCACGCGACCAAGGAAGAAGCAGACGCAGCCGAGCACAGCTGAGTGGCGGTAACACGTCATATCCTCATGAGTGGAGGCGTCCGGACGCCTGGTGGGTCCCCCGGTCTTCAAAACCGGTGAGCGGGCGAAAGCTCGCTGGCGGGTTCGATTCCCGTCCGCCTCCGCTCAGCAGCGGTTTTGGCACTCATGGCACTGAGGCGGACCGAGCGCCCGATCCCCCCGCGGCCCGAAGCCTGCGTGCACCTGCGACGATCCTCTTCGGGGGATGTAGGGCGCGTTAGCCGAGGACTCACACTCGCGTTAGGCTCGAGTCGTTGGGCGGATGTCAGGGGGGGTGAACGCGTGAGGGTGCAGGTGTCTATAGAAATCAATCGGGCGGTGGCCGACGTCTGGCACTTCTGGGCCGTCGAGCACGTCCACAACCACCCACGGTGGGACCCCGACGTCGAGCTCGAGCAGATCTCCGAGGGCCCTATGGGATTCGGCACGAGGATTCTGCGGCGGAACACCCGCTGGGAGACGCCGGTGGACGGCGAGATGGAGGTTGTGGAGTTCGAACCCGAGCGTGCGATTGCTTTCTCGATCCACGACGCGAACATGGAGATGCACGGGCGGGCTACGTTCGAACCAAACGAACCGGAGTGGACCCAGCTCACCGTGACCACCGAGATACCGGGACTGGATGATCCGGCGGCCCACGAGCTCATCACCAAGGGGATGGAGCGGAGCATCGCGAACGTAAAGACCCTGGTCGAGGCCGAGACGTAAGCCCGCGATAGAAGGGTTGTGGTGAACTGAGAACGCCTCCCGACACCGACCCCGCCGCTGCCGTCGTATGCCCAACGTCAGTGGATGCGCTATCAAGAGCGGCATAGGCGAGGGGAGGTGATGCGGAAGAACGAACGTCTTGACCCGCCGGACAAGTCTTCGGCGGTGCACGGACCACACAAGTCGTTAACCGTTTCGAGGACGCTGGAGAAAGACAGAACCGCAAGTCAAGAGCAGTTTCGAGGCACGGAGCAGCGCGCCTGGCTTCAAAACCGGTGAGCGGGCGAGAGCTCGCTGGCGGGTTCGATTCCCGTCCGCCTCCGCGAACGGGTGCTGGCACGAGGACTTTTTCGGATGAGTCGACGCCCCCTTGTGCTTCCGCTGCCCGGTGAATAGATTTCGACACGACGGTCCGACCCCACGGACCAAAGGAGGCGAGGGAGATGCTCGGCGATTACCCGATAGGGGCCATGATTCCCTGTCAGGACCTGGCGAGGGCGAAGGCGTTCTACGCGGACACTCTCGGTTTCAAGGTCATCAGGGAGCAGGACGAGGGCGTCCAATTGGAAAGCGGCGGCGTCCGATTCGACATCTACCCAACAAGAGCAAGCGGCGGGACAGCCACGATCGCCGGCTGGCTGGTGGGAGCTGGCAACTTTGAAGCCGAGATCGAAGATCTGCGAAGCCGAGGCGTGGCCTTCGAGCAGGTGGACGTTCCCGGCATCAAGACGGACGAGCGAGGGATCGCCCAGATAGAAGGCTTCAAGGGGGCCTGGTTCAAGGACAGCGAAGGAAATGTTCTCGCCGTCACGGAGGAGACGGGCTAGGCGGGTACCAGGAAAGAACGAGGCGATGAGGGGCGGGCCGAGGGGCCCGCCCTCATCCACATCCGAACGCGGCCTGCGACTTCGGCGGCGGCCTGCGGACGGCCGCTCCTCGAGCAGGGTAGCCCGTCTGACAGGAATGACGGCCCGCGGCGTCGAAGGTGACACCCGGGAGGATGTCCAGACTGCGGCGAAAGCGTAGGCAATCCGTCGAACGGGACCAGCGGTATATCTCCACGTGGGCACTCACCGACGAGTCGCTCCTGGCCGGGCTGGCCTCCGGGGACCCCGAGCAGGCGGCGGCGTTCGTCCGGCGGTTCCAGGGGCGGGTGTACGGCCTGGCCCTGGCCGTCCTGCACGACCCTGCCGCGGCGGAGGAGGTGGCCCAAGAGACCTTCCTCAGGGTGTGGCGCCACGCCGATGCCTACGACCCGCGGCGGGGCCGGGTCGCCACCTGGCTCCTGACCATCACCCGGAACCTGGCCAGCGATGTGCTCCGGCTGCGGCGCAGCGACCCCGTGGACCCCGAGGACCTGGTGGCCCTGGCCGACCCCAGCCCCGACCCGCACCCCGAGGAGAAGCTGGTCGCGGAGGAGTCCCGCCGGGCCCTGCTCCGAGCGATGAGCGAGCTGCCCGAGGACCAGCGCCGGGCCCTGGTGATGGCGGCGTTCCAGGGGCGCACCGCGCGGGAGATCGGCGAGCTGGAGGGCATCCCGCTTGGCACGGCCAAGACCCGGATCCGCTCGGCCATGCTGAAGCTTCGCTCGGCACTGGAGGTCCCCGATGAGCGGTAACCGGAGCGCCCACGTTACCGAGCTGCTTCCGGAGGTGGCCCTGGGCGGGATCGCCGGCGAGGAGCGAGGCGCGGCCCTGGCCCACCTGGCGGGCTGCGCGAGGTGCCGGCGGGACCTGGAGGCTCACGCCGAGGTGGTCGACGAGCTGCTCCTGCTGGCGCCGGAGCGTCAGCCCCCGGTGGGGTTCGAGGATCAGGTGGTGAGCCGGATGCGCCGGAGGGGTCGGTCCCGGTCCCCGGGCCGCCTCCGCCGGACGGTGGTCGCCCTGGCCGCGGCGCTCCTGGGGGCCACGGCCGCGCTGGGCGTGGCCTACCTCGCCACGAAGGAGCAGCGCGAGTTCTCCGAGCTGTACGCCCGGGCCCTGGACATGGCCGGGGGCAGCTACTTCGGGGCGCTCCCCCTCACCGACGCCGAGGGGCGGTCGCTGGGGCACGTGTTCGGCTACGAGGGCGAGCCCTCTTGGGTGTTCGTGGTGGTGGACTCCCCGCCCGCCTCGGGATCCCACCGGGTGACCCTCCTCACGCAGAAGGGCAAGGTCCTCGAGCTGGGGACTATCGAGCTGCGGGCGGGGAAGGGAACCCTGGGCGCGGCGCTGCCCGGCAAGCTGCAGATGCTCAAGGTGCTGCGCGTGTCCGGCCCCGAGGCCGGAGTGCTGCGCGCGGTGGCTCCCCCATCGGAGGGCGAGGGGTAGGTTCCGCGGACCGGCCTGGCGTCAGGCCAGCGGCAGGATCTTGAACACGGTCCCGCCCAGGGAGATCGCGTACAGCTCGCCGTCGTGGTCCTCGCCGAACGCCGAGATGGAGGGCACGGTGACCCCCAGCTCGGTCTCCCCGCTCGCCTGGCCGTTCTCCTGGCGGATGTAGCGCAGCCGCCCGTCGCACCAGTCCGAGAAGACGTACGCGCCCTGGAGCGAGGGGATGGCCTCCCCGCGGTAGACGTAGCCGCCGGTCACCGAACAGGAGCCACCCTCGTGGTCGTACACGTGGATCGGCGGCACGTGACCCTCGGGCTCCACGGCGCCTTCCGGCCTGCCCGGGTACAGGGTGAGCCCCTCCATGTGGTTCCAGCCGTAGTTCTCGCCCCCCGTGGACCCGGCTCCCCTGAAGTTGATCTCCTCCCAGTCGCCCTGGCCCACGTCGGCGATCCACAGATCGTCCGTCTCGGCGTCGAACGAGAACTTCCAGGGGTTGCGGAGGCCGTAAGCCCAGATCTCTGCCAGGGCCCCGGGCGGGATGACCTTCTCGGGGTCGTCGGGGTCAGGGGCGAACGGGTTGCTCGGCGGTGCCGTGAACGGGTCGTCGCCGGAGGCCCGCGGGTCGATACGCAGCATCTTGCCCAGCCGGGTGTCCAGGCTCTGCCCGTTGTACTCGGGATCGCCGCCGCTCCCCCCGTCACCCAGCCCCATGTACAGGTACCCGTCAGGACCGAACGTCAGCGTCCCGCCGTTGTGGTTGGTGAACGGCTGCTCGACGGACAAGACCTCGCGACGCGACTCCGGCACAAGGACGCCGTCATCGAACTCGAACTCGACCACATGGGTGTCGCCGGCCGTATCGGTGAAGTTGATGTAGGCGAGGTCCCCGTCCGGCGAGAAGGCCAGCCCCAGCAGCCCCTGCTCCAGGTCACCGGACACCTCGTCGGAGATGTCGAGCACCGGGACGGGGTCGAACAGCAGGCCGTCCCGAACCGCTCGGATGGTGCCGGTCTTCTCGACGATGTAGAGGTCGTCGCCTTCGGGGTGCTGGGCCATGGCCACCGGCAGCTGGAAGGCGCCGGGGACCGGGGCCAGGAGCACCTGCGGGACGTCGGCCGGCGGCTCCACCACCTCGACCTCGCCGCTCATGGCGGGGTGGATCACGCACGTGAACGGGTACACGCCGGGCTCCAGTTGTTCGACCCCCTCCACCGGGGCGCTATCCCCGGCTCCGATGATCGCGCTCTCGAACAGCGGCGAGCCGTCCGGGCCCTGATCCTCGGAGACCACGTTGTGCTCCAACACGTCCAGATTGGTGTGGGTGAGCGTGTCACCCGCAACGAGAGTCAGGTTCGGGGGCACGAACTGGGACGAGGCGGTGGCGACCCGATGCTCGACACCCGCGGCACCGCTGGAGGATGCCGTGGCGCTGGAAGGACCCGCCAAGCCCACGCCCACCAGGCTCCCGACCAGCAGGACGCTGCCCGCGCGCGTCGCTACCACGGCACCCGGGCCTCGAGGCAGGGCGATGCGGTGGAACGTCTGGGATGGTGCGGCATCTGCACTTTCGGGCTCCGATCGGGGCGTTCCCCGGTACTACGCCGCTCCGGCCCGCCGGGATTGAGTCCCATCACAAGTTTGTGCATCTGCACAACGCTCGCATGCGCACGGCAGGACCGAGAGGGCGTCCGCCTCCTCCGATCCTCAGTTCGTCGCCGGCGTCAGCGAGTCGCTTCGTCGGAGGCGCCCAGGATCCCTTCGGGCCGGAAGATCAACACGACCACCAGGACCCCGAACGCGACGACCGGCTGGAGCTGGTTCGGCGAGGGGACGCCTGTACCGGAAAGGAACAGGGTCGGACCCACGCTCTCGACGACCCCGAGTAACAGGCCTCCCACCGCGGCACCGAGCACGTTGCCGATACCGCCCAGGACCGCCGCGGTGAACGCCTTGATCCCCGGGACGAAGCCCATGAAGAACCTGACCTGGTTGAAGATGAACACGAACAGGATCCCCGCCGCGCCGGCGAGTAGCCCGCTCAGCGCGAAGGTGGCGACGACCACGCGGTCGACGTCTATCCCCATCAGGGAGGCGATCTCCCGGTCCTCGCCAACGGCTCGAATGGCCCGACCGGTCCTGGTTCGCCGGATGAACACCTGCACCGCAACCAGGAGGAGGGCGGCGCCGACGATCACGACCATCTGCTTGCGCGTCATGAACCCTCCGAACACGTCTCCCTGGAGGATCCCGAGCTCCGGATAGGCAACGGAGCTTGGGCCGAAGAAGCCGAGGAAGCTGTACTGGAGGAACAACGAGGCGCCGATCGCAGTGATCAGCGTGACCAGCCGTGGCGCGGCGCGAAGGGGCCTGTACGCCACCCGCTCGACCACCAGCGCGACCAGCGCCGAGATGAGCATCGAAGAGGCGAAGAGGATCGCGATGGACAGGACAGGGCTCGAGCTGAAGAAGCCGCTCTCGTTGAGAGCCTCGGCCACGAAGAGGGTGCTGAAGGCCCCCGCCATCATCACCTCGCCGTGGGCGAAGTTGATCATGAAAAGGATGCCGTACACGAGCGTGTAGCCGATCGCGATGATCGCGTACACGCTTCCGCGCGTCACCCCTCCCACGACCAGGGTGCGCCAGCCCTCCGACTGGATCCTGCCCTCAGTGAGGGTCGCCCACGAGCCCAGCCCGAGCGCGACGAGCAGGGCGAGCCCAAGCGTCAACAGGATGAGCGTGCGGATCCGAACCCTCCACACCACTACCTCAGCGGCTGGTCGCCTTCCTGTACTGCCTGACCGACAGCGGGACGAAGATGGCCATGATCACCGCAGCGCTGATGAGCGTGTAAAGGACGGGATTCGCCAGGGACCACACCGTAGGTTCAGGCAGGCTTCCGGTGTTGCCGAAGGCCTCGCGGACTGCCTGGGCCACCGCGGAGACCGGGTTCCACTCCGCGAACACACGTAGCGGTCCTGGTAGGTCGTCGCTGCGAACGAAAGTATTGGCGACAAAGGTCATCGGGAAGATGAACATGAACGAGGCGTTCTGCACCACCTCGACGCTCGACACCTTCAGCCCGACGTACGCCATGATCCATGACACCGCATACGAGAACAGCAGCAGCAGCAGGAAGCCTCCGATAGCGGGGAGGACGCCCGTCCGGATCCTCCAGCCCACGATCAGTCCCGTGATCGTCATGACGAAGATCGACGTCGAGTTGTAGACGACG
>Ga0299907_10002463_pt1 | contig 11420 bp, 15 predicted proteins | sample RVTome_16_FD_198680 | JGI IMG/M metagenome (GOLD analysis project Ga0299907, IMG submission 198680) | Soil microbial communities from uranium-contaminated site in the Upper Colorado River Basin, Wyoming, United States - RVT152D67 (version 2) ...
TGTGGGAGGAGTTGTCCCATGCCGACGTGGCAGTGGTCTTGGGCATAGACCCCACCGCTGTCAAACAACGCGCCTACCGAGCCCGACGCAACCTCGCCGTTGAGTACCAGAAGCTGACCAAAGACCGCCGACCCCCCGCTGCTCCGAAAGGAGGTGGATCGTGACCACTGAAGACCAGATCACGGCCTGGTTCGCCAAAGCGAACCCGGTGCCTTCCCTGGACCTGCTCGACCCGATCGAGCAATTGGACATCGATCGCCTCGCCTACCTATCTGAGAGGAGCGGCGTCATGAGCGATCTGAAGACGATCGAACCAACGGGAAGGCGGGAGCGGCGTCCCCGGTGGCTCGTGCCGGCGCTGACGGCAGTTGCAGTCGCGTTGGTAGCCATACCATTTCTTCAGAGCGGCCAGATCCTTGGTGGGTCACGCAGTCAAGCGGAAGAGGTGGCGGCCGCCTTCATGGAAGCCATTGGCTCATACGACGGGGAGGCTGCCCTAGAGCTCTTTGCCTCCGACGGCACCCACGATGACGAGCCACCTCCCGCCATCGTTGGCTACTCGAAGCTAGATCGGGCAGTTGGCTTGGACCGCACGAATCAAGGATGCACCGAGTTGACGCCCGTGTCATTCCCTGATGGGTCGATTGCGACTGCCGTTGAGTGTGTGTTCATGATCCAGACCGACATGGGCCGGGCCCTGGGCCTCGAACCGACCACTGGGTCATTTTCGATCTATGTCGAAGACGGCCGGATCCTTCGAACCAAGGAGATCTGGGACAACCAGACCGTCGTCGCTCAGGGATTGATCCCCTTCCGCGACTGGGTTCAGGCGAACCATCCTGATGACTACGAAATCATGTTTGACTTTCCAGACCTGCCTCGGACCGACGCGTCGGCGATCGCCCTCTTCGAGCAATACGCCGACGAGTTCGTCGCCGAGATGGAGGGCTGATCGAGTCGGGTAGGACACGTAGCATCACCCCGTGCCCGACCCCTTCATGGACGCCGCCATCGACGAAGCCGGTCTGGGGTTGGCTGAGGGAGGGATCCCGATCGGGTCGGTGCTGGCGGTGGACGACCAGATTGTGGGCCGGGGGCACAACCGCCGGGTGCAGAAGGGGAGCCCGATCCTGCACGGCGAGATGGACGCCCTGGAGAATGCGGGACGGTTGGTCGCCTCCGAGTACCGGAGGTCGGTGATCTACACCACCCTCTCCCCATGTCACATGTGCACCGGGGCGATCCTGCTCTACGACATCCCCAAAGTGGTGATCGGCGAGAACCGAACCTTTCTCGGCGCCGAAGATCTGCTCCGTGCCAAAGGCGTCGAGTTGGTCGTAATCGATGACCAGCGTTGCGTCGACATGATGACCGGGTTCATCGAGAGCCGGCCCGACCTGTGGAACGAGGACATTGGAGAGGTCTAGTCGAGGATGGGGGCGGTGGCCCCTAGGTTCGGAGCCCGACCAGTTCCCGGAGTCGTGGGTCGAGTCCGGGTCGGTTGGGCGGGTAGATCTGACCGTCGGGTCTGCGGAACACGAGTTTCCCCTCGGGTCCGTCCTCGACCTCCCATCCGTGCTCGTGGAGGAACCGGTGGTGGTACCCGCACAGCAAGATCAGATTGCACATGTCGGTGGGCCCACAGTCGGCCCAATGTCGCATGTGATGGGCATGAAGCCAAGCCTTGTGAGGACATTCCGGAAACCGGCAACCTCCATCCCGATGCCAAAGTTGGCGTCGCAACCAGGCCGGGATCAGCCGGGAACGACGTCCGATCCCCAAGGCCTTCGCATGGTCATAAACGGTGCATTCGACTATCGGATCACAGGAGAGCCTGCGGGCCGTCTCATTGGCGATCACCGGTCCACCCTGAATCTCGGCCACACCGGTCGTTTCCGGATCGGAAGTGAGAGCCTCGAGGTCGGCGTGAACCACGACCTGGGTCGGAGCCGAGGAGCCCTCATGACTGGTGGTTGAACAGAGTTCGACCAGCCCATCGGCCATCCGGGCCGGGTATGGGTCGAACATCCCCGACTCCGGGTTGGGTGGCATCCGATCCGCTCTGGCCCTGATCTCAGATTCGACCAGTGCCATATCCTCCCCCGGCAATTCGGCGTTGATCCGGCCCCGGATCCCATCCAGGGTGTACTGGATCGACAACCATCGGGCCCGCCATGCCTCGATCTCATCGGACGTGGACGGAGGATTCGCCCGACGGGCAGCCCGGTCCAGAGCGGCATTCGACAATCCCAAAGACTCGGAGATCACGGCCTCCTCCGTCTCCGCCGTGGCCAACTTCGAGATCGCATCCACCTGATCCAACGCGAGCTCACCAGCAGCGAACATTTCCCTCAGCCGGGGCAAATCCTGGAGCCGGCGGGCCACCCGGACCAGCTGAGCGGCAGTGGAATGACGAAGGCCAAACCGGGCCGAAACCCACTGGGCGAGGTTCGGAGACCCGTCCGCCAGAAACTGCTGGCTCAGGTCAGCATCGATCAACCATTCACAAATCGAAGCGTGAAAGACCGACAACCCGGAGAACAGATGACCCAGGACCTGCTCCACTTGATCGTTGGTGAACCTCTCCTGTTCCATGGTTCCCAACGTATCGGTACCCAGTGACAGAAACGGGTCCGAACCGGCCGGTTGGAGAAGAAATCTCAAAAACTTCCCCCTTTCGGGGTACTCCCCCCTTCGGGGGGAGAAACGGGGCGCTACCTGCCCTTCCAGACCGGGTCCCGTTTGTCGAGAAAGGCGAGGACCCCTTCGGTGGCGTCTTCGGTGCCGAGGGCGACCGATTGGGCCTCGCCCTCCCAGGAGAGAGCGTCGGCCAGGCTGATCTGGAAGGCGGCGTTGATCGTCTGCTTGACAAACATCTGAGCCAGGGGGGCGCCGGCCAGGAATCCCTCGGCGATCTCGGCGACCCGATCGTGAAGGGCGGCGACGGCGACGACCTCGATGACCAGCCCGATCCGCAAAGCCTCTTCGGCTCCGACGATGCGGCCGGACAGAGCCAGCTCCTTGGCCCGTTGCAGACCAACGATGCGCGGCAAAAGCCACGAGCCGCCAAAGTCCACGGTGAGACCTCTGCGAACGAAGATCTCGGCGAACCGGGCCCGCTCGGTCGCCACCACCACGTCACAGCCCAATGCGAGGTTCAACCCGGCGCCCACCGCCACCCCGTCGACCGCGGCGATGGTCGGCTTGGTGAGACGATGAAGGGCCATCGCCGACCTGCCCACGACCTTCATTCGGGCGTGACGATCCTCGACGGCTTGGAGCCGATCCAGCCGTGAGGGGTCGAGATCGGCGCCGGCACAGAACTCGCCTCCGGCGCCCGTGACGACGAGGACCCTCTGTTCCGAGGACTCGAAAGACTCGAAGGCGGCCCCCAACTCCTGCCACCCGTCGAATGGAATTGCGTTCTTGCGCTCGGGGCGATCGATGGTCAGCCAGCGCACCGCACCCCGGTCGTCGCTCTTGAGCCAGGTCACGACGGTGACGGTAGACGGCACCGGGTGGGGTTACCGTTCAACCCATGGGCTTCAACCCGTTTCGCGATCACGAGAAGGACGTCGCCGACATCGTGGCGATGGTGATCGCATTCGTCGCCATATTCGCGGTCGTGGCATGGGCGATCTTCTCGGGGTGACCGTGACCCCGGTGCAGCCCTATGCGGCGCGCAAGGAGTACATCTGCCCCGGATGTGAGACGACGATTCTTCCCGGCACCTACCACATGGTGGTCGTACCCGACGGGGAGCCCGACCTGCGCCGACACTGGCATCAGGGTTGCTGGCACAAGGAGATGAGACGCCGTTTCGGCGTCGCTCACGCGTCGCGGCGGTGAAGACCCCACCACGTGAGAAACAGGCCGAGTGCGGTCCACCCCAGCACGATCGCGACCGCATGGGCCAAAGAGAGGTCAGAGCCGGGAATGAAGGAGCCGAAGTCACCCTCGATATCGATCTGGAAGAGGGCAGTGGTGGCTGCGGACAACGAGACGTTCTCCCAGGGGCCCCAAAGGCCGAGGATCGGATCCACGAAGTAGAGGGCGAGGGCTGCACCGATGGCAGGCCCGACCGAGCGCAGCATGGCGACAGCACCGAGACCGATCGCGGTCCAAGCGAGTTCGATCAACCCCACCTTCCACACGATCCCCAGCCAGTCGGATGTGGTCGGACCGCCCTCTCCTGGGACGGCAACAAGGGCGACCAGCGCCCAGCCGGCGATGGCGGCAGCAATGGCCAGCCACGAGGCGGCGGCGAGGACGACGAAGCGGGCCGAGATCTGTTGGACACGCCTCGAGTCCCGGGTGAGAGCCGTGGCCCAAACCGTGCTACCGAATTCGCTGCCCAACATGACGACGGCCAGGATCAGGGGGAACCAGGTCTGGCCGGCGACCTGCTGGGCGCCGAAGATGTAGGCGCCCGGTTTCTCCAGGATCGGGACTCCTTCGGCCAACTCAGGGGCGATCTGGGCGAAGATGAGGAGGAAGAAGGCGAGCAGCCCCACCAGGGCGGCGAGGATGATCACCATCAAGTAGTAGAGCCGACGGCGACTCAGCTTCAGGTATTCGGCGTGGACGAGGCTCATTGCTCCTCCTCGCCGGTCATGCCCAGGAACACCGACTCGAGGGTGGCGCGTACCGGGCCCACCTCACTCGGGTAGACCCCGGCGTCGGCCAGCACCTTGATCACCCTGCTCCCGTCTTCGTCGTCGACGACGAGAAACCCGCCATCGTCTCTCACCCCGATGCCGGCGGTCGCGAGCGCAGTGCTGGCCTCGACCGGCCGGTCGACGACCACGCGGGTGGCGCCGCCCGAGAGCATCTCTTCGAGTGGGCCTTCGGTGACCAGCTTGCCGCGGTTCAGCACAACCACGTAGTCGGCAAGGGCTTCGATGTCGGCGAGGTCATGACTGGAGACCACCACGGTCTGGCCGCTGTCGGCAAGCTCACGAAGACGGGCCCGGAACGCCATCTGCCCGGCCGGATCCAGGCCATCCAGCGGCTCGTCGAGCAGCAAGAGCTGGGGGTTTCCGATCAGCGCCGCCGCCAGGGCTAGACGCTGACGCATCCCCTTCGAGTACTCGTCGATCTTCCGCTTCGCATCAGCCTGCAAGCTGACGAACTCGAGCAGCTCTTCGATCCGATCATGCCCGAACCCGAGCTGGTCGGCCGCCACCTGGAGGTTGACCCGCCCGGTGAGCGCTCGAATCAGCCCTGGCTCCTCGATGATCGCCCCGACCTTCTTGGTCACCTCGAACAGCTGCTTCGGTATTTCGTGATCGAGCACGTGGACGGTGCCGGCATTGGTCCGGGTCAACCCGAGGAGCGAGCGGAACAGAGTTGTCTTGCCAGCCCCGTTCGGCCCGAGCAGCCCGGTGATGGCGCCGGAGGGAATAGTGCAGTCGAGCCCGTCGAGGGCGGTTGTCGACCGGTATCGCTTGACCAGCCCCTCGACCCGAATCGCCGGGTTGGCCAGATTCATGTCCGAGATATAGGGGCAGTCATGGAGGCGGCAGTCAACCACACCCGGGCACCCAGTGGACCAACACGTCCTCCGGGCCGATCCGAACCCCGAGGAAGTCGACCCGCGTGGCCCCGATCCGTCCTGCCAGAGCCCTCACCCGACGTCTCTTGGCAGGGCCCACAGCGTCGATCGGGTCTCCCTGGCCGGTGACGGTCCTCACTTCGATCACAACGCGGACATCGCCGTCGACAGCGAGAAGATCGAGCTCACCACGACGTAGCTCTACATTGTGGGCAACGACGTCCAGCCCATGATCGGTGAGGAACCGTGCCGCGATCCGTTCGCCGGCTTCCCCCACCTTGGCTCGATCGGTCAGATCGAGATCTCTTGCTGCTCCAGCTCTTCGACGTTCACGTCGCGGAAAGTCAGCACCTTGACGTGCTCCAGAAATCGGGCTGGTCGGAACATGTCCCAAACCCATGCGTCTTTCATCTCGACCTCGAAGAAAACCGAACCGTTGGCTTCGCGCACCTCCAGGTTCACCTGGTTGGCCAGGTAAAACCGCCGCTCGGTCTCCACCACGTACCGGAACATCGGAAGGACGTCGTGGTACTCCTTGTAGATCTTGAGCTCAACCTCGGATTCGTAGCGCTCCAGGTCCTCTTCCATGCTCTCCTCTTCACACGGGCCGACAAATGATCATATGCACGGCTCGTTTCTTAACAGCTAACAAACCACGGTGACGTTTTTTCTCAGAGCCCGCCGAAGTTGGAGATGGGCCAGATGGTGACGAAGGCCTCACCGATCAGGTCGTCGAGCGGAATGGGACCGAATCTCCGGCTGTCGAAGGAAGCATTGCGATTGTCGCCCATGACGAACACCTCGGTGGGCCCGAGCGTGATCGGAGGCTCGTCGGGCATGAACACCTCGGGCAGGTACGGCTCGTCGAGAGGAGACCCGTTCACGACGATCTGGTTGTTGCGCACCTCCACGGTCTCCCCTGGCAAGCCGATCACACGTTTGATCAGGTCTTCCCGGCCGCGGGTCCTGATCCCAACCGCCTCCAGCACGGAGCGGATCACCGCCTCGGGTATCGACTCCTCGACCTCTTCCTCACGCGGGTCCCGGAAAACGACGACGTCGCCCCTCTGCGGCTCGCCCCATTGGTAGGCCAGCTTGTTGACCATGACCCGGTCATTGACCTCGATCGTGGGCAGCATCGACTCCGACGGAATCCAGAACGGCTGAAGCAGGAAGGTCTTGATGACCACCGCGATCGCCAATGCGGTGAGCAGGAGCCCGGGCAACTCGGCGATGAAAGAACGCCGGCGCGGCGGCGCCGGCGTCGTCTCGGGGACCAGTTCCTCGTCGACGGGGTCCGGTTGGGCGGAAATCAGTCGCGTAGCTCCTTGATGCGGGCCGATTTCCCGACCCTGTCCCGGAGGTAGTACAGCTTGGAGCGACGAACGTCGCCCCTGCGGACCACCTCGATCCGGGAGATGATCGGGGCATGGAGCGGGAATACCCGCTCCACGCCGACCCCGAAGCTGAGCTTGCGAACAGTGAATGAAGCGCGGGCACCGGCCCCGTTGCGGGCGATGACGAGTCCCTCGAATAGCTGGACCCGCTCGCGGCCGGCTTCGACCACGCGAACGTGGACTTTGACCGTGTCACCGGCCCGAAAATCGGGGATGTCGTCGCGGACGTGCGCGCTCTCAACTACGTGAAGATCGTTCATGGAGGACTCCTAGAGCGGTCGGGAGCAGCCTTCTTGGCCCGACCCGCCGGAATTGTATCAGGTATCGGGAGTCCCGCCATCGGGGAGCAGGTCGGGACGGCGCTCTCTCGTCCGGAGCAGCCGCTGGGCCCGTCTCCACTCCTCGATCCGGCCGTGATTGCCCGAGAGGAGGACCTGAGGCACCTCCCATTCCCTGAAAACGGCTGGGCGGGTGTACACCGGCTCTTCGAGCAGCCCCTGGCGAAACGATTCGCTCTGTGTCGACTCGGGATTGCCCACCACACCGGGCAGGAGCCGGGCAATGCCCTCGATGGCGAGCGCTGCGGCCACCTCCCCACCCGCCAGGACGAAGTCGCCCACCGAGGTCTCCTCATCGATGAAATGCTCGATCACTCGCTCGTCGACACCCTCGAACCGACCGCAGACGAATGTGACCTCGGGCAGCCCGGCCCAACGGTCGAATGTCGCCTGGGTGAGCGGCGCGCCAACCGGCGTAAAGAGAATCCGTTGGGTCATGGCCAGTGGCTCCAGGACAGCCGCCAATGGCTCGATCATCATCACCATCCCCGGCCCACCGCCGAACGGCGCATCGTCGAGCTGACGGTGCTTGCCCAGGCCGTGCTCACGCAGGTCGATCAGCTCGATCTCGAGGGCCTCCGCCTCGATGCCCCGGGCCACGATTGAGACGCCGAGCGGCCCATCGAAGTACTCGGGGAACATGGTGATCACGTTGATCCGCACCCCCGGAAGGGTAGAAGGAGGCGAACGGGGCCCGGTCTGAATCGGTATCCTCACGACCCGACGCACGCCCTGCGCCACCCCCGACGAGGTTGACATGTCCATCGGCCACATCCCGACACCATGACTCTGGAGCATCTGCCGGTGGACAGCGTTTTGCTCGTCGCAGCCGGGCTGATGGTGATCGGCGTCTTGTTCGTCGGGTCTTCGGACCGGCTCCGGGTGCCTGCCGCCCTGCTCTCGCTGGGGGTCGGCATCGTCTTCGGCAGCGACGTCCTCGGCCTGGTCGATTTGAGCGACATGGCCCTGGTCCGCGACCTGAGCGTCGTGGCCCTGATGATCATCCTCTTCGAGGGCGGCCTGACCACGAAGCCCTCGGTGATTCGCGAGTCGGGGATCCCGGGGTTCGTGCTGGCCAACGTCGGAGTGCTGGTAACAGCCGGAGTCACCGCCGTCGGCGTCCAGCTCCTGTTCTCACCCGGGTGGGAGACGGCGCTCATCCTCGGAGCTGTCGTCGCCTCGACCGACGCCGCCGTGGTGTTCGACCTGGTCCGTCGGGCACCGATCCCGAAGAGACTGGCCGGCATCCTCGAAGTCGAGTCCGGGGTGAACGACCCGTTCGCCATCCTCCTCACCATCGGTCTCATCGAAGTCACCAGGTCCCAGCCGACGGCCGGGGAGTGGCTCTTGTTTGGCGCCCGCCAGCTCGTCGGAGGTCTGGCCATCGGTCTGATCGGCGGTTGGCTGGGGACCAAGCTGCTCTCGATTCGGCTGCGGTCATCGGGCCTCTACCCCCTCCTCGCCATGGGCGTGGCCGGCCTCACCTTCGCTGTCGCCGCCACCCTCTCCAGTTCCGGGTTTTTCGCGGTCTACATCTGCGGATTGATCGTCGGCGCCCTGGCGCCGCGACACCGGCGTGAGATCCGCAGCTTTCACTCGAGCCTGGCCAATGGGGCGGACATCACCCTGTTCCTGCTGCTCGGTCTCCTGGTCTTCCCCAGCGAGCTTCCCGAGGTCGCCGTTCAAGGGCTGGTGGTGACCGCAATCCTCCTGTTCGTCGGTCGCCCGTTGTCCGTTCTCCTGGCCATGATCCCGTTCGGCATGAACTGGAAGGAGAAGACACTCCTCTCATGGGCCGGATTGCGCGGGGCGCTCCCGATCGTCCTCGCCACCTTCCCGGCCACCGCCGGAGTCGCATCCGGAGATCGAATCTTCAACACTGTCTTCTTCGTTGTGATCGTCTCCGCCCTGCTCCAGGGGACCACGGTCGCCCCTCTGGCCAAGCGTCTCGGGCTGGCGGTGGATCGGCCTGCCTGGCAATCGATCGCCGAGGCCGTCCCCCTAGACGACGTCGACGTCGACCTGATCGAGATCGACATCACCGCCGATCTGCCCCTCGTCGGCACCAGGCTCGCCGACAATCCGCCCCCATCTGGGATGCTGGCGACCACGATCGTTCGCAACCATCGAGCCATGATCCCGGGCGCCGACACGGTGTTCGAGGCAGGCGACTTCCTGGTGCTGGCGGTGGATCGGGCGACGGTACGGGTCTCGGACGCCACCGCATGGGCCCGAGGCGAGAAGAAGGGGCCGGGTGAGCCCGAGGAGACCTAGTGCTCCGGCTCGTAAGTTCCGTGCGTGTAGCGCCGAGCCATTCGGCGTTTCCTGGCAAGGACGCAGGACGAAGGCGCATCTGTCCGTTCGTCGAGGACGAGGACGCAGCCAGGGACGTCGAGGGCCGGCGGGACACGTGTGAGACTTGCGGGTCGGTGCACTAGCCCAGGCGCTCGACGATCATCGCCATCCCCTGGCCGCCACCGACGCACATCGTCTCCAGACCGATGGTCTTGTCCAGAGTCCTCAGATCGTTGAGCAATGTCCCCATGATGCGGGCCCCGGTCATGCCAAACGGGTGACCGAGCGCGATCGCCCCACCATGGGGGTTGAGCCGGTCCATGTCGATGCCGAGCTGGTCCACACTGGCGAGGACCTGGGCGGCGAACGCCTCGTTCATCTCGATGACATCGATGTCCCCCAGCTTCATGCCGGCCTGGTCGAGCACGGCCCTCACCGCGCCAACCGGGCCCATCCCCATGTACTCCGGCTCCAGACCTACCACGGAAGAGGCGACGATCCTGGCCATGGGTTGCAGTCCCAGGTCATCGGCACGGTTCCGGGACATCACCAGCACCGCCGCCGCCCCGTCGTTGAGGGGACAGGAGTTCCCGGCAGTCACCAGGCCGTCAGGCTGGAACACCGGCGGAAGCTCGGCCAGCTTCTCCAGCGTGGTGTTGGGCCGAGGCCCGTCGTCACTGGCGATGATTCTCCCGTCGGGGACCTCGATCGGGGTGATCTCGCGGTCGAAGAATCCGTTCTTCTGGGCCTCGACCGCCAGGTCCTGGGATCGCTTGGCGAACTCGTCCATCCGCTCCCTGGTGATCCCGTACTTGGCGGCCACATTCTCCGCCGTGTTGCCCATCGGGATGTAGACCTGGTCGATGAAGTCATCCCGGCCCGAGTCGGTGAACCGGGGGTTCAAGTCTTCGGCGTCGAGCGCCTTACCGTAGGTCCGGGTCACCGATTCCCCCCCGGCGGCGACATAAGTGTTTCCCTCCCCTTGCTCGATGGCATGGAACGCCATGCGGATGGTCTGGAGAGAAGATGCGCAGAAGCGGTTGACGGTGGTGGCCGGAACGCTCTCCGGCATCCCGCCGAGGAGAGACGCCGGGCGGGCCAGGTTGAAGCCCTGCTCATGATGGGTCAGCGCGCAGCCCACCATCACATCTGCCACCGAGGCCCGGTCCACCTCCGGTACGGTTTTCATCAACGAATCGATGGCGAACCCGGCGAGATCGTCGGCGCGGACATCGATCAGTGAGCCTTTGTAGGCGCGCCCTATCGGCGAGCGGGTAGTGGCGACTATCACGGCTTCGGGCATGGTGGATAACTCCAGGGAATCTTGACTACACACTCAAATCTTACGACTACACGCGGCCTCCTGGAATGAGACCTTTCCGGTGGCTGGCCCTGGTGCTCGTCGTGGCCTGCGCCCCCGGAGCTGGTGGCGAGACCACCACCACCCCGGCCGCCCCCACGACCACAAGCCTTCCCGCTGCTACCACCACATCGATCGAGCTCGCCGACCCTTCAGCCGGATGTTCCGAAGACGAGGGGTTCGTCGACGCCGGCCGGGTCATGAGCGCCGGCCAGGCGACGTCGGACACCAACACGCTCGGGCCGATCGCCTGGTTGGTCGAGGATGGGTGTGAGCGGTTGACGGTGCAGTTCGAGACCAATGAAGGCGCCCCGGCGACGACACCGCCGGCGGTGATCGTGGAATTCCTCGATTCCCGTCAGGTGCTCCGGATCCGGGTCGACCTGGGCTCGACGGTCGTGACCGACCAATTGATGGAGACCCCGCTCGTCGATCGCCTGTTCGTGGTCAGGGCACTCGACGGGGGGATGTTCATC
>Ga0299907_10002464_pt1 | contig 11418 bp, 7 predicted proteins | sample RVTome_16_FD_198680 | JGI IMG/M metagenome (GOLD analysis project Ga0299907, IMG submission 198680) | Soil microbial communities from uranium-contaminated site in the Upper Colorado River Basin, Wyoming, United States - RVT152D67 (version 2) ...
TCTCCCATTGCCCGCGGTCACCAGTCTGTACTGCTCCTTCGACGGCATGGACGGCTAGTGTGACTAACGGGAACAGGTTCCTCATAGATTGAACGGCCTCGCATGCGTAACTGAGACCGACGGCCGGATCAGGCGTAGGGCTGGGTGAGAGCGTCGGCGTCGCTGTGGGCGCGGGCGTGGGGGAAGGGGTAGTGGAGGGCATAGGGCTCGGAGAGGGGGTCGGCGTCGGAGCTGCAGGCGTGCAGGCGCCGGAAACCAGGCAAACCGCCACGATCAGAGCCCAACGGCTCGTCGTCCCGCGCGGAGTCCCTCCTTCCTTGTTTGCACGATAGGAGTGGTTGGCAAGGCCGCCTGCACTCCACACCGACACGAGGCGACCGATCGAGTGCACGATCCGAGATGCAAGCGCAGCCGAGGCAGCACAAGCGAGGCTGTAGGCCACCCCTGCTAATGCGAGAATGCGGGCGTCGCTGACCGTCATGGCCATTCCCGCGTGGCGATCATGCAGGATTCGGAAAGGCAGCGCGAGCACCCATACGAAGAGGAGTGTTGCGATTCGCCGAGGCGGCGCCGGTGGGGTGAGTGGAAGGATCGAGATCCGACAACGCAGCGTCGCAGGGCGATGGCCCGGTGGGTGGCCGGCGGCTGTGGCTGAAAGTGACATGGTCCTTATCTCCCGAGAGTGAGCTCATCCTGCCTCGCCGACGCGGTGGACCCAAATAGGACTATGGACAGGCCGGCTGGAGACGGCACATTCCTGGCCCCTCCGCTTGCCATCCAGTTGGGATGCCAACTCATCCCTGCCGCAAGGCGCCCATCGCTTGTAACCTTCCGACGGGGGCTCGCAATGGAGGGACCTGGACGGGAGTCGGCTGCACGTTCGGCACACGCTGGTCCGCATGAACGGAGGGTGGTGGCTGGGCGACCCGAAGACGCCGCAGTCGCGGAGAACGATCGAGCTGACCGATCCGACCGTGACGATGCTGCGAGCTCATCGCCGTCGTCGGGCCAAGCACTTTCTGCGCCTCGGACATCGGCTGACCGCCGACGATCTCATCTTCACCGACGACAGCGGCATGCCGCTCCACGGCCGTCATGTGACCGAACGCAATCTCAGATCGTTACTGCGGAGCGCCGGCCTGCCGGAGATCCGGTTCCATGATCTGCGCCACACGTACGCCACGTTGCAACTCGCCGTCGGCACGAGCCCCAAGCTCGTGGCCGAGGTGCTCGGTCACAAGGATGTGGGGATCACCCTGGACCGCTACTCGCACAGCCAGCCGGCAATGCAACGCGAGGCCGCCGAGCGGCTCGATGCGCTCCTAGGGCGGAACTCGGGCTAGACTCCCCGGCTCCCGCAACGGCTGCTGCCGGCACCGGTACCGGACTCGACCGATGACTCCGGCCGCAGGCGGGCGAGCGCATCAGCTTTGCGGCAATGTGGCCAGTACGCGCGAACCACAGGTGGACGACTAGAACACCCGTTCACGCCGATCTGAGCGTGAAGTCGATCCGCTGGCGGACCCTCGCCGACAGGTCATCGATTCATAAGGGTGCTTATAAGGGTGCTTCAGCGCCAGTTTAGAACAGACGTTCTACCGCTCTGAGCGTGAAACGCGCCCGAAACAAGGGGATTGGTACCGCATACCGGATTCCTGGTAATTCGTCTCATGCGTCTCAAGCGCGTTCACGCAGTACATCCAAGAGACGCATGAGACGCATGAGACAGGACTCATAAGGGTCCACATAAGGGACCAGGCCGCCGCCCGAACCTTTAGGACGGTTATGCTCTCAGGCTCACGCGCGCTCCGTAATGAAGACGTATTCGCGCCCGGGCCGGTCCGGCGCGTCTCGGACTTCCAGCACTCGGTAACCGCTGTCCATGAGGGACGCCTCGACTTCCTGCCGAGAACGGAACCGCAGCGTCGAGTCCGACGTGATTATGGTGTCGTCGCCCATGAATCGGTAGGTGAAGCGGAGCGAGACGAGGGGTAGGTCGACGCTGGTCACCAGGCGGTGTTGCTCGACCGGTCCGATGCCTGGCACGTCGTGGACGACCGGCGCGGTATCCGCGGCCCATTCCTCCCACACGCGGCGCTCCGTCCTCCGGGTCTCGAACGCGAGGTGGCCGCCGCGCCGCAGTGCGTGCCGAATGCCGCGAAGGTTGCTCAGCCAGTCGTCGTCCGACACGAAGACTTGCGCCACGTTTCCGGTCATCACCGCGAGATCGGCATCCAGCGCCGGAAGACCGCTGGCGTCGCCATGGATCCACGAGATCGCAGGAACCTCGCCCTTGGCGCGTGCGACGTCCAGGGATGCAGCCCTGACGCCGGTCGCCACGCATGTTGGATCGGTCGGTCGTTCGCCCCGGAGACGCCTACCCCTGATCAACCGGCCCGACGCCGTGGCTCCGCCCGCGGAATCGAACAGCGGGCGCCCGTGGGCGCCCGCTGCCGTCGAGGCTGTTCGGCAAGCCCACGGCAGGCTCGCGGATCAGGCCCGGGTCGTGAACCAGATTGTCGGCGCCGAGGTCACGCCGGCGTCGTGCATCGCCTTCTTGAGTTCCGGGTTGCCGGCGAAGGCCTTGGCGGCCGCCAGCGTGGCGAAGTCATGCGTGACCGTGATGTCATTCTCGTTGTCGGCGGCCTGGTAGACCGCCTTGTCGGTCACGCCCAGCGCGTTCTGGGTGGGCGCGAAGTCATCGAAGATGCGGCGCCAGGCGGCGTAGTCGGCGACCGTGTGTCGAACAAACAGCGTGGCCATCGGATGTCTCCCGGATCACTCAGGCCGCGGCGGGTATCTCTCGCCGTCTGATCGAATGATCGTGCTCTAACACTATCTGCATTTGCAGAGACTGTCAATAGGGTAGTTGTGAATGCAGGAGAGCTGAAGTACCCTCTCGCCATGCAACCGAACGACGAGTCCCCGGCGCCCGACGAGACCTGGTTCGACGCCTGGCGCGGTGTCCTGTTCGCGAGCGCTCGGGTACTCAGGATCGCCGACCTCGACATGGTGGAGCGTGATGGCTTCCCGTTGACGTGGTTCGACGTGCTCTCGCGCCTTGCCGATATGGGGACAACCGGCCTCCGTATGCAGGAGTTGGAGGAGCTCGCGCTCTTTACTCGCGGCGGGCTGACTCGGCTGGTGGACCGCATCGAAGCCGCCGGCTTGGTCCGGCGCGAGCCAGTCCCCGGAGACCGTCGCGGTGTCCGGGTGGTGCTCACCGCCGACGGCCAGCAACGCTATTCCAGGGCAATTGCGCGACACCGGGAAGTCGTCGAGCGCGAGTTCGGGCGGAGGCTGACGACCGCCCAGCACCGGGCGGTCGCCGACGCGCTCTGGCCGTGGTGGCACGACGCCGCTCCCGCGGACACCCCGGACGCCGGCGAGCTGGATCGGCCACAACCTGCCATTCCTCGCTGATGCGTCGACGAGGCAGCAGCCGCATCGCGCTGCGCCGCACGCTGGCCCGGATGGACGGCCGCCGGTTGCCGCGCGATTGGGACCAATCCAACCGGCCGCGGGCGCAAGAGAGCCCGATCCGAGCGTCGTGGATCAGGCTGAGGAAGGCGAAGTTGGTACCGCATACCGGATGCGCGGAAATCCGCACCAAGCGAGCCTACCTGACGCGATTTACGCTCCGTGACCCGCAAGGGTGCAGGCGAGCCAGGGAACCTCACCCAAGCTGGGGCCCGTCATGCACAACCGCAGTCAGGCCGCAAGTCGTGCGCGCCAGAGTGGTGATCACGACGGAAACAGCCAACCCGAGGCAGTGACGATGAGGGCGCATGCCACGCAGACCGGTTAACCGATTCGCCTGCCCCCGGGCGAGCGCGCGATCAACCTGGTGGATCTGGTGCATCGCGCCGTGGGGCGCCATCCGGATCGGGAGGCCCTGCGCTGGAAGGCACGAGGTGGAGGCGAAGGCCCGGCGAAGGCCGATGTGGCCGGCTGGACGAGCCGGACCTACCTCGAGCTGTGGCAGTGGGTCGAGTCCGTGTCGCTCAGCCTCGGCCGGCTCGGTGTCGGACCGGGAGACCGGGTGGTCATCCTGAGCGGCTCGCGACCCGAATGTGTCGTGGCCGATCTGGCGACCTGTGGCGGTCCGCCCAGTCACGGGAGTAGGCGCGGGACCGAGTACGGGACTTTCGACCGGACTCATCACCGGAGCGGACGCGGGAGTTCCGCCGATGGTGGTAGCTGCCGCTGGGCGCATACTCATTTCATGCAACGGCGTCCCTCTCACGTCTTCACGCTCCGCGCGATCGGCCCGCAGGCCCTGATGCTGATGATTGCTGCCTGCGCGCCCGGCGTCGGCGCTCCGGACACCGGTGGTTCGGTTGAACCGAGCGCGAGTCCCGCCTGGGTCACGTTCAGCAGCGAACGCTACGGGTACTCCATCCTTCATCCCGCCGGCTGGGAGGTCCTCGAGCGGGGCGGGGAGTTCCGGCTGACGGCCCTTCGTCCGCGGCATCCGGGAACCGACACGCTCGGACCGCCCGAGTCGCACAAGCTCGACCTCAAGAAAGGGATCGTCGTCATCGGCGCTCGCGATCTCGGTCCGGACGAGTCGCTCGAGGAGTTCACGACCGAGGCCTCGTCAGCGACGCAGTGCGGTCCGCACGGCCGCGATACGACGAGCTTGGCCGGGGAACCGGCGGAGCTTCGCAAGTTCGAGTGCGGCGGTATTTTTTGGCATCAGGTCACCGCGCTGCATGGCGGTCGGGGCTACCTCGTCTGGGTCACCAGGCCGCTCACGACCGACTTCCTCGAGAGCTTCTCGTTCACCGATTGACCGGCGGGCGCGCGGATTCCACCGCGCCGTTAGGGCACAGCGGACCCTCCGCGGTCAACAGATCGGTCCAAAGATGGCGTGTCCTTGGCTCACCTCAACCCGGGCTCAGATAACGTCCCTTGTCGCCCGCGTGACACCGCGCTTGCCTGCCTACCTATAGTCGGTGCTGAGAGTTGCGGGTACGCTGCCGTCCACGCTTCGGGAGGAAGCTGGAGATGGTTCGGGGAAACCCTCGACCCAGCGATAGACGGCCGAGCACCATCCGGACGTTCCTGATCGCCGATATCCGCGGCTACACGCGCTTCACCGCCGAGCTGGGTGACGAGGCCGGCTCACGGCTGGCCACCAAGTTCGCTCAGGTCATGGCCGAAGGCATCGAGGCCTGGGGCGGTGAGCTGGTTGAGCTGCGCGGCGACGAGGCGCTGTGCGCCTTCGACTCAGCCCGCAAGGCGCTGCGCGCGGCGGTCGAGCTGCAGGATGCCTTCGCCGACGAAACCGCCGCCGAGCCGCACCTGCCGCTGACGGTGGGCATGGGCCTCGACGCCGGGGAGGCGGTGCCGGTCGGCTCCGGCTATCGCGGGGCGGCCCTCAACTTAGCCGGCCGCCTGTGTGCAGTGGCCGCCGCCGGCGAGATCCGGGCCACCGAAGGGCTCGTGCACCTGACCGGACCGATCGAGGGCCTGACCTATACCCCTGTCGAACCGGCAGAGTTCAAGAACGTCAAGGGTCTCGTTCCCACCGTCCGAGTTGACTCGTCGGCTTCCCACGATCCGATTTCGGCGGCCGCCGTCGCTGACGATCCGCCCCAGCTGCCGGCCCAACTCGACCCGATCGTGCCCCTCGCCGGGCGGCACATGGATCGGCTCTGGCTGAGTTGGCATTGGCGCCGGGCGCGCCACGGGCATGGTCGCGCCGTCGTCCTGTCCGGGCCGAAGGGCATTGGCAAGACGAGGTTGGCAGCAGAAGTCGCACTGGACGCCCACGAACGGGGAGCGGTCGTGACGTACCGCGCGGCCACGAACGGATCGGAGCCGCCGGACAGAGCGACCCCTGGGCCGACGCTGTCGATCGTCGATGAGGTCGAAAGGGCTCCTGACCGCATCGTCGAATCGATCACGCATCTCACAAATGACCTCGATGGCCGCCGAATCCTCGTTGTGCTCGCGCACGACGACTCGGTACCGGCCTCGACCCTTCGGCGGATCTCGCGGTTAGTGACCGACGACCGGAGACGCGAACTTGGCCCGCTGGACGAAGAGGCGGTGGCGGTTATCGCGGCACTGTATGCCGATCCGGCGTTGGAGGCCCCTCCGTTGCAGCTGATCTTGGAGGAGAGCGATGGGATCCCGATCGCCATTCATCGCGTGGCGAGCCAGTGGGCTCGCAATGCGTCCGCTCGGCGCCTCGGCGAGTCCGCACGGCGGACGTCGAGAGAGCGGCGGGAGCTCCGGGCCGCCGAGACAGACCTAATCGGCGAGGTGGCGAACCTAGAGCTCGCGCGAGAGCGAACTCGCCTCATCGTTGAGGAAGCCGATACGAGTGAAGCGGGACGGAAGGCAATTACTGTTTGCCCCTACAAGGGCCTCGCCGCCTTCGAGGCAGCTGATGCAGAGTACTACTTCGGGCGTGAGCGCCTCGTCGCCGAGCTGATCGCTCGTATCGTCGGCAGCCCGTTCACTGGCCTCATCGGCGTGTCTGGGAGCGGCAAGTCTTCGGCCATCGGTGCCGGGCTGCTGCCCGCGCTCGAGGGCGGTGTCTTGCCGGGCAGCGATCAATGGATCCAGGTCGCAACGCGGCCGGGAGATGACCCGGACCGAGCCCTACGCTCGGCGCTCACAGCCGCCCTTCCTGCGCGTCCTGACGTGGCGGCCGACCCGCGTCAATCGCTGGACGCGGCGCTCGATGCCCGGGCCGCCGCCCAGCGCGTGTTTCTGGTGATCGACCAGTTCGAAGAAATCTTCGCCGCGACCGTCGGCGAGGCTGAGCGCTCGGCGTTCATCGAGCTGATCGCTGAGCCCCGCCCCGGGCTAAAGGTCCTCGTCGCGGTGCGCGCCGACCACTACGAGCGCTGCGCCGCCTATCCGCGGCTTGCAACGCTCCTCGGGGCGAACCAGGTGCTGGTCGGGCCGCTCGCCCGTCCCGAGGTCGAGTCGATCATCCGGCATCCTGCCGAGCGGGTGGGGCTCCGGGTCGAGCCGGAGCTCGTCGACGCGCTCGTCGCCGACCTCGGCACCGAACCCGGCGGCCTCCCCTTCCTGTCGACCGCCCTCCTCGAGCTGTGGGAGGCTCGCGACGGCGGACGTCTGACGCTCGCCGCCTACCGTGTGGCCGGCGGCGTTCGCGGAGCGGTTGCGCGGCTTGCGGAGGCCGTGTTCGGGCAGCTCGAGGACGCCGAGCGGGCTGCGGCCCGCTCGATCTTCCTGCGCCTCGCCGCACCCGGTGCCGGCGGCGCCGCGGTCCGGCGCCGCGCGCGGCTCGACGAGCTCGACCCTGGGCGCAACGCAGCGATGGCGGCCGCGCTCGAACGGCTCACTGCAGGCCGACTCCTCACCGCCGGAGAGGGATTCGTCGAGGTCGCACACGAATCCCTACTCCACGCCTGGCCACGGCTGCGCGAATGGACCGAGGAGGATGCGGCAGACCAGCAGCTGAGGCTTCACCTGATCCACGCTGCGCACGAATGGGACGCAAGCGGACGTGGGGAGGGCGACCTCTACCGCGGCCCACGCCTCGCGACGACGCTCGATTGGGCCGATCAGCACGACCTCGAGCTGAACGTGATGGAGCATGAATTCGTCGAGCAGAGCCGCATGGTCTCGGAGCGTGACACCGAGCGACAGCAGCGGGCGAATCGAGTCCTCCGCGGCCTGCTGTTGGGGGCTGCCGCATTCCTGGTCCTCGCCATCGGCGCAGGTGTATTCGCCGCCATCCAGGCGGGTCGCGCCGATCGGGAGGCCCAAGCGGCGCGGTCCGCCGAGCTGCTCGCGGAAGACGCGGCTCGAGCGGCGCTTGCCCGTGAGCTCTACGCGTCCTCCATCACCGTGGCAGATGCCGATCCGGAGCTTGCCATCCTGCTCGCGCTCGAGGCCAACGCGCTTGGCGAGGCGCCCGACAGTTCGGCCGTCACGGCGCTCCACCGTGCCGTACAGGGGTCTCGATCGCTCGTCGAGGTCACACCGAACGTTCCATCCATGCCGCCAAGAGGCATCGGCGTCAGCCTTTCGCCGGACGGGAAGACCCTGTTCACCAGCCTCGACATGTCATCGGTCGACGTGTGGGACGTGGCGAGCGGTGCGCTGTTGCGCACGCTTGGCGCGCCGCGCGAGAACGAGTTTCGCCTCTTCGGAGGGCTGACGGTCAGCCCCGACGGGACACGCGTCGCCGCGGGCGACGAGGATGCGGTCGTGCATCTGTGGGAGGTTTCCACCGGCGAAGAGGAGCGGATCCAGGCTCCCGGTTACACGCCCGACCCGCCGGTCTTCAGCCCGGACGGCCAGCGCCTGGCCGTCACCAGCTACGCGACGCCGCTGACGGCGCCTGCGATCGTCACGCTCTGGGACCTGGCTTCCACTTCCGCGGATCCGATCCAAACGTGGGAGATGGATCAGGTCTGGACGATCAGCTTCGATCCGGGCGACGGGCGCCTGCTCGCAACGGCATGCCCGTGCGATCCGACGAAGGCCGTCCACGTCCTCGATCCTTCGAGCCCTGAGCCGGAGCTGCTGCTCGAGGATATCCCGGGCATCGTGGACACGGCCCCGACGTCCGCCGCATTCAGCCCCGATGGGACGCTGATGGCCACCGCCGGAAGGGACGGGAAGATCAACCTGTGGAGCACGGAAACGGGCGCGGACGTGAGCACGCTAGTGGGCCACACGCAATTCGTGTCATTCGTGACGTTCAGCCCGGACGGGAGCCGTCTCGCGAGCACGAGCAGCGACGGCACCGCCAAGATATGGGACCTGGCGACCGAACGGCTGCTCATGACGCTGGCCGGCCAGCCGGGCAGCCTGGCGCTCGCGTCGTTCTCGGCCGACGGCCTCCGGCTCGCGACGGGCAGCTCCCTGTACAGTGCGCGCGTCTGGGACCTGACGGTCGCGAAGGCGGGCGAGACGGGTGCCCATGAGTTCGGTCCGCCGGTGGAGAACGTCAGGGAGCTGGCTGTCGAAGGGGACACCACAGCCGCTCTCGTCCGCCCGTGCTTCGGGTTCTGCCCGGGGACGGTGTCGATCGTTGATGTGCCGTCCGGCGACCAGGTCGATCTCGAGGGTAGCCACGTCGGCGCAGGGGTCGCCATTTCGCCGGACGGCCAGGGGGTAATTTCGGAAGTCGGCGAGTTGGATGCGAACGGCGAACCCGTGAATCCTTCCATCCGCATGTACGAGCTGCCGTCGGGTGAGGTCCTCTTCGACGCCGACCCGGTGTGTGCCGGCAACGGCGCCTGCATCGGCAATCCGAGGCAGGCCGGCGCATTCAGCTTCAGCTCTGACGGCTCGCTCGTCGCCGGAGCGCTGTATGAGATCGGCCCAGGCACCCCAGGCTGGCTGGCGGTGTGGGATGCGCACAGCGGGCGGTTGATCCGGGCCATCTCGAGGAGGGAGTTCGGGTTCTTCGCGCCGGCATTCTCTCCGGACGCCTCGCTCGTGGCGGTGACGACAAATGACGATCTGCTGGTGCTCCGGATGCCGTGGCTGATCGAGGAGGCACGTATTCCTATCAGTGGATTCCCCGTTCAGTTCAGCCCCGATGGGAAGCTCCTGGCCGTCGGATCGGGCGAGGGCGACACGACGATCTACGAGGTTGACGGCTGGACCGTCCGCCACGAGCTGCCGGTCATCAGCTTCGATCTCGACTTCAACAGCGAGGGCAGCCGCCTGGTGACGGCCGACACGGATGGTCTCGTCCGCCTGTGGGACGTGGCTTCCGGCACCGAGCTCCAGGCGATCCCCACCGCGGGCACGGCGACGCGCGCCAGGTTCACCCACGACGATCGGATCGTGACCTTCAACGCCACGACATTGCTCACCCTGACGACCGACGGTGGCGAGCTGCTGGAAGTCGCTGCCGGGCGCCTCACCCGATCTCTGACCGAGGAGGAGTGTCGCCGGTACCTCCACGACGGATGCAGCACAGCGGCGACACGGCGCGACGCTGGCGGCTAGGAATCGTCATCCAGACTGTTACGCGCCACGCCCATTAGAACGATCTCGAGCCGCTTCGTACCGACGCGCACGGTCGCCCGACGAGTACGTGACAGGGCAGGTGTCGTCTGGTCGCTGGCGGTCGCTCTCGCCGGGCCCGAAGATCATCGCGATTGGAGGTGATCGAAAGTGACGGCGATCGCATCACAGAAGGCCAGCAGAACCGTTCAGGTACCCGCTTGGGCAGTAGAAGCGACGCTGATTCTCGCCATGGGCCTGGCCGTCCTGTTCCTGAGAGAGGCGGGCCTGCTGGAGCCAGGCCTCACGTTGCCGCTGTATTGGGATGCCCCCGGCGCACCGGACCTCGCGCGCTCGCTGGTCTAGGGGTTGACGCTGATTCTCACGTTCCTCGAGGGCGTGGTGATCGTCTGTGTGGTTCCCTGCAAGGCGGGACCGATGCGGTCCTCGTCGAGGTCCGGCCCCGCGCCGGAAGCGCTCCGCGGAGATCCCGCGCTGACCGATGCGTGGGACGATGGAGTCCGGATGGACGGCAGCGAGCTCTCGGCGTACGCGCTGACATAAGAGCACCGCCCGCCGGGGGCCCTGCGCGAAGGGTTCCGACTGAGTACGGTTGTTACGGTGGGCTCCGGCCGGCTCCGGTGGGTCCCGACCGGCTTGAGGGTACGAACGAGGGTACGGAGACAGCCTCACGAAGCCGGCTAACTGGACGCCATCGGAAGGTTGTGCGTCAAGGTTCGTGGGCGTACGCGATCGTTGCATCACGGTCCATCGCTCTGCCCTCGGCCAGCGCCCGGTCCACCGCCTCGTCGCCGAGCGCCTGGCGGGCCATGCCCACGGGGTCGCCCATCAGGCGAGCACCGACGGGCGTGGTCACGGCTCCGGTAACTTCCCGCGCAGCCTCGCCAGCGCCATGGAGGCGAGTCGCGTGCTCGTGGCGGCCCATCTCACTCTCCACCGCGGCCAGCAGGAACAGGATCCCCGTCGTCAATGGGCGGTTACCGGCGTGCACCATCATGTCGAATGCCCGCAGGTAGTAGCCGCGGGCGCGCTCCTTGTCCCCGGAGAAGCGGGTCGCGTTGGCTAGCACAACGAGCGTTTCGGTCAGCTCCCAACGATCGCCAAGTTCTTCGAACATCGCCGCCGCCTTCTCGAAGATTGGGAAGGTGGCGGCGGGATTTCCCCTAGCCACGCCGAGGACAAAGCCGAGGCCGCGATGTGCCTTGGCGACGCCCTTCTGGTACCCGAGCTCCTCGGCGAGGGCGAGGCTCTGGCGGAACAGGCTCTCGGCGGCATCGGCGTGTGCGAATTTTCCTTCGGTTCGGGCCCGATCCACTGCGTCGCCCGCACCGCTCCACACCGTTACGAAGCCCAGGTTGTACAGCGCGTCGACCTCGCCCTGTCGATCTCCGCTCTCGCGGACGAGAGGCAGCGCCTCCTCGAAGTGGAGCTGCGTGGCCCCAT
>Ga0299907_10002465_pt1 | contig 11418 bp, 11 predicted proteins | sample RVTome_16_FD_198680 | JGI IMG/M metagenome (GOLD analysis project Ga0299907, IMG submission 198680) | Soil microbial communities from uranium-contaminated site in the Upper Colorado River Basin, Wyoming, United States - RVT152D67 (version 2) ...
GAGCTCTCGCACGTCGCGCGCGACCACCTCTGGAAAGGGCTCGCGTGGTTCGCGCTGATCGCCCTGCCCGGCCTCTGGCTCCTCGGGCGGGTCGTACGGCTCGGGGATCCGCGCGCGCTGCCGGCGGCGGCGCTCGTGCTGCTGCTGCTCCAGCTGGCGACGCTGCCGGCTGCCAATGCGATCACGCGGCGCTACGAGCGCGAGGCCGACTGGGAAGGGCTGCGCCTGACTCATGACCCAGCCGCGGCCGAGGCGCTCTACCGGCGTTTCGCCCGCACGGGCCTCTCCGACCCGGACCCGCCGCTCTTGCTCCACGTCCTGCTCGACACGCACCCGTCGCTCGTCGAGCGGATCGAGACCGCGCGCGGTTTCCGCTGACTCACCTAGCCGTCGAACTCGGGCAGGTCCTGGATCCCCTTCACGGTCGCGTACTTCGAGAGCGAGTCCTGGAGCGCGTCGAGTAGCTCCTTCGCGAACTTGGGCGCCATGTTCACCCGGCTGACCACGATGCCCGGGATGTCGCCCTCCTGCACCTCGTGGTCGATCCGGGCAAAGGTGAGCGTGAACTCGTAGTCGGAGAAGGAGACGTTGGCGAAGTTCGTGTACACGCCGGCGAGATGCGCCTGGTCGATCTGGATGTTGAGCTGCCGATCGGGGCCCTCTTCTTCCATGTCCTTACGATACGCGCAATGGCGGCAGAGGCGATCAGGCGGCTCGAAGCGGCCGTGGGGGCGGCGGCCGAGGCCGAGGTCACGCTGGAGCGGCCCGGCGACGCCGTGCACGGCGACTATGCGACGAACGTCGCGCTGAAGCTCGCGGGAGTGCGCAAGCAACCACCGCGGGCGATCGCGGAGGAGCTCGCGAGCCGTGTCGCGGCGCTGCCGGAGGTCGAGCGCGCCGAGGTCGCCGGGCCCGGCTTCGTCAACGTCTGGGTCGCACGCTCGTGGTTCGGCGACGCGCTGGCGGAGCCGCTCGAGGCAGGTGACCGCTACGGCGCCGGCTCGGCCGCGAAGCCGGAGCGCGTGCAGGTGGAGCTGGTGTCCGCGAACCCGACCGGGCCGATCACCGTCGCGGCCGGTCGGAACGGCGCGTACGGCGACTCCGTCGCGCGCCTGCTCGCCTTCGCGGGCCATGAGGTCGAGCGCGAGTACTACTACAACGACGCGGGCGCGCAGATGGAGCGCTTCCGGCTCTCGGTCGAGGCGGCCCGGCGTGGGGAGGAGCCGCCGGAGGACGGCTACCGCGGCGACTACATCGCCGAGCTCGCACAGGACGGAGGGGATCCGGTGCCTGCGATGCTCGAGCGGATCGAGGCGACGCTGAAGCGCTTCCGGATCCACTTCGACGGCTGGGCGAAGCAGAGCGAGCTCGAGCAGCGGCTGGCGGACTTCCTGCCCAGACTGGACACGTACGAGCGCGACGGCGCGGTCTGGGCGCGCTCCTCGGCGTACGGGGACGAGGACGACCGCGTGCTGATTCGCTCGGAGAGCGGTACGCCCACCTACCGCGCGGCCGATGTCGTCTACCTGGCCGACAAGCTCGGGCGGGAGTTCGAGCGCGCTATCTACGTGCTCGGCGCCGATCACCACGGCACGCGCAACTGGTATGCCGCCGTCGCGCGGATGCTCGGCCTCGACCCGGAGCGGGTGGAGGTGCTGCTCTACCAGCTCGTGCACCTGACCCGCGGCGGCGCGGCGACGAAGATGTCGAAGCGGCGCGGCGACGTCGTGTTTCTCGACGAGTTCCTGGACGAGATCGGCGTCGACGCCGCACGCTGGTACCTCGTCTCGCGCGGGCCCGACCAGACGATCGAGATCGACGTCGACCTGGCGGCGGAGCGGAGCCAGAAGAATCCGGTCTACTACGTCCAGTACGCGCACGCGCGGGTCGCGTCGATCCTGCGCAACGCGGAAGGGGCGGTGCCCGGCGCGGTGCCGCCGGCGGAGCTCGCCGGCGAGGAGCGCGAGCTCGTGAAGAGGCTCGCGGAGTTCCCGGCCGTCGTCGCCGAGGCGACCGAGCGGCGCGGCCCACACGCGATCCCGAACTACGCGATCCGCGTCGCCGACGACTTCCACCGCTTCTACCACCACCACAAGGTGCTCGGTTCCGACGCGCAGGCCTTCCGGCTCGGGCTCTGCACGGCGACGAAGACCGTGATCGCGCGCGCGCTCGACCTCGTGGGCGTCGATGCTCCCGAGCGGATGTAGTTAGGCCACACACGTGTCCGGGAACAGTCGAGACATGTCAACGGTCCTGCCAGACGAGGTGCGCGCGTTCGTGGACCGATTCGAGCCGTCCGCGTGCGTCGATCTCTCCGAGGTGGACGCGATCGTGGAGGCCGCGCACCTGGACGAGGACGAAGCCGGTGCGCTCTACGAGGAGCTCGAGGCACGCGGGATCGAGGTGAGCGACGACTGCGGGCACGCGGCGCCTGAAGGCCCCGAGATCGTGAACGGCGAGCTGACTCACGCCACCACCGACGCGCTCCAGCTCTTCCTGAACGAGCTCGGCCGCTACAGACTGCTGACGGCCGCCGAGGAGGTCGAGCTGGCCAAGCGCATCGAGCGCGGCGATCACGAGGCGAAGGAGCTGATGGTCAACTCGAACCTGCGGCTCGTCGTCTCGATCGCGAAGAAGTGGCAGGGCCACGAGCTGACGCTGCTCGACCTGATCCAGGAGGGGATCATCGGCCTGATCCGCGCGGTCGAGAAGTTCGACTGGCGCAAGGGCTACAAGTTCTCCACCTACGCGACCTGGTGGATCCGCCAGGCGATCCAGCGCGGCGTCGCGAACAAGGCGCGCACGATCCGCGTGCCCACGCACGTCGTCCAGCGGGAGCAGAAGATGGCGCGCGTCGAGCGCGAGCTGCGCCAGAAGCTCGACCGCCAGCCCACCGACGAGGAGATCGCGAAGGCTGCCAACCTGAAGCTCGAGCACGTGCTCCAGGTGCGTGAGGCGGCGCGGACGGTGACGAGCCTCGACCGGCCGCTCGGCGAGGACGGCGGCTCGCTCGGCGACCTCGTGCAGGGCGAGGCGGCCGCGCCCGAGGAGGAGCTCCAGGTGAGCCTGCGCGAGACGGCGCTGCGCCGCGCGCTCGAGAGCCTCACCGACGAGGAGCGCCAGGTGATCGAGCTGCGCTTCGGCATGGACGGCGACGACGAGCCGCACTCGCTGGCCGAGGTCGGCCGCCGCCTCGGACTGCGACCCGAGCGCGTGAAGGAGATCGAGACCGCGGCACTCGGCCATCTGGCCGTTGCGCGCGAGCTCGAATCCCTCCGCGACGCCGCCTAGGTGCGGGGCCCAGGTGCGGGTCGCCGCCGTGATTCCCGGGTTAGGATCGGCTAGGACGTGAGCACCGCGCCGGACAGGAATCTCGCCCTCGAGCTCGTCCGCGTGACGGAGGCCGCCGCGCTCGCCGCTTCCGGCTGGGTCGGGCGCGGTCAGAAGGAGAGCGCCGACGCCGCGGCGGTCGACGCGATGCGGCTCGTGCTCGACACCGTGCGCATGAACGGCGTCGTCGTGATCGGCGAGGGCGAGAAGGACGAGGCGCCGATGCTCTACAACGGCGAGAAGGTCGGCGACGGGTCGGGGCCCGAGGTCGACGTGGCCGTCGATCCGCTCGAGGGCACGCGGCTGACCGCGCTCGGGATGCCGAACGCGATCGCCGTGATGGCGGTCGCGGAGCGCGGCACGGTGTTCTTCCCGGGGGCGGCCTTCTACATGGACAAGATCGCCGTCGGACAGGAGGCGGCCGACGTGATCGACATCGACGCCCCGCCGACCGACAACGTCCGTGCGGTCGCCAAGGCGAAGGGCCTCGACGTGAGCGAGGTCACCGTCGTCGTGCTGGAGCGCGACCGCCACGAGAACCTGATCGGCGAGCTGCGCGAGGCCGGCGCGCGTGTCAACCTGATCCGAGACGGCGACGTCGCGCCCTCGATCGCCGCGGCGCTCGCCTTCACCGGCGTCGACATGCTGATGGGAGTGGGCGGCACGCCCGAGGGCGTGATCTCGGCGGCCGCGATCAAGTGCGCAGGCGGCGCGATCCAGGCGAAGCTCTGGCCGAGAGACGACGAGGAACGGCAGGCACTCGTCGACGACGGCTTCGACCTCGACCGGGTGCTGCGGACGGACGATCTCGTGTCGGGCGAAGACGTGTTCGTCGCGGCCACCGGCGTCACGCGCGGCGCCCTGCTGAACGGCGTGCGCGTCTCGAGCGCAGGCGCCGAGACGCAGTCGCTCGTGATGCGCTCGCGCTCCGGCACGCGGCGCTGGATCTCGGCTTTCCATCCGTCCGACAAGGTGCGGAACCTGATGAAGGGAGAACGCCATGCATGAGCTCTACGAGACCGCCAACGCGCTCGTCGCCGACAACCGGGGCATCCTCGCCGCCGACGAGAGCTCGGGGACGATCGCGAAGCGCTTCGATTCGATCTCGCTCGAGTCGACCGAGGAGAACCGCCGCGCCTACCGCGACATGCTCTTCACGACGCCCGAGCTGGAGCAGTCGGTAAGCGGCGTGATCCTCTTCGACGAGACGATCCGGCAGGCGTCCGCGGACGGAACGCCGTTCCCGGAGCTGCTGGCCGGGCGCGGGATCATCCCCGGGATCAAGGTGGACACGGGCGCGAAGGACCTCGCCGGCGCGCCGGGCGAGAAGGTGACCGAGGGCCTCGACGGGCTGCGCGAGCGGCTGGACGAGTACCGCGGCCTGGGCGCGCGCTTCGCCAAGTGGCGTGCGGTGATCACGATCGGCGACGGCATTCCCTCGAGCTACTGCATCCACACGAACGCCCACGCGCTCGCGCGCTACGCGGCGCTCTGCCAGGAGCAGGGCCTCGTGCCGATCGTCGAGCCCGAGGTGCTGATGGACGCCGACAACGACATCGAGCGCTGCTACGACGCGACCGCGCGCACGCTGCACGCCGTCTTCCACGAGCTCTACCACCAGAAGGTCGATCTGCGCGGGATCCTGCTCAAGCCGAACATGGTCATCTCGGGCAAGGGCTCGGCGACGCAGGCGAGCGCCCAGGAGGTGGCGGAATGGACGATCCGCTGCTTCCGGGAGCACGTCCCGGCGGCGGTGCCGGGAATCGTCTTCCTCTCGGGCGGCCAGGCCGACGAGCAGGCGAGCGAGAACCTGAACGCGATCAACCAGCTGGGCGAGCAGCCGTGGGTGCTCTCCTTCTCGTACGGCCGCGCGCTCCAGGCGCCCGCGCTGAAGGCGTGGGGAGGAGAGGCGGCGAACGTCGAGTCCGGCCAGTCCTTCCTCGCGCTGCGCGCTCGCTGCAACAGCGCCGCGGTCGCGGGTCGCTACAGCGCCGACATGGAGGAGCTCGCCCGCTCGACTTGAGCCGCACGCCGAGACGCGTTAGCGTCGGGCGCGTGCAGGTGATCTTCGCGGTCACCGACCTCGAGCGCTCGCTCGACTTCTACGAGCGGGCGTTCGGCTGGCCGCGTAACGCTCGGATCGACTACTCGAACTACGTCGAGCTGCTGATGCCCGACGGCGCCTCGCTCGGCCTTTTCGAGCGCGGCGGCTTCGCCGGCCTCGTCGGCGCGCGGCCGGCCGAGATCCCAGAAGGCGAGATCGCGCCGGCCTACCTGTATGTGCGCGTCGACGACGTCGAGCCGGCTGTCGCCCGGATCGAGCAGGCCGGCGGCCGTCTGCTGAGCGCGCTCGCGGCGCAGTCGTGGGGCGAGCGAGCGGCCTGGTTCGCCGATCCCGACGGGAACGCCGTCGCGGTCGCGTCCACGGCCTGACGGAAGAGCCGCCGGTTGGCGGCGGCCCTCCCGTCGTGCCGGTCAGGCAGCCGGCTTGATGTTCTGGTTGACCCGGAAGAGGTTCTCCGGATCGTAGGTCGACTTCGCTCGCGCGAGGCGCTCGTAGTTGCCCCGATAGCTCGCCTGGACGCGCTCCTGACCCTCGTCCATCATCATGTTGACGTAGGCGCCGCCGGCCGAATACGGGTGCAGGGCCTCCCAGTAGCCGACGGTCCAGTCGCGAAGGACGGGTGCGTTCGCGGGGTCCGCGTCGACGCCGACGATCACCTGCCCCCAGCGCGCATCGCGGTACGCCCACGGCGTCTCGTCGCTCCGGACGTCGTGCGCCGCGCCGTCGATCGGATAGAGGTGGGAGCCGGACTTCCAGGTCGGCATCCGCTCGTTCCAGTCCTGATTCCGGGTGATCGCCTCGTCCGGGATCTCATCGACGAAGTCGGCGCGCCAGTACCACTGGTCACCCGGACCGTAGAGGCCGTCGAAGGCGCTGTTCAGCTCCGGGAGGGGCATGCGCCCGACGCCGTGCATGAGCGGCTCGCCGACGGCGAGCATCGGCGCCATCGCTCGCTCCGCCTCCTCGTCCGTGCCGACGATGCACCAGACGATCCCACAGATGAGGCGCAGGTGGATCTCCTCCGGGAACGGCGGAGCCGGCGGGACGCGGTGGAAGCAGAAGAACCCGGTCGCGTTCCGCTCGAGGGTGGGGAGGAACTCGCGGTAGGCGGAGAGGACCTCCTCGGTCTGCTCGATCGGCCAGAACGTCGGGCCACCGACGACGTCGGAGACCGGCTGGCCTCGGAAGGTGAACTCGGTGACGACGCCGAAGTTGCCGCCGCCGCCGCGGATCGCCCAGAAGAGCTCGGGGTTCTCGTCCGCGCTCGCCCGCACGTGCTCCCCGTCCGCGAGGGCGACCTGCGCCTCGATCAGGTTGTCGATCGTCAGGCCGTACCCCCGAGTCAAGTGTCCGAGTCCGCCTCCGAGCGTCAGTCCGCCGACGCCGGTCGTGGAGATGATCCCGCACGGAACCGCCAGCCCATGCGGGTTCGTCGCCGCATCGACCTCGCCCCACGTGGCGCCGCCGCCGACGCGCACCGTCCGGGTCTGCGGATCGACAGTGACGGAGCGCAGCAGCGAGAGGTCGGCCACGATCCCGTCGTCGACACTGCCGAGGCCGCCGCCGTTGTGGCCGCCGCCGCGAATCGCGAGGGGAAGATCGTGGGCACTCGCGAACGCAATCACGAGCGCGACGTCCTCCGGCTGTGCGCAGCGCGCGATCACCGCCGGACGCTTGTCGATCATCGCGTTGAAGAGCGCGCGGGTCTCGTCGTAAGAGCTGTCGGCGGGGCCGATCAGCTCACCCTCGAAGGCTGTGCCGAGCTCCCGTCTCGCGGTCTCGGCGGCGGTGACCATCGTGCTCATTCTGAGCCTCCTTTCGCACGGCAGGCCAGACCCCGGCGCCGTACAGCGCTCGACTCCGCCGTAGCAGTTGCCGACACCGTGCCACGGGTCGACGCGGCCGGTCAACTCGGATTCGCCTACGTTGAGCAACTGTTGACGAGTTGGTTACCCAGCGGGGCGGCTAGCGCAGCGCACGGCGGAGCACGGGATCGCGGCCCGCGAAGAAGTCGGCGGCCGTGTAGCGCACGCGGACGTGTGGCTCGAGCGCGATCCTGCGATCGTCCGGGCGACTCTTCTGCCAGTAGATCGTGGCGACGTGCGTGTTCCACCCGGTCGCCGGCAGCTGCCGCGTGGACGGATCGCCGTAGAGATTCGGGCTGCCGCCCGTCGGCTCGCCGATGAAGCGTGGACGTGCCAGGCGCTCGAGGTCGGCGGTCAGGTTCTGTGCCGCCGAGAACGTCGTCCTGCCGACGAGCACGAGTAGCTGCACGCGGCGCGGCAACCGACGCAGGGTCTCGAGCAGCGGCGCATACGTGTGGTTGTTCCCGCCGGGATTGTGCCGCAGGTCGAGGATCACGCGGTCGACCCGCGCTCGCGCCGCGAGCCGTTCCACCCGGGCGGCTACGTCGCCCGTGTACACGGTCGTGAGGTTGTAGGCCAGGTAGACGGCCCGGCCGTTCCCGAGCATCTGCGTCCAGATGGAGCGGTTGCGGTTGCGCAGGAACGGCGGCGTCGGCCGCTGTGGCAAGCCCTGCGGCACCATCGGGTGGAAGCTGTCCGGGAACGCGGCGCCGTAGCGCGCCGCGGTCACCGCCTTCAGCTCGACCCCGGAGCCGTCCGCGAACGAGAAGCGCGCGCGCAGCGCCTCGTCGGTCAGCCGCAGCCCGTGCAGCACCTCCGCGGTCACGAGCCACTGCACCGCCCGCGCGCGCAGGCTGTGCTCGTTGTCGCGCGGCACGAGCGGCCGCACGCGCGCGAGCGCCTGCGCGACGGGAACTCCTGCAATCGCGACGAGCCGCTTGCCGACCAGGTCGCGGCGCGCCCCGACCTGCGCGACGACATGGACGCCCTCGGGGAAGTCGTAGAGCCGGATCGGGAAGAGGTGCAGCTGGCGGCGGTGGCCGGGGTCGAGCGGGAAGATCCCGGTGTGGCCGTCGCGCTCGCCGGCGAGGGTCGCGAAGCGCATCAGCTCGACGAGGAGCACGTTTGGCTCGAGCTCCGGTGCGCGCAGCTCGAACCGGTCGCGGGCCGAGGCGAACTCGGAGCGTGACAGCGAGTGGAAGAGGTCGGGGTGGGCTCGCCGCATGTGCTCGGCGAGCGCCAGCACGTCGGCGGCCTGCGGCGTCGGCGCAGCCGGCTGTCCCTCAGCCACGCTCGCGCAGCCGGCCAGAACGAGCGCCGTTGCGACGAACGCGAGGCGCAGCTTCATGCCGGCTCGGCGAGGCGGGCCTCGGCCCAGTCGCGCGCGGCGGCGGCTCGTGCGATCCCCAGGTCGAGCACGGCGCCGTGGAAGAGGTCGTGGCCACGGCGACTGTTCCTCGCGTCGATCGCAGCGTAGACCTCGAGCTGCGCGAGCATGTCGTCGCGAAACACCTCGAGCGTCCGCCGGTGGCTCTCGGCGCTCGCGAGCCCGCCGAGGAAGAGCCGCAGCACGAGCCCGGGCTGGTCGCCGTGCGCCGGCTCGTCGAGCCAGGCCCGCAGGGTGGCATGACCTGCCTCGGTGAGGCTGTAGAGCTGCTTGTCCGGCCGGCCCCGCTGCTCGACCTCGCGGGCGCTGACGAGCCCCTCCGCGGAGAGCCGGCGCAGGACGGCGTAGAGGTGACTCTTCGTCGGCGCCCAGACGTGCCCGACGCTCCGCTCCGCCTGCTTCGAGAGGTCGTAGCCCGAGCGCTCGCCCTCGAGCGCGAGCAGCCCGAGCACGCCTGCCTCGGTCGTCGCGAGCGAGAGTGTGCGCATCGTGGTACTCATCACACTAGTTCTGATCACCCTATCAAACCAAGTGTCGGCCTCGCTGAGATTTCACCGATCCGTAAGGCGGGCGCAAGCGGATCGCAAGCCCGCCCGGGGACGATCAGTCGGGTCAGCTTCCGAAGGAGGGAACGGGATGAGAAGGCTTCTGCTGCTCGGGCTCGTGCTCGGTCTCGTAGCGTCGGCGTCGGCGTTCGGGGCAGGATCCGGTGGCGTGACGGGACCCGCGTTCTACGTCGACGGCGAGCTCTATCGCACCGTCAACACGCCGACCGATCTCTCGAAGACGAAGGCTCCGGCGCACAGCTTCGACACGATCTACGCGCTCGCAGGACAGGCATTCAACGTCGCCACGGCCGCGCCCGGCGACCGCGACTACAACGGTGGCCGCTGGATGGTGCACGCGATCGCGTACAACACGAGCTGGGCCGCGACTGTCGCCGCGCACGACGCCAACGGCAGCGGCGATCTCGACAGCGACGCGGAAGTGCAGGCTGCGCTCGCCGATCCGGGCTCGGGTGGCGCGACCGATGCCGGGGTCGTGCAGCAGTTCGTTTGTCCTGTCATCAAGCTCCACGGCTGAAACCTGCGCCGCGGGGCGCCGCGAGTTCAGAGACTCGTAACATCGCGGCGCCTCGGGCGCGGGAGAATGCGCACATGGCCACCGTGCTGGTCGTCGAGGACGAGTCCGTCGTGCGCGAGGTGGTCGTCAAGTACCTGCGCCGCGAGGGATACCGCACGCTCGAGGCGGCCGACGGCGACACTGCCTGCGACCTCGTCGAGCGCGAGCAGCCCGACCTCGTCGTGCTCGACCTGATGCTGCCCCGGATGGACGGGCTCGCAGTCTGCCGCTGGATCCGCGGCCGCTCCGAGGTGCCGGTGATCATGCTGACGGCGCGCGGGGAAGAGGCGGACCGGATCGTCGGTCTCGAGCTCGGTGCCGACGACTACGTCACGAAGCCGTTCTCGCCCCGCGAGCTCGCGGCGCGCGTGAAGACCGTGCTGCGCCGCGCTCGCCAACCGGAGCTGAGCGACGGGCGGCTCGTGTTCGACGAGCTGGAGATCGACGCGTCCACCCGCGACGTGCTTCTGTCCGGCGACCCGGTCAGGCTCACGGCGAGGGAGTTCGACCTGCTCTGGTTCCTCGCGAGCCATCCGCGACACGTGTTCTCGCGCGACCAGCTGATGGACCGCGTGTGGGGCTACGACGCCGCCATCGACACGGGGACCGTCACCGTCCACATGCGGCGGCTGCGCGCGAAGCTGGAGGACGACCCGTCGCGCCCGCGCCGCCTCGAGACGGTCTGGGGCGTCGGCTACAGGTTCACGCCGTGATCGGCCTCGCGGTCGTCGTCGCCGCCGCGACCCTCGCGGCAGGAGTGCTCGTCGCGCTCGCCCTCCGACTGCTCCCGAGCGTACGGCTCCAGCTCGCCGGGCTTGCCCTGCTCGCCGTGACGCTGCCGCTCGCGGCAGTCTTCCTCTCCGGGTGGGCGATGTTCCACATGGGCGACGACGTCAAGATCCTCGCAGTCGCCGCCGGGTCCGCCTCGGTGGCCGTCGCCGCGAGCCTGCTCGTGGCGCAGACGATCGCGCAGCGCATCGGCAGGCTCGGAGAGGCGTCGAAGGACCTCGCGGCCGGGAACCTCGACGTGCGTGCGGAAGAGGCAGGCCCACGCGAGCTTCAGGACCTCGCGCGGTCGTTCAACGCGATGGCAACCGAGCTGCAGCGCCTCTTCGACGCGCGCCGCGAGCTCGTCACGTGGGCGAGCCACGACCTGCGCACGCCGATCGCGTCGATCCAAGCGATGCTGGAGGCCGTCGAGGACGGCCTCGCCTCGGCGGACCAGTACTGGCCCGCGCTGCAGCAGCAGGTGCGCACGCTCGCGCTGCGGGTCGACGACCTCTTCGAGCTCTCGCGCATCGACGCCGGCGCGCTCACGCTCGAGCTGCGCGAGGCGGAGCTGGGCGGGCTCGTCGATGCCTGCGTGCGGTCGCTGGCGGCGGAGGCGGCGTCGCGCGGCGTGCGGCTCGAGGCGCGGACGACCGCCGCCCGCGTGCGCTGCGAGCCCGACAAGATCGAGCGCGTGATCCTCAACCTCGTGACGAATGCGCTGCGCCACACGCCGAGCGACGGTGCGGTGGCGGTCGTCGTCTCGACGACCGGCCCGGAGGTGGAGGTCTCGGTCGAGGACACGGGCGAGGGGCTCGAGCCGGGAGCGGAGCAGACGATGTTCGACCGCTTCTGGCGCGGCGACCGTGCACGCTCGAGCG